>JAABUN010001332.1_pt1 | contig 55588 bp, 58 predicted proteins | sample 5559311 | NCBI WGS metagenome assembly JAABUN01 (sample SAMN10711877, study PRJNA513370) | rock metagenome | isolation source: Antarctica rocks | place: Antarctica: Victoria Land, Siegfried Peak sud
ATACTTTAACTAAGCGCATCTGCGATGGTAGGCGATCAAAAAGCCGCTTAGTGCGAACAAGCAGCAATCCTAGACCAGTAAGCACTCCTGCTAGTCCTAAACTGAACGCCAAAACCATTACAAGTCCGAAACCAACACGACCCAAAGCAACAGCACTCAGCAGTACAACTAAAGCAGAAGGACAGGGAACAAGTCCGCCAGAAATTCCTAGAGTCAACAGGCTACGCCAAGTTACGGGCGTTTCGTCCGTCATTGGGGGTAAATGAGAATGGTTACTACCGCCATGATTATGATGGTGGTCGTGGTGATGATGGGAGTGTCCATTATGATTATGATGGTGCGTCGTACTATGATGAGTATTTCGTAGTCGGCTGATAAACAAATTCAACCCAATCGCTACTACCATAAGACCTGATAAGCAACTGAGCCACGGGTATATCTGATCTGGGACAACGAAGCGAGAGGCAAAAAGCGCTATCAATCCTAGAGCAAACACTGCCAGAGTGTGGGTAATAGTGGTCGTCAGCCCTAAAAATATGGCGTGTTGGGCAGTAGCACGCGACCCTACTAAGTAGGCTCCAACGATTGTTTTTCCATGTCCTGGAGACATAGCGTGCATTCCCCCCCATAGGAAAGAAACAGCGATCGCTACTAGCAAAGTTCCGGTTTGCTGCCAGAACGAACCCTGAATTAAGGTTAGTTCGCGATTATTTGGATCGAATATATAGTTTTGTACCTGCTGGGGGTAAATTATGGTTGCCAGACAACGAGCCGTAGATACTCCCGGCAAAAATAGATTGTAGTAAAGCTTTAACCCTTGAACAGGCTGAAGCCAGGTGTAGGTTAGTAACAAAGTGCTATGAGTACCCGCCGTCGCCTGTAAAGCGGTCTGGGTAGATTCTTTTAAGGTCAGAGTCATGGCCGCGCGATCGCCTTTATCATTAGTCAGGCGGAGGCGATCGCCAAAGAAGCTTTGCAACTGGGCTTGATGACTACGGACTTCTGCTATTGAAAGCTGATTATCCTTATTATCGTCTGCAAACGCCGTCAAACCTGTAGGAAAAGTCAGAGTTATTTGAGTTTTTGTTTCTCCTACAACCACTTCAGCTACCGACAAGTCAGCCCAATGAGCATAACTTGCACTTGCAAAAGTTAATGAGAGTAGAAGCGAGGCGAGGAGCGAGATAATGCTCAAGCCAACTAGCTGCCATTTTCTCTGCATATTAATTCACCACTAATATTAAGTAAGTATTTATAAGTTTTTTAGTTCGCGCCTAGTCCGACTCCAAGCCCCAAAGCCTTTTGAGCCTGTTCGTTAAATTGGGGATCTATTTCTTGAGCATATTGAAAGAATTTGTTAGCCTGGGATGGATTGCCTAATACCCGTTCAATTGTGCCTGAGCGATAAAATATGCCAGCATCGCGGATGCCCCAACGCCGCGCTTGGTTCATGACTTGTTGAGCCTCCTGCCAGCGCCCCGAGCGACTAAGAGCTAAAGCTAAGGTACTAAGAGTTTCCGCATCGTGGCGAACATATACTTCTGCCTGCATTAAGGTAAGCGCTTCAGCTACACTTTCTTTGCGATCGCCCTCTAGCAACAACTGCGCCAATTCTTTTCGATGTCCGAAGCCAACTAAATCTTCACGCAGCCTTGCTTCGGCTTGACTTCGCCACTTTTTCGCCTCGAAATAGTTGCCTTGTAAGTCCTGAACACGAGCCATCCCCCGCAATACGACATGATCGTACACTGTGGGAGACTTGTTAACCAACTGAAAAAACTGCCCATAGAGCTGCTCGGCGGCTGCATAATTGCCAAGTCGAATCTCTAACTGGGCTAGATTTAAAAGTGCTGGGGCATATTGGGGAGTTATCCTCAGCGTTTCTTGGTAGAGCGTGCGGGCTTGTTCTAGTTGCCCATGCTGATAGTAAAGCCGACCCAAGAGAACTCGCGCCCAAACCGAGCTACCTGTTTCCCCTGGTTCTTCTATCGCTATAGCTTGCTGAAAATTTTGAATTGCCTCTTTGTCTTTACCCTGCGCTACTTTTACTAAAGCGTGTAACGTCACTGAGCCAATTGTAGGAACCTGCTTGACTAAAGTTTCCGCCGCTTGGTTGGCTTTATCCACGTTACCCATCGCTAGGTTTGCCGTGACTAAGATTCCTAAAGCATTGTCACTAGGTGCTTTTTGGGCTAAGTTAATCGCTTTCGTAAAATCATGTCTAGCTTCTGCAACTTTCGCTCTTGCTAAAATCGCCCCCTCATTACTAAAAGGCAATTTAGCTAAGGACTCTTGAGCCGCTTGCTCTGCTAACAAATACCAACTAACATCTCCTGAAGCACGAGCCATTTTTAGGTAGGCTGTAGCAAGTCCGGCGCGATCTAAGCCACCATCGGGATTTTGGCGGATACGTTGCTGGTAAAAACTGATTTCCTTGCCTAGCTCTAGGGTAATGGTTCCTGATGAAGAACGAACCAAATTGTACCTGTAAGGCCGATCGAGCTTAGTACGATCTAAAAAACGTGAACCTAGCCAGATACCAGCAACGGGTAACACAATCAAAAGCAATATCCATAAAAGGTTTGTGGCTTCTGGGAGTGCAATTCTACTTTTAATAGTTTTCATTTCATCTCTACATAAAAGTCCGCACTACTAAATGCTTTTTCGCATTTAGCAGTGCATCAATAGTTAAAGCGGATCTAATTGGGTAGAGCTAAGTAAGGAAAAGAGGTTACTAGCGGATTATGTCCTTGGGCTGGGTTGCCTGGTGTACCATCGTAGGAAGCGTTATCACTTGTGATTGCTCCATTAGTCAGTACGCTTAAGGTAATATCTATTACATCATCTTTGAGTAAACGACCGCGAATTGGGCTACCTTTGGCGTTCAGTGCATTACCGTATCCACTGGTGTTAGTAGTGTCAATTCGCATTACATCTGGTAAAAACGCCCCCAATAGTGCATTAGTACGTTCGTCACTATTACCAATTGCTTTTAGGGTTTTTGCGGCTTCACCAACAATTGGCGCAGCTATATTAGCGGCAGGTTGTTGACCAGCTAAAGCCGCAGCTTCAAAGTCAGGTCCAACGCTGTTTAGGGCGTTGAGATAATCATTAGTAACAATTAAGCCTTCATTGATGGCTGGTCTAGCTAACCGTTCAACTTGATTGTATTTGCCACCCGCTCCCGCTACAGAAATTGTTTGCCAAACATCAAAAGTTGTTGCAGTAGATGAACCTTGAAGAAATTTAATTGGTACGCGTACAGCGATCGCGTTTACGTTATAACCTTTAGCAAAGTCAACGGCGGTGCTGGGGGGGCGAAAACCTACCGCAGGTCCAATTCCTAGCGCTCCTGCACGGACACGAAAATACTGCTCTACATCAAAGAAAAACGGATCTTCTCGCAATCCAGCAAACACGCTTAAATTTGAGCCGCCCACTGAAACTTGACTAACTACTGGGTTTGATGCGTTGCTGATTGGAGTAGTTGTCGCCATTGCAACCTTACCTGTACCACCATCACGCAGAGTTGTTATCCTAATTTCTTGTTGACCGTTGGCATTGGGCGCACCAAATTCAAATCGCAAAGTTACATCTGGTTTACCCGTAGGAGTAGCGTCATTATTTGTGGTACGGCTAACATTAAATTCATACCGCGCTCTGGTGCTGAAGTAGTACTGCTGGCGAGCTACCGAGCGTGGGTTTGTGTTCATAATAAAAACTAAATCCCCACTACTGGCTTGAGAATTTTGATCTGTTTCTCGAAATACATATAAATCTGTCAAATTTAGGTTGCGACCTTTGGTATCAACCTCGCCATCATCATGATCGGAAGTCTTTGCGTATTGCGGCAGAATTACTGCACTTATGGCTATTCCCAATGTTAATCCGCCTAGAGCGAGGATTTTTTTCAGATTCATTTGGATGGCACTCTTTTTGCTATTCATGTTTATTTCTCCTACAATTACCGAACACATTGGGTTTTTTTAACACAAAACCTTGTTTTAATAATTAAAACTATGAGGTTTCAATTACTTACTTTTAAGCGGTCAGTTTGTCAGTTTCAAACGGCGCTTTTAACTTTAAAAATACCCAGGTGTTTATTAACAGATTGGCAACTACCTAATTTGTTTTTTGTTTAAAACTAAGCCTGCTATATCGTACTTACATCTTCAAAAAGTAAAACAATTCTTGGCAAACAACGAACTTATTTTTGTTTTATTTTATTTTTCAGTTGTCTAACAGCACCCCAAGCACCGAGTGACAATATACCTAATATCGATGTCGGCTCAGGTACAGCTTTAGCACCGCTTAAAGCGATCTCGTAGCGTCCATTATTATTACTTGTACCCACAAAATTAGTCAGCACACTACTATTGCTTGCTATAACTTCTCCATTCAGTGCATTAGGAAAAATCCTTGCCCCATTGCCTACAGGATCGTATCTGGAACTAGAAATTGCTAAGTAATAAATGCCAGCTTCAGTAGGAGAAAACCCACTTGATAAAAGAGTAGGTTGTAAAGAGCCAAAACTATCATCATTTGCATACACTCCCCTACCAGCAGAGTCAAATAAAAATAACTGTGGATCGGCGGCTAATTCTGTTGGAATACCCAAAAGATCGTCAACTGGAATTTGGTCGGTTTGAGCATTTCTAGTTGTAGCTGAAAATGTTTGACTTCCTGTTAAAAAGATTTGAAATAAATCAGCATCATTCTCAAATAGATTTCCAGAGATTGAATCTAGTGAAAATGTCCCCGATGGGATGACTTGGGCTGTATTAAGGTTGTCACCAGCATCACTAATTTCGGCAAATGTTACAGCTTGTGCTTGCCCTGCATAAATTGCTGCTAACAGCATCGGGATAGCGGGTATAAATTGTTTCATGTATAGTAAATCCTTGGTTATACTATTAGTAAAAAATTGGAGTAGTATCAGAATTTGAGCCATACCGTCCTTAAGAGATGCGATCACACTTAGGCGCTAAAAGCAGGTAAATAAAATGCCGCGCTTAGTCCCTCCTGCACTCCAAAAACCTAAAAATACTTATCGGAAGCGTAGGTGTAGAGTAAACTTGCACTCCGCCTGTTAACATCCATAACTTAAATCGATTTACTACTCACTTTCCAGTTCAAAAATTATTCACTTTTTACTCATTTTATAGACAGAGTGCAAAAATAGAAGATATTGATAGGATTGATGGTTGACAATATTATTAAGTTAAAAATTTTAACTCAAAGTTATAAACATCCCATTTTTAAAACCGAAAAACGCCGCTTTTTTTAACATTAAAGCCAACAAATTTAGGAGTATTAATATTTATTGACTTGCAACTTTTTAGAAAAAAGCCTTACTACTTTGCGGCAAACTATCAACATATTAGTAAAAATTTATTTCCTAATAATAAAAATAAAGACATAAGACAAATACAGTTAACTCCAGCAACTTTAAGTAAGGGAAAGTCAGTAGTTGTCGATAATACAAGTTCCCCACCTTTTAAATGGGTGCTACTGATTGAAATTGGCAGTAGTTATGGTTGTAAAATTATTAGCTATTACTTCGAGTTCCCCCTCAGCCTATATCTAGAACGCAAGCAACAACTCACAGGTAAAACAATTGCATAAATGCTTATTTATGCAATTGTTAAAAAATTGACGTGTCCTAGTTGTAGTGAGGGATTCAACTACTTATCTTACATTAATACAGAGTCGCTACTTGCTTAAAGATAAACATAAATAGCTATAGTTTTGAAGATAAAATGCCAGAGGGCGCATACTTCCATAACTTGCGGATTTTACCTGATGCATGGGTAGTAAGTCGTGTTGACAAGAGAGCGTTTTATAAGTTTACGTAATCCCGATTTGAAAAGCATTTTAACTTAAGTTTTTATGAAATGATGGCGAGAAATACTGAATTATTGCTTCAATAAGTTCACTTTATATATAAGCATATATAAAGTGATGAAATATCAATTCTTTATACGTCAAGTTGGGATTTTTTCGACCGCAACTTAGAAGAAGTTGTTCCAATTTTCGCAGGAACTGCTAGTTATACATCTACTCATGTTTGTCAAAGCGTCATAAGTTTTGATTGTCGGGTTTAGTTGGATGTCAATAAGTTGTATGTAATAGATTACTTCCGTTGGAGAGATGTTACCTACCAAGAGCCTGGATATCTAGTAGGTAATGTCAGTCAGTTTTTGGTCTGAATTAAACCGTTCCTGCTAGTTGATTTTTCAGGGCTTCGAGATCAATTTCGTAACGTTGCAACAGGTTAATCAGAGCAGTGCTGTCTGTTTCAGAGAGTTGAACTAAACCCCATAAAAGATGTTCAGTTCCAATCGACTTCTTACCCCCAAGCCGAACAACTTGCAAGGCAAGCTCCAGAACGAACTTACTCTCTTGGCTAAATTTTGGATTCTCATGAGATTCAAAGGAATGTTCATTAGTTCTGATGCCTAACGTTACGCCATTGGCTTGAAGTAAATGAGCAGAGGTTGAGGTTGGATCAGCTAACAAGCCAGCAAGCAGATGTTCTGGTTCGACAAGCGATTTTTGCGATCGCGCTGCCTCATTTCGGGCAAAATTGATTGCATTAATTGCTTTTTGGGTAAACCGCTCGAAACCAAAGTAATTTTTGACTCGCTCAATTAGGGTTTGCACAGAATCCTTTGCCTCATAAATGAAAACGTCTTCAATTGTGACATTGAGCAGACTGGCAATTTTGAAAGCCATTTCTAGGCTAGGGTCAAACTTGCCGGATTCAAAACCATTGACTGCCTGACGACTTACTCCTAATTCCCTGGCTAGGTCAGATTGCGACCATTGGTGCAGTTGTCGAAGTTCTTTCAGTCGGTTTTTCATCACTTTGTCTGCCTGTTGTCAAGTATCACTTTACATTGTTGCAGAATCCATTGTCAAGTATGACTTTACAGAGTGTTTGGTGTAGCGTTTGGATTAGTTAAAAATCTCGCTTCAGACGAGGGATAACAGCCTAGTTAAGTTGAGTGTCAATAAGTCGCAAGTAATAGATTATTTCCGTTGGAGACAAGCAGACACAGCGCGTTGTGCGTTGAATGGTTGGTGTTATTGGACTTTACGCAAAGCAGGTAAAAGTGTTGGGCAAGCAACATCTCTGCTTGAGGGTAAATCTATAGCTTTTAAAAATGAGTTGTTATTTGAGTATGGGATTAATTTTAACGATTTACCTACGTGGCAGAGACGAGGAATTGGATTGTATTGGGAAGAATATGAAAAAGAGGGCTACAATCCAATTCACAAGCAAGCTGTTGTAGTTAAGCGTCGTCAGATCAATTTTGATAGAGAATTGCCGATGAAAGAAGCTTATGCAGAGCTTATTGGTAGTATTTTAGATAATTATTCTCCTAGCACTTAAGCTCAAAGCAAAAAAAACTTATCTCCACTCGCCTTGTAACCCAAAAGCTGCCCAATAGTAAGGCGATTTCCATTTATCTTGGTTCCACACTTCTATCTGCGCTGCCCTCAATGCTGCGGCTGGCTTTAACCCTTTTTTCAGCATCCCTGTATAAAATTTAGTCATCAATTCGGCGGTGGCGCGATCATCCACACTCCACAAACTCACTACTACTCGCGGCGCGCCCGCATACATGAAGCCTCTTGTCAAGCCTACGACTCCTTCTCCCCTAACTTGTTCCCCTAAACCCGTTTGACACGCACTAAGTACAACTAATTCGGCAGGCAAATTGAGATTAAATATTTCATTTAGGCGCAAAAAGCCGTTTTGCGGCGCACCTTTCGCGTCCACCAGCGACAGCACTACACCTGAAAACTCTGGATTAACGCTATTGAGGATGCCATGAGTAGCAAAATGAATAATTCGATACTGGCTGAGATTTGGGCTAGTAACCGCCGCGCGAGTGGCTGCAAAATCAAAAGTATGCGATCGCTCATTAGCTGGTACAAGGGCTAAAATTTGCTCGGCTTCTTGTCTCGTACCCGGTAAACGGACAAATTTCACGCCGGATTGACTCGCGGATCTTTGTAACGCAGAGTTTTTGTTAATAGGTTAATTAGATGTTACATTTTTTACTCTTTCGTCATCAACAGTAAATACTGGCTCTGCTAAGATTGCTACGGCTTTGGGTGCAGGCTTACGCCCCATAAGTTCGCGTCTCAGGACATCAATTGTAGAAGCTGACGGCAAACTAACAATTTCATGCTCAACTAATAACGGTGTAACATTTTTACTATTTGGTACAGGTAAGGCGGCAAATGGCACGTATTGCAATGCACCATCGCTAACTACTACTAAGCGTTTTTTGCCAATTTGCCCTGCTACTGGTTTTAGAAGAATATCGCTTAAATTAGCGGCAGATTTGGCTAAGTTTTGCCGTTGCAAACCAAAACGCTTATCGGTAACTGATTGGTAATAGTTTCAATTTTCTGTTGTGGTGGCAATTCGTAGCTAGTTAGGGAATTAGGGCGTTGCTGATCAAATGTATGAATTTTGGTGTAGAGACGTTGCATTGCAACGTCTCTACATTGGTTTTGAAATCACGCATTCATCATTTTCATACCTGAATTCAGCAACGCCGGAATTAGAAGTTACTGCCCACAAATAGCTACGTTTTTCACCTAGGGAGTACTCCAGCAATACTGTATCAGGCTCTAGGAGTTTCTGGATTTGTGCTAATGTCAGCGCTTGGGGTTGAGTTAAAGCCGCATACTGGGGGCTGGTAGTCCGAATTTGGGCTTGCAAGTCTTGGTATTGTTTTAATAGTTCAGAGACTTGTTTATCTACGGCTGCTGCTTGTGTTGGTGTTGGGTTAGCACTAAGTACATTTACGCGCTGAGTTTCTGCGACATCTAACTCTGCTTGTAAGTTGCGTTCTTTTGATAGTAGTTGCAGATCAACTCCCTTACGGATGTCTGCGTTAGATTCAGTGAGAATTTCTAACAAACTACGGGCGCGGGCGCGATCGCTTACTTGCAGTGCTTCTGCGTCATGCCCGGCTTTTGGCTCTTGTTTGTGCCACTGCATCAGTAAGTCAGTATGAAATTCATAACACTTCTGTACCGAAGCAAAATAAGTAGCCCGCAACTCTTTACTATCGATTTTGGTACGCAATCCCTCAACAACGGCGATCGCTGCTTTAATTTGTTCCTGAGCTTGAGGAAGATTACCCCTAGCTCTTTCGCTCACAGCAATTTAGGATAATTTTTTAATGATTCGTAAGCTCTAATTACACCAGTCAAGGTAGCAATTTCTCGAAACCTGTCGCCTGAAGCCCGTCTTACAGCCAACGCTTGATTGTAGTAATCTAAGGCTTTACGGTAATTGCCCGACAAACGGTAGACGCTGCCGATATTATCAAGAGTTTGCCCTTCCTGCACGCGATTGCCTATGGAGCGAAAGATTGCTAACGCCAAGTTATGGGAATCTATACTTTGCTGATAGTCGCCTAAAGAACTATAAACCTGGGCAATATCATTTAGCGACACCGCTTCACCAGGGCGATCTTTGACTGCTTTTTGTATATCTAAAGCCATGTTGTGAGCATCAAGTGCTTTTTGATAATCCCCCAAAGAACTATAAATTGCGGCAATATTACCCAAAGTAAAAGCTCCTCTTGAGCGATCGCCGGCGGCTGTTTGCAAATTCAATGCTTTATTTAAAGCTTCAAGGACTTTTTGCTTTTCACCATAGTGTTAAAGCTTGGTTATAGTATTGAATAGCTTTTTGCTTCTCACCCAAATTTGAGTAGACTCCAGCAACAGAACTAAGAAGGATTGCTTCGCCATAGGCATTGTTTAAATCCCGTACTATAACTAATGCTTGATTGTAGTATTCTAAGGCTTTAGGATTATCGCTTTGAAGAACGTAAACTAAACCAATTCCTTGAAGTGCTAAAGCAACGAGTGCGCGATCGCCTATTTTTTGCCCAATTGCCAAGGCTTGCTCGTATTTAGCAAGAGCATTTGTACGCGACTTGTTGCTTCCTTGTCTTAGAAGCTGCTGCGCTTCTCCTAATAGTTTTTGTCCTTCACTGTACGCTTGGCTGTTGCGGCTGGGAGAACTCGTAGCAAGCGATTGCTGGACAAATTTGACTAATGAGAGTATTAGCTACTGCGGTTTGCGATAATAATACAATACCCAGACTTACAGTTAAGGCACGATTGACGAAATATTGATACTTTCTGTTTTGTCTAGTTTCGTTCGCCACGATCGCACCCAATAAACAAATTACTAATAATTAGTATCAATTGCTCATAGATGATTTCCGGCAAAACTTATATTATTTTTTGATTCTTAGTTTCAGCATTTTACTTAGCCAATGGTGCTTTAGCAATTGCGTCTTCTATACCTATCTACGCTAATAAATCTATCCACATACTCCCTAGCACTGCATCAGGGGGATTTATTTGCCTTGCTGTATGTAGCGCGATCGCACCCTTACCAAATACATTTACGGCATAAAGAGTAACGCTCTTCAAGTAATGAACCTTGACTTAGCTGATTTTTTAATAGGGGATCAAGATCTATTCTGTGGATATCGCGATCTACGATAATATTTGCTGAGGCATCGTCTGGTTGACAAATTATTGATAAATACCACCGATATTTTTACCTCCTTGTAAAGGTAGTATTTCTTTAAAAGTAGATAAACTTAACTCGGCATTTCCTGCTGCTCCTGGTATAAAAGTTTTAGTATATATTTCTCACTCTTGCTCCTCTACATAAAGCAAATTCAAGATTTTTTGCTCCCGAAACTTAGGGGATGTAATAGAGAATATCGGGATATGGCTCGGCTGTTAAAACTGGGCTTTTGTCGGTATTAAAGCCGTTAAATTTTTGACATAGGCGCGAGAAGAAATTGAACAGCCGTAATTGTTCCCAAGTCGTACTTTATACTATCGTTGGTGGCGGATATAGGTGAACTGGTAGTAGCATGACAACAGAGCTAAGAAAATTAGGCGATCGCATTAGTAAAGTCAGCCAAGACATCAGCCCTAGTAATGTTATTTGTAATTTTTTAGAAACCTAAAACCTTGCAATAATATTTTAGGCTTAAATAGTGCTACTACCAGTCCTACAGCAATTAAGTTTATTTGTAATCGAAACGATTAGCCATCCAATTTCAAAATTAAAATAAACATCAATGGTGGAATCTAGGAAACTTAATCTGTGCAAGGTTTTATCAATTTAAACAAGCAAACTAGCTTCACCTCTCATGACTGCATCGCCAAATTGCGGGGGTTATTGCGCCTCAAACGTATAGGACATGGAGGCACGCTAGATCCAGCCGCCACAGGGGTTTTGCCGATCGCCCTTGGTAAGGCAACGCGACTATTACAGTATTTACGGCAAGACAAAGCTTATCGAGCAACAATTCGCTTAGGACTTGTAACAGCAACAGACGATTTGGAAGGAGAAATCATTAGTCAAGCGCCTGTATCAAACTTGCTATTAGAACAAGTTGCCTTGACATTAAAACAATTTACAGGCAAATTATCCCAAATTCCGCCTAAATATAGTGCAATTCAAGTGCAGGGCAAACGTTTGTACGATTTGGCTCGTCGTGGTGAAACTATAGAAGTCCCAGCCAGGACTGTTGAAGTATATAAGCTAGAGATATTAGAGTGGCGTAGTGGTGATTATCCCGAACTTGATGTCGCAATTGCTTGTAGTGGGGGAACATACATTCGGGCGATCGCCCGCGATCTTGGTATGGCTTTGCAAACAGGCGGAACCTTATCGGGCTTAATTCGCACTCAAAGCAGTGGTTTTAGCCTATTAGATAGCCTGACTTTTGATGAATTAATAGAGCAACTACAACAAGAAACCTTTAGCCCTATTCCTCCTCCAGAAGCCTTGCAGCATCTACCACTACTGACTTTACCCCCGCCTCTAGCTCAAAAATGGTGTCAAGGGCAAAAAGTTGTCGGCGATGAGGCGGTTTCAGTGAATTGCCCAGTGCAAGTTTACCGAGAAGGTGGTGACTTTTTGGGCATCGGTCATCAGGAAGACTTGGATAAAGCGCGACTTCTAATTCCCGATCTTGTCTACGAGCCGATGTGAAGATTTAGAGTTGCAACAACTCCTCTAGTTGTTCTTGGCTCAAAGTCGTCAGAACAAATACTTCTTGAACAGTCTTACCTTGCCTTGCGATGATTTTAAAGCCACCACGAATTGGCACCGACACTCTTAATAGCATTCGGGGGATATGACCTTTAGTTCTACTAATAACGCCAGGAGTTATGGTATGTATGCCTTCCAGCTTTGTCAGAGCTTCTAATATGCGTATAAGTCCAGGAATGTGGGTAGAGTGATTGAGTACAAGCCTGCCGCTAGTGGGTTTGCCCATAATGGTTTAACCTGCCTCTAATGGAGCCATCGTTAAACCTGCACGTCTAAGTTGCTGATGATAAAGTTCGGCTTGTTCTTGAGGGCCAACCCAGACAATAGCTTGTCCTTCAAAGTGGATTTGGTTCGTTAGTTCCCAAGCATTTTCGCTGCTCATTCCAGGAATGTATTTTAGCAAGCATTTAGCTACGTGTTCAAAGGAATTGAAGTCATCATTTAACACGATGATTTTGTAGTTGGGGTAATGCTTAGGGGTTACTTGACTAGAACGAGTGGGAGCGATTGTCGGTGAAGAATTTGCCATAGCGCGGACAATTGTTGAATGTAACCTAGCCATAACCAGTCCAAACGAGCTTAATTAAACTACATTCCACGATACCAGAGGATAGAGAAATAGGGATAAGGGGGATGAATCGTAAGCGGAATAAGCCCCCTCATCTGCCTATCTTTTAGCGCCAATCCTCCCAGTTTTCATTAAAAATAGAGGTGTCAGGAAAAGCTGTCGGATTACCTTGTGCGTTTAGACGAAGTTTGAGAGCTTCTAGTTGCGGTTCTTGTTGGGGTAATCGATCGACTAATTCGTAAGGTGCGATCGCATTGTCTAAACTAAAAGCTGCGGTAGTCCCCGCCGCCGCCCCCGACGACCACTCAAAAGAATGCACTCGGTAAGCCGCCGCCGCAATATGGCTTGTCGCAATACTTTTACCTGCTACGAGCATATTGTCGATTTTTTGGGGAATCATCGCTCTTAAAGGAATTTGAAACGGGTAAGCTTGTCCTGCACCACGTCTTTCGCCGGGACGCTCGATATTTCCTGACGTTTCTGGGGGACTAATGACCATGCAGGGATGAAAGTCTATGGCATAGTGAGCCATACCTACCGAGTCTGGATATATTGTCGAACGCGATCGCCGCATAGTTGAATAAGCATCTTGAGTACCGCTAATTACGGCGGTGGCTTCTAATCCAGATAGCGCCGCTTTTAAGCTGCGGTAAGTTGCTGGAGATAAAGTTTTGGTGTAGTACTCATCTGTATAATCGCGGCGAGAAATATCAATTTCCCACACCGTAAAGCCTTGCGGTTGTCCCCAACTAGGTCTACCAATTATGCGCCGTCCTTCCCGCATATAGGGATACTTAGATAAGCCGTGTACGGTTCCCATCGGCGAATCTAATCCTGATAAATAGCGGTAATTTGGCTGCGGTTGCTTGACTCCAGCACCTAGTTGGGAATCGGTAGTTCCGGCTACTAGCCAGTAATAATAACCTTGGGAAATTTCTTCAGCTTTACGCAGACTTTCGACACGCAACCCTCCCATCCATTGTCCGGGTTCTAGCTGTTTAGTTGCTTGTAACTGGTTACGAGCATAGACTAAATTATCCTTGCTAGTACCTGGACGATAGTCATTGCCCCAAGTCCAGTTTTGCATAGAAATATCACCGGGGGTAGGAGCCGTAAATTCCACACTACCAAACTTCATTGTTTCGCCTTTTCCCGGACTCCAAATCCGGCGGTAGGTAAAAACTAAAGGAAAACTTGCTAGACGCTGCAACTCATAACTATAGTAGTTGGAATATTGCAGATAAAAAGGCGGCATTGTTTGAACTTGCGGTTCTTTGGTTGCCTCCATTGCGTAAGTATAAGTAAAGCCTTGAGTACAGTAAGGGTCGGAACTTGCGCTAGAAGCGGATGGTTCTAAGTAAGAACGCGCATCAATCCCCAGCCTGTAGGGGACATCGGCAAGCGCCACCAATTCGCCCGTTTCTGTAGCATCAACCACGTACCAATTAGGGGCATTACTTTTAGCTAGAGGGCTGTTTTTCTTTGGTTTGGCGGGTACGAAACGAACAATAGTTTTGTCGAATCTAGCCGAATTGGCGTAGTAGTATGCGTCAGTAATTGTTTGTGACAAGGGCTGAGTATTGAGGGAAGATGCGCCTTTAGCTGCGCTGTGTTGAATTGCGATCGCACTGGTAATTATATTTCCTGAATTAGGTGTAAATTGCAGTTCCTTAACTACGGTATTTGGAAAAAAATTTAACTTACCTTTACCTTTTTTTGCTGTATCTTTTAGTAATTTAGATAATATCTCATTACCATCGCTCGGCAGAAAGCAAGAATCGCTTACCCAGCAGTCCCCTGGATTCAATTCTTTATATTTGCGCTCAATGCGCGATCGCAATTCCAAATAACCGCGAGGATACAATAACTTTGCTCTTTGAGTTGGTCGCTCGTCTAGAGCGGAAGTGCCTTGAGCAGAAATTTGTCCCCCTACCCAGTCAGTGATTTCTGTAAGACAAACAGTTTTACCACTAAGCAAGCCTTCATAGGCTGTAGCCACACCACTAAGTCCACCGCCAACAACTAATATTTCACATTCAATAGTTTGGTCAGCACTTCTCGGCGGAGCAGCCAAGGCGACTGGGGTGAAGAAAGTTGCAACCAATGTCAAACTAACAAGCGGAGCCTTCATATTCTCAGGTCTATTTAACGTATTCTAGATAGCCTTAGACGTTACCACTTCAAAAATGTTTATGGCAAGCCTTAATTGCTCCTCTAAAAAAGCTTTACAAACTGCAATGTTACTTCATGTTGAAACTGGGATAAAACTTTAACAATAATTTGCGATCGCATTTTACTAACCTACTTTAGTTATCCCCTAAATACTTGTTTGAAGTTGACCCTAGTATTATCAGTACAGTAGTCCAATCATTACAAAGAAACTATTTTTGCACCTAATGCATCCGCGAAATTACATAATTTGTAAAAATCTGCCCAAAATATTCCGTAGAACTACCAAGTAAGTTCAATATTAATTATGGCAATCTTGAAAAGTAAACAACTATTGGAATTATCCAGTAACTAACCCAAAAGTCGCTCTATAATTTTGCACTATGAATATACTAAGTGGCTCAAATAACTTTCCTTTATGGCAATTCTTAAACCAGCCTGTCTTCAGTTCCGAAACAAAATTAATTTTAAACCCACGCCATTTCGGGCAATTATACAAAATTGACCTATTAGAGCGTTGCTTCACCCAAGAATGTAGTTCTAAAAACCTAATGTAACTAAATAAGCTTAGTTTTATTTAATGTATGACTTAAAAGATGCCTAATTCCCTCACAAATTGGGCATCTTTACTATAAGTACTCCTGAATATTTTTAAATTCCGTCAACGGACTATTCCATCGCGTTAATTTCTGTACAACACATAGTTCGACCGCTTCATTACAGCCACTACCTGTAACGAAGCAGTCTATAGGGTAGGTGCGCTAAAAAGAAAGTGCAATACGACCGACGAGGAATCATGCAACTGAAAGTCAGTGACATTGATGCAACGATCGCAACAAATTTCGTTCAAATGGTGCTGAGTTGCATCCATCAAGAATATCCACACAGCAATATCTTTTGGTTTGACAGTGACGAAGACATTAAGCCACCTCGGCAAATGACACCTGCGTTTTATGGCTGTCTAGATTGGCATTCATCCGTCCACGGTCATTGGTTACTGGTACGGCTATGTCGTTATTTTCCTGAAGCCGCATTTCAGGAAATTGCAAGACAAGCACTCACTCACAGCCTCACTTCAGAGAAAATCCAGGGAGAAGTTGCTCATTTTCAAAAATGTCCCTTCTTTGAATGCCCGTATGGTTTTGTCTGGTTGTTACAACTCGCGACAGAATTGCGGGAGTGGAATACTCTCCAAGCAAAAAAATGGTTGCTCGCGTTAGAACCCTTGGAAACACGGGTTGCCACTAATTTTCATCGCTGGTTGCAAGGACTGGACTTTCCCGATCGCACGGGAACGCACTCTCATACTGCCTTTCCGCTCAGTCTAGCTCTTGATTGGTCACGGAGCCAGAACAATCAGGATTTTGCTGATTTAATCGAAACCAAAGCGCAACAATTTTATCGGCATGATTGTAGTTACCCATTGCATATTGAGCCACTCGCCTATGATTTTGTCTCTCCTGGACTTGCAAAAGCGGATTTGATGCGCCGCGTTCTCAAGCCACTAGATTTCGCGAACTGGCTGACTAATTTTCTGCCACAATTACTTGCGGAGGAATCAGACCAGTGTTTGCAGCCTGCACAAGTTGCGAATCCTAATAACTACTTACAATCTCATTTTCGAGGACTAAACCTGAGCCGAGCCTGGATGCTGGAAGGCATTCTCTCTCGACTACCCGTAAATGATGCTCGGCTCGATACGCTCCGTTCTATTGCTGTTTTACATCGTCAGCATGGGTTGCTCGATATTGCTAGTGACCATTATGCGAGTAGTCATTGGTTGGGAACGTTTGCGGTGTATCTTGTAACGGCGCGTGGATTGTGCGCGTAAATACTTTGGGTTGTTCTATCGGTCAAACACTGCGTCTCGTGCGGCGAGCAGAATCTTTGCGCTCCATTTATAATTCGCTCCTCACTGCTCAATGGTTGCGTTAGTCTGCTTGCCATCAAACAATAACAATTAGTTCGCAGTTACAAAGCCCGTAGCCTTTATACTGACGAAAATACACTATATATTAGTTTATGGAAAACGCAGAAGCAGATTCACTAAAGCGCGTGTTTGGACTACCGACACTTGTTATTTACGGCGTAGGTGATGTTCTCGGCGCGGGAATTTACGCCTTGATTGGCAAAATTGCCGGACTTTCCGGCACTCTAGTATGGGTTTCGTTTACAACGGCGATGGTTGTTGCGGCACTGACAGCTTTAAGTTATGCCGAACTTGGCAGCCGATTTCCCCAAAGTGGAGGAGTTGCTTACTTTGTCCATAGGGCGTTTGGCAATGATAGGCTCTCAATTTTAGTCGGTTGGGTGATGTTTTGCACTTGCCTGGTTTCAATGGCGACGGGAGCAAAAGCCTTTGCTGGCTATTTCAATGCTTTTGCTTCTGGGGTTCCCGCTTGGTTAATTATCCTGGCGTTTTTCTCGGCTTTAGCATTTGTCAGTTTTAGAGGCATGGAAGAGTCTTCAGTCTTAAATATTATTTGTACGACCATCGAAGTGTCAGGTTTGTTCATCGTCATCTTAGTTTCGAGCTTGTTTCTATTCGGGAATGATGCCGGGGCGGCAACTCCTACAGCAAGCTCCATTACCCAAGCACCAGCTATTGGTTGGACGGCAATTTTTCAGGGAGCAGCACTCGCCTTCTATGCCTTCATTGGGTTTGAGGATATTGTGAATGTGGCAGAAGAAGTAAAAAATCCTGAGCGCAATGTTCCCAGAGCCATCCTTCTATCATTGAGCATTGCAGGAGTTATTTACATCCTTGTCTCTTGGCTTGCTACTCAAGTATTAAGTCCAGCCGATCTTAGCGCCTCAAACGCTCCTCTACTTGATGTAGTGAGTCAAGCTCAACCCAATTTTCCGCGCGTTGTCTTTGCATTAGTTCCTTTGTTTGCCGTTCTCAATACGGTGTTGCTAAATTTTGTCACGGCATCACGGCTGCTTTATGGAATGTCGCGGGAAGGGTTACTACCTGCTTGGCTCGGTAAATTACACGCGCAGCGAGCCACTCCCTATCGAACGCTGCTGGTTATTTTACCGCTCGCAATTTTTCTCACGCTTTCCGGGACACTGCCATTTTTGGCTGGAACAACGGCAACTTTGCTGCTAGGAATGTTTTGTTTAGTCAATATTTCCCTCTTAATTATCAAACGCCGAGAACCGCGCTCAATTGGGTTTCAGGTTCCTTTGGCAGTACCAGCTTTGGCTTTGCTATTTAATTTGCTTCTAATTGCTTTTGCTTCCCGTGAAAGTCACATTTTAGCGTTGGTGTTTACGAGTGTAGGCATACTTTTAATTGTTATTCGGCAAGTTTTTATCGATAAAAGCCTACCAAGTTCTTAGCACAGCACAATAGACAGTTACCTTGAGCAACTAACTAATATAGTTAGGCACGATGGCCCTACCTAAAAATAACCACTCTATGCTTTGCACCGAATATTTAATTTCAACTAGGTACTGCTGTTTCTAGCTCAGTATAGCTCTACCAAAATTTTACTCAATACAGTACCTTCTTACCCAGCTTTACCTAAAGTTTATGTTTTTTTAACCTAACCTTAGTTAAACTAACCTTAAACAAGCTCGTTTTATGTATATTTGCCTACCTATAAATGCAAAAAAAAGTAGAGCATTACTAGGTTATGAGCTTGGATCGAAAGTGAGGGGAAAGTAGTGATTAGTAAAACTGAAGAAAGTGGGATAACAAAACCACTAGGAGTCTACTTAATTGAAGCGGGTATTGTTACACCAGAGCAAGTGGAGATTGCCCTCAAACAGCAGAGTCATTCTGGAAAGCGGTTAGGGACAGTTATTGCAGATTGCGGTTGGGTAAAACAGCAAACTATTGAGTATTTAATGGAAAAAATTGTATTACCACAAAGGACTGCAAACCAATACTCTAAGTCACAACCCAATGGGAATACCAATCTAACTTCAGTTGAACAAAAAAATAATTATCCTCAAGTAACAAGCTCATCGACTAACGATTTAAAATTTTTTCTGTCTCCCAGAAAAACTACCCGTTTTTTAGTTTTTTTGGTGTCTAGTTTGGTTTTATGCAGTTTGTTTTTCCAGTTCTGTATCCATTTTATACCGGATTACCCCTTAAGAGATACTTTTGAATCAATATCAAATGTCGATAAAGAACAAAATATTCCTACACTCTACTCTTGGTCAACCTTATTATTTTGTGCAGTGCTACTCTTTGTCATTGCTCAGGCAAAAAAGATAGCTGGCGATCGCTATGTCAATTACTGGAGAGCATTGGCAGTTATTTTTGTATATTTATCGCTTGATGAAGCAATGATGATTCACGAAAAGTTTATAGAACCCCTGCGAACTTCGCTTAATGCAAGTGGTTTTCTATACTATGCTTGGGTGATTCCTGGGGCAATTTTTGTGATGATCTTTTTGCTAGGGTTTCTAAAATTTATTAATGCTCTCCCTACCAATACAAAACGCTTATTTTTGACTGCGGGTACAGTTTTTGTGAGCGGGGCGATTGGCATGGAATTACTGTCTGGATCTTATGCCGAGCTTTATACCAATAATAACTTTACTACAGCTATTCTTACCTCTATTGAAGAATTTATGGAGATGATTGGGATAGTTATTTTTATTAATGCTTTACTGTCCTATATTAGTTCTGATTTAAAAAGATTAAATCTAAAAATTAGAATTGCAGACGGCAAAAAGTATATTTAGTTAGGTCAGGACAAGGTTATCACGATGGACTACCGTTTCGGCAGCAGTATAGCCCAAAATTGTAGATATTTCGCTAGAATGTCGTCCTAAAATCTGTTGGAGTTCGGTGCTGTTATAGTTAACAATGCCTCTAGCGAGTACTTTATCACTAAGGTCGCACAATTCCACCGCTTCTTGAGCTTCAAATTCTCCAGCTACAGATATGATCCCTGCCGCTAACAAAGATTTGCCTTCTTGAGCAATTGCTGTAACTGCACCTCGATCTAAAGTTAGTTTTCCCATTGGCACTAAGCCATAGGCAATCCAGCGTTTACGCGCTCTATTTGGCTCTTTTTGGGGTTCAAACTGCGTACCTAAAGCTTCGCCAAGCAAAATTTTTTGAATATTGTGGGGATTGCCTTGAGTAATCACTGTCCGCACTCCGGCGGCGGTAGCAATGCGCGCGGCAGCAATTTTTGTCGTCATTCCACCAGTACCCCACTTTGAGGGGCGATCGCTTGTCTGCACTTGCTCGGCTAATTCATTAATGTCTTTGACCACAGAAATTGGTTGAGCGTCGGGAAACGAGCGCGGATCGGCAGAGTAGAGCCGATCGACATCAGTTAACAAAAATAGCCAATCTGCTTCTACTAAACTCGCAACTAAGGCAGACAAAGTATCATTATCGCCAAACTTCAATTCATCAACCGCTACGGTATCATTCTCATTTACTACCGGAATTACGCCTAACTTAAGTAGTTCTGTAAAGGTATGGTAGACATTAATATAACGGCTACGTGCTACTAGGTCGCCGCGAGTTAAAAGAACTTGAGCAATGGGCTGTTGGAGCGTGTTAAATAAGTCGTCGTACACCCGCATCAACCGTCCTTGACCTACGGCGGCTACGGCTTGTTTGAGGGCGACTTCTTTCGGCCTTTCTGTTAACCCCAACCTAGCGCAGCCTACCCCCACCGCTCCTGAAGATACCAAAATTACCTGATGACCTTGCTGCCGCAACTGACTTAAATCTTCTACCAATGTAGCAATCGTAGATAAGGCAAGTTGTCCTGTTTGCGGTTGAGTTAGGCTAGAAGTGCCAATTTTTACAACTATAGTTTGGGACATTGGGGTGTTTGCCTATTCTGTAGACAAATTGTAAAGCGCCAGTTCCTCTATAAGTGAGGCTGACGCTTTACTAAGTTATTTATTGGTATTTATAGCTAGAGTCTTTATGAGGCTGACTCTATTTGAACTGTATCTATCATTACATATATTTCTCGAAAATGAGAACTTTATAATATTTTCTTTACATTTCTTAAGTTCTATCCGATTTTGTTAATTTTTGTTTCTGGACAATTGAAGCGCCCATAAATTGGGATACCAACACCTCAAAATTACGGAGTGGGTAGGAGCGCACCGCTTCGCCAGGATCGAGGATTGGGTCTACTAAAATAGTGAACATTCCTAGCCGATTCCCGGCTAAAACATCGGTAAATAAGCGATCGCCCACCATAGCAACTCTTTCTACGGGTAAATTCATCGCTGTAACTGCTTGTCTCAACTTGCGTACCGAGGGCTTGATTGCACCTAAAATGTATGGCAAATCTAGAGAACGGGCAATGCCACCAATGCGGGCATCACTGAGGTTATTACTTACAAGCCACAGCTTAGTTGTCCTTCTCACACCCTCTACCCAGTCTTTTAGTTCGGCGGATGCTGCCATTGCTTTTACAGGCACAAGGGTTTCATCTACGTCTAAAACTAGCCCTTTAAGTTGATAGTGCTTAATAACATCGGGAGTCAAACTTAAAACAGAGTTTTGTAAAATGAGATCGGGTTGTAAGTATTCGTGCCAAGCCATAGTCAGTTTTAGGTTTTGCAGTAAGGGGTTTAGTTTGCCGAAACCTGTCTGCGAATAGCTACTTGCGCTGCTGTATGTTCGCTTAAAGTTTTGCTAAATACATGAGTGCCATCGTAGCGGGCAACAAAGTAGAGATAAGGAGTCTTTTCGGGATTTAGTGCGGCTTTTAAGCTAGCAATGCCGGGACTAGCAATGGGGGTAGGTGGTAAGCCGGGATTAACGTAAGTATTGTAGGGAGACGCAACTTTGATTTGAGCAAAAGTCAAAGGCTGGTCTTTAGTTTGGCGAATATTGAGCGCATATTCCACCGTCGGATCGGTTTGCAGCAGCATTCCTTTGCGTAACCTAGAGGCGAATACTCCCGCAATGCGCGATCGCTCCTGGGGAATTACTGCCTCTTTTTCCACAATGCTGCCCAAAGTTACCCATTCTAACAAGTCTAAATCTGTTTGATTTTTACCTTGTTCGTACACAGGCAAAGCTACAACTTGAAATTGGTTGAGCATTTGCCTAACTACAATTTCGGGTGTAACGCTATCGCCATTCAGCTTATAAGTATCGGGATACAAAAATCCTTCCAAGTGGGGTAAATTAGCAGGCAACCAGGGGTATTCGCTTCTAGGAATTTTACCTGCCGCCGCTAAAAACCTTTGAGCGGAGAAAAAGCCTTGTTTTTCAAAGTATTCTCCCATTTGCCGCATCGACCAACCTTCAGGAATTGTAAAACTTAGTTCTTCAACTTCACCCCTCCAGATTTGCGCGGCAACGGCTGGTAATGACCGATTTGGGACTATGACATAGTTACCAGCTTTGAAGCCTCCCTGGGGTTCTTGTTTTTGCAAGTACCGCGCCCACAAGTTCCAAGCTTGGCTAGAACGAATTACCCCGGCAGTTTCCAACTGTTGACCGATTTGCTGCGCTGCGGTTCCTGGTTTAACTTGAATAGAGATTACTTGGTCGTTTTGGGTAGGGGAAGTTGCGCCATTCCACCAATTCCAGCCCAGCCAAGTACCTATTCCCAAGGCTGGCACGAGCAATATTACTAACCACTTGAAAGCTTTTTGCATTACTTTCATCTTATCAATTACCCTAAATACTAAATAACTACATTTGCCTAGCGGCAAGCTCGATTATTCCATCTCGTCAAATAGCTGCTCCTCAAGTAGCGGCTGAATCTTGCTAAATTCTTGTTGAGAGAGCAATTCTGGCTTCCCAGCTGGATTCATCTTGGCAAAAAACAGTAAGGGATCGAGTGGCGTATAAATTGAGTATTCTTGCTCTTGATGATAAAAGTTTGCAAGTAACTGTAATTGCTCTGGTTCTACCTCCGCACCTTCTTCCTCAATTTCTAAAGTAAATAGCTCCGCATCCTCCACGGGGGGTAATTCGCCTGCAACTGTAAGTGCAAAAGCTGTGCGCCGGAGGAGCAAGTTCTGTTCAGCCAGCACAGCTTCGGCGGTAGCAAAGATTTGATCGATTGTCTCGTCGTCTTCTATAGGAACTGCTTCTTCCTCATCGCCATCGCTATGCCATGCAAAAATTTCGATAGCCGAGTCTTCCGGGAGTAGTAAAACATATTCAATATCCCCAACAAATAGCGATCGCTCGATATAACAGGGAAGACTTCGCCCAGATTCATCGGTAAGGGTGATGGAAGCTGTTTGGGATGGATCGTTTTCTTCAGGGGATGGAGATGAAAACATAGACGATAGGGGACTGTCAATTTATTAATAACAACAGCAACTAACTCGCCTGGCGCGTTTATTAGCCACTATTTGTCAGTTTTCAGGATATCACGGGATGCGAGTTTAACTGCAATTTTAAGTTAGGCAAGGGGAATATCCACAGCCTGTAAATGGTTGCGATCGCGTTTTAGATCTAGCCAGCGTTGTAAGATTATGGCGGCAGCTTTGCGATCAATTAATCCTTTATCGACAAAATACGCTGACCTTTTTTCTAAATTAATTAACTGCTCGGCTTCCACCGAAGTCAAGCGCTCATCTACATATTCCATTGGCAGGCTCAAAGCTTGGGCAAGTTTTGGCGCTAATTTTTGCACTTGTTTAGCCTGAAAACCTAGTTCTCCTCTCATCGTATATGGCAGCCCAACAACCAGTATTTGAGCCGTGCGCTCTTTTACCAGTTTTTGCAGTTGCGCTACGTCTAGGGCAAAAGATTGACGTTCTATAGTAGTTAAACCTGTAGCAATCAATCCCGTGCCATCGCATCCAGCCACACCAATGCGTTTTTTGCCAATATCTAAGCCCAGTGCAGAAATTCTTGGTGGCATAAGGTTTTAAGGGGCTTATGCCTATTGGTTGCCCAAGTCTGATTGATTTAGCTGGGACTCTAAATTAGGAGAGTAGTTATTGGGTTCAGACACTGAATTTAAGTTGGAAGTTTCGTTTGTTACTTCTATTTGAGACAGCTGCTGTTTTGGTTGCCTTAGCCAAGACATGCCACCAGCTACAGGCTTACGTGCAGGCTGGAATCCTTGCAACATTTCTGACCATTGCAACCCTTCTAGAGAAACAAATTTAGATTCGCGTAACTTGTGATACACCGAGCGCGACATCATTAAAGTGTGTTCTACCCTTTTAGCACCAATTTGCTCTAAATATTCCTCTCTCTCCTGCTGGTAGTCTGCCGATGCTAGTTGCAACGACTGAGGGGGCAGGTCTTGAGCAATCCGAGCTAATTGAGACAGTAGTTCGGGATAAAGCCAAGTATAAGCCGGATGAACGGTGAGGGTGGCTACATGAGGTTGCGTACCTTGGCGACACATCCGCACTTGAAAGTAACCAATTGCTGCTTTGCGTTGGGGTTCAAAAACGTAGCCACTAACTATCTCAAGCTTATTCATCCACTGTTGCACAGCTGCAACTATGCCACCAAACAAGCTAGTTTTAAAATCATCTGCATTGCGGTCAAAGACTTGACGCACTAAGGGCGGCATTGATGCGGTATCTAGCTGATATAGCAACTGAGCATCAGCATTACTTACAGGCAAAAGATTTGGTAAATCTGGTTCACGCAGAGCTAATTCTTGCAACAAACTAGGGGTAATTTCCCAGTAAGTTTGTTGAGCTAAAGTTTGAAAGCCATTCTGCCGATAAAGAGCTAATGATTCTTTATCATTTATATCAGCTTCCAATAACCAAGTTCTTGCTTCGCCCACCGCTTCAAAACAGTAGCGCAGTAGCCCTGAGCCAACTCCATGAGCGCGGGCTTGAGCATCTACCAATAACCTTTCTACCCGCCAAGTACTGCGAGTACGGTTGCAGGGAGAAATTTGAATTGTACCTTGGACGCGCTTGGCTTGTTCGGCGACATAAATGCAAAAATAGTAATGGAGAGGACTTGGAAACAAATTTAAAAACTTCAGCAAGCCATACCAGCGACGCAGTAATTTTAGTTGATTGCGTTCTGTAGCCATCGGTTTTTCTGAGGCGAACGATTCGGCACAGAGACGCTCAATTCCTTCTATATCGCGGTGTTGAACTGTACGGATAACAACATTTAGATTTTGAGGAAGTACTGAGGTCATGATTCGTCTGGTTGGAATCCAGCTTGAAGTAATTGTTAATACGCTGCACTACTACTTTAACGACTTTCGGAGTTTATGCGCCCTTCTAAAGATTGAGTTTTGAGGTGAGGCTCGTTAATTTTTAAAGTTTAGACCTTGCAGAACAAACTTAAGTGATCGCAAGGTCTAGTTGAATTAGACACTTAAAGCGTTTGACGAGATACCAATTTTTCAAAATTTGCTTGAGTTTGATGAAGGAACTGTTCGCGGCTATCACCCATAGTTTTGTTGAGAGTGGGGACTAGATTTCGTGCTTGCAAAGCCATATGTAATTGGAGATGAGCAACATATTCGCTAAAATCTTCACGCTTTAAATCGTTAAATGGTAGTCCCTGGGGTTGAATTGCCACGACCGATGTTCTCCTAATGGTTAATTTTTGGATTTTTACCACATCAAAAATTATCACGTTACTTTTGCTTGTAACTTAATCCGCAATCAAGCGTAACAACAGTGAATATTTCTATGGGCTTATTGACAATTCTAACTTGATGGTAGATGTGCCGGACAATTCTTTACAACTCGTTAATTGCTTCCCGGAGACCGATCGCAATCTTACTATGCTTTTCAATTTGCCCCATTACTTCTTTAGCGCGTCCAATAACTGCTGGGGGTAAACCTGCCAACCTACCAGCTTCAATTCCGTAGGACTTATCCGCGCCGCCTGGTTGAACTTGGTGCAAAAATATAATTTGGTCGGGTAACTCTTTAACAGTCACTTGATAATTTGCGACATTCGGCATCATCGAAGCTAGCTCATTCAGTTCATGGTAATGAGTAGCAAAAATAGTCCGCGATTTAATTTCTGCTGCTAAGTATTCCGCTACCGCCCAAGCAATCGACAACCCGTCAAAAGTTGCCGTACCGCGCCCGATTTCATCTAGCAGTACCAGCGACCTAGAAGTAGCATGATTGAGGATATTTGCCGTTTCATTCATCTCTACCATAAAAGTAGATTGACCTGTAGCCAAATCATCTACGGCTCCTACACGGGTAAAAATGCGATCGCATATTCCGAGGATTGCCTCTTTTGCGGGGACAAAGCAACCAACTTGAGCCATCAACTGAATTAATCCTAATTGCCGTAAATAGCAGCTTTTTCCACTAGCATTGGGCCCTGTTAAAATCACCAAATCCGGCTTCTCTGCTTCTTGGCTATTATCCCACCCCAACATTGTTGAATTTGGGACAAAAAACCCCGATGGTATTGATTGCTCAACTACGGGATGACGACCATCAGTAATCTTAATTTCTCGCCCTTCCACCATTTGCGGACGACAGTAGCCCTGGTAAACCGCCACTTCAGCAAAACCACACAACACATCTGCTGCTGCCACCGCGCGAGAAGTATTGCGAATAATCTCCGCACTTTCCCCGACTTCTTGGCGCAGGAAGGAAAAAACCTCGTATTCTAGGCGATTGAGGTCATCTCGCGCTGTCAAAATTCGCGCTTCTTTTTCCTTCAAATCCGGCGTAATATAGCGCTCCTCATTAGTAAGGGTTTGCTTGCGGATGTAGTGAGCGGGAACTTGGTCTGCGCGAGAGCGAGAAATACTAATGTAGTAACCAAAAGTTTTGTTAAACCCTACCTTAAGAGTAGGAATTCCCGTACTTGCTTTTTCTTCAACTTCTAAGTTCGCAATCCATTGTTTGTCTTGTTCGACAGTTAGACGCAAGTCATCAAGCTGAGAATTGATACCGCTGCGAATTAAACCGCCTTCGGTGAGATACAAAGGGGGAGACTCTACCAAATGAGCGCGGATTTGATGCCCCAACTGCTCCAAAATTGGCGGTACTTTTTGCAAAGCTTTAAGATAAGGCGACTTGGCATTCTCAACTAACCTAGCTATTTCTGGCAGTCTTAATAAAGAATCTGCTAAAGAAACCAAATCTCGCGCATTGGCACTCCCCGAACTTGCACGTCCGGTTAATCTTTCTAAGTCATAAATTTGCCGCAGTAGTTGCCGCAAGTCGTGACGCAGCGCCGTATCTTCGACTAATTCTTGAATAGTATCCTGGCGTGCCTTAATACCTTTAATATCTAGCAATGGCTGCAAAAACCAGCGCCTCAAAGCTCTACTGCCCATCGCTGTACTGGTTTTATCAATTGCCCACAGCAAAGAACCATGTAAAATACCATCGCGGACAGTTTGGGTAATTTCCAGATTGCGGCGGCTTTGGCTATCAACAATTAGGAAGTCTGTGAGGGTATAAGTCCGCAATAATTGGAGCGCTACAGGGTTTTCTTTTTGAGTAACTTCTAGGTATTCTAGCAATCCGCCTGCCGCGCGTACCGCAAGGGGTAGATGTTCTAGGCCAATTCCTTCTAAACTACGCATTCTAAAGCGCTGCAACAGCCGACTTCGAGCTTCAGGGTGTGTAAAAGGGGCTTGACTACGCATGGCATAGCAGAACGAGCTAGGTAGGCAGCTAGGCAAATGTTCTGATTTTTCCCCTGGGCGCAATAAACTACCTAAATCGGGGGCATTGGTGGGAAATAACACTTCTGACGGCTGCAAGCGCATCAATTCTTGGTTTAGCTGCTCTAAGCTGCTTGATTGAGTAGTAAGAAATTCTCCAGTAGAAATATCTGCGTAAGCCAAACCCCAATGTTCTCCAGCAATGACTACGGCGGCGAGAAAGTTGTTGCGCCTAGCATTGAGCATTCCTTCGTCAAGCAATGTTCCAGGCGTTATTACCTTTGTAACTTCGCGCTTTACCTGCCGATTTTGTGCCGCCGCCACTGACGCATCTTCTACTTGGTCGCAAATTGCGATCGCAAATCCTTTTTCGACTAACATTGCACAATAGCGGTCTATAGCATGGTGGGGTACACCGGACATTGGTACTCGTCCGATTTCTTTACCTGCTTGAATACTGGTTAAAACTAGTTCTAGTTGCTCGGAAACGGTGCAAGCATCTTGAAAAAATACTTCGTAAAAGTCGCCTACTCGGTACAATAGCAGCGCGTGGGGATACTGCTCTTTGATTTCAACATAGTGCTGCATCATCGGGCTGAGTTTTTTCCTCTCTAGCTCTCGATAATCGGCGTTAGGCATTGTGCGCTTATCTTGATTAGAGTCTGGCAATGATGTAGAGGGCGAAACGTTCATGTCTGGAGGTTGCAGGTTGCTCAATATTGACTTTATCGCATAGACTTAATCGCTGTTGCGGGTTTGGTTAAAAAATGAACGGCATCAGGACAAAGGATTTATTAAATAATTAGCTCAAACTATTTTGTTTTTGATGGGTAATTTGGCGAAATTCGTGTAAAAACTGGCTAAATAGTGGGTGATTGCAGGAATCGTATTTGTAGTTATCAATACTTGCTACTGGCTTTAATTCAATCATGGTTGCAGCTAAGAAAGCGCCGTCAAAAGTTTTTAATTCGCTAGGTGTAATATCGCGCTCTACTACTTCAATATTTATTAATTTGGCAATATCTAGCAAGGTAGAACGGGTAATACCAGGGAAAATATTGGCATTTAGTGCAGGTGTGACAACGGCATTGGGTTGCAAGAAAAAAATATTAGCGGCGGTTGCTTCGGTGATTAAACCTTCCGCATCCAACATTATGGCATCATTAAAACCATCCATTTGGGCAGCACGACGACTAAGATAGCTATTTACATAAGTGCCGCATATTTTCCACGTTACCGGAATTGCCTTACCGGAGACGCGCTCATATTTTGAGATATGACAAGTAAGTGGGGTTGCCTCATCGCGAGCGATAGTTACTGCCAAAATGGTGACATCTACAGGCATAGTATCGTTAAAGTTTAGATATGCACCGCTACGGTAAACAATTGGTCGGATATAGTAATTGTTGGGTGGTATTGCGGTGAGTAATGCCAAAAGCCCCGATTTTAAGTCTGAATTTGTCCAATTAAATTCTAATCCCATCTGCAACGAGCCATGACGCAAACGGTCTAAATGAGCTTCAAGGCGATGGATGTAATAAAAACCGCTATTGTAGTAAGCCATGATGCCGTCAAATACGCCAACTCCTAAATGTAGAGAATGACTGGCGATGGATGGGGCAGCTTGTTCGCGTTCGACAAGTTCACCATTATGCCAGGCGATCGCGGCGGGGGCTAAAATCATTTAATCGTTGGTTTTGGTTAAGGATTGTTTTTATTTTTGACAATTTCTGTCATTTTATGGGTTAGTGTGACAAACAAGCGATCGCAGTAATCAGAAGCTTTGTGTACCTTAGCAACATCTACTATCTCTAAAAGCTTTGCGGCGTGTTGAATTTTTCTATATTCACCTTTAGTAGTATTACAACTAGCTGCTTTCAAACTTGGTATTAACAAATCTTTCGCTATTCTCTCCACATTTGGATTTGTTGGGATAGTTTTTTCTTTAAATCCCTGCCCATAATACTTTTTTAAAGCCTCAATATCAGCCATGCTTCCATTGATTGAACCATCAAATGACAGTGAATATTGTCAACATTCGGTGAGTCCCAATTATCTCTCAACTTCAAATGTTGCCAAGGAGGTTTGTTAGCTGGGGCTTCTGAGTCTACAAGTAAGATTATAAATGCGTTAGGGTGGGTTTTAAAAGCACTTTTAAAATCTCTAAAAGCATTATTTCGAGAACCACAGAGAACAACATTCCACTTAATTTGATTATTACGAGCAATTTCTACTAAATCTTTGAAAAAGATACTAAATCCTTAGCGTAATGAACCTTTTGTAGTCTTCCCGTCGCCACCTCCTTTTACATAAATACGAACATTTCAATTTCTTCGCCTTGACTTCCATAAGAAAGAAAATTTTTCAATTTTAGACTATGAATAAATCTTTTGCCTTCCAAGAGATTCTCCTAATTTATAAGTATCTTTGTATCGAGCGCATAGTCTATTTGCTAATTAACAATAAACAAACTATGGCTAACGTTTTAATGTTTGTACAAAATCTAATAAAATCTTTTGAGCAGTGGGAACTAATGGATATACACCTTTAGCTTTTTTTGAATAATAGCTACCTTGTTTTATATTATCCATTGTCAAAAAATCTATGTCCCAACCTTCTAATAAAACTAACTGATTTAGTTCTACGGTTAGCGGTGCGTAATAAACATGGCGAACGGCTTTTTCATCTGGATAACAGCCAAATTCTAATAAGTTTGGTGGTGCGTAACCAATTTCTTCTAAGAGTTCTCGTTTTACTGCAATATCGGGAGTTTCCCCCGGTTCTAAGTGTCCGCCAAATAAGCCCCAGTGTCCGGGATAAACTATATTGGGGATATCGTCGCGCAATTGCATCAAAAATTGGTTGTTTCGGTAGAGAATTGCGATCGCAACATGAATAATGCGATCGCTCATAACTGCGGTACTGGTGTATGTTCCAGCCTTTGTTGTTCCTCTACATAAAAGTCACCTAATTCTTGAGCCTCTACTGGAATACTTTGGTAGCGAAGAAAGCCTTTAATTAATAATTTATCTTTGATTTGCAAGCCTTTTTGACTTGTTATCGCCCAAATTGTACCGCTAGAATCTTGCATTTGATAGGCTTGCCAAGGTTCCGATAATGGCACAATACTGGTAACTTGTCCTTGCAGATATACTGTGCCTTGATTGTTGGGCGATTTGATATTGCTAATATTAGTTACATTTGCACCAATTCGGAGATTGATGCCATTAAAACTAGACTTTCCTATGCCACTACAACTGATTAATCCGCCGACAATAAAAAGGTTGTAGGCTATTAGATAAAAACTTCTTGTTGGGTGTACTTTCATATAAAAATATATAAGTTAAATAGACTTACACCGTTAAATATTTCCTGTCAACATCCAAAGTGTAGATAAATATGTTTTCACCTGCTGCCACCTGAAAGTAAAAATACCTTTGCTGCGGTTAAAAAAAATGCTAATTGATTAAATAGTTTTCTTTAAAAATCCTTGGGTAATCTTAATGAATACAACTGCTAACTTACTAGATGGCAAAGCTCTAGCTCAAAAGCTGCAAGTGAAGCTCAAAGAGCGCATTCAATCCTTAGTACCGCAAATCGGACGTAGCCCTGGTTTAGCGGTAATTATGGTAGGCGATAATCCTGCTAGCGCTGCCTACGTGCGAAATAAAGAGCAAGACTGTGTAAAAGTAGGAATTGCCTCTTTTGGTCAGCATTTTCCTGCCACTACTAGCCAATCTCAACTAGAACAAGTAATTCAGGCGCTAAATCAAGATGAACGAGTAGATGGAATTTTGGTGCAGTTACCCTTACCAGAACCCTTAGATGCTGTTGCATTACTGCACCAAATAGAGCCTAACAAAGATGTTGATGGACTGCACCCGCTTAATTTAGGACGACTGCTAAGAGGAGAACCAGGTTTACGCAGTTGTACCCCCAGGGGAGTTATGCGCTTGTTGCAGGAATACAATATTGAACTTAGGGGGAAAAAAGCCGTTGTTGTGGGGAGAAGTATTTTAGTTGGTAAGCCTTTAGCATTGATGCTATTAGAGGCAGATGCTACAGTAACAGTTGCTCATTCAAAGTCCCACGATCTAGAATCTCTTACCAAGCAAGCTGATATATTGATTCCAGCCGTAGGTTGTGCGGGATTAATTACAGCACCAATGGTTAAGCCTGGAGCGGTAGTTGTCGATGTGGGTATCAATAGTATTATGGATGTCACTACAGGCAAAAGCCGTTTAGTTGGGGACGTAGATTTTGCCTCAGTGGAACAAGTCGCCGCCTATCTTACCCCTGTTCCTGGCGGAATTGGCCCGATGACTAGAGCCATATTGCTCCAAAATACTGTATTTAGCTATTGCCAGTACCATAAAATCAAGCTGTAAAATTTCCTAATTTATATTCCCCAAAGCCCCGTAAAATTATTACGGACATAACAGCAGTTTGAGGAGTTAAGCGATGGTAGCAATGGATAATCTGCAAATGACTCCAGGAAAAGCCCCATTTGATTTATCAGCTTATCTGCAAGAGCATCAAAGCCTTGTAGAAGCAGCCTTAGACCGGGCGATTTCTGTTGTCTACCCAGAAAAGATATATGAGGCAATGCGCTACTCTCTGCTGGCGGGAGGAAAGCGTTTGCGTCCTATCCTTTGCCTTGCTACTTGCGAGATGGCTGGAGCTACGCTAGAAATAGCGATGCCTACTGCGTGTGCGTTAGAGATGATTCATACTATGTCATTGATTCACGATGACTTGCCAGCGATGGATAATGACGACTATCGTCGGGGTAAATTGACTAATCACAAAGTTTATGGCGAAGATATTGCTGTTTTGGCAGGAGATGGGTTACTCGCCTATGCTTTTGAATTTGTTGCGGCTAATACTTTTAATGTACCTGCCGAGCGAGTTTTACAGGTAATTGCGCGCCTAGGACGGGCGGTGGGTGCGGCCGGGTTAGTAGGTGGTCAGGTAGTTGATTTAGAATCTGAGGGCAAGCCTGATGTCTCCTTAGAAACATTAAATTTTATTCACAACCATAAAACGGCGGCCTTGCTGGAAGCAAGTGTAGTTTGTGGGGGGATTTTGGCAGGGATGCAGGCACAAGAATTGCAAAAGCTGTCTTGCTACGCTCAAAATATCGGTCTAGCATTCCAAATTGTTGACGACATTTTGGATATCACTTCTACTCAAGAACAATTGGGCAAAACGGCAGGAAAAGATTTGCAAGCTCGGAAAGTAACTTATCCTAGCTTATGGGGTATAGAAGAATCAAAAAATCAGGCACAACAGCTAATTGCCGCCGCGATCGCTCAATTAGAACCATTTGGGGAAAAAGCGATACCTTTAATTGCGATCGCTCACTTTATCACTAGCCGCACTCACTAAATTCTAAAATCAACCCTTTTTAAAACACCATGCAGGACTTTGGCGACATTCTAGATAACAGCGTACTATTTATTGCTGTCATAACTTGTCTTATCGCTCAAGGGTCAAAGCTGATTATTGACTTAGCTAAAAATCGCAAACTTAACGTCCGCGTCTTAGTCACCACTGGAGGAATGCCTAGCGCTCATTCGGCGCTAGTAACTTCTTTGGCAACGGGTGTGGGACAAACCGCCGGGTGGGCAAGTCCGGAATTTGCGATCGCAACTATTTTTGCTGTTATTGTCATGTATGATGCGGCAGGAGTGCGTCAAGCGGCTGGTAAGCAAGCCCGGATTCTCAATCAAATGGTTGACGAACTATTTAGCAAAGATCACGAATTTAAGGAAGACCGCCTGAAAGAATTACTTGGACATACACCTTTTCAAGTCATTGTTGGCTCGATTTTGGGCATAACTATTTCTTGTCTAGCTGCGCCCGCTTATTAAAACTTAAAATTTTATTCAAATCCGCTACAATCCGACCGGAAAACCGGGCTTTTATGTCATGATCGCAAAGTAAGCAACAGAAATTTTTGAGCAGAGGTAAAAATTCATGGCTCTAAGATTAGGCGATACAGTCCCTAACTTTAAACAAGCTTCTACGCACGGCGATATTGATTTCTACGAATGGGCAGGCGATAGTTGGGTTGTGCTATTTTCTCACCCGGCGGACTTTACCCCAGTTTGTACGACCGAACTTGGGCAAGTCGCCCATCTCAAACCAGAATTTGACAAACGTAATGCTAAAGCATTGGCCCTAAGCGTTGACAATGTTGAATCTCATCAAGGTTGGGTAGGAGATATTGAGGAAACTCAGGGGGCTAAACTTAATTATCCGATTTTAGCCGATAGCGATCGCACGGTTTCCGACTTGTACGACATGATCCATCCCAATGCCAACAGTACTTTAACCGTGCGCTCGGTATTTATTATCGATCCCCAGAAGAAACTGCGCTTGACTTTTACTTATCCGGCTAGTACTGGACGCAATTTTGATGAAATTTTGCGGGTAATAGATTCCTTGCAACTAACAGATAACTACAGCGTCGCAACTCCGGCTAATTGGTCTGATGGCGGCGACTGCGTAATCGTTCCATCCTTGAAAGATCCAGAAGTCTTGAAACAGAAGTTTCCTAAAGGTTACGAAGAAATTAAGCCTTATTTGCGGATGACTCCTCAACCAAATAAGTAAGTTTCGTTTGCAAAAATCGTTAATCCTTTTAACTAAAACCTGATAAGCAAAACTTGTCAGGTTTTTTGTCAGAAGTTTCATTTACCACGTTGGATCGCACATCAGATTAATCGTCAAATGCGATCGCTCGTCCGGTATGACACTAATACAAGCACAAATAGCATGACTGTCGTCAATTTCTACCTCACAAGCATGACAAGAACCCATTAAGCAGCCTGTAGGAATAGTTATGCCACATCGCGAGGCGACATCTAATATTAATTCTCCAGACTCCGCTTCTATGGCGATGTTGTCTGGTAAAAAATGTACAACAACCATTATTTTTACTGCAAAATATCGTTTAAATTCAAGTGAGATTCAATATTGGTCGCCAAAGCATTTAACATATCTTCTCGTTGTTCTCGATAGTTTGAAATGCCTGTTGGTAAAGACTTTAGCCCTCGTTGTTGCCGCAGACGATTTAGCCACGCACGTCGCCACGCCCCATTATCAAACAATCCATGCAGATAACTACCCCAAACTAATTGATCTTTATCCACTAAGCCTAAGTTAGGGTCATCAAATAAGGGTTGATAATTATTTGTTAGTGTACCGCCGGATGGTGAATCGATTAAACGCGATCGCCCCTGATGAATTTCATACCCAGCTACAGGTAAACCTTCTTGGGGAAAGTTTGAAGTTACTTGCCTTTGTTTAGCAACTTTGTAATCTGTAATCATGGTTTTAATCGGCAACAATCCTAAGCCATCGCATTTGCTGTAGTCACTTTCTAGGCGATCGGGATCAGTTAAGTATTGCCCCATCATTTGATAGCCGCCGCAAATACCTAAAACTGTACCTCCCGATAAAGCATAATTTTTAATTGCCTCCGCCATGCCACTTTTTTGCAACACTATCAAGTCAGCAATAGTAGTTTTAGTTCCGGGAATAATTACCGCATCTGGATGTCCCAATTCTTGTCTGGGATGGATATATTTCAGGGATACCGTAAGTTCCGATTCTAGCGGATCGAAGTCCGTAAAATTAGCAATTCGTGGTAGGCGCACAACAGTGATATTGAGATCGCCTTGAGAAGATGTAGCTTTGCGCTCAAACAAATCTAGAGAGTCTTCGGCGGGGAACACTTGATTTAGCCAAGGAATCACTCCAACTACTGGAATACCTGTATATTGCTCCAACCATTCGATACCTGGTTGCAAAATCGAGCGCATTCCTCGGAATTTGTTGATCACTATCCCGCGAATTAAGGCGCGTTCATCTGGTTCCAATAAAGCTAAAGTTCCTACTACATGGGCAAAAGCACCACCGCGCTCGATATCTACTACCAGCAGCGTTGGCGCATTAAGATGTTTTGCTACCCGCATATTAGTTAAATCGCGGTGTTTGAGGTTAATTTCTGCGGGACTACCCGCTCCTTCACAAACAATCAAATCAAATTCTGTACTCAACTGCTGCAACGATTCTTGAATCGCCTGCCAACCGACATCAAAATACTGCTCGTAGTAATCAGCTGCCCCTACTTTGCCTACCGCTTTACCTTTAAGGATGACTTGAGATGTCATATCACCTTGGGGTTTAAGCAAAATTGGATTCATTTCTATCGTCGGGTGCGTACCTGCGGACCAAGCTTGCACCGCCTGAGCATAACCAATTTCTCCCCCGCTTGCAGTTACATAGGCATTCAAAGCCATGTTTTGCCCCTTAAAAGGTGCTACCCGCCAGCCCCGGCGAGACATAATCCGACATATAGCTGTAGTCAGCAGAGATTTTCCAGCGTGGGAAGTAGTTCCCACTACCATTAATGATTTCATAAACAGCTATCCATTGACCGCAAGTGAAGAATAATAATTTAAAGATCCGCCGTCTGTTTTATTCTTCCCTTTTCCTGCTTAATTTTAACTATTAACTCTAACCAATTTTATAAGGGCAGTCTGAACCACTGATTTAAGACATTGCCTGCGCGATCGCCTAGTGATGGCTGCCAGTCACTACTCGAATACTGCTCGATTAGTTGGCTGCCTAGAGGTGTGAGCCGAAAACTATCGGTAATGCCTTGTCCATCTACTTCACGGCGGAGTATCCCGACTTGAATCAACCATCCCAAGGCATTTTCTGCGGCTAATTCTGATAGAGAGCGTCGAGTATAGCCATTTTCTACCCCAGTAAGGGAAGAAATCGCATTGATTGGTACGCTCTGGTGACGCATTTTTGCCAATAAATGTACCTTAAAAGGCGAACAAAATAAACTCCGCTTGGCTCTGGAAATTGTTTTACTGGAATAAGTTAGTGAACTATAACTTTTAGATTCAATAGTTGGCATTTTGTACTTACGAATACATTTTTATTAAGTAAATATTGATACTACTATCAATTAACACTAGCTATTAATTGTAAACAAGATTTAGTTAATTTTGAATTATTAGCTAGAACAAAACTTAATTGGCTTCTAGGGTTCCGGTTTAAATTTTTGCTGATTGCAGGAAATTTAAGTGGCAGGTCCAAGAGAAGCGACTAATATTGCCTGCAAGTTTTATTTGTTGGAAATAGTAGTTACACGGCGGGGGAAAAGCCCGGGAGAGACAGTAACAGTTACGCAACTGTTATTAACTCCTGGGTTTTTTGTTGGCAGAATGCAGTTTTATACTTTGGAGCAATTAAAATGACCGAACGCGATCGCCCGCTAGAAGAAAGTTTGGAATCTCATCCCCAAGAGTCGCCCAGCGAAGCGGAAAGAGCTTTAGAGCGCGAAAGACAATTGCCTTTAACAGGTTGGCAGCAAGAAGTTTCTAAAGGGTTAGAATTTGGATTAGAAGCCGCAGAAAGCATAGGCGATCGCTCAATTCCTACTTTTTCTCGTGGCGAACTACCTCACTACGCGGGGATCAATACTTTTTTAAAAGCACCTTACGTTGAAGATGTCCGCAAAGTTGGCGAGTACGATGTAGCTGTTGTTGGTGTACCTCACGATTCTGGCACAACTTATCGCCCTGGTACTCGTTTTGGTCCTCAAGGTATCCGTCGCATTTCTGCTCTTTATACGCCATATAGTTTTGAATTAGGGGTAGACCTGCGCGAACAAATTACTTTATGCGATGTTGGAGATATTTTCACAATTCCCGCTAATAATGAAAAGTCTTTTGACCAAATTTCTAAAGGTATTGCCCATATTTTTAGTTCTGGCGCATTCCCAATTATTTTAGGAGGAGATCATTCAATTGGTTATCCGACAGTACGGGGTATCTGTCGGCATTTAGGCGATAAAAAAGTAGGAATTATTCACTTCGATCGCCACGTAGATACTCAGGAAAAAGACTTAGATGAGAGAATGCACACTTGTCCTTGGTTTCACGCTACAAATATCAAAAATGCCCCACCCAAAAACTTAGTTCAATTAGGAATTGGTGGCTGGCAAGTTCCCCGCGAAGGGGTGAAGTTTCACCGAGAAAAAGCAAGTAATGTCTTAACAGTTACAGATATTACAGAAAAAGGTTTGGATTACGCGGTAGACTTCGCCTTAGAAAGAGCTTTAGACGGTACAGATTGCGTTTACATTAGTTTTGACATTGACTGCATTGATGCGGGTTTTGTTCCTGGTACTGGCTGGCCAGAACCCGGTGGTTTGTTACCGCGCGAGGCTTTATATATGCTAGGTAAAATCGTCCAACGCGCTCCTATTTGTGGCTTGGAAGTTGTTGAAGTTTCGCCACCGTACGATGTTAGTGACATGACAGCATTACTAGCAGCTAGGGTAATTTGCGACACAATGGGCCACTTGGTAGTATCAGGACAGTTACCAAGAAAAGAAAAACCTTACTACATTCACCCCCACGCTCAACCAGAATTAGTTAAGGAGTGGACTAACTAATGCACGAAACGGACATGACTAAGGCGCTAATTTTGACTGTTAAAGATTGGCAAGAAAGTCAACCCGAAAACCCGCAAATATCTTGCATTCATTTAATTGTTGGTAAGTTTACTTGTGTGGAGCCTGTTAGTTTGCAGTTTGCTTTTGAAGTCCAAACTAAAAATACATTTTTAGATGGTGTAAAGCTAGTTATTCAAGAAACGCCATTGATAGCTTTTTGTCATCGTTGCCAAGCAGAATATTATCCAGAAATTGGCATTCAATATGCTTGTCCTCAGTGTAAATTGCCTATGGATGATATTAGATCGGGAAGGGAATTAAAAATTGATCGAGTTGAATATTTAGATTATGCACCAAACATTTGACGCAGCATTAGGTATCAATTTACTCCACGCCAACCAAGCAGGAGCAGATCATAATCGCGCTCATTTTGATGAGTGGGGAATTACTTGTTTAAACATTATGAGTAGTCCTGGTGCAGGTAAAACTGTGCTGTTGGAAAAAACTCTAGAAGCGTTGAGGAGTGAAATAAAAATTGCTGTAATTGAAGGGGACATGACTACCCAATTGGATGCGGAACGTTTGCGTAAATATGATGTTCCAGTTATTGCTATTAATACTGGGCGCTCGTGTCATTTAGATTCAAAGATGGTAGCGGGTGGAATTCATCAACTCCAACACCAATACAACCCAACAGATTTTGATTTGGTGCTAGTAGAAAATGTTGGTAATTTAGTTTGTCCAGCCGAATTTGAAGTAGGAGAACACTTAAAAGTTGCTCTCTTAAGTATTACCGAAGGAGAAGATAAGCCGCTAAAGTATCCAATTATGTTTCAACAAGCAGATTGCTTGCTGATTACAAAAATAGATTTAGCACCATATTTAGATGTAGATATTAATCGCATTGAGGAAAATGTTAGGGAAATGAATCCTCACGTCAAAATAATTGCTATTTCTGCCAAAACTGGAGCAGGAATAGAATCTTGGCTAAATTGGGTGCGATCGCAAGTAGTACCAAAGCCTACTTTAGTCAGACCAGGATAACAGAAAATTGTGTAGCAAGGGTAGCAGATGACTTCTACCATTATCTGTTATGCAGTATAAAATTAGACTAAGTTTTAAAGAACTACGGATAAAATCATTAGTTAAAAATGCAATGAAACTGCGATCGCTATTTACATACGTTGCTCTATTTGTAGCGGGCTTAACCTTGACTGTAAGTTGTACCAATCCAGCAACTTATATCAATACTGACTCAGATACGGCTTCATCTTCTGGAGGCAGTAAGCCTGCTACTGCAAGCCTAGGATTTAGTGCCTGGCCCGGTTGGATTCCTTGGCAAGTTGCTCAAGAGCAAAATATCTTTGATACAAGTAAAGCCTCCGTAGACCTGAAATGGTTTGATGGATATCTAGAATCTATCAGTACCCTAGCAGCGCAACAAATTACGGCAAATAGTCAAACCTTAAACGATACTGTTAGCTCGGTTTCTGGTGGTGCAGATCAAGTAGTGGTGCTAGTAAATGATAACTCTACAGGCAACGATAAAATAATTGTCCGAGAGGGCATTAACTCGATTGCCGACCTCAAAGGCAAAAAAGTAGCCGCCGAAGAAGGTACTGTAGATCACTTTTTATTGCTGCTGGGATTAGAAAAAGAAGGTTTAAATCCCCAAGATATTCAGTTTGTTCCCTTAGAAACAGGTAAAGCCGCCGCCGCCTTTGTGGGTGGACAAGTTGATGCTGTGGGGGTATTTGCGCCTTTTACAACCCAAGCCCTCAAGCGTCCTGGGAGCAAAGAAATATTTAGCTCTAAAGACTTCCCTGGGGCAATTCCAGATCATTTGGTAGTAACGCGCAAATTTATCAACGAGCAGCCAGAGCAAGTACAAGCGCTAGTTGATTCCTGGTTTGCAACTTTGGATTATATCAAAGCAAATCCTGCTCAAGCGATCGCAATTATGGCAAAAAGAGCCGGAGTAAGCATAGAAGAATACAAAGAATACGCTCAAGGCACTCACATTTTTTCCATTGAAGAAAACCTTAAAGCCTTTCAACCAGGCACAGATAGAACATCTCTAGCTTTTGCGGCGGCAGAAATGAGTAATTTTTTGGAAAAAGTTGGACTAGCAAAGCAAAAGCCAGATATTAGCAAACTATTTGACGATCGCTTTATTAAAGCCTATGCCGAAAAAGCCCAGAAATAAATCCATTTACCACCCTTAAGCCATGAATTCTACGGAATCAGTATCCTCTGCCAAACGATCTAAAAGCCTTCAATCTACAGTTTTCTGGCGACTTAGCGAAGATATCCCCAAACCTTTGAATACAGGCTTGATTGCTACCTCGATTGCTTTACCAATCTTGCTGTGGTGGCTTGTAACTACTTTTGGCAATGTAGATCCGAAGTTTTTGCCCTCTCCTGCCAAAGTAATAGAGGCATTTGGGCGCTTGTGGGGTACAGGTGATTTATTAAAAGATACCGTAGCGAGTTTGTGGCGGGTGGGCGTAGGGTTTTCGCTGGCTGTAATTTGCTCAATTCCTGTGGGCGTATTGATGGGCAGTTTTACCAGTATTAGAGCCTTGCTAGAACCTCTATTTGGCTTAATTCGGTATATGCCTGCGCCTGCCTTTATTCCATTACTGATTTTATATTTGGGCATTGGTGAAGAACCAAAAATTACATTGATCTTTATTGGTGTATTTTTCTTTAACTCTTTGATGGTCATGGATACCGTCAAATTTGTACCCAAAGACTTGATTGAGGCAACCTATACATTAGGTGGAAGCCGGATACAGACTTTATTACAAGTGATTTTCCCCCACGTTATCCCTGGAATTATTGATGCTTGCCGGATTAATTTAGCCGCCGCATGGCAATTGGTAATTGTCTCTGAATTGATTGCCGCCACCGAAGGCTTAGGTCGGCGGATTAGCGTAGCGGGGAGATTTTTACGAACCGATGAAATTTTTGTCGGGCTAATTGTAATTGGTGTAATTGGGCTGACTTTCGACTTGTTATTTCAATATCTACTAAAAGTTTCTTGTAGCTGGGCAAGTCAAAAAAGATAAATCGACCGTTGTATAAATACCAAATATTCAGGGGCAAATTATGTATCTACAAGTTAATAACTTACACAAAAACTTTGAGACAAAACAAGGCTCTTTAGCGGTCTTGAAAGATATTAATATGACGATCGCCCAAGGCGAATTTATCTGCGCTGTTGGAGCATCAGGATCGGGAAAGTCTACCTTGCTGCGCCAAATTGCCGGATTAGATCGCCCTACCACTGGAGAAGTTAAAGTTGATGGCGTGCGCGTTACAGGCCCAGGCCCCGACCGAGGGATGGTATTTCAGCACTACACGCTTTATCCCTGGATGGATGTGCAAAAAAATACTGAATTTGGACTCAAGTTGCAAGGCTTATCTAAAAAAGAGCGCCGCGAGAAAGCCAGCTATTATCTAAATGTAGTAGGGTTAGAAAGTTTCGCCAAATCCTTACCCAAACAGCTATCGGGGGGGATGAAACAACGCTGTGCGATCGCTCGCGCCTTGGCTTCCGAACCCAAAGTAATGTTGATGGATGAACCTTTTGGAGCGTTAGATATCCATACCAAAGAATCTATGCACCAATTTATGTTAGAGCTTTGGGAGCGGACAAACTTAACGATTTTTATGATTACCCATGATGTAGAGGAAGCGGTATTTCTCTCCAATCGAATTTATGCTTTAACCGCGCGTCCCGGTACGGTACAAAAGGAAATGTCGATCAAATTACCCAATCGCACTGCTACCGTGAAACGCAACTCTATATTCCAGGATTACCGAGATGAATTGATGGAATTATTACGAGGAAACCCCTCAGAATTACTCGCAGCGTAGAGTTAGAGATGTACTTGCAACGAAAAAAACTGCTATAAATATCGAGGACTAGAAAACTTGATATTAAGGACATACTATGGCTTTAGCAGTTGGCACGGATGCACCAGCATTTACCGTCAAAGATACCAATGGCAACACCGTTTCGCTATCTGATTATGCGGGCAAGACAGTAGTTTTGTATTTCTACCCAAAAGACGATACACCAGGCTGCACTAAGCAAGCTTGCGGTTTTCGCGATGCGAGTACCGAGTATCAGGGTAAAGATGTAGTAATACTAGGCGTTAGTGCAGATAGTGAAGTATCTCATCAGCAGTTTACGCAAAAGTATAATCTCAATTTTCCCTTACTAGCTGATACCCAGAAAACCTTGATTAAAGCTTACGATGTCGATGGTGGTGGTTATGCTAAACGAGTTACTTATGTAATTGATGCTAGTGGAAAAATTGCTCACGTAGATTCTAGTGTGAACACTTCTACTCATGCTAGTGATGTTCTGGCAGCACTAGCACTATAGAAATAATAGCCTAGGATTTGAACCCTAGGCTGTTATCCTATGATTGCAAGCGGACGTTTGACAATGGAAGTGCGATCGCATTACATCGTTTACTTAGCTAAGTTATTCTGTGGCGGTGTTGTAGTAGCCTGGTTATTTACTGTACCGACTTGACTTGGAGTTTGGATGCGCTGTTGTTGCTTTTTCCTAAACTCTGCTGCTGCATCATTAAGACTTTGATTTTTGTCAGCGTTAAATTCATCTGCGCTGCGAGAAGTTCCGAGTTGGGCGCGATGAATTAAGTCAAAAAGGCTACCTGTAGGATTGTCATTTCTAGACGAAAAAGGATCGCCTTGTTGGGGTTGGAAGTCTTGTAAAGGATTAACATCTGTAGATTGCGCCCTAGCTGATTGGGGAATTAGCAAGGAAGAAACACCCATTGAGGCTATGATGCCCAGAATTAACTGGGGTAATTTAGCTGTAGTTTTCATAGATTTTTAGTTGTGGTTAAATATTGTTTGGTGTTTTTTAAGCAAGGGACTTCTTTAATAGAGGTTGAATGCTAATTAACGCTACAAAACTAAAGACTAGCAAAACTAGCAGCGCCCCGCCAAAGCTGACCGCTCCCCAAGGAGCCTGCATTACTATACTACTACTAGACCAATTGCTGTTTAGATACAAGTAGCGGATCGGCTCAATTGCATAGCTGAGAGGGTTTAGACTAGCAACTACTTGCAACCATTGGGGCATAAACGACAAAGGCGCTAAAGCGGTACTTGCAAATAATAAAGGCAAATTGGTGACGAAGATAACAGCAATTAATTCAATGTGTCCGGGCAAAGCAAAAGCTAAACCTAGGCTAATAGCAGTCACGCCTAAAGCTAGTAACAAGACAATTAAGGCGATCGCACCTAATCCAGCGACATTCGGCAAACCCGCCCCTAACAAGGCTGAGGCACCGACAATGACAGCGGCTTGCAACAAGCTCTGGCTGACAATAAATAAAGCTGATGCTAGAACAATCGAGTATCTAGAAGCTAAAGGAGCAACTAATAAGCGGTTCAAAAAACCAAACTCGCGATCAAACATTACAGGCAAACCAGCATTTAATGCCCCAGCAAATGCCGTAAACACAATTATGCCAGCATCGAGAAATTGCCCGTAACTGTGACTATTGCCAAATAATCCTGATGGCGCGTTTTGAAACAGCGCCCCAAATAAAACTAACCACATTACAGGTTGAATAATTCCAGCAACCAATGTTGATGGGCGGCGCTGCAATTGAATAAATAAGCGGCGAGTTAAAGCTAAAGTTTCTTGGATAAGATCGGCAAAACCATTAGAACTTGCGGTATTTGCTTGAGAAAATGCCCCTGGTTGAGCAATTATTTGGGGTTTGGGAGGTGTAATTGTACTACTCATTTATAGTTATCTCTCTACGCTAAAAAACTTTTATTATCTACTTCATATTTTGCTTGCGTTCTGCTTTCATGTCACGACTACCCACCGCCGCAAGCTCCGCATCCATCAACGTGCGCCCTGTAGCGGCTAAGTAGACATCATCTAAACTAGGGCGCGATTGGGCAATGCCAAAAGTAGGTAAACCCACCTCATTGAGGGATTTTTGAATACTACTGAGCGCGTCGGCTTGGGGAGTAACTACTAGGTTTAGGGAATTACCTTGAGCGCTATTAATTATTACTTCTTGCACAAAGGGCAAAGATTGTAATAAGTCCTTAGCTTTTTGGGCTTCTCGATCTGGGGAAAATTCCCGGATGCGGAGCGTAATGCGATCGCCTCCTAACTTATCTTTTAGCTCTGTTGGCGTTCCCGCCGCAATTACTACCCCGCGATCAATAATTGCTACTTTGTCTGCTAAAGCGTCAATTTCTTCTAAGTAGTGACTTGTAATTAATACTGTTGTTCCAGCGGCTTTAAGTTGGCGCAAAAAGTCCCAAACGACAAAACGGCTTTCAATATCTAGCCCAACGGTTGGTTCATCCAAGACCAATACATCTGGGGCGTGAAGCAAGCCTGCGGCTAAATCTAAGCGCTTTTTTAAGCCACCAGAATAAGTACCAGTACGTTTGTCTGCCCATTCTGCTAGACCTAATAATTCGATTATGTCCTTAATGCGCTGTTTGGCGGCGGCATTGGGCAAGTGATACAGCGATGCTTGCAACTGCAAGAGTTCTCGTCCTGTCAGCACTTTATCTAGGGCTACTTCTTGAGCTACATAACCTAGTTTTTGTCTAGCCATTCTAGGATTATCAACAACGGAAATACCCGATACTTCAACCTTACCTGCGTCTGGTGTAGATAAAGTACACAGGACGCGCAAAGTTGTTGTTTTTCCGGCTCCATTTGGACCTAAAAGCCCAAATATTTCCCCTGGCTCAATTTGAAACGAAACATCTTTAACTGCTTCTACTGAGCCGTAGCGTTTTTGTAAGTTTTCAATTTTTACGGCGGGAGCCATCAGCCTTTCTCCCCAAATATACATTTCACGGGCAATTCCTATTTTAGCGGGAGAAGATATGGCAAGTGCGATCGCTCATGATGAATGTCCATTCAGTATTAAGTCTATTCGTAGCTATCTACACTCAATTTGAAATGATAAGAGCTAATTTTCATTCCCTTTCCAAAGTAAAAGCGATGTGCGTCGCCTCTTTGCACCCCACTATCGAGTTGGACGGAGACGCAGTTAAGTGATTTAGAGTGTTCTAATAACCAATCAAATAACGCACTTCCATAGCCTCTAGAACGCTCTGATAATTCAGTAATTAAATCATCTACATACAGCAGTCGCCCATCAGCTAGGTTTTCGATTACTCTAAATCCGGCAACAGCTTTGATAGTATCGTGTTCTTCTAAATAAACTAGGGAGTAACTACTTTGTTGTTGGTGCTTTACTTTATTAATAAACTCTGGTTGGGTTAGCTGCGGTCGAAGCTGAACTACGATTGGGAAACATCTTGCTAAGTCCATATCCGAACTAGCAAATTTAATATTCATAAATATTTTTATTTCTAGCTTTAAGAATAATTTTTGCTCCTCAATATTTAAAATTCACTTTTTTATTAAGCGATCACACTTTCAAAATAAAAAGCGCGATCGCCTCTTTAAATTTAACCACTTACAAGAGCTTACAATCCTGTTGCTACAGCGTTGACTAGGTAATGAGTAACAGGTAGAGAGTCAACGATCATTGCCGCGCTTAGAGCCATCATGTAGATAATTGAGTAAAAGAAAAGACTTCTTGCTAATTCTTTACTATCAGGATTAAGCCGCAGCGCCCAAGTTTTCTTGACAAAAATAATTGCCAAAAATGCCGCTACAACACCATAAACTACCCCAGAAACATTTATTGGGTAGATAAGCAGGAAAGTAGAAGGGATAAGAACTAGGGTATATAGCCAAATCTGTTTAGTCGTAGCTTCATTACCCGCAACTACAGGGAGCATTGGTACGCCAACTTTGGCATAGTCATCGCGAATCATCAAAGCCAGCGCCCAAAAATGCGGCGGAGTCCACAAAAACACGATCGCAAATATTACCCAAGCCGCCCAACTTAATGTACCCGTAACTGCCGCCCAACCTACTAATGCTGGTATTGCCCCGGCTGCACCACCAATAACGATATTTTGGCTAGTATGGCGTTTGAGCAAATGAGTGTAAATAGCAACGTAGAAGACGATGCCAGACATCGCTAATAGAGCGGATAGTAAGTTGGCAAAAACCGTTAGCAGAGTAAAAGAAAGGATGGTAAGAGCGATCGCAAATATCAACGCATCTCGCGGCTGAACTTTACCTGAAGGCAAAGGACGATGGCGGGTGCGTTCCATCGCATAATCAATATCGCGATCATAAATGCAGTTAATTGTTTGGGCAGCCGCCGCAGCCAATGTACCACCACTTAAAGTCACTAGCAGCAATAGAGGATTTACTTGTCCATTGCTTGCAATCCACATACTACTAGCTGTAGTAATTAACAATAGCGGGATAATCCTCGGCTTTGTCAACTGGTAATAACTGCGAACAACTTGGGAAAAATTTTCATGGTGGCGAGAGACGCTAGTCCCAATCATAGTCACACTAAGTCCTTAATTATTGAAACAACGTTATTAACAAGTCAAAAAATAACTGGTAGCATTTTTGGGGGGGTTTTGGCAGGCTTGAAGCTATCGGTGTCAACGTGCTGCTAGTAGAGAAGTGCGATCGCGCCATCCCAAAACTGTAAAAGTAACAAGAACCCCTAGCAATGCTGCTCCTACAGCTTGATGAGCTACCGTTAAAGGCTCTATCTGTAGATGTAAGCGCAAGGTGGCAATCCCTAACAAAATTTGCAGTAGTAGTAATCCACCCGCCATATTTGCCAGTAGCCGTAAAGCTGGATGCAATGCTGGAGTCCGCCAAGATGTCCACACTACAGCAATAATTGCCAGACTTGGTAGCACCACGCCGCCGATGTGGCTGTACATTACTCCACACAAAGCTTTAACCGCCAAACACTGGTGCAGCGCCCACCGCGAAGCAACTAAAGCGCCGAGCAAACTTTGAAAATATACCAGAATTGCCGCAGTTATACCTAACCAAGGTAACTTACCCGCCGTCCCTGTACCAAGATACGGGGTAAGCGCCGTACCAATAACTAACAGAGTGCTAAAAAATAATAATGCCGTGCCTAAATGGGCAGTTACGATGTCAAAGCGCAGTAATTGCGTAACTGTTAGCCCGCCTAATATGCCTTGAAACACAATTAAACCAAGAGCGAAAGTAGCACACCAAGGCAGCCAAGTGGGTAATTGACGACGATGTAGCCAGGAAACAAATGTTAAAGACAACGTACCTAAGCCAATCAACGCCGCATCCAAGCGATGAAACCACTCTAAAAACACTTGGAGATTCATTTGCGCTCTTGGCACGAGCGTACCGTAACATAAAGGCCAATCAGGACAAGCTAAACCTGCATTCATGACGCGGGTAGCGCTGCCAATTGCCATCAAAATTAAAGTAGCAATACACAATTTCCATACCCACCGACGAATTCGCTCTTGGGGCGAGGATTGGTCTTTCGCGGCGTTGCTTGTTTGCTGAAAAACAATTTCTGTCATGGACGATACCTTCTGCCCATCTATATAAGCCATTAGAGTTTATTTTTCCGTGAGTGCTGGCTTATTTCCACCCTAACGCATTGTAAACACCAGAGTAATAAAATTGTTCCTACTTTAAGCAACCGTAAAGCGTTTATTTGTAACCTTCAGGTAGTTTTTAATTTTTAGGGATTGAATCTGGTTTGACTGCTATGTGCGTCAACTATCTTTACTTTTCTTAACATCTTTCTCAAGCTAGATTTAGTAGGGGTAATAGGAAAAACAAATAGCGCTCCTAAAGAAAATAAGTAAAAAGTATTTTAAGCAACGCATTCTGCTTAATAGCTGCACTAACTTGGTAAATGAGCAAAACTATAAATAGTAGTAAATTCATAAAAATAAGTACAGATCGTGAAAATCCCAAGTTTTATTTGGAGTTTACTTATAGGTATCGTGCTGACCTTCTTCAGCCTTTGGTATGGTCAAAATCATGGGCTGCTGCCTGTCGCGGCCACTGATGAAGCTGTACTCGTAGACGGTTTATTTAATACGATGATGACCGTATCTATAGGGTTATTTTTGCTAGTTGAAGGCATTTTAATTTTTTCAGCTTTCAAATTTCGCCGCCGTGCTGGGGACAACACCGACGGGCCGCCAGTATTTGGCAACGTACCATTAGAAATTCTTTGGACGGCAATACCAGCGATTGTTGTGCTAGGAATTTCTATTTATAGTTTTGATGTTTATAACTCCATTGGTGGGTTCGATCCCCACGATATGCACGGAGCTACGCAACCGCAAGCCGTGAAAATGCCTGGAAGTGCGATCGCAGCAACTTTGAGCGACAACACTGTAGCCCAAGCTCCTAACCTCAATCAGCAAAAATCGGATGAAGCGATGGCTGATCCGGCTACGGCGGCTGTCCGCAACGCCGACCAAATTCCTCAGAAAAAAGATGCCCCAGGATTAGGGATTGTTTCACCGACGATTGGCGCAAGCAGCGATCGCCAAGGCAAGTCACCAGAATTTGTAGTCAATGTTACAGGGATGCAGTACGCTTGGATTTTTACTTATCCTGACACAGGAATTGTCTCTAGCGAACTGCACGTTCCTGTAGGGCGGGAAGTACTTGCAAACCTCAGCGCTAACGATGTAATTCATGCGTTTTGGGTTCCAGAATTTCGCTTAAAGCAAGATGCGATCCCCGGTCGGCAAACAGAGATTCGCTTTACTCCACGTCTTGAAGGTACATATCCTTTAATCTGTGCGGAACTATGCGGGCCTTATCACGGCGCAATGAATACTAAAGTAGTTGTGGAATCTCAGCAAGTTTATGACCAGTGGGTGCAAGAGCAGCAAGTTGCCGGGTTAGATACATTAAATAGTGCGATCGCGCTTAATTCTACAGATAAATCTGCCAACGACTTTTTAGCTCCTTACACTAGCGACATGGGCATCAACTCACAGATGCTTGACCATATTTCTAGCCACCACTAGAAAATAAGAAAATTCTGACCTAATTCCCCCTTCATAATTTCTATGACTCAAGCACAGTTGCAAGAAAGAGCAAATATACCTGCTTACAATGAAGACTCGGCTAATAGAAATTGGCGTGACTTCTTTACCTTCAATACCGACCACAAGGTAATTGGCATTCAGTATATAGTTACAACTTTTGTTTTTTACTGTATTGGTGGTGTTTTAGCGGATTTAGTTCGCACCGAACTTAAAACGCCAGACCTTGATTTTGTCAGCGCCGAAATGTACAACAGCTTGTTTACACTCCACGCTACAGTAATGATTTTTCTGTGGATTGTTCCGGCTGGAGCCGGATTTGCTAACTATTTGATCCCGTTAATGATTGGGGCAAAAGATATGGCATTTCCGAAGTTAAATGCTGTAGCTTTCTGGATGGTTCCCCCAGCTGGCTTGTTGCTAATGGCGAGTTTGGCAATTGGCGATGCGCCAGATGCGGGTTGGACTTCTTACCCTCCTTTGAGCCTAGTGACAGGGCAAGTAGGCGAAGGTATCTGGATTATGAGTCTGCTATTACTGGGTACATCCTCAATTTTGGGGGCATTAAACTTTCTGGTAACTTTGCTGAAAATGCGGACACCAGGAATGGGAGTGTTTCAAATGCCCTTATTTTGTTGGGCAATGTTTTCTACTTCTGCCTTAGTTTTGGTGTCAACTCCGGTACTTGCAGGCGCTTTAATCTTGTTAGCGTTTGACTTGCTGGCGGGGACAATGTTTTTTAACCCGACGGGTGGCGGCGATCCGGTCGTGTACCAACATATGTTTTGGTTTTACTCTCACCCCGCCGTTTACATCATGATTTTGCCGTTTTTTGGGGTAATTTCCGAAGTAATCCCAGTTCATGCCCGTAAACCAGTATTTGGCTACAAAGCGATCGCTTATTCCAGTTTAGCAATCAGCTTTTTGGGCTTAATTGTTTGGGCGCACCATATGTTTACTAGCGGTATTCCTGGCTGGTTGCGGATGTTTTTCATGATTACAACTATGGTTATCGCCGTACCTACTGGAATTAAGGTATTTAGCTGGTTAGCTACTTTGTGGGGCGGTAAACTGCGCTTAAATAGTGCTTTATTATTTGCAATGGGTTTTGTAGGAACCTTTGTAATTGGTGGTATTAGTGGCGTAATGTTAGCGTCTGTACCGTTTGATATCCACGTCCACGATACTTATTTTGTCGTCGCTCACTTGCACTATGTACTTTTTGGCGGCAGTGTATTAGGCATTTATTCAGGTTACTACCACTGGTTCCCCAAAGTAACTGGGCGGATGATCAACGAATTTTGGGGTAAAGTCCACTTTGCTTTAACAATAGTTGGGCTTAATCTTGCCTTTTTACCAATGCATAAATTGGGCATGATGGGCATGAACCGCAGAATTGCAATGTATGATCCCAAATTTGAGACGCTGAATTTTATCTGTACAATGGGCGCATACTTGCTGGCAGTTTCTACTTTCCCCTTCATAATTAATGCAATTTGGAGTTGGCATTACGGGCCAAAAGCTGGCGATAATCCTTGGGAAGCACTAACCTTGGAGTGGATGACAACTTCACCCCCAGCCATTGAAAATTTTGACAAACTGCCTGTCTTAGCAACAGGCCCTTATGACTATGGCATGAGTAACAAAAGAAAAGACATAGACGTACCTTTAGCCGATGAGAAAGAGCCAGCTTTAGCTGCGGGCCCAAGTTCAGTATTACGTGCCGAGCCAGACCCCGCCGTTGCTGCTAATCCAGAAGATCGCAAATAGATAAAGGCTAAAGGGTGAAGATTTGCTCTGAAGAAAAACTAAACAGCAAATCAAGTCCCATCTTTTAGCTTTTTGACTTAGTACTTTATTCTGTAAAAGATTCATGCAAACTGAAACTATAGATCCAGCTAAAACGGCTCTCAATCATCACCACACGGCGGAAATAGCAGGTCATCATGAAGAACATCCCGATCACCGCATCTTTGGCTTAATTGTATTTTTAGTCGCTGAAGGGATGATTTTTCTAGGGATGTTTGGAGCTTATTTAGCTTTCCGGTCTGTACTCCCTACTTGGCCTCCCGCCGGAACCCCTCGGCTAGAATTGTTGCTACCCGGCATCAATACTATTTTGCTGATTTCTAGCAGCTTTGTCATGCACAATGCTGATGTGGCAGTAAAGAAAAACGATGTTAAGGGAATGCAAACTTGGTTAGCTATTACGGCAGCAATGGGCGTAATTTTCTTAGTTGGGCAACTATATGAGTACAGCCATTTAGAATTTACCCTAACTACAAACTTGTTCGCTAGTGCCTTCTACGTGCTGACTGGTTTTCACGGCTTGCACGTATTCATCGGAGTTACAGCGATTTTAGCGGTGTTGTGGCGAAGTCGCACTGCTGGTCACTACAACAGCGAAAAGCACTTTGGTGTAGAAGCAGCAGAGATTTACTGGCACTTTGTAGACGTGGTGTGGATTATTTTGTTCGGCTTATTATACTTGCTTTAAGCAATAAAGTTTTCAGTTCGATATCTAAAAAGCTTCCTCCGCTGGGAAGCTTTTTTAGTAACATTGCTAAAAACACGTAGATAAACGATATGGCAACATTGCGAAGTCTCATCTATATATCTGATGGCAATCTACCCTCAAAAATGGCTAACACTATACAAATAGCTAAAATGGGTCAGGCTTTGGCTCAGAAACTTGCAAACTTTGAGTTAGTAACTGGCGGGCATATTGGCTCAACTCTAAAAGGAATGGACGCAGAATTTCAAACCTGGTACGGCTTACACAATAAACTTAAGCTGGTACGCCTACCGACGCACATTAAGGTAAATTACCCTTTTCCTCCAGATTACCAATGCCAAACTTTTTTTAAATTAGCCGTTTTGTATGCCTGTCTAAAATCTCCATCCTTAGCATATACTCGCGATTCTAGAACTGCTGAATTTTTGCTCTCCGTCGGCGGTATACCCGTTTTGTATGAACAACATCACCACATTACAAAAGAGTCCCCCTACTGTAGTTTGCTTACAAACAAAAACCTAACTGGTTTTATCACCACCTCATCACAACTGGCGGAAAATTATATTGAACAAGGACTTGACCCTAGTAAAATACTTATTGCCCCCAATGCTGTAGATCCTAAAAATTTCTTACCCTATCAGGAGAAAGGGTCGGCTCGTCAAAAACTATCTCTGCAACAAAACGAGAAAATAATTCTATACTCAGGACATTTGTACAAATATAAAGGAATCCCAACGCTTCTAGAGACTGCGGGACTTATGCCAGAATGCACATTTATCTTGGTAGGAGGATGGGAAAATGACATCAAAACAGTAAAGGAAACTTGTAAAAATGCTAATTTGCATAATGTGTATGTTATCGGTCACGTACCGCAATCAGAATTAGCTTCATACCTATATGCTGCCGATATCTTGATGCTCCCTACAAGTAAATATTGGGAGGAAGCTGAAAGTACCAATCCTCTCAAACTCTTTGATTATATGGCCGTGAGAAGACCGATCGTTGCTTCTGCTTTGCCAAACATAATGACTATACTGCGCGACGGAGAGAATGGGCTTTTAGCAGAGCCAGATGACCCTATTTCTTTTAAGAGCGCTATGGAAAAGTTATTTATTGCTCCTGCCCTTGCAGATTCTATTGCTGAATGTGCTTTCCAAGAAGTACAAAATTTTACTTGGGATAATCGAGCCGAAAATGTTTTAACGTTTGCTACAGAAAAACTACAGCAAGTTGACGAAAGTACAAATAATCCTAGAGAAAATTTACTAAGATATGCTCAAGAAAGCTATAAGAGATTGAGCAAAAAAATGACTTTAAAAAATAGTTTGTAGTTACAAATAGGTAAGAATACAAGATATATGTCTTTAAGAAATAACTATGCTAAAAGCATCATCTCCTGTCCGCACTGTAGCTCCAATCAGGTAGTTAAAAACAATTTTATTGATAACGGTAACCAAAATTTTTTGATGTAAAGACTGTGGCAGATCGGGGGCAAAGTGTCTCTAGCTCTGCAATTTCTTCTAAATCTCAAAAACAAGGTGTTTGAACAGGAAACCTTCAAACTTAGCGAGCAAGTTTCTATTGGAGCAACTGCATCTTTCTAACATTACATTTAGATACTGGTGTATCGGAAAGATATTTGGAGACATAGGTAGACACCTTATACATTTGTGTTCCAAAAGTCGAGATTTGTGCTAAGGAGCGGACTGCTGCCTGCCTGAAGTTTCTCAAGCTTTTTTTAAAGAGAATGTGACCATTTGCAGCTAATAAGCAGAACACGCACCTGCTTTGTTGACGTTGGACAAGAAAACTGTCGGTGTCTATGTTTGCAAATGTAGTTGCACTACTCTCCAGCGCGTTGTGTGTTGTACGGTTCTCTAGTCTGCATATAACTAGATTTTTTACAGCAAAGATATAGAGCGAGCAAAACTAGCTGCATTGTCTTCTTTAATTGCACTTTTAGGGCAATAAGCTTCACGTCTGGTTACAGAAACCTTGTCGCTTTCTAAAAAGGAGCGAACACCACGTGGCGCTACCTTGTATCGCACTCAACAAACTCTTGAGTATTTAAAGCTATTATTTGCCCTTTATTCTCATTTGTCAGGAATTGCCGTAATTTTACTGAGAATTTAATAAACTTTCTGCGCTGCAGCAAATTAATTCAGTGGATGCACAGTAGTACGGACAAAATATTTTATGGTTTACTTAATACTAACTTGAGTATTAATAGAAAAATTTTCGCTAAAGAGTTATAAAACCGCGTCGAAGCTGTCTGGGACTTTACATAACCACTACAGCGAAATTTAGCGTATTTAGAACTAACATCTGCCCGCTAACTTTACTTATCTAGGACTATCTAGATAGGCAAAGCTGGCATTTTTTAAAAACCACATTTACAACTTGGACGCAATATGAAAGTCGCTTTTGCAACCCATTACAATCTTCTTAATCAGTGGACTTGGCCCCATCATTTGATTGGACATTTTGGAACAAGCTACTATATGGCTCAGTCTCTAAAAAAACATTGCGCTCTTGAGTATATTGGCGCTTTAAAAGATAGGTATTCCCTAGCATCCAAGCTAGAATATCACGCCCATCGACTCTTAAATCTAAAAACTTACCATGATTGGGCAGCACCATCTGTAAACAAAAACTATGCCCAACAAATCGTTGAAAATATCTCAAAAATTAATCCTGATGTTATCTTATGTCCGCACATGAATGTAATTGCCCACCTTCAATGTAAGCAGCCTATTGTGATGTGGACGGATTGTTTATACGCAGGAACTATGAGTACTTTTCCTGATGGAAAGCCCTGTCCTACTTCTGTTCACCATCTTAAAACTCTAGATAAACTGGCTTTAAAAGTTTGTAAGTTAATCATATTTTCCTCGCAATGGGCTGCGGAACTTGCAATGAAAACTTACAAAATTGAGTCTGCCAAAATAAAAGTAGTGCCTACTGGAGCTAATTTAGAATTTAGTAGAACTAAAGATGATATTGAAAATATTACTAAGTCTAAATCATCCAAAGTATGCAAGTTACTTTTTTGTGGCGTAGACTGGCAAAGAAAAGGTGGGGATATTGCTCTTAAAGTCGCCAAACAATTAAATGACTCTGGCTTACCTACAGAACTTACGATATTAGGGTGCAAGCCTCCTGCCAATGAATCTTTACCTGATTTTGTTAAATTATATGGTTTTGTAGATCGCTCAACAAAGGAAGGTCAAAAACTTATAGAGTCTTTATTTACAGAAGCTCACTTTTTTATTTTACCTTCGAGAATGGACTTTACTCCAGCAGTTTTGCGAGAGGCAAGTTCCTTTGGTTTACCATGTCTATCTACGAATGTTGGCGGAATTCCTACACTGATTCGGGATGGTTACAATGGCAAAATTTTTGAAGTAGAGGCGAGTATTACCGAGTATTGCAACTATATTGTTGACTTATTTTCTAACTCCTCAAAGTATGCGGCATTATCATCGTCCTCCTTCCAAGAATGTCAATCCCGCCTAAATTGGAATACCGCCGGAGAAACGACAATGAAGCACTTATTAAGCGTAATTTAATTGCGGGTAGTCCTGAATAAGTAAGGATAGACCGACTAAATCTTTAGCAATTCCAGGCAAGTGATGGATGAAATACCAGATAGCTCCGATGTGGTTTCTCGCTCCTTAGTATAAATACTTATTTCTTTTAGCTGTTAGAGCAGAGAATTCAGTGAATTTGCTGTATTCAATTAAATCCCTTATTGAGAAGATAGATGCACCTAATGAATGATGACCTTTAAAACAGGCAGTATTCAAGGCAGTTAATTTAGCAAAGTTTTTTTTCTCCTCAGCAGATGCGATCGCTTATGAAAATACCTCAATGTATATACAATAAGTTTTTTAATTTTTCTAACGATAAATGGGATCGTTTGGTCACTTATGCTTTGAGCCAAGGAATCAAAACTACCGTTAAATTAGCCAGTGCTACTAAGCTTAGTTTAAGTAAAGTGTATTTAACGCTTAATCGGCTAGAAAAGCAAGGACTGATCTGGAGTGAGTGGAGTGATGCTTCAGCCCAGAGATTGGGTCTTGCACAATTTTGGTGAAACCGAAAAGGCGATGGCGCCTTCGCGGCAGCAGCGTCAAGACTACCTGCCGAACAAGCTAAACAGGACACAAAAAACGTTTCTTGAGTAATTCGTGACTAGCAC
>JAABUN010001333.1_pt1 | contig 55535 bp, 49 predicted proteins | sample 5559311 | NCBI WGS metagenome assembly JAABUN01 (sample SAMN10711877, study PRJNA513370) | rock metagenome | isolation source: Antarctica rocks | place: Antarctica: Victoria Land, Siegfried Peak sud
CGGCGCTCTGCCGGCGTTTCGGGAGGAGATCTGCGTCATCTGGCCGAGGGAGACGGCGCATTGGGCGATGTACGAGGCGTTGAGGTTGAAGCGCGCATTGAGGTCGTTGGTGCCGAGCATGATCGCGATCATGTCCAGCGGCTGGTGCGACTCGAGGCAGGGGCTGAGGTAGGTCAGGCCGTTGTGCCACGGCTCGACCGGTTCGTCCTAGCGGATGGTGCGGCCGTTGAGGCCCTCCTCGATCACGCCGTAGCCGGCGCTCAGCTTGCGCGCGAGCACGCCCGGCCAGCGCACGTCGGGTGCGAAGCGACCGCCGGTGGCCGCGTCGAATGGGATCGGTACCAGGCCATAAGTGTTGGAGTCGCCGTTGCAGAGAACCGTCTTCAGCGCTCTCGCGTCCTGAGCTGTTGGCGTCCCTTGGGCCCGGGCCACCACTGCGCCGGACTCGCCCAGGGCGACGGGGAGCGCGCGGCTGTCCAACGCCTTGATGACCCGACGCCGCGGCGCGCGCGTTCCCACGATCCGGCCCAATCACTGCTCAACCATCGCGTTGTCTCCTAGTCGCTTGATATCGCGTCGATGAATCGTGCCAGGGACTCACTTCCACATTGCCGGACCACCTTCGACGCGGCACGTATTCGCCGGGCGCCGCGCCTGCTACCCCTTGACGGCGCCCAACGCCAAGCCACGGACCAGGTACCGCTGGATGAAAATCCCAGCGGCGAGCACCGGGAGTACGACCACGGTGCCCGCCGCCATGATTTGCGTCCACAACACGCTAACCGGAGTCGCGTACTCAGTCAGCCCGACCGGTGCAGTCTTGGCGTGGGCGGCGGTGAGCACGTTGGCGAACAAAAACTCATTCCAGCAGAAGATCAGAGACAGCATCCCGGTCGAGACCAGGCCCGGGACCACTAGCGGGAGAGCAACCCGGAAAAAGCTGCCAACGGGCGAGGAGCCGTCCACGAGCGCCGCCTCCTCGAGTTCGCGCGGGACCTCGGCGAAGAAGCCGCGCATCATCCAGACTGCGAGCGGCAGGTTCATGAAGATGTACATGACGATGAGGGCCGGATATTGGTCGATGAGGCCGAGGCGCGAGAAGATGATGTACAAGGGTACCACCGCCACGATAGGCGGAACGATGCGCAGCGACAGGATCCATGACGCGATGTGCCGCCCCCCCCGCAGCTGGTACCGCGCGAGCGGGTACGCCACTGTAACCGCTAGAGCCAGGGTAATGAGGGTGGCCAGCACACCGATGAGAATGCTGTTGCGGATGTAGTTGATGAAGTTGCGCTCCAGCAGGACATCCCGGTAGTTCTCCAAAGTGGGCCGGAAAAACAAGACTGGCCTGCTGGTGAAGGCTTGCGCCGTGACCTTGAACGACGTGAGTGCCATCCAGCAAATGGGAAACAGGAAGAGCAGGAGCGTAAGCACGGCCACGGCGTAGGTAGCAACCATCGCCGAGCGCGACGGTTTCCCCACGGTAAACATTGGTCCCTCCCGGTCGATTTACGATTTTCAAACTACGCCGATTCCACTCCACGGCCGGTCAGCAGCCGGATGAATAGGGCAACTACGATTGAAACCAGAACGAGCATGACCCACGACAAGGCCGCAGCATACCCCATGTTGAAGGTACGGAAGCCGACGTTGTACACGCTCCAGCTCAACGTGTTGGTGGCGTTGATCGGGCCCCCCCGCGTCATCATGAAGATGAGATCGTAGACGCGGAAGGCGTCGATGGTGCGCAGCAGGACGGCGACGAGAATCGGGTACCGCAGTTGCGGGAGGGTGATGTGGCGGACGGTCTCCCACGATGAGGCGCCGTCGATCGCTGCAGCCTCGTACGGGTCGTGCGGCAGCGCCTGAATGGCGGCGAGCAAGATCAGAAACATGAACGGCGTCCACTGCCAGACATCGACGAGGGCGATTACAGGCAGGGCCAGTGTGGTGTTCGACAGGAAATCGGTTCGGGGCAAGCCCAGCAGCGCAATGAAGTAATTCAGCACCCCGTATTCGGTGCCCAGCATGAAACGCCACAGGAGGCCAACGACCACTGGCGCCAGCGCCAGCGGCACGAGGATCAGCGATCGGAAGAAGCTCATCCCGGGCAACTCACGACTTAAGATTAGGGCAAGACCGAGCCCGAGCACCAATTCAGCGCTGACCGCGATCGCCACAAACTCAATGGTAACCAGGAGCGAGTTCCAGAAGTCAGGGCTCTCAGCGAGCAGCTGGAAGTTCCGCAGCCCCACGAATCCCCGCCGCTCGGGGTTCATCAGGTTGTACCGGAGGAAGCTGACCACCAAGGAGTAGAGCAGGGGAGCAATCGAGACCGCCAGGAGGAAGAGCAGCGCCGGCAGCATCACAAGATACGGTCCGAGACCGCGTCGCCTCAACTTACTAGGTTGGCGCGCTTTCTCGAGCCTTTGACGGGGGAGCGCAGTCGTCCCAGAACTCACAGGTTAGCTCCCTCAGGGTCAGCGATCACCGATTGGTAGTCAGTGGTTAGAAAGGACTCGCGACATCGACGCGCGAGTTCTCCTAACCACTGTGTACCAATTGCCCACGATCTAGTAGTACCCGAGCTCCTTCATCATTCGGTCGACGTCATCCTGCGCCTTCTTGAGGCCGTCCTCGACGGACATCTGCCCGAGTTGGATCGCGTTTAGCGGTGCAGAAACCACGGTCTCCCACTGCTCCTCCTCCGGGAAGAGCGGCCGCGGCTTGGTCGTCTGCATGGCGTCGATCACCTGAGGATAGCGCCGGAACCGCAGCAGGTTGGGCTGCCCCTCCACCTTGGCCTGGGTGAGCTGTGGGTTGCTGTAGCTCGAGGTGCGGACGGGATCGCCTCCACCGAGAAGGGCCTGGCGCACGTCGTTCTCCGGGCTCTCCAGCCACTGGATGAACTTGATAGCCTCTTCCTTCTGCTTACTGTAGTTGGAGAGCGAGATGACCCATTCGGCCAGGTGCGGCACGCTGGCTTTCCCGGCGGGCACCTTCACAAACTCCCACTTGCCCACGGTCTTTGAGGTCTCGGGGTCGTCGACGGCGAAGGCGCCCCACGACCACTGAAGGCAGGTTGCGATCTTGCCGGACGCGGCATCGTTCGTCACCTCATCATACGTGTAGTCGTTGATCCCCGGCGGGGTGAACTTCATCATCTCGGCCCAGAACTTCGTCCCCTCCAACGCCTCGGGCGTGGTGAGTGTCGGCTTCATGCTGTCGTAGTTAAAGGCGTCGCCACCAAAGCTATAGAGGAACGTTAGCCAGGTATGGACGTTACCGAACCCTTTCGCCGCCTGGGCCGCCCAGCCGTAGACCTTCTGGCCCCCGAACTCCTTGCCCTGAAAGAACTCGACGGTCTCCCGCCACTCCTGCATCGTGGTCGGCGGCTGTCTCCCCGCCTGATCGAAGAGGTCCTTGCGGTACCACAGGATGTGTGGATGTACTGTTTGAGGAATGCCGTACAGCTTGTCCTTGTACCGTGCCACGTCGAGAGCCTTGGGGAGAAAGTCGTTTCCCTTCGTTTCAGGTGCGTTTAGAACGTCATCCATTGGCACGAGGTGCTCGGCACGCGCGAACTCAGGCACCCAGTTGTAGTCGACGTTGAAGATGTCGTAGCTCGCGTCCTGGGCGACGAAGAGCGTTCCCATCTTGTCGTGGATCGCGTCGCGCCCGATCAGATCGATGACCACCTTCACCCCGGTCTGTTTCTCGTATTCAGTCGCGAAAACCTTCTGGGTGATCGTGCCCCAGGTCGCCGGCAGAAAGATGCCCCGAAGTATTACACCCTGCTGGGCTCGGGCCACCACCGGCGCTGCCAGGCTTGAACCCGCGGCGTCCGCGGCCAGCAGCGGATGATGAGCTGCGGCGAGGGCAGTAGCGGCCCCAACGCCTCTCAGCATCTGGCGCCGCGAGACCTTCGTCCCACCGAACGCTGGCGTCTGAGAGCTGTTCCGCTTTTCATTATCAGTCATCTTTGTTCCCTTGCCTCTCGTTCCGTGCGAACTCCACGTTCCCCCGACCGTGCGGGACTGGGCCTCCCGTTTCTGATTTTCGCCCGTCAGCACCTCCCGTCTCTGATGCAGCACCACACTCCCCTGCCGGCCCTACGGTTGGATCTGGATCTTGATGACATCCTTGTTCTTCTCGACGGTTTCAATGGCGCCCACAACCTCGCCCAGAGGGACCACTTGGGTCACGATGTTTTCCGGGTTGAACCGGCCGCCCTCAATCAGCGCAATCGCCTCTGGCCACGTCTGGTACGTGCCGGCGTACGAACCGACGATGGTCAACTCCTTGCTATAGATGTCGAAGGGCTTGAGGTCGAGCACGGCCGTGCTGGGCGCGGCGCCGTAGGCAACCAGCGTGCCGCCGCGCCGGACCATCTCGAAAGCCTGCTTGTAGGTCAGGATGCTGCCCACGGCCTCGATCACGTAGTCGGCGCCGCGGCCGTCCGTCAACTTACGCACAGCCTCAACCCCATCCTCGGCGCCGACGTCGATGGCGTAGTCGGCCCCCATCTCTCGGGCCTTCCTCAACCGGATTCGGTTCATCTCGGTGACGATGATCGGCGCCGCCCCCTTGAGCTTGGCGAGCTGGATATGCGCCAGCCCCATTGGGCCGGCACCGATGATGGCGACGCTGCTACCGGGTTGGATGGAGGCACGCTCCTGCCCGCGAACCGCGCAGGCGAGCGGCTCGATATAGGCGCTCTGCTGCGGCGAAAGGGATTCGGGAACCTGGTAGATCGCAGCGGCCGGGGCCTTCACGTACTCAGCGAGTGCGCCGTGGGTGTGCACGCCAATTTGGCGAATCTGCTCGCAGAACAGCTTCTGCTGGCGACGGCAGAAGTAACAGTGACCACAAGCGAGATTGATGTCCGCGGTCACGTAATCGTCCGGTTTCACGTAGTCCACAGCCTCGCCTGTCGCCACAACGTGGCCAGCAAACTCGTGGCCCGGGATCAAGGGGAGGTTCGGTACTGGGAAGGTCCCCCGCAGGATATGGACGTCCGTGCCGCAGATGCCGCACATGTCGACCTTCAGCAATACCTCATCCGCGTCGACCTCGGGTATTGGCACCCGCTCGACCCGCAAATCGTTAGGTCCGTAAAGGACTGCTGCCTTCATCGTGCTCGGTAGCTGTCGCACCAAGATCCTCCTCTCGTACGGTGGTCCCACCTAAGCTGCAGTCTTGCGCTGTAGGAAGGTCAGGCCGTCACGGGCAAGATCGTCGGCGGACCGGGCAACCGGTCGCCACATCGAGACGGCGCGGGCGATCTCTTTGATCTTTGGGGTGAACGACTCGATCGCCACGAGGCCATCGTAGCCGGTATCGCCGAGGGCGGCGAACAGACCGTCCCAGTCCACGTGACCGGAGCCAGGCGCGCCACGGTCGTTCTCGCAGGCGTGGACGTTACGCACCCGCGCGCCGGCGGCCCGTATCGCGTCGGGGATGCTCTTTTCCTCGATGTTCATGTGGAACGTGTCGACGAGCAGCCCTACATTGTCGAGGTCGATGCGCCGGCAGAGATCGAGACCCTGCTCCACGGTGTTGACGAGGTCGGTCTCGAACCGGTTGAGCGGCTCGATCGCCAGACCGACGCCGGGCGTCGCTGCGTACTCCCCGGCCTCGCGCAGGCTTTCCACTGCCCATTGCCGCTGCTGCTCACGTTGTGCTTCCGACAGAAGCCGCGTCTTGCCGGTCGCCGAATACATGGGTCCGGAGACGTTCGGAGCCCCGACCTCGGCCGCAAGGTCGATGCAGAACTTCAAGTAGTCGATGCCGAGCCGGCGGCGATGAGCCTCCTCGTGGGAAACGTCCCGGTCAGGGCCGAAGGCGCCGCACACCGAGATCGTCACCCCGGCCGCCGACGCAGCCTGCCGCACGGCGGTGGCGCTCACCTTTGCCGGGTCCTCAATGCAGATCTCAAGAGTATCGAAGCCGAGGTCGGCCACCCGCCTGGCGAGGTGCAGCTTGTCGTCCCCAAAAGGCGACTCCCAGATGAACGTGCTCGCGCCAAAGAGCATGGTTAGGCCGCCTTCTGCAACTGCGACTCGACCTGCTTCATGTGGTTAATAGCCTGCGCCGTGTACTTGTCGAAGAAGACTTCCTGACCGCCGGCTTTCATCGCCCCGAACGGGTCGGCGGCAGCCGGCAGTAGCTCGAAGCTCAGGTATCCTCGATACCCGACCTCGACGAGCGCGCGTACGATCGGGACGAAGTCGAGGTGCCCGGCCCCCGGCGCGGCGCGGTTGGAGTCGGCGAGGTGCACGTGCTGCAGCAATGGGCCGTAGTCGCGAAACGCGCCCTCGATCGACTCCTCCTCGATGCTCATGTGGAACGTATCGCCCTGGATGCCGCCGTTGGTGAGCCCGGTCTCGCGCCACAGGCTCGCCGCCTGCTCCAAACGGTTCATGAAGTAGGTCTCGTAGCGGTTCCAGCATTCCAGGGAGAGGTTCACGCCCAACGGCGCGGCGTGCTCCCCGGCCTCGTGGAGGCCCGCCACCGCCCACGCCCGCTCGTCCGCCTCGGGGGCGAGCCGTTGGGTCTTCATACACGCGGTCGGGTGGACGACAATCGTCGCTGCGTCCATTGTCGCCGCGAACTCGGCCACGTCCTTGACGTAGCGGACAGCGTTGGCGCGGATCGCAGGGTCGGGGTGTGCAAGGTCGCGCTCCGCCGTGTATATCGAGCAGACCGAACTGACGACGATGCCTGCGTCGTCCGCGAGCCGCTTGATCCGCAGAGGGTCCAGTTCGACGGGTTCGCCAACCACCTCGATCGCGTCGTAGCCGAATCGAGCCACGCGGTCGATCGAGGCGGAGATGTCTTCCCCATAGTAGACGAGGGCGTTGTACGCGTACCGGAATCCTGCCATCGAATCACTCCTCCTTCGGCCGCTGGATCGCTCCGCCATGTCGGGAGCGGCCACGAGCTTTACCCGGCGGCCTCCACCAACGGCTTCATGTACTCGTACGCCTGGCGTGCCATCTTGTCTGCCTCGACGTCGCGTCGATTGAAGCCGATCTCCATCGACAGGTAGCCGTCGTAGCCGATATCCTTGAGCGCGGCCATCAGGCCGACCCAGTCGCACCGTCCCTGACCCGGCGGCAGCCGATCCGGCTCCGAGAGGTGGACGTAGTGCAGGTCGTCGCCCATCCGGTAGACGTAGTCGGTCGGGACCTCGTTCCGGTACAAGACGTGGATCGTGTCGAACATGAGCTTGACGTTCGGCGCGTCGACCGCCCGCATCAGCTCAATCCCATCGTCGCAGCTCTCGATCAGGTTGCTGTCGACCGGGTTTTGCTCCACGGCCACCGTCACCCCGTAACCGTCGGCGGCCTTGGCAATCTCACTCAAGGCGTCCCGGCTCCACGCGAAGGCCTGATGCCAGTCGGTACCATAGATCTGCCAGCCGGCGACATAGAGGAGGGTGTTCCCGCCCAGGTCTGCGCAGAGCTCGGCCACCTGCTTGTACTGCTCGATAGCGGCGAGCCGCTCCTCGGTCAGTGGCGAAGCGACGTTGTACCCCGGGCCGCCACCGGGCGCCGGCAGCATGGCAGACAAGGCGATTCCATTGTCGTCGAGCACCCGCCGGATCTGCTTGCGGCGATCCTTGCTCAGGTACTGGGGGTAGGCGTGCGGCGCCGCGGCACCGATCTCGATCCCGTCATACCCAATTCGAGCGAGCCGCTTGATCGTCTCCTCCAGCGGGTAGGCCGGCACCCAGACCGGGAAGCTGGAGTAGACCCAGGTGTTGAACGCGAGCTTCATCGCCACAAGTTTGTCCTTTCTGGCGTGCCATCGGCAGTGTCATGAGTCGTGCCCGTCTCCACCCTGATCAGTTCCAAACGAAGACCGCCTTCTCGGTAAGGCGCTGGTCGAACATCCGAAACGCCTCTGGTGCTTCCTCGAGCGGGAAACGGTGGGTGATCAGTTTATCGACCCGGATGCGGCGATCCACGACGAAGCGCGCGATCTCCTCCCACTCGAAGACGGGAAAGTACCAAGCGCCGATGACCGTCAGCAGCTTGCGGATGATCTGGTCGCTCGGGTTGATCGTCGTCGAGCGCGACTCGCCCACGAACGCGACCTGTCCGAAGTTGCGCGTCGCGTCGAGCGCCGCGTTCTGCCCGGCCGGGTTCCCCGAGCAGTCGACGGCGACGTCTACCCCCTCGCCGGAGGTGAGCGCGCGGAGGCGGGCCACCGGATCCTCGCTCTGGCTGTTGATGACCTCATCGGTGCCGAGATCTTTGGCCAGCTCGAGTCGCGAGTCAAGCACGTCGACCGCGACGACGCGCGCGCCACGCCCCTTCGCCACGAGAATCCCGGCGCCGCCCATCGGCCCGAGGCCGAAGATCGCGACCGTATCGGTGCCGGAGACGTTGAGTCGCCTCTGGGCGCTGTACTGGGTGCCGACCATGTCGGTCATGACGGCGCCGACCTCGTAGTTGATCTGCTCGGGCAGCTTGAGGCAGTTCCGGGCCGGCACGACGATGTAGTCAGCGTCGCCTCCGTCGACGTCGAAGCCGAGGCACTTCCACCGCGGACAGAGGAACCAGTAGCCGCGTCGGCAGTAAGCGCACTCGTTGCAGCCAACCGCCAGGTGGAGCGTCACGCGGTCTCCCGGCTGGACGACGGTGACGCCGGGGCCGACTTCGACGACATCCCCGGCCGGCTCGTGGCCGGGGACGACGAGGCCGGTCCCGGCCGACTGACCGCCGACGATCGGTTTGCCGTAGTACAGGCTCATGTCGCTCCGGCAGATCGCCGAGGCGCGCGTCCGCACCACGACCTCGCCCGGGCCCGGCGTGGGATCGGGCCGATCGACGACGCTGACCTGCTTATCGCCGGGGAACAAGACCGCTTTCATCGGATGTAGCCTCCGGAGGTACCGTCGCGGCTGGTCAGACGAGCGGACCTCATCGGGCGCGTCTCGGCGAACCTCACTTAACCGCGCCGAGGGTCAAACCTTCGATCAGATGGCGGCGCAGCATCAGCGCCATGATTAGGACCGGCGCCACGATCGTCGTCGCTGCCGCCGTCATCAAGCCCCATTGCGTGCCGAACATGCCGGTAAACTCGTTGATCCCGACGGGCGCCGTCTTCACCGCCGAGCGGGTCAGCGTCACCGCGAAGAGAAACTCGTTCCAGCAGAGGAGCATGCTAAGGATGGCCGCCGTTGCCGCACCCGGCGCCGCTAGCGGCAGGACGATCCGGGTGATGATCTCCCACCGAGTAGCACCGTCCACGAGCGCCGCGTCCTCGATCTCCTCCGGTATCGCCTGGATCGTGCTGCGCAGCATCCAGATCACGAGCGGCAGGTTAAAGGCGATGTAGGGAACGATCAGCGCCGGGTACGTGTCCATCAGATTCCAACGGCCGGCGAGGATGAACACCGGGATGACGGCGACGACCGGCGGGAACATGATCGTCGAGAGGATCCACATCGCCAGAAACGCGCGTCCCCGGAAGCGGACCCGCGCCAGGGCATAGGCGGCGAGGAGACCGAGGGCGACGGTGATCACGGTCGCGCAAACCGCAACGATCGTGCTATGGAGCAAAAGCGGCCCGAAAGCTGTCGCCGACTCCCCCGTGAAGACGTCCTTGTAGTGCTGGAGCGTCGGCCGGAAGAGCCAGGTTGGCGGGATCGTCTGGGCGTAGCCCTCCGGCTTGATCGAGGTCGAGATCATCCAGACAAGCGGTAGCAGGACGAGCGCCAGCGTCCCCCAAAGCAGGACGCGGACGACGACGGCAGAGAAGTTGGAGCGGTGCTGAGACGTCATCGCTCACGCCTCCACAAGGTCAGTGTTGCGTGCCATCATCTTCAGCATCTGCGGCACGATGAGCGAGAGGAAAACCAGAAAGGCGATTCCGAGCGCCGCCGCCGCACCGACGTTGAAGTCGACGAGCGCCGTCCGGTAGACCGTCAGATTGACAATCTCGGTCGATGTGCCGGGACCACCTCCCGTCAGCACCTTGATCGTGCCGAAGGTCTTGAAGGCCTCGAGGACGCGGAGGAGGGCGGCGATCGCGACGAAGGGGCGGAGCAGCGGCAGCGTAATGTCGACGAAGAGCCGCCACCCGTACGCGCCGTCGACGGCCGCCGCTTCCTTCGGTTCCGGCGGCACCCCCTGCAACCCGGCCATCAGGATCAGCGCGACGAACGGCGTCCACTGCCAGACATCGAGGCTGATCAAGGTGATCCACGCCGTGCTCGACGTGCTCAGCCAGTCGATCGGCTGATTAATGAGGTGAAGGCGCTGCAGGTAATAGTCGATCCAGCCGTAATTCGGGTTGAAAAGCTCGCGCCAAATCAGGGCAGACACGACCGGCGTCACAGCCATCGGTAGGACCAGGATTGCCGAGGCGATGGCGTTTTCTCGGCTCTTGCGAGCGAGCGTGAGGGCTAGCAAGAGTCCGAGCAGCATTTCCAGCCCGACGGCGACGACGACGAAGACGACGGTCAGCAGGAGACTGTGGCGGATGCCGGCGTCGTAGACGATGTTGCGGTAGTTCTCCAGACCGGCGAACGTGCCGGTGCCGGGGTCCATCAAGTTGTAGCGGCGGAAGCTGGTGTAGAAGAGGTAGCCCGCCGGGAAGATCGTCATCGACAGCAGCACGGCCATCGCCGGCGTGACGAGGAGCCAGCCGAGGCGGTTGCCGCCGCGCGCCTCGATGTTGCGGATACTCTTCGCCGCGCCGGAAGCCCTCTGGGGCGGCGGACCGCCAACCCGCCACCCCCTGGTCCCTTCGCCGACGGCGGCCCCCGCGAGCGGTGCGTTAGCCAACGGGGTATCCTGCCTGCTTCAGCTGAGCCGTGACCCGCTTGGCCGCCTCGCCCAGCGCCGCCTCCGGCGCCTTCGCCCCGCTCGCCGCCTGGTTGACGGCCACCCAGATCTCCTTGTCTACCGCGCCGTAGTTCGTCAGCCGTGGCCGGCCGACGCCGACGGCGAGCGACTGGCCGAGGATGTCGTAGAAGTTGCCGAACTTCGTCGCGCTGGGGTCGGTCTTGACCGCCGTATAGACCGAGGTTCGGCTCGGGTGAAGCTGCGTCTGGAGCATCTTGGTCTGCTGCGCCGCGCTCGTGAACCACGTGACGGCCCGGTAGGCCCACTCCTTGTTCTTCGAGAACTTATTGACGGAGAGCATCCACGTGCCGAAATGGGGCCCGCGAGCTTTCTGCTGCGGCACTAGGGCGTAGGCAATTTCGCCCTTCACGTTTGGGTTCAGCTTCTCGGTGTGGTAATTCATGCTCATGGCCGTCAAGCCCGATCCGAACGTCGAGGACGCGGTGTCCCAGGAGAAGGACGTCACGCCCGGCGGCGTCACCTTGTGCTTACTGATTAAATCGGCGTAGTACGTCAGTGCCTCGACCCCTTCCGGCGAATCGAAGACGGTCTCGAACTTGTCGTTGACGAGGTGACCGTCGCCACCCCAGCAGGCGAGAAGCGTCTTGAAGTCGTCGGTCGCCCAGTCGCCGTTCCCGGCCATCAGGGTCGTCCCGTAGAGGCGGTCCTTTGGCCGCGTGAAGAAGGTGGCCACCTCGACGAAGTGGTCCCAGGTATCGGGGACCGTGAGATCTCGGCCGTACTTCTGTTTGAAGGCGTCCTTCTCCTTAGGGTCCTCGAAGAGGTCCTTGCGGTACGCCAGCGTCAGGACGTTCGACTGGAGCGGCAAGCCAAAGACATCGAAGCCCTGCGCCTTGATTGCGCCTATGTCCACCGTATCGGGGTTCGGGAACTGGCGGTGCGACGCGGTCGGGTGGTAGACCGCCGTGTCGAAGAAAACCTTCGGGATGTAATCGCCGAGCGCCGGGTCGGCGACGTCGATGAGCGCGGCGTTGGTCAGATAGCTGCTCAACGGTTCGAGCTTCTGAGTGAGTGCTGGCGTCCACGGCGTATCGCAAATAATCACGTCGTAGTGCGAGCTCTGAGAGGCCAGCTCGGCGAAGACGCGCTGCTGCAACGCGTCGTACGGCTGCGAGTCAAGCTCGATATCGATACCGGTTGCCGCCTTGAAGTCGGGGATGACGAGCTTGATGGCGTCGACGTCCGCTTCGACCGTGGCGTAGAGCATGTGGAGCGACTTCGGCTTGGCCGCGGCTTGCAGACCGGCAGGTGCGGCGCTGGCGCGCCTCAGGCTATGCGAGGCGAGCAAGGCGCCAGCGACGGGTGCGCTCAAGCCCAGAGCCGCGGCCCGGCGAACGACTGCGCGGCGCGTCAGCTTTCCGTCCCGTTTCTCCGGGAGCTTGGCGGCGGATCGATTCTGGCAATGGTCCACGGTGGACTCTCCTTCTCGTGCAACTGAACGAATCCAACGCTGGAATACTCGGCGCGAGCATCGGCCACGATGGCGATCTTCGACGATAGGCTCCTCTTCTCCTTATCTTCCTACTGGCCGATGGCAGGCGATGGTCAGCGTGGGCGCGGTTCACCATTAGGCACGGACACACCATGGTGCGGTGATCGAAATGCGCACATCCCATGCCAACTGGATTGTCACGAGAAGGCTTCCCCCAGACCTGAGGGGGGTAATCCGTCCCATCTTTAATTGTGCTTCCGTACCGTTACGGTACAACCGCATCATCAACGATGAGTAAGCTGGTGCGGAGGAGAGGAGGCGATGGCTGACGGCTGGAAGCGGCTGGAGTGAGTCAACCAGAAACGGCGAACGCGCGCGGCGCTGGTGGCAGGGGCGCGCGGCGGCGGCAGGCGGGCGAACACCGTCGCTGGAGGAAGTTGCCGACGCGGCGCTGGTCTCGCGCACGACCGCTTACCGCTCCTTTCCGAATCGGGAGGCACCCCTAATCGGGACGGCGCCCGACGGCGTGCGGGACGAGGTCGAGGCCGTCTCGATGACGACGTGTGCCGCAGCCGATGACCCATCGGTGCCGCTCGCCGCCTTGGGGCGCGTCTTCCAGCGGCGGGTCGTCACGCAGAAGCAGGCTTTCGCGCTTTACTGCACCTGCCGCGGCGGAGGCGGTGAGCCGGTGGGCCGCCTGCGTCCTGCTTGAGGCCGCGCTGGCGGAGGCCGACCGGGTAACACCAAATCATTTAGCGTTAACCGTATCGGAGACGCCCTAAACGCGAACCCATGGCTCCGACAGCAATACGAGCTGAGCAAGGGGCCAATCGGCGGAAGGCGGCCCACGGCAATTGAGGCGCGCCGGCGAGGCAGAGATACTGGCTCGTGCCGCGTGTGTCCCTTGCCCGCTCCTTAAGACGTAGTTAATGCGTCGTGGTCGTCCGCATCTTCTAGCGACGGTGGAGTTGAGACGACACGGAGGACGACGCCATCAGGTCGCGAAGACGTTCCCCGGTTCACCCAACCGTCGCCGTGTCTCGCTCACGTAGCACCACGCGGATCGTCTCGTGGCTGACCCCGAACTTGGTGGCGAGGGAACGCAGGCTCTCGCTGCTTGCGAGAGAGCAAATCGCGGATTCCTGGTCGAGCGTCAGCTTTCGAGGACGAGCGCGGAAACGGCAGGACGCCGAGTTCTCAGGCCGTGAGCGCCCGGGCCGCCGCGGCGGGACGGAGGAGGCCGGCCGAAGGTCGGGAACCGGAACGCGGACCGGCTGGTCGGAAAGGTGTTGAACGTGCTGAACCGATCCCCGTCGCTTCCGCCATTGCATGATCCGGGCTCCGGGTTGACGACCAGGAGCGCGAAGAAGGGTCGGAGGTCCGGCTGTGGCACCACCGCCACGGCCGTTCTGTTGCGCACGACGACGACGCCGAACAACTCGCGGGCAAGTTTGTTCCGCTCCGCCGGTGTGGCGACCCGCCACGCCGACCCCACGTCGGCAAGGAAGCCGGCCAGTTGCCGGCCGGTGTCGCTATCTGGCTCGCCTCCGGCCGGCAACGCGGCCAACTCGTCGGCGAGCGCGGCCCGCCGCGCCTTGTACGTCTCGCGGTCAAGGTCGCCATCGAGGTAGAGGTCCTTCAATCGGTCGAGCCGGTGGTGGATGCGAAGGCGGGTCGCGACGGTGTCAACGGCTGCGCTCTGGTGGTGGCGCCAGGCGGTAAGTAGCCGGCCCTGGTCGGCGGTGGGGATCGCGAAGCGCCCGAGCAGATCCGCGATCTGGTCCTCCACGACCGAGGCGTAGAACGACGGCTCGTCGCAACCGTTTCCTTGCGTCCGGCCGGCGCAGCGCGCCCGCCGCTTCCCGTCAGCGGTGATGTGGGCGCCGCAGCCGCCGCACGCCGCGAGCCCGGACAGCCCCCACGGCGAGCGCTCGCCGGCCACCCGGCGCGGGCGGCTGGTGTTGCGCGCCCGAGCCGCCTGGGCGCGGTCGAACAGAGACGGATCGGCGATCGGACCATGCTTACCCGGCACCCACCCACCGGCCCCATCCGGCAACTCTCCCACGTAGAAGCGATTGCGGAGGATCACCCGCACCGAGTCCTTGGTGAACGGATTGGCGCCGCGGTTGCCACTGGTGCGGTGGCCGGCAGCGTTGAGCGCTTGGGCGATCTCGCGGTCGGTCTTGCCTGCCGCCGCCAGATCAAACGCCGTCGCCAGCCCCTCCGCGGGAACGATCTCGCGCCGGGTCGCCACGTCGCAGCCCCACGCCTGGGCGTCAGGCGCGGGCAGCCCGTCCGTCCCTTTCGTCGCCCCGAACGGCAGCACGCCGTTGTAGAGACCGCGGGCCTTGCGCTCGCCCTTGCCCTTCTTGGTTTCCCAGGACAGGTTGTCCGAGTAGAACTGGGCCATGCCGACCAGCATCGTCAGCATCAATTGACCGGCCGGCGTCGAGTAGTCCATGTCCTCGGCGATCGAGACGAAGCCAACGCCGGCGGTGCCGAGCCGGTGGAAGGCGTCGAAGGCGACGCGGCGGTTGCGGGCGAAGCGGTCGAGCTTGTGAACAATCACTACATCGAACCGGCGCGCCTCGGCGTCGGCCATGAGGTGCCGAAAGCCGGGCCGTTTCGCGGCGTCGTCAGTGTGGGCACTCCTGCCCTCGTCCCGGTAGCGGGCGACGACCTCCCAGCCGTGTTGCCGGCAGAGCGCCTCGGCGGCGCGCTCTTGGGCGCCAAGTGAGTAGCCGGCCACCTGTTCCTCGGAGGAGACGCGGAGGTAGACCGCCGCCCGCTTGGTCAGAGCCGTTCCTGTGGTTCGTCGTGCCGTCGTGCTATGCTCCCGTTGCTTCGCGCTCGTATCGACGCCGGCGCGAGGTGTTCCCTAGCCGCTGCGGCGCTCTATGCCGCGGCGGCTTTTCCCTGTCCGGCCCCCGTTCCTTCGATCACCGCCGCAAACTCCGCAATGTCGAGTGGGTCGACGTCCAACGCCGCGCTGATGTCCCGGATCGCCCGAAAGCTCGGCATCGTCCGGCCGTGCTCGATGTAGTAGACGGTCGCGGGCGCTACGCCGGCCGCTTCGGCCAGCTTCCGCACCGATAAGAGGCGGTGCGCCCGCGCCTCCTGCAAGGTCAGCCGCTCCACAGCCTCACCTCCTTCGGCCCCCATCATACCGTCGTATCAGTATAGTGTCAACCTATTGACACTGTATCAATTACATGATACGATAGATACGTACCGAGGGGTTGGGGAACACCTCGGAGGCGTCGAGAAGCAGTAGCGCGAAGGGAGCGACGATCATGGCAACGACGACCAACTGGCCGGAGTTTGGCGACGATACCACCGCCGAGATGCGGCAAGCCGAAGCCGACTACTTCGCCCGCATGGCTGCGGCCGAGGCCTACGGCGCCTACATCGAGCGGATGGCCGACGAGCTGGGCGACGAGCCCTCCAACGACTGGGACGTCCCGCTGGCCCTGACGCGGGCGCACGATGCCCCCTACGATTGGGACCCGGTGCCACCGGCGCCGGTGGCACCCAACGTGGTCCCCTTCCGCCGTCGCCCGTTCGACCGCGCCGCCCACTGCCAGGCCATCGCCGCCGGCGGCGGGGCGCGCACCGTCGCGCTCTATGGGGCGCAGCACATGCGCACGATCGGCAAGGCCGGCGCCCGCGCCACGATTGAGCGCCACGGCCTTTCCACCTTCACAGGCATCATCACGGCGAAGGGCTGGACCGGACCCCGCCGGCCGGCCCTGCTCGCCGACCTAGCCACAGGCCGCGACCTCGCCGATCTCGACCGCGCCGCCTAAGCCATGCCGGGGGCAGTCGCCCGGATCGCCCCACCTGTCCGACTACGCCCGAAGGCGCATCCGCCATGACGCCGAGACCGAAGGTGGGCACCGGTGTCCACAGCGCCGGCTCGTCGCGCCGTTCTGCGCGTCGCGGAGGGTGGCGGTGCTCCGAGCGGCGGGGGCACGCGGTGGGCTCCTCCCTGTGCCCGGCCGCCGTCGTGGTCACCAGCTGCCTCGTCCAGGAAGCCAGCACCCGCTGACGCGGGCCGGAACGGCCGACGACGGGGCGCCTCACGCGACGCCTCTTGCCGGCCGCCCTTGGTCGAACGATTTTGCCTGCCTGGCACGAATAATGCGCCGCCGGCCCCTGCGGTGCAGCGCGGGCATCGCCCCCCGATGACGCAAGTGCCGGGTGATCGCCCGATACGATCGATCGTCGTCGACCCGTCGTTCAGAAACGGCGTTCCGACAACGATCTGATGTCTAGGTTGGATAGCTCAGCCAGCCGGGTGTTTACCCAACCGGCGAGAAGGAGAAAACGAGCGTGGTAGCCAGACAGCGAGCCGTAGCAGGAGTCCGCGCCTTTCAAGCATCCGACGGCGAATGCGAGAGCGTTCAGGACATCCTCAACGTCGCGGTGACCGCCGAGGCGTTCGCCGTGACCTTCCTCGGCGTCGCCCTCGACGCGGCGGCCGCCGGGACCCTCGTCCTCGATCCCGAGGCGGTGGGCAGCTTGGTCGCCGCCCGGGCCGCCGAGCAAGCGCACTACGATGTCCTGATCGCCAGCGGCGCGGCGCCGCTGACAACGACCTTCACCCTCCCCGACGGAGATCTCCTCACCGATCCGACGACCTTCTTCAAGACGGTCGTCTCACTCGAGGAGGCGTTCATCGCCGCCTACTTGACGGCTGCCCAGTCATTCGTGGTCCAGGGCGAACCGGAGCTGGCCCAGATCGCCCTCCAGATCGGCGCCGTTGAGGCGGAGCACCGGGTCGGTGTCCGCTTCTTCGGGATCACCGCCGGTGCCCTCGACGACGAGGTCCCGAACGATGTCGCGTTCGAGAAGGCGCTCTTCAAGCAGGTCTCCGAGGCGGCCGACCTCCTGACCGAGCTCGGCTTCATCGATGGTGACGGCACGGCCGTCGAGTTCCCCGGACCGGGTGTGATCGACCCGACCGGCGTCCGCAACCTGACCCCGCCGACGGCGTAACGCGCTCCGGCTCGACCCCTCATCGCAACGTTCGTCACCAAGAGGAGTACAGAGACCGTGAATACGATTGAGCAATTGGCGTTGACGCGGTGGTCGCGTCGCACCCTCCTGAAGGCCACCGGCGTCGGGGCGGCCAGCTTCACGCTCGCTCAGGCGGACTTCATCCGGACGGCGGCCCAGGAGTCCGACGAGATCCAGGACATCCTGGACATCACGGCGACGACCGAGCGGTTCGGCGTCACCTTCCTCGGCGAGGGCATCCGCGCGGCCGAGGCGGGCGAGTTCGACATCGCCTTCCCCAAGCCGGTGATCGCCATCCTGAAGGCGGCCCGTGCTCAGGAGCAGTTCCATCTCGACGCCTTCGAAGATCTGGGCGGCAAGCCGCTGGTCAAGACGTTCACGGCTCCCCCGGACGCGTTCACGAGCTTCAATGTCTTCTTCACCGCCCTGGTTGACCAAGAGGCGCGCGAGACCGCCTCGCAGATCGCCGCAATGACCGTCTTCACCGAGATGGGGCGGCCGGACCTGGCGAAGGTGAGCTTCCAATACGCGGCGGAGGAGGCGGAGCACCGCCTGCTCGCGAACTACACGCTCGGCACGCGGCCGGCCAACGACCGCGCCTTCGCCGACAACCTGTTCGTCACGATCGACGACTTCTACGAGTCCCTCAAGACGGTCGGCATCATCGGCGGCAGCGGGACCAAGATCACCTACCCCGGCCCGGGCAAGATCGACGACAGCAACGTCATCGAGACCAAGCCGGGCGGACCGGAGGCGAGCTGCAACGCCAACGCTACTCCGGCCGCGGGTGAGGGGGCCAAGGAGTCCAAGGAGGAGGGCACGCCGACCAGCTAGCTTCACTGACACGGCGTTCTCTTGCTGGGGCAGTCAACCAAGCTGGCGCCGACGGGCGCAACAACTCACCCAAGGTCGAGGTGGGGGCTCCTCTTGGGGCGCCGTCGCCTCCATTTCATACGGAGGCGATAACGACCCCAGGACAGCACACATGGTGCCAGACGGTTCCTAATAGGATGCCCTGATCCTCACCGGCCGCCTGCTCATCACCGACGCCACCGATCGGACGTGGAACCACACCGCCCCGCACCGCGGCACCGGCGTCGCCGAGTTGGCCGTGCGTCCCGGCTTCCGCCTCGGCTGGGGCCGGTTCCCAGGATCCGGTGCCTGAATTGCCAGTCAAACGTGCCAGCGTAACATCGGCTGGTACGCCCCTGATGACCGCTGCGTAGCGACCAGATAGACTGCGGCCGCCGCGAATCGGCCGGGTACGGAGGGCGAGCATGACGTGTACGAAGCCCCTGGGCGTCCTCGTGGTTGACGACGATCCGGCCGTCCTCGACCTGTTGCGCGAGGTGCTCGCGGAGGAGGGCTACGCGGTGACGGCAGTGTCGGCGCCACCCCTCCCACCCCGCAAGCGCGGTGCCGCTCGCATGCCGTCCTCGCGGCCATCGGCGACGTCGTCTCCTCTCCTTGGGCTGCGCCGACACGTCGACGCGGCCGGCACGAGCCTGAATCTAGGAGAATGTCAGCGAGGCCGCCCGCGTTGATGGGCATGGTCGCCAGCGTCGCCGTCGAGAGCTTGGCTCTGCCACCTCGACCGAGAGCGCCGTTGGGTCATTGGCGGCACCCGGCTTGCGGGTGGGTACGGCAAGGCGTCGCGCGGTGCCACGGCGCGGCATGATCGGACGCGGAGGGAGACCCAGATGGCTTCCAGCGACATGAGTTCGGGGCGCGAGACGACGATCGTCGACAACGAGGTTTATAACCTGCTGACGACGCTCACAACGAAGCTCCAAGGGTTGGCTGCCTACGACAAGTACCAGCAGGATGGGCAGGCCAACGACCCGATCTGGAAGGAATTGCGGCAGCAGGATACGCAGGCCGTGACCCGTCTCATACAGCAGCTGGAGCAGTTCGCCCAGCAGGGCCGCTTGCGGACGCGGTAGCCGACGGGAGGACTCGTGGAGCGGAACGTGGCGCGCGACGCGGAGAGGACTACCCAGTTCGTCCCCGTCCCCGATGTCGCCACCCTGAAGCCATGGTTGTCAGGACCGGGCCAAAGCATCCTCTTCCTGCACGATCCGAACTGCCCGACCAGTCTGCGGGCGTACGCCGAACCGGCGAAGATCGGCGGGGAGATCGCCCTCATCGACGTGCGGCATACCCGGGCAGTCTCGGGGCAGATCGAGGCGCGAACCGGGGTGCGCCACGAGTCGCCCCAGGTGATCGTGCTGGAGGACGGACGTGTGGTTTGGTTGGCCTCCCACCGCGCGATCACCACGGCAGCCGTGGTGTGTGCCTCCGGTATCGGCCGTCCATGACCGGCCTCCGTCTACACCCAGCAATCCAACAGGCGACGAGATACCATCCTTAGGGGTCCAGCGGCCGGCCATGCCGACTATAGGGTTCACCGAACCGTGTGCCGGGTTGCCGTGGACTCTGCTACCCAGAGCAAGGGCAGATCGCGGTATGCGGACTCTGGCCATCTCGACCAGGAGCTGACGTGTGCGTCAGCTCCTGGTGTACGATGCGTCACACGACCGCCGGAGTGGTGGCCGATCGATGAACAACGGGGGGACGTCGATGCGCCAGAGGTTCGCAATCGCAGTCATCACACTCGTGCTCGTTTTCAGCGGCCTCGGATTCGTCACAGCCCAGGATGCCAAGACTGGCCCTGACGGGGGCTGCGGTACCCCTCAGGCGTCGCCGTTCGCCTCGCCGGCGCCGCTCGCCTCACCAGCCTCCCTGCTAGCGGCCAGCCCGGGCGCCACGCCAGCGGCGCTACTCGGGTGCGCCACTCCGGGCGCAGGTACGCCCGAACCGTAGCCTACGCGGTAGGACGACGGACGCCCCGGCGAGCCGCCGGGGCGTCCTAAGCGACCGGGGGACGGGGGCAAAAGGTGTGATCGGTCGCCAGTCCTGGAGGTCGCAATAAGCGTGTTCTCCCGGGTTATCAGTGTGGTCCCTCGAGCAGTCCCGTCTTACCCCCCAACGACAAAGCGTCGGCGGGACAGGTAGAGGTGATGCGCTCCGGTTGACCCTCGAGTCGGCAGCGTTTGGTGCCTCCCGTGTGCCCTCGGTGTGACGCCGGGATCTCACGATACGCCCCGTTCCTCGGCTGCGACTCCCGCCTTCTCCCGCTCCCCATTCAGCGCCAGTAGCCGCGCTAGGACCGTCTCGTCCGGCGTCGCGTGCGGCTCTTCGTCCCACCCGTACGCCGCCCAGACCGCCCGGTCCAACGCCGCGTGCGCCTGCGCCAGCCAGGCCGGCCGCGCGTTGTACAGATGCGTCAGCGTCCGCTTCTTCAGCTCCGCCGCGGTCGCGCCCGGCGGGTCGAGCCAGGCCCGCCGCTGCTCGTCTAGCGTCCGCGCCGCCTCTGCGATCGCGTGCAGCCGCGGATCGCGCCACGCCTCCTGCCCCAGCGGCCAGGGCAGCGGGAAGGTCTCGAAGCAGGTCGTCGGCGTGTAGCGGGGGCGGTCCTCCAGCGACGTCCCCATCCGCAGCGACCAGACCTCGTGCGCCCGCGAGTGCAGCACGCCGAAGAAGTAGTCGTCCTGGCGAGCGAAGACGATCAATTGCTGGTCGGGAACGACGCTCGCGTCAAGCCAAACGAAAAGCGGGTGAGTCGAAACAGCAGGGGTCACCAGAAAGCGACTGAGGCGACTGACAGCATTGCGCATACTGGGTGCCGTCTCGCTGAAGAGCCACCACAGGAGCCTGCGTCTCTCGCGTCGGTTCTCGTCACGGATCGGCTTGACGTGGGTGCGTACGTGTTCGAAAGGGATCTCGTAGAGTGCCGCTTTGGCCTCGCTTGTGTCGTGCCCAAAGTCGACAATCCACATGTTCCTTGGTCGCCTCGCCACGTCCAAACCGTTGTACCAAGGTCGCACAACGTCGCTGTTTGGCCGACCGTTAGGGTTCAACGGCAACGCCAGCCACGTCTGAGCTAAGTCGCCTGGAATCTCAAATGGGCCGCCCTTCTTGATGCTGGAAAAGCAAATACCGTGATTCTGTCCAAGGGGTCGGGCAGTGGATAAGTCAAGGGACGCGGTGAGATCTGCGTTGATCGTAGACACTATCCGGCCGTCTAGTGTGCGGCTTATTTCTTCTCCTTTGTCGAAGCCCACAATGGAGATGCGAACGGCGGCCCCATCCAATACCCATGATTCATCCGACCAAGCCATGAAGATGTCGCCGCTCTCCTTGATCCGCCGCAAGACCTCGCGGTTTACTCCCCCGCGTATCGAGTTCGTCGCTAGCAATCCGGCTCGTTTTGCCATTCCTCCCACAAGCTGTGCCCGTGCCCGCTCAAAGAAATAGCAAACAAGGTCCGAGAATCAGGGCACTCGTCCTTCGTAGACGGCGAAGAGGCTGGCCAAATATTCGTCCCCGAGTTCCTGTCTCACCCGGTTTCCACCCAAGAACGGTGGATTCCCGATGATGAAGTCCGCCGCCGGCCACGCCGCCTCCTTGGAACGTTCGGGGTCACTCCGGTCGAGCAGCGCGTCTTGCAACTGGATCGTCTCCAACGGCTCCAGGATCGGATCGCGACTCCCCGGCGGGAAGCCGTTGGCATTGAGCCATTGCAGGTACCCGATCCAGACCACCGCCTGCGCCAACTCCCGCGCGTAGGCGTTCAGCTCCAGGCCGGCCAGTTGACCCGGACCGATCAGGGGAAAGCCCAGCGGCAGGCCGTGCGCCGCGCCGTAGGTCAGCACCTCCTTCTCCAAATCGAGCAACGCCGCCAGCGCGACGTACAGGAAGTTGCCCGAGCCGCAGGCCGGATCGAGCACCCGCACGCCCCGCAGTTCCTCGCGGAACGCCCCGAGCGCCGCGGCCAGCGTCGCCTGCCGGTTGCGCCGGGTCTGCGGCGTGGGAGCGGTCTCAACCGCCGCGGCCAGTCGGTCCGCCTCCCCCCGTACCGCCGTCCAGCGCCGGCGCAGCGGCACCGCTACCACCGGCTCGACCACCCGCACGATGTCATCCCTGCCGGTGTAGTGCGCCCCCAGCTGGGCGCGCTTCGCGGGGTCGAGGGAGCGCTCGAACAGCGTCCCGAAGATCGCCGGCTCGACGCTCCCCCAGTCCAGCGACGCCGCCGCCGCCAGATCGGCCAGCTCCGCCCCGGTGAGCGGTACCGGCTCGACGCGGGTGAAGAGGCCGCCGTTGAAGTGGCGGAGTGCCGTCGCCCCAAAGTCGCCGCCGTCCCGCATGGCGACCAGCAGCGCCTCAGCCCGCGCCGGGAACCGGTCCGGCGCTCGGGCGGAACCGGCCAGCAGCTCGCCGAACAGCCCCTTCGGCACCAGCCCGGTGTCCTCGGCGAAGAGGCAGAAGAGGAGCTGAACCAGAAAGTGGGCCGCCGCTTCCGGCGGTATCCCTCGCCCGTGCAGCGCCCCGGCTAACGCCCCGAAGCGCTGGGCCGCGTCCTCCGTCACCGCCTCCGCCGTGCGCCTCGGACGCAGCGAGAGCGGGTCCGTGAACACAGCGCGTAGGACGCGCAGATTGACCGGGTCGCTCAGCCTCGCCAGATCGAAGCGGTGGACGTCGGGAGCGGTGCCGGTGAAGTTGGTGTGGACCTCGAAGCGGTCGAGGTCGCAGACGACCAGCAGCGGCGGGTTCTCGAGGTCGTCCCGGTAGAGTTGCAGTTGCCGGTAGGCGGCGACCAGGTCGGCATGGTGGCCCTTGTACTCCCAGCCGAAGGCGCCACGCCGCCAGACATCGGCCCAGCCCTTGCCGCCGGTCGCCTTGGTGGCGCCCTTCTCGAAGGTGTACCACTCCCCCGTCGAGTCGGCCTCGACCGGCGTCGGCACCCCGAACAGCGCACAGAGGTCGTTGAAGTGCGATTGCGACGCGCTCCGCTCGGTCAGCGTCACCCCCCGCCACTTCGCGTGGAACGCAAGCAGATCCATGCGGCGATTATCGCAGGGGGCACGACGCGTTGCCGCCGCCCCCACCACTGCCTGACGTCTACCCCGCCACGTTGATCTGGTTCTCGGCGACGTTGAGTTGCACCGTCGGCGTCAACAGGCGGCGAACCGTCGCCAGCGTCTGCACCGCCTTCAAGAGCTGGCGCTGCGCCCGCTCGCAGCGCTTCTGAAAATATTCGCCCTCCCTGAACGTCATCCCGTCGGCCAGGCGTTGCGCGTGCTGGGCGTCGGCGTAGCTGGCCTGTAACCAGCAGAGCACCACGCGATCGACGAGGAGCCGCTCCAACGGACTCGGCGCCTTCCCGCCAATCTCTCGGCGGCGGGAGTCCAGCTCCCGCTGAATCGCCGCCCGCGTAAACTCCTGGCCCGGTCGCTCGGGCGCCATCGCGTCGATCCAGGACCGCTCGGCGTTGTCTTGCAGCCCCGTCAGCTGCTTCCACAGTCGCGGCACCTTGTCGTACGCCTCGATCAGCATCTTGCCGGCTTGGGCGTCCCCTTGCTCGGCCAACACCTGTAACGAAACCAGCCACGCGGCGACGTCGGTGGTCACCTTCGTCTCCGGTCCCAGCTCCCCAACCCCCTCCGGCAGGGCCGGCAGGCGGCGCTTAGGCTTCGGTCGCTTGGTCGTCGCCATCCCGTCGTTTCCTCCATGCTCCCCGATGGTGCCGATGGTAGCCGGCACTGGCGAGCGCTACCTTCGCTAGATCCTCGACCGCCGCGTCGAGCGCTGCCAGCGCCGTCTCCGCCGGCGCCAGCCGTCCCTGTTCCTGCCGCACCTCCGCCGCTGCCGCAACTCGCTCCCCGCGCTCGGCCGCGTCCTGGGCAGCGATCAGGTCCGCAAACCGCCCGGTGCCGACGTACTCCCGGACGACCCGGCCGTTCACCTTCCGGGAGCGGGTGTAGTACCGGCCGCCCCGCTGCCGCGTTTCCCACCCCATGCCGTTGTGTTACCTCCTCGCGCGTGCCCCGCTCACGCCGTGCGCCGTCCGTCGCCGGCCACGGCGCAGGCAGCGCACTGGTAGCGCCGGCCCGTCGGCAACGCTTCGCCACAACCGACGCAGCGTGTCACCGCACGCCCGTCTGCCTTCTCGGGAGAAACCAGGCCAAGCTGGCCATTCTGACCAGCGGTACCATCAGACGGCAACTCTGGCCCGTTTTCCTGGCCAGATTCTGTGCAGTCGGCCGCCGAATCCGACCACGGAACCCGTCCAGGAGTGGCCGGCGTCGTGGTCGCAGCAGGGTTGTCAGCGCCCGTTTGGCTGGGTTGGCCGGGTTGGCCCGATTCGTCCGGAGTAAGGTAGCCGGCGGCGAGATGCAGAACGCGCCGCCGCGTCCCCTCTAGGGTCCGGCGGACTTGAAGATTCCCGTCCTCCTGGTCGGTCGAGCGTAAGGCCCCGCCCTCGTGGAGCCGCTTCGCGAGCGTCTTTGGCCCCACGCCGATGGTACTGCCGGTCGTCTCTCCGAGCCGCTGCGCCGCGGCAAAGGCGGCATGCGGGTCGAGGTAGAGGTCGTCACCGGCGAGCCAGCCGATCCGTTCTCCCTGCGATTGCCATTCGTCCCGCTGATAGTCGCCGGTGCCAATCGTGCGCTCGCGCCAGCCCCACGCCTCCGGTCCCGATGGCTCCTCCCCCGTGGGTCCGGCGACGTGCGCCCGGCCGGACGCCAGCGCCGACGCCAGCAGGTCCAGGAACCGACGCGCCGGCGCCTCGCCCCCCTGGTGGTCCCGCTGGCCGGCGGCAGCCGCCCCGAGCGCCGTCCACACCCGCTCCCACATTGCGGTGGCTTCGGCCTCGGTGAGTGCTCCCGCCTCGCGGGCAAACCGCAGCCAGAGCTGCCAACCAAGCGCGAGATTGGCGACAGCCTCCGGCGTTCGCGCGTGCGCGCCGTCACTCCGTGACGCTGCCCGCAGCATGGCCAGTTGGTCGGGCACGTGGTCGCGCAGGGTATCGAGCTGGGGCACCAACCAGCGCAGGTAGCCGGCCATCGCCGCGGCGAAATCACCCCGCCGGCCCGCCTCCTGGCTGGCGGTGAGGCGGGCGAGGTCGACGTCCCCCGGCGAGAGTTCCACGATCACCGCGCGGGCGCGGGCGCTCTGGCCGCGCGGCACGTCTTCGCCCGTGCCGATTACCAACCCCCGCGGCACATACTCGGCGCGCGGTGTGCCATCCGCGTTCATCCGGCCGCGGCCGACGGCGTTGCCGGCTCCGCGCAATACCCGGTCGGCCGTGGCGTGGGCGCGGGCGATGTCGTGCGTCGAGCCGGTCGGCGCGAAGTCGTCGATGACGACCGGGGCATCCTTGAAGTCGAAGGCCAAGCGCTCCAAGGCGTTCGCCGTGCTCGCCCAGCCCGCCGGGAGGTGCAACCGGTCAAAGTCGGCGCCAAAGTGCTGCATCAGGAGCGCCGCCAGCTCCGATTTCTGGACCCCGGTCGGCCCGACGAGGAAGCCGGCCAGATCGGCGTAGGCCAGCTCGTTCAGCACCGCTCGATAGCCCATCCCCAAGAGCGGGATGGTGATCGCCGGCGGTGCCACGTCGAGCACGGCGAGCGAGGCATGAATCGCCGCACCCAGCGCGTCACCCTCCGGCGGGTCAGGCAGGCGCAGGCGTGCCGCCGAGCCGGTAAGATTCACGGCCACGTCCGCAACGGTGCCGGCGGTGCCGATCGCGCCGCCGGCGTGCAAGTAGCACCAGCCGTGATCGTCGAGCCGACGCCAGCCGGGGTGGGTGTACTCTCGGCGACGGGTGGCGTCCGCGGACAGGCGCTGGATGGCCTCTCGCAGTCGGTCCTTGTTGCCGATCCCCGCCGCGACCACGGCGCGCGCTCCCCAACGGGCAACCACCCAATCGAGGGAGGCGAACCGGCTGGGGGCGACCCGAACTGAAGGTAGCGGCGTCCCGTCCGCCAGCGCCCCGGCAATGACGAACTCGCCGCGCTCCGTGGCGCCATCGTCCGCGATCACCTCTTCAATGATGCGGGCGCTGAAGTTGCACATCGGCAGCCAGACATCGCCGTCCCGCTCGCGCTTGCGGTAGCAAAGCTGCCCATCCCGCACGGCGAACGGGCCTTCCTCGACGGCGGCACCTCCCGGCGGTGGACGTAATTCATCAGCAGCGAGCGCCAGGAGATCGGCCACCGAACCGCCCGTGGCGAAGAAGTCGTCGAGACCCACCTTGGTGCCGCCCGCGCCGGGCGGCAGGTAGACGACCCGCACACGGGCGCCCCGGCTCGCCAGGAACGCCGAGAGCCGCGCCAGCGCCGCGTACACGGCGGGTTTGGTCATCACGTCGGAGTCGAAGGCGAGGTACACCTCGCGCCCGTTGAGGGCGATGGACTCCCAGTCGGGGAGCGCCGTCGAGCCGCCCTCCGGGTTGGTCCCCCGCCAGTTCCACACGCCGAGCAGAGCAATGCAACAGAGGTCGCGGGACACGGCCGCATCGGCCTTGCGTATCCCTTCCGTGATGAAAAGCGGCCGGGTGGGATCGCCGATCCATGGTCGCGCCGGCGGAGGCACGTCGAGCGCCATGCGACTGCGGCTGGGGGTCTCGTACCTGATCGGCTTGCCGTCGGCCCATCGCGGCTCGTCCGGCCGGAGCTGATGGGTCGCCACCTCGCCGGCGACGTTCCAGACCGGGAGCAGCAGCGCTGGCACGTTGCGCTGTGCGCGACCGAAGCCGAGTCGTTCGGCGTCCGCCTTTGTCGTCAGTGACCGGTAGCCGCGGGCATTGGCCACCTCCGGCGAAACGGAGGACGCTCGGAGCAACGCCGCGTGCTGCGGCAGCAGGAGGCCTGTAGAATGGGCGTGAGGATCGTGCCCGCCCATGTTAGGTCGTCGCCTCACGCGCCGCCGCCTGGACCTCGGGTTTCCACTCCCCTCCGTCTCCGACATCAGCGCGGTCCCTCGCGGTCGGCGATGAACCGCTCGACCGCCGTTCGGCTAACCCGCACGCTGCGCCCAATGCGCACCGCGGGCAGCTCGCCGGCCGCCAGCAACATGAATACGGTGCTGCGTCCTAGCCCAAGCAGGCGCGCCGCCTCTTCCGCTCGAAGCAGCAGCGGCGGCTCCGCTACGGCCAGAACCGGCCGATCGCCAGCCGGCGCCGTCTCGTCCACTCCAACGTCCATGGGTGCACCCTCCGCCCTAGTCGTGCGCCGAGTGACGGCGCCTACGGCAGAGGGTATAACGAGGTAAATGCGGTTCCCAGGGTCAGAAAGGGGGCCAATAAGAGGCCACGAACGTATCTCTAAACGTGCGAATCTCGCAACTTACTGTTGTTGGTATTTGCCATGATCGTCCGGCACTCGTGGCTGAACGAGCTCCAGCTGTAGCCCCAGGTTTGAAGGTTCCGCTTCACGGTACTTTCGGGGATGTCAGAACGCGCGACGAACTCGTCCCGCGTGGGGGGACGGAGCTCCTCCCCAAAGAGGAGGTGGTAGAACGACTGGTAGTCCTTGAGGGTGCGAACGGTCGATCCGGGCGGGCGTCCGGGGCTAACCCGGGGAGCCTCGTACCGCTTCCACCAAGCGCGGGCATGCTCCACGTAACGCGACACGTCCGGACCGGTCGGGTCCGGGCCTTGGAGCACGAAGCGGGAATCGGCCTTGTTGAACAACACGACCGGGGCTCGGGGTCCAATGGGGGCGACAACGCGCCGGTCCACCAAGCAAAACGTGGTCACCGTGTTGGCGCCAACGTCGGCGGAGTGGATGAAGGCCGCCTGCTCCCAGCCGTCCCATGGCACAGCGTTGGCGAACGGTCCCGGGTTGTGCTTCTGCGACGGCGGGAAGGTGCGGAAGATGGCCCGGCGACCAACTGGCAGGGGCCACATCGTTGCCCACTGCCCCCAGGTCTCCTCGGCCATTCCCTCAAAAGTGTCGGCCCAGAGGTAGTCGTTCGCCCATTGTTCGGTCGAGATTCGTCCAAGGCGGTCCAAGTCGAAGGCATCGGGCCACCACCTGGGATCGATACCGAACCCCGACAACAGGTCGGTTGGTCGTCGCGCTGATGAATCTGGACCAGCCCGCCATTCCCAAGGCGCGTGCTCACCGCTCCCGAGGGTGCCTCCGTCTACGCCTTCGCCTTCGAGTACACTCACCGCGCGGCCGCCTCCGTACCGGGCGCTCGCTACCCGCCCCGGCCGCTGCGAACGGCGCGGGGCGGTCCCGGATTTACGCGAACATTCTATCGAATTTCAGCCACCTTGGGGCGCCGCCAGCCACTGGAGGAGAAAGACAACCGGCCAGGGACATAGATGGGGCGCGGGTCGACCGTTTGTCTACCCCAATTACTACCCCAAAACGGGCGAACGGTGCGGGGTCACAATGGACGGGGTAACATGAGAACTGTTGATGTTATGGGGAAAGCCGACGACGACGGACTGCGGCGGACGGACATCCGGCGAACTTAAAAACCGTTGGAGGGAAACCTCCGTGCGGGTTCGAGTCCCGCCGTCCGCACCTACACTCCGTCGTTTGGAATCGATCGCTGCAGTCGTCGCGGTCGGTCAGTCTTGCAACTCGTGTCGGGGGAAGAACTGCGCATGGTTGAGTCGCACGATCCCGCCAAACGGGGACTACGTGTCTCCATCGATCCGAAACGCTGCATCGCCAACGGTAAATGCACGACGGCCGCACCCGGTATCTATGTCATCGACCAGGAAACTGGTATCGCCGTCGTCGAGAACGAAAGCGAGGCCTCTGTCGAGCAACTCTTTGCCGGTGCCCGCGCGTGCCCCACGCAGGCCATTACCATCGAACAATTCGGCCGCCGCGTGTTCCCCCGCATCCTCCCCCCCATGTTTGGCCAAAGCGATCCTCCGGAACCGGCCGACGACGCCGAACGCGGCCGATAACCGGTCCTTCTGCTAATCGCGTGTCACGTTCCAGGACGTTCTCTTCACACGGTATTGACGATTTCGCGCAGGCGCGGGACGCATTTCGCACTCGACCGTTGGACCTTGCATACTCCATCGCCTCCATTCCCGCGGGTGAACGCGTTTCCGTTGCAGTCAGTACGACGCCAGCTGGCTCCTCCCTTCTCCTCCTTGTCCTTAGCCTTCTCGGTCCGACTGACGTTGGCCGACTGCTGCTCCGATATGTCCGGCTTTATAATCCTCATCGCGTTCGGCGACCATCCCTGAATAGTCCATTTCGCCGCCGGCTCAAATACTCACTATTCAGAAGAACGCGGCATCGCAGGCTACGATTGACGCTATTCCCGTGATTGCGTACACTCGTTGAACTACTTCGGCCAATAAACTCGATCCACATAGGCCATGATGCATACAACAGCGCTGCCGCCTCCCATTGAGGTAGATGCCACCAATCCGCTTATCGTGCCCGTGGATGGTCGCACCCTGCCTCAAAACGAGCAAGGGTCTGAAGAAGCGGCGCTTGACCATGCGGTTGCCCAGTTGCTGGCCATTCTAGAGAGCAATAATCCGGCTGCGAATCTCGATCCCGTCGTTCGCGCCGCCCGCGTCGCGATCGAGGCCCATCAAGATGATCGAAGAAAGTCAGGCGAGCCATATGCCCTGCATCCGGTCGAGGTAGCCACCATCCTCGCCCGTATGCAACTCGACGCCGAAACCCTCGCCGCTGCCCTCCTCCACGATGTCATCGAGGATACGCCAGTCGGCTTGGCTCGAATCGAGCAGGAGTTTGGCGCCCGTGTCGCCAAACTGGTCGACGGCGTGACGAAGCTCGGCAAGATACCCTGGACCGGTGACGACGGCTCGACCGTCGCGACCCGTGAGAAAGCCCATCAGGCCGAGAGTCTTCGCAAGATGTTCCTCGCCATGGTCGACGACATCGGCGTGGTTCTGATCAAACTTGCCGACAGACTCCACAACATGCGCACACTCGATGCACTGCCTCCTGAGAAGCAGCAACGTATTGCCCAGCAAACGATGGAGATTTATGCACCGCTCGCGAATCGCCTCGGTATCTGGCAACTTAAGTCTGAGCTCGAGGACCTCGCGTTCAAATATCTCAACGCCGACGCCTATAACGCAATCGCCCAAGAGCTGGAGCAGCGCGGCCGCAACTGGGCTGCCTATATCGACCTGACAATGACGGCGCTTCGTGATGCCCTGGCGGAGGCCGGCGTCGAAGCCGAGATCACGGGCCGCGGCAAGCACATTTATTCCATCTACCGGAAAATGCGGCTGAAGGGTCGCACCTTTGACGAGATCTATGACGTTATCGGCATCCGGGTCCTCGTCGCCAACCGTAAAGACTGCTACGGGGCACTAGGAATCGTTCACGCCATGTGGCATCCCGTGCCCGGTGAGTTCGACGACTATATCGCCACCCCGAAGGAAAGCATGTATCAGTCGCTCCACACTGCGGTCATTGGACCGGAAGGGCGAGCGCTCGAGATTCAAATTCGCACCCGGGAAATGCACCGCATTGCCGAGTACGGCGTCGCCGCCCACTGGCGCTACAAGGAGGGCGGCAAGTCCGATTCCAGGGTGGAAGCCAAGGTTACTTGGTTGCGCCAGTTAATGGACTGGCGCGACCAAGTGGCCGACGCGGAAGAGTTCGTGGAGTCTCTCAAGTCCGACGTATTCCAGGAAATGATCTACGTCTTCACCCCGGCGGGCGACATCATTGAGCTCCCGTCAAAGGCCACGCCGGTCGACTTCGCCTATCGCATTCACACCGAAGTCGGGCATCAGTGCGTCGGAGCCAAGATCAACGATCAGCTTGTACCACTGAATTACCAGCTACAAAACGGTCAGGTCGTCCGCGTCCTCACGAGTAAGACGAAGGTCGGGCCGAGCCGTGACTGGCTGCAGGCCTCCGCCGGGTACGTGACGACAGCCTCCGCTCGGGAAAAAATCCGCCAGTGGTTCCGCCGCCAGGAGCGAGACGAAAACATCGTCCAGGGGAAAGAGATTCTCGAGCGAGAGCTCCGCCGCCTCAGCCTCGATCTCAAACCGGACGATCTCCTTCGCCACTTTCCTCAATACCCGAAGGTGGACGACCTCCTGGCGGCGATCGGCTACGGCGGCGTCTCGCCTCAGCTCATCACCGCTCGTCTTAACCAGGGGCGAGAGAAGGACGTTCTTGTCGCCGCGCCCCACATTGAAGTTCCTCGCACGCCAGCCCGGCTCCAGGTTATGGGCGTCGGCGACCTGCTCACCAACCTTGCGACCTGCTGCAAACCGGTCAACGGCGACACCATCATCGGCTATGTCACGCGCGGCCGCGGCATCACCGTACATCGCCAGGACTGCTCGAATGTCGCCGCCTTGCCCGATCCCGAGCGTCTCGTTCCCGTCACCTGGGGCGATCGAGGCCTGGACACCTTTCCCGTTACCATCCGAATCCGGGCCTGGGATAGGGTCGGCTTCCTCAAAGATATTAGTACCCTCCTTGCTGACGAAAAAGTGAACATCGTCTCCATTCTGACGACCACCCACGATGACCGGACCGTCACGCTCCTCGTCACGGTCGAGGTCGAAGGCATCGGTCAGCTCAGTAAGATATTGCAACGGATTGAAAGCGTCCGAGACGTCTATGAGGTTCGGCGCGAGGCTGCCAACGCGCCCGTCCCCGCCGCGGCTGGCTAGTCCGACAACCACGCAGCGGAGAAAGGGCAATGGCCCCGTGTCGGAAGAAAAGCAGCATCCAGCGGGGAAACCAGCCAGCCCCAAAACAAACGCAGGCACCGCGTCGGACCCCGTCGTCCTATCACTGGGCGAAACGCTCATCGACCTCATCGCGTCTGACGGCGCCACGAGTCTCAAGGAAGCCTCAACCTTTCAGGCCCGACCCGGTGGTGCCCCCGCCAACGTCGCGGTTGCCCTCGCCCGGCTAAGCGATCCCAGCGCCTTCGCCGGAGTCGTCGGCGCCGACCCGTTTGGCGAACGGCTCCACGATAGTTTGATCGCCGAGCGGGTCGATGTCTCTCGTCTTCGTTCCACCCCTCAAGCCGAGACGACTCTGGCGTTCGCCTGGAAAGACGCGCGCGGCGACGGTCACTTTCGACTGCTTCGAGGGGCCGACACGCTGCTCGATGACAATGACATCGAAGCTGCCGCTATCCAGGACACCCTTGCTATCGTCGTCGGCTCGGTGGCCCTCGCGGGCGAGCCATCGCGTGCCGCGATTACCAGCGCCACGTTGCGCGCCGCACAGGCGAAGGTGCCGGTCTGCTTCGACGTCAACGTCCGCCCCTCCCTCTGGCCGAACCTTCACGTCGTCCGTGACGCGTGTCTCCCGATCCTCCGCCATGCAACACTGGTGAAGATGAGCCTCGACGACGCTCGCTTTCTGTTTACCACGATCGACCCGGCAACGATCGTCGACGAGGTCTGGAGTCTTCGGAGTCCACGCCCGGACGATGCGCGCCTAAGCGTCGTCTTGACGGACGGCGCTCAGGGCTGTTGGTATGCGTCTCCATCCGCGGACGAACCGGTCCGCCACGTGCCAGCATTCCCGGTCGAGGCAGTCGAACCAACCGGCGCCGGCGACGCGTTTACGGCGGCCCTCATCTCGCGTCTGATCGCGGGCCACTGGGGACCGTTGGAGGACGCTGATGTTCGCTACGCCGCGGCGGCCGGGGCGTTCGCGACCACGCGTCCCGGGGCTTGGGACGGGCTCCCGACTCTCGCCGAATTGAACAGATTTATCTCAGAGCAGTGACGCCTTCGCCTATCGAGAACCGCCAGCAGACGCGACGATGTAAACCTCGTTAGAGGCTAGGGTCCGGAGCCGCCGCGGTGCCGGGAGGGATCGACGATTGCCTTCACCTTCTGATCCAGTCGCCATTACGCTCCTCGGCATCTCCGTTCGGTGGTACGCGCTCTTCATCTTAGCGGGCATTTTGGCGGCCGTTTGGCTCATCACCAATCTCGCGCGGTTCCGGGGCCTTGATCCCGCCTTCCCACTTGACATTGCCCCCTGGGTGGTTTTCGCTGGCATCGCCGGCGCCCGCGCCTATTACCTCCTCCTCCGTTGGCATTATTTTCTCTCCCATCCCAGCGAGGCGCTCAACATTCGCCTTGGCGGGCTCACAATACACGGCGCGTTAGCCGCCGGCTCCATCGCCTTCATCTATCTTTGCCACAGGTCACACCAACCGTTCCTCACCTGGGCGGATCTCATTGTTCCCGGCGTTGCCCTCGGCCAAGCCATCGGACGCTGGGGAAATTGGGCGAACCAGGAGGCATTTGGCACGCCAACCCATGTCCCGTGGGGCGTTGCCATCGACCCATCCCGCCGCCCCGCGGCATATGCCGCGGCAACGCACTTTCATCCTACCTTCCTCTATGAATCCCTCTTTGACCTCCTGAATGCCGCCCTCCTCTCCTGGCTGGTGCTACGCCTCCCACGTAGCCGCTACCTTCGCGAGGGCGATATCCTCGCGCTCTACCTCCTCCTCTACGGTTTAGCTCGGCTGGTGATCGAACGTATTCGCACCGATAGCCTCTACATCGGTCCACTTCCCGCCGCCTATTGGACAAGCGCCGCCCTCATTCTTTTGGGAGCGGGCATGCTCATCGCCCGCCACTCGTTTCCTCCCGCGCCGCCAGAACGCGGTGGCGGCGACCCTCCCATCCGCGATCAATTGACACCGTTCTAGATCGTTGCTATGTTGCCCAAATTGCACCATCCTAGGCACGCCCGAACGTGGCCGCGTCATTGTCGACGCTTTCGACTTCGCTCCTCGACCGTACCACCAACTGCGGCGTGATCGAGCTCGCGCTGAGTGCTCAAGTGAGAGGGAGCGACGCCGCATGCGCCACCACGGAATCTTGCTTATCCTAGCCATCGGTATTGCCGCCGGAGTGACCGCATGTGGTCGGGCGAATAAAGAGGACATCGATCAAGCGCTCGGCATCACCCCGACCCCAACCCCATCTGCCTCACAGCTTGCCACCGGTACCGCCGCCGCGGCGGCTGCCGCCAAGGCCAGAACCGCGGCCGCTGTAGCGGCCAGCACCCCGGGCGGTCGCGAGGCGGCCGCCGTCGGCGATGTTATCAAGGGCAGCCGTCAGTTTCTCACGCAATGCTCGGGCTGCCACCGGCCCGGCGGTGCCGGACCGGACATCCTCTCCCCCGGCAGCGCCGGCACCGACGTCACCGCTGAGAACCTCCTACCGCTCATTCGCCAGGGGAAAAATCACGCGGTCCCTCCCGGACCCTATAAGACCACCGAGATTACTGATAAAGCGGTGATCGACATCGCCGCCTACATCAGCTCCAAAGCCGCACCTTGAACACCCGTCTCCACACGTGTCACGACAGCTTTCTATTTTCCACCCAAGGAGATCGCCGACAAGCATTCATAAATGGCTATTCGGTTGCGAGAGTGCTGGGTCGGTCGGTTGCGCGCGTTCTCGCATCGCCTCCAGAACCGATTATTCGGCAGCGTCACGGTCAACTGCAAGTCCCCCGCCTCACTGCAGATGCGTCGGCCACACACCATCGCCTCGGGCAATGTGGGTTGCTCCGTCACCGGGTCTCTCCGTCCAGTCACCCGGTCAGCTTGGTTCGCTCGGACACGGCACGCGTCAACGAGTCACGACCTCCGTAGCCAGGTAATCGACCCATCCGTCTCCGCCAAGATGACGCGCTTTGCCAGACCCAGAAACATCCCATGGTCAACTACCCCGGGCGTCAGCTTGATCGCCTCTGCCAGGCCCACCACGTCTGACACTGCCCCGGTCTCACAGTCGAGTACATAGTGCCCTCCATCCGAGACGAACGGCTCTCCGCGCCGATCAACCTCGGCACCGTCCGCCTTCGCCAGCCGGAGCACCGGTTGGCCACCCAACCGCGCTAACCGCTGGCTCGTCTGGTGCCAACCAAAGGGCACGACCTCGACCGGGATCGCCTTCCTGCTCCCCAACTGAATGACGCGCTTGTCTGCTGCGGCCACGATTAGATAATCCCTACAGGCCAGCGCGACAAGCTTTTCGCGAAGTAACGCCCCGCCGTGCCCCTTCACGAGGTCGAGCTGCGGGTCCACTTCGTCTGCCCCGTCGATTCCAAGATCCAACTGCGTGACGTCGTCGAAATCCACGACCTCGATATTGAACTGCCTGGCGAGGAGCTCAGTGCGAGAAGAGGTTGCGACTCCACGCACGCAAAGTCCGGCCGCCACACGCGCCCCAAGTTCACGGATAACAGCTTCCGCCGTTGAGCCGGTACCGAGACCAAGCGTCATGCCAGGCCGAACTTCGTCGGCGGCCAGGCGCGCGAGTGCTCGCAGTCGCTGCGCTTCACTCACCTCAGCGGCTCGGACCCGATAACTTGGCGCTGGCGTCACGGTCGATCAACCAAAGGAGCGGTCCCACCGGGCGAATCAATTGGGCGGGATATTCTTCGGTGCGCTCAGCGCCTTCAAGCACCGCCGCCAACGCCTCGGCTTTGCCGCCGCCGCTGACCAAGAAGACGACCTCCCGCGCCCCGTTCAGCAGCGGCGCAGAAAACGTGAGGCGCATCGCCATCAGCTTTGGCACGTAATTCGCCACGACGAGGCGTTCCGTCTCCTTCAGCGCCAACGTGCGCGGGAAGAGCGACGCAGTATGACCGTCATCACCCATTCCGAGCAGCACCAAATCAAACTGAGGTGAACCCTCACCGTCCCCTAGCACTTCGCGAATAGTTGTCTCATATGCCGCGGCCGCTCCGTCCGGCTCCAAGCCAACCGTGGGAAAAGCATGGATCTGGTCTCTTGGGATCGGCACCTTGCTCAAGAACGTTCGCCGCGCCTCGCCCGCGTTGCTCTCAGCACTGCGTTCCGGCACCCATCGCTCGTCCCCCCAGAAAACATGCAGGCGGTTCCACGGCACCTCATCCCGGAGTGGTGACGCTGCCAGCAGCTCACCCATCCTTCGCGGCGTGCTCCCGCCGGAGAGTGCCACTATCGCGCGCCCTCGCAGATTGACTGCTTCCATCGTCAGATGCGCGAAGAGCGTTGCCGCATCGCCCGCCAATTCCTCCATGTCGCCGAGGATGCGAACGTCCCCCCGCTCCCCATAATCAAAAGCCACCGCTTGCGCGCTCGTCATTATCCTGCTCCGTCTTCCACGTCGGGCGCTAGATTAGCGGCAAAACCCAGCGCCTCCTCATACACCGGATCACGTCCAAATATCCGGAGTTCATCAGCGAGCAGCGCCGCGTCATCGAGACACGACGCGTAGACGATACGCCGCACAGGGGCCAGCGTCGGATCCAATCGTTCCGTTTCTAAACCACTCGCATCCGTCCGGGCAATGCGGAACGTCCCCACTTTGCCTCCGCGTGACGAGAGCCTCACGTCACCCACGCAACGCTCCGCTAGCGCGTCGTTCCGTCGCCGTAGCGTCAAACGCACCTCGCGCCTGCGCCCTTGGCTCAAGGCCCGAAGAGTCCCCCCCCACGCCTCCTCTTCCTCACCGAGAGGCAGCACTTCTCCGGGCGCCTGCCATCCCAGTCGCGAGCTGAGCCATCCCGCAAGCAAAAGCGCCGATGACAGCCCGGAGCCCTCGCCTTTCGCCGCCGTTCCATAGCTAATCTCGACCTCGTCAAGTTCGTCGAGTGCTGCCCGAGAGCTCGGAGGATCAAAAAATTGAGTCACTAGCTGACGCCAGGGGTTGAGCCTCGCCCATGCAAAATCGGACAATTTTGGACCAACCTGTTCCCGCATCGCGAGGGCGGCCAAATATCTCAATCCCGCGCCTTGATCGACGAACGAGGCCGAGTCGACGATTAGGCGATCGCTCACCGCTTGCAAGTCCTCAAACAACTCGCTGCTCGTTACCGAACTGCTTGCCCACCAGAGAAAATCGGGGAGGTCCGCAACGAGCAGCGGCGACGCGATTGAGGCGAGGTGTCGTTCGTTCTTCGCGCTGACCTCGACCGTGACGCACTCAAACCGGACGGTCGGCCGCCCCTTTTTTCCCTCTTGCTCAAGCAGCGCGACCCGGACATCCAGTCCCGCGTCGCTCCCCTCTGACCGCGCTGGGTCCGCCACGAGGATTGTCGCCCGAGAGGGATACAGTTCGGAGAGATGCGTCACCGCGCTCTCTACCCGCTCCGCGTCGGATTCCGATCGCGCGACCGCAACGAGATTGAGCGTGCTAGCACGCGCCAACACGCCACCAGGGCGAATCTCATGCTCCCCATTCGCATGCCCATCGCCCTCATCCCGTTGGTCTCCCGCTGCCTCTGCCCAAAGCCGGTTCAGTTCGCGCGTGATCGCTTCCGCATCAAGCACGTGCGCTTGCCAGGTCGCGCCCGGCAGGGGCTTCGCAGGTTGCCCGGAGGCCATTCCGAATCGCGTGCCAACCATCGACCCTCCGATCTTTGCCCGAGCCGTGTTATGTCGATGGAACGCTGTCCGGCGCGTTCCCGCCCTGTCGAGCCAACGCTACGGCCGTCTCCACGACCGGCCGTCTCGCTCGATCATCGCCTCCGCCTTCGCCGGCCCCCACGTCCCAGATTCATATGGCCGAGGCGGCGGACTTGTCTCGTCCCCCCACGCGTCGAGAATCGGATCGACGATCCCCCAAGCGGTCTCCACTTCGTCACGCCGCGTGAAGAGCGTCGGGTCCCCCAACATCGCGTCGAGCAAGAGCCGCTCATAGGCATCTGGGCCCGCTTCTCCGAACGATGCGCCGTACAGAAAGTCCATCCGGACTGTTCGCAGCTGCGTCCGTGCCCCCGGCACCTTGGCCGCGAATCGGAGCGCGATACCCTCATCCGGCTGAATGCGAAGGCTGATCACGTTTGGAGTCAAATCGAACTGACCAACGCTCTGGAACATTAAGTGCGGCACGCGCTTGAACTCAATCGCGACCTCGGTCACCCGCCGGGGCAGCCTCTTCCCAGTTCGCAAATAAAACGGCACACCGTCCCACCGCCAGTTATCGATCCCCAAACGGAGCGCCACGAACGTCTCGGTTCGGCTGCCGGGCTTCACGCCCCGCTCTTCCCGATACCCTGGCACAGGCCTACCGCCCACGAACCCGGCTTCATACTGACCGTGAACGATCCGGCTCGCGATTTCGTCGCCGGTTGGCGGCACCACCGAGCGCAACACCTTCACCTTTTCGTCGCGGACCGCGTTCCCATTGAAAAACGCTGGGGGCTCCATCGCTACGACCGTCAGCAGTTGAAGGAGATGGCTCTGAACCATATCCCGCAAGGCTCCAGCGTCCTCGTAATACCCGCCGCGCCCCTCTACTCCGATCGCCTCCGCCGCGGTTATTTGAACGTGGTCAACGTACTGACGGTTCCAGACCGGATCGAAGAGGATGTTGGCGAAGCGAAATGCCAGGACGTTTTGGACTGTCTCTTTACCGAGATAGTGATCGATGCGGTAGATTTGCCGCTCCGAGAATACCGTCGCCATCTCCGCGATCAACGCCCGCGCGCTGCTCAGGTCGTGCCCAAACGGCTTCTCGATCACGACCCGATGCCACCCTTCGGCTGGTTCGAGGTAATTCGCCTGGCGCTCCGAAACCCCTTCTGCCCCCAAACCCTGAATGATCGGCAAATAGAAGTTTGGAGCCGTGGCGAGATAAAATAGCCGGTTTCCCCCGATCCTCCGCTCCTGGTCGATCGCCGTCAGCCGTCCTCGCAGCGTCCTATACGTTTCGGCGTCGGTGAAATCGCCGCGCACATAGAACAGGCCCCGCGCGAAGAGGTTCCACGCCTCGTCTGTCACCGGCGTGCGCGCCGACTGCTTCACCGCCTCCCGCATCCTGGCCCGGAACTCGTCCTCGCTCCACTCGCGGTGAGACACCCCAACAATCGAAAAGCCTTCCGGCAGCGGTTGACCCACGGCCAGGTCGTAGAGCGATGGCATCAGCTTCCGAGCGGTTAGGTCACCGCTGACGCCGAAGATCACCATCGAACAGGGCGCCGGCACCCGTTCGAGGTGCAGACCCGTCCGCAGCGGATTGACCAGCGACGCCTCGCCCAGGGAGGGATCAAGTGGATTCGCGAACAACTCGCCGCTCGGCGAGAACGCGTCCACCTGGTCCTGCCGGCCACGCACGTCCGGTGCGACCTGCCCCGGCGATGTTCGCGGTGTCGTCTTAACCCCGGTCATGCCGCATCCCGTCCGCGAAATCGGCCATCGCTACGTCCGTTCATCACACCCGCCCCGTTTCCTCACGGGCCAGCGTCCCGCTGTGGCCACCGAAGCGCTATCTCCCCGGTATCCTGCAGGGGTCGCGCCTCGCTCACATCAGGCACTAAAACGCCGCTCTCTCGTGCGACTCAGGCGACCGCTCTCCTTCGGAATCGGGGTCACCCTTCAATCGGTCGGAATCCTCGTTCGTCGCCTTTCGCCGGTCGGTCCCAGGTGGCTCCTCGCCGCCTGCCGGTGATCTGTCTCCTTCACCATGCCCCTCGGCCCAGAGCTGCTGCGTGGATGGCTCGGAGACGACAGTCTCCGGCGGCCCGATCGGTGTCCACACGGTATGGAACGTTCCTTCTCTGTCGACGCGCTTATAGGTATGCGCTCCAAAGAAATCCCGCTGGCCCTGAACCAAGTTGGCCGGTAACCGCTCCTGCCGGAAGGTATCAACGTAGTCGAGAGACGCGCTCATCGCCGGGCAGGGAACCCCGTACGCCCGCGCCAAGCGCACCGCCTCCCGGCATCCGGCCATGCTCGCGTTCACCGTCTCCGCGATTGCCGGCGCTAACAGTAAGTTTTCGAGATCGTCCTGCTCACTGAACGCAGCCCGGATCGGGTCCAGCAACGCGGCCCGGATAATGCAGCCGCCCTTCCATATTCGCGCGATCTCCGACAGATCAAGACCGTAGTTGAACGTGATGCTAGCTTCACGCAGCAGCGCCATTCCCTGCGCGTACGACGACACTTTCGCGAAATACAGCGCATCTTCGAGCGCCGCGAGAACCTCTCCTTTGTCGCCCTTGACCCCCGCTTCCAGCCGCTCTCGCCCGTTCTGGGAAATATCCGGTCCCCGGAGAACCTTGCTCGCCTCAACCCGTTGTGCTTTCCGCGACGACATGATTCGTGCCGCTACCGCCGCGTCAATCGTTGGCGTCGGCGTGCCGAGCTCCAGCGCGTTCTGACTGGTCCAGCGACCGGTTCCCTTTTGCTCCGCTTGATCGAGGATAACGTCCACCAGCGGCTGATCGGTGTCGACGTCGATGAATTTGAGCACGGCCGCCGTTACCTCGATCAAATATGACTCGAGCTTTCCTTCGCTCCACCGCGAGAAGACCTCGCTCATCTCCGGCGCACTCATTCCCAGGGCGCGGCGCATTACGTCGTACGTCTCGGCGATCAACTGCATATCGCCGTATTCAATCCCGTTGTGCACCATTTTTACGTAATGGCCACTGCCGCCGGGACCGATATATGTCACACACGGTCCCGCTTCGGTCCTTGCAGAGATCGCTGTTAGCACGGGCTCCAGAACGTCGTACGCTTCACGCGGCCCGCCCGGCATCAGGCTCGGACCTTTCAGCGCACCCTCCTCGCCGCCGGAGACCCCCATCCCGACGAAGTTCAGGCCCCGCTCTCCGAGTTCGCGCGCACGTCGTTCGGTGTCATAAAAAAAGGAGTTGCCACCATCGATTACGATGTCGCCCGGTTGCAAATGGGGCTCAAGTTCGGCAATCACGGCGTCGACCGGCGCGCCCGCTTTCACCATCAGCAAGATACGCCTCGGTCGTGCCAGCGCCGCCGTAAACTCATCAATGGAGAACCCGCCTCGAATTCCGGCCTCCGTCCCTCGCTCCCGGAGGAATTCCTCCGTCTTCGTCGCCGTGCGATTGAAGACCGTGATCGGGAAACCATGATGCGCGATGTTCAGCGCAAGATTTTCTCCCATCACCGCAAGCCCGATGAGTCCGATATGGCGCTCGCCAACCGTTCCACCGGCTTTCTCGCCTCGGGACGGCAAAACGGAGGTCGCTTCTTTCGTTCGAGATGGTTCGCTCATCGTCCCGTGCCTCCTACAAATCCTCACTCGTCCGTCGTTACCAAGATCAGCCTCTCCTACGTGGCAACGTAATGTGAGGCACTCATCCAGGCGGGTCACGATCTCGCGCTACAGCACAACCAGCGAGTGATCCCCACGAGAAATTCTAGCGGCTACCCGATGCCAATCATAGAAATAGCACGTTCAATCACACTGGCCGAATGTTGCAGCGCTTCCCGCTCTGAGGGCTCAAACGTGAAACGCAGCACTGATTCGACTCCGTCGCGGCCCACGACCGAAGGGAGGCTCAGCGCTACGTTCCGTCCTTCCAACCCAGGATAGTCGGCCATCACCGTCGATACCGACAAAACGCTCCGCTCGTTGCGCAGTACCGCCCGGGCGATGCGGACCAATCCCGCCGCTACCGCGTAATAGGTCGCTCCCTTCCGCTCCGCGATAGCCTGGCCTGCCCCGCGCGTCCGGCGCTCTATGTCGACCATATCGTCCCGCGTCAACGGTCCGCCGCCGAGCTCAACGTCGCGAATAGGAACGCCACCGACGTGCGCCGCACTCCAAAGCGGTACCTGACTATCCCCATGCTCGCCGACGACCACGGCGCTAACATCGTGAGGATCAACTTCGAGCCGCTCCCCAAGGAGAGAGCATAGCCGGGCGCTGTCAAGAATCGTGCCCGACCCGATGACCCTCCCGCGTGGCAAACCCGACATCTTCCACGTTGCGTACGTCAAGACGTCAACCGGGTTGGTGGCCACAAGGAGGATTCCGCCGGGATTATGCCGCACAACCAGCGGTACGATCTCTCCAAAGATCGACCCGTTCTGCATAGCGAGCGAGAGCCGGTCAGGCGCTTCTCCCTGGGCCGCTCCTGCCGCCAGCACCGTCAACGCGGCCCCCGCACACTCCTCGTAGGTACCCGCCCAGATGCGCGCGGGCGCGGCAAACGGGATCGAATGACTGAGGTCCATCGCTTCGCCGTCGGCAGTCTCCCTATCCCGATTGATTAGGACGATCTCTGCCGCCAGCCCACTGAACAGCAACGCGTAAGCGAACGTCGCCCCGACGTTGCCGGTGCCCACAACCGCAATCCGAACCGGAGCTACCTCTGCCGTGCGCTTACTCACAGGTAGGACACTGTCCTTCCCCTGTCACGCCAGGAACGAGTCTTGAGGTCGTCGTAGCTCTGCCATCTACCACCCCGGACCGGTCTCCTGATTTGCACCTGGTATGGCCCCCGCGCGTCATCCCGCGGCAACTGCCTCCGCGATCTGCGAACGCTTCGATTCAACACCGGCGATCAACGTGTCGTACGACTTCGTGAACGACGCGATCCCTTCGTCCTCAAGACGCTTCGTCACGTTGCTCATCGAGACACCAGCCTTTTCCAAATCATCCATCACCTGCCGCGCGTCATCCAGTCCTTGGTCCACGGTCCGCTCCACCACCCCATGATCTCGAAACGCCTGAATCAGCGGCCGCGGCATCGTGTTCACTGTGTCCGGGCCGATCAGCTCCTCGACGTAGATCGTGTCCCGATAGGCCGGGTTCTTGACCCCGGTGCTGGCCCACAATGGCCGCTGAACCTGGGCGCCGGCCGCTCGCAGCGGCGCGAACCGTGGTCCCTCAAACAGGCTCTGAAATTCTCTATAGGCGAGTTTGGCATTCGCAATCGCCGCCTTGCCGAGCAATCGGCTAAGGCGCGATCGTTCCTCATCATTGCGCGCGGCCTCGATCTTCTCCTCGAGAAGCTTATCGACCGCCGTATCGACGCGGCTGACGAAGAACGACGCCACCGACGACACCCGATCGATCGGCTGATTCTGCGTCCGCCGTCGCTCCAGCGCAGTGATATACGCCTCCATCACTGCCTGGTAGCTGGGAATCGCGAAGAGTAAGGTGATATTGATGTTGATCCCCGCTTCGAGCATCTCCTCGATCACGGCCGCGCCCTCAGCCGTTCCCGGGATCTTGACCATCAAGTTCGGCCGGTCAACCTCGCTCCACAAACGACGTGCCTCTACGCGCGTCTCCTCAGCATCCCGCGCCGCACCGGGCGACACCTCAATCGAGCAAAACCCGTCCTGACCGTCGCTGGCATCGTAGGTCGGCCGAAAGAGATCGCAGGCGGCGCGTATATCCTGCACCTCAACCGCTTCAAAAATCTCCGCCGCATTTCGGCCCTCGCGGAGCAGCCGTGCGATGTCCTCGTCGTAGACCGTGCCTCCAGCGATCGCCTTCTCGAAGATGGTTGGATTTGAGGTCAAGCCGCGGATTCCAATCTCGTCGATGGTCCTCTGGAGGTCACCGCTTTCAAGCATCTGCCGGCTGATGTCATCCTGCCAAACGCTTTGCCCCTCGCTCAACAGCCCCGCAATCGGGTTTCCGCCACGCGCATCAGATTGAGTACTCGCCGCCGTGCTCATTGTGTCGCCTCCATCGCCCGGGGTTTACGTCCTCTCGCGTCGGTGACTACAGAAAGTCATCAATTCTTCAGGTTATCGCCCTGACCAGACTCGCGTCCTACGAGTGGCCCTCGCCGCCCTCTGCCTCTTCACCAGCCGTTTCGCCACCCTCGCCGCGTTCAACCTCAGCCGCGAGATCGCCACGTCCCAGCAACCGCAATGCCTCAGCGGCGACTTTCTCCTTCGTGAAGCCAAAGTGGGCCAGTACCTCTGCTCCCGGCCCCGACGCTCCGTACGTGTCGATGCCCACCTCCGTGCCCAGACCGCCCGTGTACCGGCACCAACCAAGGGTCGTTCCTGCTTCGACCGATACCCGAGGTGATCCCTCTTCACCAAGGACCCCCGCCCGATAGTCGTCCTTTTGTGCCTCGAACAATTCCCAACTTGGCAAGCTAACGACGCGGGCCTGAACGCCGTGCTGCCCCAACAGCTCCCGCGCGAGCACCGCCAGTTCGAGCTCAGATCCGGTACCGATCAACGTTACGTCGGGTGGACCACTCTCGGCATCCATCAAGACATAGCCGCCCTGTGCCAGGCCGCCTTGCGCTCCCGCGCGATCTAGGACATTCAGATCCTGTCGTGACAAAATCAACGCGGTCGGTCCTGAAGCCGTCAACGCCGCACGCCACGCCGCCACGGTCTCGTTCGGGTCCCCTGGGCGGATTACAGTCAAACCTGGAATCGCGCGCAAACTCATCACCTGTTCCACCGGTTCGTGGGTTGGGCCATCTTCCCCGACCGCGATGCTGTCGTGGGTGAAAACGAAAATGGACTTCAGCCTTGAGAGCGCCGCGAGTCGCAGCGCGGGACGCAGATAATCCGAAAAGACCAGGAACGTCGCTCCAAACGGAATGACTCCTCCGTGTGCTGCCATCCCGTTCACCGCGCTGCCCATCGCGTGCTCACGAATGCCAAAATGGATGTTCCGGCCCGCGTAGTTCCAGCCCCCACCCAAGAGCCCTTGCTGCGCCTCAGGGTCCGGATCGCCGTCTTCTCGCTCGAAATCGCCCGCACCCTTCATTCCAGTGTTCGTCGACGGATCGAGGTCAGCAGAGCCACCGATGAAATTCTTCAGCTTGGGCGCGAACTTCGCGATCGCTTCCCCGGAGGCCTTCCGGGTCGCCATCGCTTTGTCTCCCACCCGCCACTCCGGGAGGTCCGCGTCCCATCCGTCAGGCAGCACGCCAGCCATCGCTTGCGAGAAGTCGGCGGCCATCTCCGGGAACGCCTTCTCGTACGCCTCGAATCGGCCTTGCCACTCCTCCTGCACCTCGGCTCCCCGGGGAATCGCATTCCGGAATGTTGCCAGGGACTCATCCGGAATAAAGAAAGCATTCCCCGCTGGCCAGCCCAGGTCCTCCTTCGTCTGCCGCACGCCGTCCGCGCCAAGCGGCGCACCGTGCACGCCAAAGGTGTTTGCCTTGGGAGACCCAAATCCGATCACCGTCCTCGCACAGATCAGTGACGGTTTGTTGCCCTCCGCCTGCGCCTCCTTTAGCGCGTCGCGCACGGCGTTCGTATTCATCCCATCGACGGAGATCGTCTGCCAGCCAAGCGCGTCGAACCGCGCCGGAACATCCTCCGAAAACGAGATACCGGTGGTGCCCGCGAGACTGATGTGATTCTGATCGTAGAGGTAGATCAACTTGCCGAGACCCAGGTGACCGGCCAGCGATGCCGCTTCGGCGGCAACACCCTCCATCAGGTCGCCGTCCGAGACGATGCCGTAGGTATAGTGATCGACGATGGTATGACCGGGCCGGTTGTACGTGGCCGCTAAAAACGACTCCGCCATCGCCATACCAACCCCGTTGGCGAACCCCTGACCAAGCGGGCCAGTCGTCACTTCCACCCCCGCCGTATGCAACCGCTCGGGATGCCCTGGGGTTTTCGAGCCGAGCTGGCGAAAACGCCTCAGCTCGTCCAGCGGCAGATCATAACCAGTCAGATGCAACAGGGAGTAGAGAAGCATCGAGCCATGGCCGGCCGATAGGACGAACCGGTCCCGGTCGGGCCACTCTGGGTCGTGCGGGTTGTGCTTCAAAAATTCAGTCCACAGCACGTAGGCCATCGGCGCCGCTCCCAGCGGCAGCCCCGGGTGTCCCGAGTTCGCCTGCTGCACGGCGTCGATGCTGAGAGTGCGAATGGTGTTGATCGCGAGTGTTTCAAGCGATGGATCGACGGCGACGTCCAAGGTTATCCTCCTGCTCAAGGCCTACGAAACGACAACCGGACCACGCCGGATCGCTCCGTCAGGCTCCCGCTCGCACGGCGCCTGCCATAGCGAAGCGGAAACACTGTAGTATCCCATGCCCAGGGACTGGTCGGACGCGCGCAGTCGCAGTGGCGCCTCTGAGCGCCCCAGAGCGAGATCCGGCGCCGCTTCCTAACCTCCGTCCCCGGCGAGGAAAACGGCGACGCGTGCCAATGCGACGGCGGATATCGTGTCTCGCATTAACGTTCCGTTCCCCGAGCCGCGTGCCCATTGCAGTCAACCGGTTAGATCATCCCCAGATCCCGCATGTCACGAATGGCGTCATCGTCATACCCAAGCTCCACCAAAATCTCGTCGGTATGCTCACCCGTGCTGGGGATGCGACCCATTCGCGGCTCCATCCCCTCCAGATCCATCGGCGGCACGATCGCCTTTAGCGGCCCGGCCGGAGAGTCGACGTCACGCCAGCGACGCCGCTCCGCGAGCTGCGGGTGATCGAGAAACGCCGATACCTCATTAATGTCGCCGAACGGAATATCCGCCGCCTCCAAACGCGCGGTAATCTCCACTCTCGGAAAGGCCCCAAACGCCTCCTCTATCTCCATCTCCAAAGCGTCGCGGTGCACCCTTCGCCCCGAGGATGTCGTGTACCTCGCATCTGTTTCCCACTCGGGTCGCCGGCAAACCTCTTGACAGAACCGCGACCACTGCTCATCGGTCTGCACCGCGAAGTTCACTGATTCCCCATCGCCGCACCGATACGAGCCATATGGCACCACCGTCGCGTGGCGCACGCCTGCCCGCGCTGGCGGCTCTCCGCTGTACAGAGTGAACGACGCCGGGTACCCCATCCACTCCGCCAGCGCATCGAAAAGGGATGTTTCGACCAACCGGCCCTCACCCGTCTGACGTCGCTCGTACAGCGCGGCGATCGTTCCCATCGCGCCGTAGACCCCCGCCCCAATATCCCCGACGCTGATCCCAACCTTCGCTGGAGCGTCCTCCGTTCCCGTCGTCGCAATAACCCCCGTCTCCCCTTGCAACAGCAAATCAAACGCCTTGCGCTGCTCGTAAGGACCTCCGCGTCCATATCCCGAGATGGAGCAAATCACCAAACTCGGGTAGCGGGTACGCAGCTCCCCAGGAGCGAGTCCCAGCCGATCAATCGCGTTCGGCCCGAGGTTCTGGACGAGCACGTCCGATTGCGCCACCAGCCTTTCCAATACTTCATTTGCCCGCTCATGTTTGAGGTCAAGCGTCAGCGATCGCTTCCCACGGTTGAGCCAGACAAAATACGACGACAACCCCTTCACGGCGGTGTCGTACCTTCGTGCGAAGTCACCCCCTCCCCGTCGCTCCACCTTGATGATCTTCGCGCCGAGATCGGCGAGATGCCGCGTACAAAGCGGCCCCGCCACCGCCTGTTCCAGCGCCAGCACTCTGATCCCCGCCAACGGCCCGTCGGGATTCAGCCGGTCGGTCATGCCAGGAAAATCCGATTCACGTCCCCGCAAACAGGCCGACGTGCCCTGCACCCCCAGCTTTTGCTCAGCGCCCCCATGACCCTCGCTTCGGAACTCACGAGCTCACCCCCTCTCCAGTTGCCAGCGGTATGGTCGTGCTGTCAGTGGCCCAGGCACCTCGCGGCCCCTATAATCCCCAATCGTCTCCCGGCGTCGTCACTATTCACGACGTTTGGGCCAATCCGGCGCCTCCCAATGCGCCAGCAAGGGCTTTGTTCATGGCTGGCGCCGAAATACGCCGGTATTCCACTGATCGGCGCGGCCTGACCCTTAATGTCTTTCTCGGTATCGCCGGCGGCGCCCTTGCGGCGCTCGCCGAGACCTTGGTTCTCCCAATAATTGTTCTCTCGTTTTTCGTCGGTCAGCTAACAAATTCATTCGTGGTGGTTGGTCTCGTACCCGCGTTCGGTATTGGCCTGTGGCTCGTTGCCCGCCTCCCCGCCACCATCTTAGTGTCTCCGCGGCGGCGAAAGCTCCCCTGGGCGATCGGGGCCTCCCTTATTCGTGCCGCGGCCACCGCGCTGCTCGCAGCGATCTGTTTTCGGGCCGGTCAGCAATCCCAGCCACAATTACTTCGCGCTTTCTTCATCTGCTACGTCACCTATTGCCTCGCCTCCGGGTTCGCCAGCGTCCCGACCGCCGCGGTCGTCGCCAAAGCGATCCCCCACGACGGCCGACCCTTGTTCTTCCGGCAACGCAATCTCTGGGGAGGGGTCGCCGGTGTGATCGCGGGCATCGTCATCGCTCAGTTGCTCGGCGATGGCGCTCCCGCCTTTCCGCGCAACTATGCGCTGCTCTTCCTCGCCGCGACCGTTTGCCAAACCGCCACCGCGTTCTTCATCGCCACGCTCCGCGAGCCTGTCCGCGTCTCGACCACCCGCGTTCCCGTTCTCTCCCTAGAGCTCGCGGCCGTTCCCAAGGCCCTTGCCGATCCAAACTACCGGCGCTTCGCTCTGTTCCGCATTCTCCTCTCCTTCGCTTCCCTCGCGGATCCCTTCTTCGTCATTTTCGCGGTCAGTGAGCTCGCCGTGAAGCCCCGGATCGTCGGCTGGTATGTCATCGCCTTTGTTCTTGGCCGGCTCCTCTCAACACCATTCTGGATCGCGCTTTCCCGTCGCTCTGGCGAACGAACGACGCTTCAAGTTGCATCGCTCGTCCGGCTACTCGCCCCACTCATTGCCTTGATGTTGCCATTCGTCGTCGGGACAAACCTCTACCGGGAGCACGTCTCCGATAGTCGGACGGTCGCGGTAATTTTCGGCCTGGCCTTTCTCGCCCTTGGTGTCTCACTGGCGGGCCAGGCCCAAGCGAATTACGCCTATGTGGCCGAGTTCGCCTCGGAGCGATTCCATCCCACCTACGTCGGATTGACGAACGCCCTTCTCGCCATCGTCGCCTTCGCTCCCGTCATCGGCGGCATGCTCATCGAACGATTCAATTATCCAATCCTGTTTCTCATCGCCGCCATGGTCGGGTTAATGGCGGTCTTCGCGAGTGGTGCCCTCACCGACACCCATGTCCGGACGCGTCGCGCCGCCGCCGTCTGGCGACTCCGCCGCCCTGCCACCCCGATCCCAGTCCAGCGACATCGGTAGCGCGCTTCGCTCAATCGCTCGACCGACTCCTGTCTCCACACTGAGTCAATAATGGCGCACCTCGCCACCTTGCTCGTCCGCCGATCATGCGACCGGGGCAAGACGATGAATTGCCCGTTCGAAAGCCCGCCCGATCTCGTCAACCACCGTTTCATCCATAGGGGTTGAAATACACCCCATCAGCCGCGGTGCGCAGAACACGCCTTCCAACAGCAGAGCGACGTGGAGCAAGCGCGCCAAACTTCGATCCGCGGCAGCGGCGCCTCGATAATCGTGAACCTCGTCGCAGCCGAGATGGATCGCCGCGAACGATCCATAACCGGTCACACTTCCCAGCACACCCTCTCGCGCCAGCGCCTGCCGAAATTGCTCCCGAAGTCTCGCCCCCAACTCATTGATCCGCGAGACCTCCTCTACGGGATATGCCTCCATCGCCGCCACCCCCGCCGCCATCGTCACGGCGTTTCCGTTGAACGTGCCGGACTGCGACATCGCCGCTGGCCGGCTTGGATCGAATTGTTCCATCACCGCTGCCCGTCCACCGAATGCCCCGACCGGAAATCCTCCACCGATGATCTTCGCGAACGTGGTCAAATCGGGACGAACCCGGTAGTGCTGCTGCATCCCACCCTGCTCCAGGCGGAAACTCATCACCTCGTCGAAGATCAGCAGCGCCCCCTGCTCGACGGTCAGCACCCTTAGCGCCTCGATGAAGTCCGGTCGCGCCGGAATCATCCCGCCCGCTCCCATTACCGGCTCGACGATTACCGCCGCTATCTCCGGTCCTCGCTCGGTCAGGACGCGTTCCGCCGCCGCGACATCGTTGAACGGCGTCACCACCACGTTACTGACAGTGTTCCTCGGGACACCGGGCGCGTCGAGTACCGCCGTCGGTGCCCCCGCCGATCCCGCGCGCGATGACCGCGGATCGGGACGGACGCTGACTTCCACGTCATCGTACGTGCCGTGATAACCCCCTTCCATTTTCACGATCACATCGCGGCCCGTGAACGCCCGCGCGGCACGAATCGCGTTCATCACCGCCTCGGACCCGGAGTTGCAAAACCGGATCAAGTCGACCGATTGCACCCGCTCCGTCATCATCCGCGCGAGGCGCGTTTGCGCCTGGTTCGGCGCTGGAAACGCCGTACCGAGGCGCGTTTGCTCTACCGCGGCGGCGGTAATCGCGGGAAACCCGTGGCCGTGAATGAGCGCGGTGTAGTTGTTCAAACAATCGATATAGACGCGCCCGTCGGCGTCGACGACCTGATATCCCTCTCCCTGATCGATCGCCAGCGGGTACGGCGCGTGGAACGCAATCGTCCGCGTGTCGCCTCCCGGCATCACGCGCCGTGCCTCCTCATGAAGAGCGGCGGAACGCGGGCTCCGGTCGCGGTACTCAGCGAGAATCTCCGACTCGATCGCTCCTCGGCCCGTGTCGTTCGACGCCCTGACCTGGACGGCCATTTCCTCGTCTCCTCGCACTCCCGCGCCAGGCACCGCCCTCGCCGGAATGCCCGATCCTAGGGTCGAAATTTCGTGTCGTCAAGACCCAGAACGCAACCGGCGGGGGCATCCGCCAACCTCGGCTTCCTCTTCTCCGCGCCCCGCCACTCCGCGGTCGCTCGCGCTCCCGCCACAACCTTCATCGCCGCCTACTATCAAACGCGAACGAGCGCCCCCCAACGCCATAAAGGTTCCGGCTCGCGGTGGACAACCATGGAACCGATCCCGTACCTGAATCAGCGACCGTCACTCAATGATCCCCTCATTCGCCAGCATGGGCGACGTCACATAGGCAAGTAGCAACTGTGCCGTCGCTTCCAACGCCTCTCGGTGCGTCCGCTCAAACGAGTGCGACGCGTCGACACCCGGTCCGACCAGCGCTCCACGGACGTCCCACCCTGCCCGCAGCGCTTGGCTCACGTCGGAAGCGTAGTCGGGGTAGACGTCAATTCGGCACGCGATGTCGCGAGCCTGAGCGAGATCGATCAACTGGCGGCTCAGTGGGCGATCGTACGGGCCACTCGCGTCCTTGACGCAGACGCTGGCTGAAAACTCGTCGGATGTTTGACCCGTCCCCACCGCAGCCATGTCAACCGCGATCAACTCTCTCGTCTTCGCCGGCAGCCCGGCCGATGACCCATGACCCACTTCTTCAAAGGTACTAATGAACAGATGGGCGGGCACCGCCAGTTCCACCTTTCGCGCGACCACGGCCTTCGCCACTCCGAGCAGAATCGCCACGCCCGCTTTGTCATCGAGGTGGCGGGACTTGACAAACCCATCGTCGGTCACGACGGTCCGGGCATCGAAGCTGACGAAGTCCCCGACCTCGACCCCAAGGTCCCGCACCGCGCCCGCCGTCGTCGCCCTCGCGTCGAGCCGGACTTCCATCGAGTCCTCGTCCCGCTTCTGCGCCGCCAGGGCCCTCCCATGGACGTGCGACGACGCCTTCACGGTCAAAACTGTCCCCGTGACCGCCTCCCTCGATCCAACGACTGCCGCCGTGTGAACCGTGCAGTACTCGCCTTCGATCGTTGCCCAATCGTAGCCACCGATTCGGGTCAGTTTGAGCCGGCCGTTCGGCTTGATGTCCTTGACCATCGCCCCCAGCGTGTCGACGTGCGCCGACAGCGTCCTATCCCCCTTGCTCCCCTCACGTCCTCCCGGTAGCGACACAACAATGGCGCCCTTGACAGTCCGCCGCGCGTCAAGCCCCAGCGCCTTGAATCGCTCGACCACGAAGCGCACAGCACCGTCCGTGTACCCTGTGGGACTCGGAATCTCACACAACGCTTCCGTCGTCGCCACGAGATAATCACCGTCGACATCAACCCGGACGTGACGTGTCACGTCGTTTCCGCCCCCCGATCGCCTACCCAACGGCAACCGCATCCCATTTTCGGCGTCATCGCCTCTCCCACCTCATCCGGTGCCTGGCTTCGTAGCCTTTCCGTCCCGACCTCGTTGGACGACGTGCCATCGACCCCTTCCGAATGACCCGCGTCACGCACATTGGGTTGAGCAAATTTCTGCGTAGGAACGGCAGAACGCGAGGGGCGGATCACGTCATCTCGGAAGCCAAGGACGTGGGCTTCGCCCCTCCACCTACTCTCCTGCCTCTTCCGCCAGCATCACGTCCTCGTGCTCGCCGTCCACGACCACCGTCCGGCTCTGCTCCCGCATAAACTGCTGAACGTAGTACGGCCCAAGGCCGCCCTTACCCGTACTCCCACTGGCCTTCCAACCACAAAACGATTGACATCCCGGCCAGGCGCCGGTCGTCGCCCCGCCCTTGCGATTCGCGTAGACCACCCCCGCCTCGATCCCATCGAAAAACCGGTCGATCTCACCTCGATCCTCGGTGAAGATACCTGCGGTCAAGCCATACTCCGTATCATTCGCCAGGCCGATCGCCTCATCGAGCCCGTCCACCGGCGCAACGACCAGAAACGGCAAAAACAACTCTCTCCGGAACAGTTCATGCTCGACCGGCAACCCATCAATGATCGTCGGCTCAACGAACGAGCCGCCGTCGTACGCCGCTCCCCGCAGCCGCTGCCCCCCCGTTCGGATCGTCCCTCCCTCCGCCACCTTCACCGCGTCCTCAAACCGCGTCACCGCCCGCTCGTCGATCACCGGCCCGACATACACGTCCCGCTCGGCCGGGTCGCCTACCTTCATCTCCTTGGTCCGCACCGTCAATTTGCCGATGAATTCGTCATAGATCGGCCGCTCGACGTACACGCGTGAACACGCCGAGCATTTCTGCCCCGAATACCCAAAGGCGGAGCGCGCCACACCTTCCACCGCTTTGTCGATATCCGCGTTCCGCGTCACGATCGTCGGGTTCTTCCCACCCATTTCCGTCACGCATGGCTTCGGAAAATCCGTCGAGAAGGTTTTGAACAGGTCGAGACCCACCTCTTTTGACCCCGTGAAAATGACGCCGTCGACGTCGGGATGCCGCGTCAGCGCCTCACCGACTTCCTCGCCCGAGCCGGTCACGAAGTTGAAAACTCCATTCGGCACGCCCGCGTCGAGGTAACAGCGCGTCAACTCATAGCCAGAGATTGGTGTCGCGCTCGCCGGCTTGTAGACCACCGTGTTTCCCGCGACCAGCGCCCCCGAGGACATTCCCGCTGACAGCGCGTGGGGAAAGTTGAACGGCGCCAAAACCGCCCAGACCCCGAACGCCCGCAGCACCGACTGGTTCCGTTCCGTCGGGTCAAGTGAACCAAGAACGCGCTCAAACCCCTCGTTCTCTTCCATCTGTCCGGCATAGGCGTCGATTAGGTCTGCCCCCTCCTCGACCTCCCCAATCGCCTCCGCCCGGTTCTTCCCCGCTTCGAGGATCAGCAACGCCGCCAACCGGAACTTCCGCTCCCGCACCAGCGCCGCCGCACGCCGCATGATCTCGACCCGCTCGCGATACGGTCGCCTCGACCAATCCGGGTAGGCCGCCCGCGCCGCCGCGACCGCGTCGTGAACGTCGCCGCGATCGCCCCGCTGAAACTGTGCCAACAGCAGCGACCGCTCCGCCGGGGCTCGAACGTCGAACGTCGCATCACCTGTCCGGTCAACTCCGTCAATCACCATCGCATACGTTCGCCCGAGTTCGCCCCTCACCTCATCGAGCGCCGCATCGAACGCCTGATGCATCGCCTCGATCTGCTCCGGCGTTGCCGTATACGTGATCTTTTGGTCCGTTGCCACCACAGTCACCTCCTATGCCGCCCTCGCCTCGTGCGGCCCGTCACCGCCCAGCCACTCCCCCGCATCCCCTGCCAACGTGCCCAAGCCCCCACCGCGATCCTCAGGCCAACCGATCTACCCATACTCGCCGTCGATCTGCGTCAACTCGATCAAATTCCCGAACGGGTCACGAACGAAGCATCGCGGCCGGCTCGAGATCCGTTGCGCCTCTTCTATCTTGATTCCGTGTTCGACGAGGCGCTCGCTAAAGCTGGATAGATCGTCCACCTGAAGACAGAGATGCTGGTCCGGCGATCCAAATCGATCGTGATCGGTAGCAAAACAGTGGAGCTCTTGGCCGTCGCTGCTAGCGCGGAACCAAACCAGCGACAAATTGCTCAGATCCGACGGCGTCGGAATCTCTTCCATGCCCAAGACCTCCGCATAGAAGCGTCGGGCCTCCCCGTGGCCGCCGGGAGTCATCGGAACGCTCGTGTGTTGCAATCGCTGAATCGCGCCCATATTTCTCTCCTCGCCGAACCTCCACCTGTCATCGGTCACGGCTATTGCCGCATACGAATGGCCCGATGTCCAGACGCGACGCGCCTCGGCCTCCTTCGGCTCCAGTTCCCATTGATTGCTCTTGCACGCCTCCACCGCGACGCGGATGATTGCCTGGAAATTGACCGCGCCTCGGCTAAGACCGATGTGTCGCAACGAGAAGGGAAGCCGCGATGTCGCTGCCGTCCGCCCCCCACCCGATGCTCCGGAACTTGCGGGTCAGCGGGCACCCCCTCGTCAGCCACAAGATCAGGCTTCTTGCCGATCGTCAGACCGACGCCAAGCTCTTCCGAACCTTGGTCGCCGAGCTCACCGCCCTTCTCCTCTACGAAGCCACGGCCGACCTCCCCCTCCGTCCCGTTCGCTTTCTCACCCCGCTCGAACCGGCCGACGGGTTCGAGATCGACGCGGCGCTCGGCCTCGTCCCTATCCTTCGCGCCGGTTTGGGCATGGTCGAGGCCGCATTAAGTATCCTGCCCAGCCCCAACGTCTGGCACCTGGGCATTTACCGTGATGAGGTCACCCATCGCCCCGTCAATTACTACAACCGGCTTCCTGTCTCCTGTCCCGACGACGTCGTCATCCTCCTCGATCCCATGCTCGCCACCGGAGGGTCGGCCTCCGACGCTACAGAGGTCTTGAAAGCCTGGGGAGCCCCCAAGATCATCTTCGTCGGTCTGATCGCCGCCCCCGAAGGAGTCCGCCGGATGCTCGACCAGCATCCCGACGTTCCCATCCACGTCGCCTTGCTCGATCGCCAGCTCGATGAGAATAAGTTCATCCGCCCCGGTCTTGGCGACGCCGGCGACCGCCTGTTCGGTACCGACGCCCCTCCCGCCGCCGTCACCTGAGCGCGATTTCCTAGCGTATTGTTGAGCAGACCCGTCGCGTACCAACCCGTCCAAACCAGAGCGGCTGCCAGCGTCGGCATCCCCGCGGGTGCGTCCCTCCATCCCTGCCATCAGCGCTGGTCATCTTCGTCTTCCTGTCGCTCGTCGCGGTTCTACCGCTGCTTCAGAGCCACCGCCAGAGCCCACAATGACCATTGCCTGTCCTTTTCGGCGCCAACATTGCCTTCAGAATTCGGCAACAAAGGGACTAGCGAAGTCACTTCCTTTTGGTTAGTATAGTGACTCAGTGTTGCGTCGCTGCGCCAGACTGTCGGCGCATGGAGCGGTCCAAGCGGTCAGGGCAATCGCATCTTAGAGGTTGTCTGCGGCGGGCGAGAGCGGGAGGATAGCGACGCTGGATTCGCTCGCATCATCCGGAGGCTCCGCATGGACCCGCTCGCTGGCTGTGCCATCCGTACGCACT
>JAABUN010001334.1_pt1 | contig 55463 bp, 59 predicted proteins | sample 5559311 | NCBI WGS metagenome assembly JAABUN01 (sample SAMN10711877, study PRJNA513370) | rock metagenome | isolation source: Antarctica rocks | place: Antarctica: Victoria Land, Siegfried Peak sud
GCCGAGGTCGTTGGCGGCGACGATCTCGATCTCGTCGCCATATTCGCCGTAGAGGGCCTTGAAGACGTTGCGCCCGATCCGGCCGAAGCCGTTGATGCCCACGCGGACTGCCATCGTGCGTCGCTCCCTTCATCGCGATGTGCGTGCTGTCTGTGTCGCCACGAAGCGATACCGCATGTCGCGTGCCGACGCAGCGCCGTAGCGCCCACGCCCGTTAGCGTAGGCCAGACACTTTCTCGGGAAGGGTAACACAGCCCCCGCCGCTCCTGCCCGACCGCGCTGCTGACCGCCCATCTACTCCGCCACAGCCCCTTTTCATCCCCCACGCCCCTCTCCCTCCCGTCCGCTATGCCGCTGTGTCTGCTGTTCCGTCCTTCTTCTCACTCCTCGCCCTCTGTGTCTCCGCGCCTCTGCGGTCATCGTCCCCCGGTGATCGCCCCCCCTTTCGCCTACGCCCACTCCGTTGACATCCTGCCCCCGCCGCCCCACAATACGCGCGATCCGGCCGGACACAGATGCTGAGATGAAGGGGACAGGCGCGATGGCTGACGCTGCGGCGCGGGCGACGATCGGGCTGGCGGAGATCCTGAGCGGCGAGGATGCGCTCGAAGCGGCGGTCGCGGCCCTGGCGCGGATCGGGGGCTGTCGCGGCGGATCGCTGTCGCCCGATGGCGCGCACATCGCCTTCGTCGCCGACTTCAGCGGGGGTCCGCAGGTCTGGACCGCGCCGATCGCCGGGGGCGCGCCGATCCAGGTCACCGCGCTGGAGGATCAGGTCGGCGGCGTCTTCTGGTCGCCCGCCGGGGCGACCCTCGCCTTTACGGTCGCCCCCGGTGGCGGCATGAACGAGCAGATTTATGTCGTGTCGCCCGCCGGCGGCGAGCCGCGCCGCCTCACCGACGGCGAAACCGAGACGAACGTGCTCGCCGGGTGGACGCCCGATGGCGCGGCCTTGCGCGTCAGCTCCAACCGGCGCGACGGCGCGGCGCTCGACCCCTATCTCCTCGACGCGAAGGGCGGCGCGTGGCGACTCCTGCGCGCGGCGAGCGGGCGCTGCGCCCTCCTCGATGTCAGCCGCGACGGACGTTGGGCGATCGAATCCCGCCAGCGCGCGCGGCGACAACGACCTCTACCTGCTCGACCTGCCGACGGGCGGCGAGACGCTGCTGACGCCGCACAGCGGGCCGGGCACCTTCACGGGCGCGCGCTTCACCCCGGACGCCCGCGCGATCGTCCTCGTTTCCAACGGCGACCGCGACCTGCTGGCCTGCGCCCGCATCGCGCTCGACGCGGCGGGGCGACCCGGCCCGCTCACCATCATCGCGGAACGCCCGGACGCCGAACTCGGCGACCTCGCGCTCACGAAAGACGGCACTACCGCGGCGCTCCTCTGGAACGTGGCCGGACGCGACGAACTCGCCTTCCTCGATCTGGCGAACGGCGCGACGAGCGCCGCCCCCGCCCTCCCCGGCGACGTGGCGAGCGGCCCGACCTTCACCCCAGATGGCGCGGGGCTTCTCCTGACGGTCAGCGGCGCGACCGCCCCGCCCGACGCCTGGCACCTCGACCGCGCGACCGGCGCGTTCCGGCAGCTCACCCACAGCCCGCACGCCGGGATCGACCTCGGCGCGCTCGTGCGGCCCGAGCTCGTCCGCTTCGCCGCGCATGACGGGCTGGAGTTGAGCGGCTGGCTCTACCGTCCGCGCGGAGCGACTGCCCCCGGCCCGACCGTCCTCGACTTTCACGGCGGCCCGGAGGCACAGTCGCGCCCCTTTTTCAACGCGACCTATCAGGCGCTGCTGGCGCGCGGCATCGCCGTGCTCGTGCCGAATGTGCGCGGCTCGACCGGCTTCGGCAAGCGCTTCGTCAACCTCGACAACGGCGCCCTCCGCCACGACGCCGTGCGCGACATCCTCGCCTGTGTCGAGTGGGTCGTCGCGGCGGGCGTGGCCGATTCGGCCCGCCTGGGGATCATGGGCGGCTCCTACGGCGGCTACATGACGATGGCCGGGCTGGCCGACTACCCGGAGCGCTTCGCGGCGGGGGCGAACCTCTACGGCGTGGTCAATTTCGCCACCTTCTTCGCCCACACCGAGCCGTGGATGGCCGCGATCTCCAGGGTCGAGTACGGCGACCCCGACACCGAGGCCGACCTCCTGCGCGACCTCTCCCCGATCCACCGGCTCGGCAGCGTCGTCGCGCCCACGCTCGTCCTGCACGGCGCGAACGACACCAACGTGCCGGTCGTGGAGGCCGAGCAGGTGGTGGAAGGGCTGCGCGCGCGCGGCATCCCCACGCAGTACATCCTCTTCCCCGATGAGGGGCATGGCTTCCGCAAGACCGACAACCGCATCTTCGCCACGACCGCGATCGTGCGCTGGTTCGAGGAGTATCTGTAGGGATTTGCAGGGCGCGGGGTGGCGCGGGACGCAACGAGAGAGCGACTCGCGGTGCTGCGCGGCGCGGTCAGCGCCAGGGCAAGCGGGGAGCGGGTTCCGCCGTCGCGGAATCCTGTCCAGCGACCGACGCGACGGGTGCCGCCCGATCGTCGCAGGAACTTCGCACCGGCATCGGCATATTCGAGCGCCATTCGCGGCTGGTGATCATCGCCTCGGCGCTCTATCGCGAATCGTCTGCCCTGAACGCGCGGAGCATGGTGGCGATCAGGCGTTGTGATTCCGCTGCGGCGCGGTCGCCCGACAGTGCGATGACACCGGCGTTCGCCTTGAGCAGGAGCAGGAAGTCGGCGTAGCCGATGTCCTCGCGGAGATCGCCGCTCGCCCGGGCGCGCGCGATGATGCGGGCGACGTTCCGCTCCACCATCAGCCGCTCCTCGGCGAAGCCGGTGCCTTCCAGGAAGGTGGCGATGATCTCCGACGCCAGGCCCCTGGCACGTACCTGCGCCGTGCAGAAGCCCGCGACGACCGACCGGAAGGCGTGCCAGGGATCGGGATCCCCGAGCGCCGTCGCGAGGTCGGCCTCGCAGGCGGCGATCGTGTCCGCGAAGACCGCGCGCAGCAGGGTTTCCTTGCTGGGGAAGCGCCGGAAGAGCGTCGCCATGCCGACCTGCGCGCGGCGCGCGATCTCGGCCATCGAGGCGTCGCTGCCGCGCTCCGCGAAGGTGGCTTCGGCGGCGGCGAGGATGCGCGCGCGATTCAGCGCAGCATCGGCGCGCAAATGCGCGCCGCGTGGGCCTGATACCTCCGGGTGGTCCGGTGACGGTGCAGCCATGCGGTGATACTACCATAACTGGACAGCCGACGCCGGCGGATGGCTGCGTAAGTGGGCGATGCTTACCATTTAGCGTATCCTGTGGTCGCAGTTATATGGATAACCTGTTCCATTTACAGCGATGGGGTATGGTCATGGCAACGATGCGCGCTGCACAGTTCCGCCGCTACGAGCCGCCGGACGTCCTGGAGATCGCCACCGTGCCGATCCCCGTTCCCAAAGCGGGCGAGGTCCTGGTGCGGGTCGGTGCCACCACCGTGAACGGCGGGGAACTGCTGTTCCGCACGGGGAAGTTGCGCGCCTTGTCAGGTTCGCGTTTCCCCAAGGGGATCGGGATCGATTTCGCCGGGGAGGTGGCGGCCCTGGGCGACGGCGTCACCGGCGTCGCCATCGGGGAAGCGGTCTGGGGGGTCATCGACGAGCGCCGCTTTATCAGGACAAAGGCATCGATCGGCTCGGTCGCGGACTATATCGCCGTCGACGCCGGGCGCCTTGGCCCCAGCCCCGCCGGGCTCGCCCCCGTCGAGGCTGCGGCCCTCCTGGCCGGGGGGGTGGTCAGCATCATCGCCCTGCGCGACAAGGCCCGCCTGGCGGCGGGCGAGCGGATCCTGATTCGCGGCGGCACGGGGGGCGTCGGCAGCGTCACCGTCCAACTGGCCCACGCCTTCGGTGCCCATGTCACCGCCCTCGTCGGCCCACGCAACCTGGAATTCGTGCGCGGACTCGGCGCGGACGAAGCGCTCGACTACACCACGACCACGCCAGCGCAACTGGGCCGGTATAACGTCATCGTCGACATCGTCGGAGCAGATATGAATGCCTATCGGCGGCACTTGACGGCGCGCGGACGGATGGTCGCCGTCACCCTCGACCCGCCGCTGCGCGCCCTCGGGACGGTGCTCGCCTCGACGATCTTCGGCTCGCAGCGCATCCGCTTCTTCAGCGGGGATCCGAAACGGACGCTGCTCACGGACCTGGCCCGCTACGTCGAGGACGGGACGCTGCGCCCCGTCATCGACAGCATCTACGCCCTCGACGAGATCGCCGCCGCGCACCGTTCCGCAGAAAGCCGGGGCGGGCGCGGCAAGCGCGTCATCAAAGTGCGTTAGTGTTCACGATCGCGCTCGGCTGGTCGGCGGACAGGGCTGCGTTCCCTGGCGGGCACCCGGGCCTCGGCCCCGGCAGGGGAGGGGCGCAAGGGCCCGCACGCCATCGGATATAGCCGAGGCCGCTTCAGCCACCGAGCCACGTAGCAATGCCAAGACTTACAGGCTGCTATCCGGCGCGCCCGCGAAGAATCCCGCGACTGACGCGCGGAAAGCCAAGGTCGGGGAGACAAGTTCATCATCCGCCGCGCACCGCTCCGCCTGCCTATACTCGCCGCGCACCGCGTCGGGCGCGCTATAGACGCGGACGCTGCGCTCGGCGGGATGCGCGATCCAGTATTCCGGCACCCCGGCCCGCGCATAGGCGCGACGCTTGATCTCCAAATCCTGTGCCGCATTCGATGGGGAAAGGATCTCGACCAACAGACCGGGCACACCGTAGATGTGGCGATCGCGCAGGATGTGCAGCTCGGCGGCGGGGATGAAAAGGAGGTCGGGCTGTACCGGATCGCAGCCCGGCATGAAAAGCCCGATCGGAGACCAGAGGGTCACGCCGAGATTGTGACTATCGAGTTGCTGGAAGAGGGCGAGGAAAATCTGCCGGGTGATCCATTGATGGAAGTTGCTCGGCGCGGTCGTCATGTAGAGTACCCCGTCGATCACCTCGTAGCGGTTGCCGTCATCGGGCAGCCGCGCCCAGCGCTCGCGATCCCAGTTCGCCTCGTGGGAGCGCAAGGCAAGTTCGATCCCCGTCGCGATTACCGTCATAGCCGCACCTCGCCAGCAATTCCGCACCGACTGTCGATCATCGCTGCCCGCTCCAGGGGTGGCGCAACCTGTGCCGCTGATAGAAGAACATAGTACACGAACCGCGCCCAGTACGAGGCGGCACGGTAGCAAAGCGCGCTAACCGAGAAAGCGCCGCAGGGCTGGCCACCCGGCCCGGCGCATCCAGGCCGCGAGGACCGGGGCGGCGAAGACGAGGGCGACGAGGATGACCCAGAGGGCGACATCCAGCGCCGCGAGCGGGCGGGCCAACCCGCCGAAGTTCGGCCAGCCGAAGCGCCGCAGCCAGAAGAGGCCGAGTTGCGCCGCCAGCGCCAGGGTCGGCACGAGCGGGCGCTGCCGCGCCGGGGCGACCCAGGCGGCGAAGGTGGCGAGCGCCGCCAGCGCCAGCGCCGAGCCGAGCGCCGCCAGCGCCTGACGCTCCACGAAGGGCGCGGGGATGACGAAGAGCCAGGCCAGGATCAGCGGGGTCGGCAGGAGCGCCAGGCCGCTGAACGAGGGGGCATAGCGCCCCAGCGTCACGGCGACGATCACGATCACGAGGGTCGCGGCGAGGATCAGCAGCCACGCGATCCCCAGCGGCAGCGCCGCCATCGGGTCGGAATCGCCGTTCACGCGCACGCCCACTTGGCCGCGCACGATCGCCGCCGGGACGAGCAGGGCCAGCGTGGGGATCAGCGCGACGCCGGGGTGCGACCAGGCCGGGTAGCCGAAACGATGCGCCGCCAGCGCGCCCGTCGCCAGCAGCGCCAGCAGGACGGCCAGAACAAGGCCAGCCGGGAGGACGGGCAGGAAGGGCAGGCCACCGGCGCAGAGGATCAGCAGGACCGCCGCCAGCAGGGCCGGGAACGCCGCCGCGAAGCCGAGCGGCCAGTACTCCGGCCCGAACGTCGGATTCGCGCGCACGCCGACGGTCGGTGGCTCCGGCACCTCCTCGGGCGGGTACGGGTCTGCCGCGCCACGCCGAAAGCGCTCGGGGGTTGTCTGCCGCGCCGTCACCATCCCGCGTCCTTTGCCATCATCGTCCGCAGCCCCGCACGCGCCGGGCCGGATCGGGGGGAGTATAGCCGATTAGGGAGTCGGCGGTCGGCAGTCGGCAGTGATGGCGCGGTGCCGATAGCAGACAATGGCCGCTAGCCACCTTCTGCGTACTGCGGCCTATCTCTCTGCCGACTGCCGACCGCCGATCACCGACTCCGTCAGCGCACCTCGACCCGGTCGAGCGCGGTGTCGGCGAACGAGGTGGGATCGTTGCGCGGCTCCAGGTGCGTCAGGATCGTCACCGGGCCGAGGGCGGCGCGCAGGTCGCGCTCCAAGCGCTCCAACAACGCATGGCCGCGCCGGACCGACCAGCCGCCCGGCACCAGCACATGGACCTCCACGAAGCGGCGCGTCCCCGATTCCCGCGTCCGTAGCGCGTGGAACTCCACCGGCTGCTCGCGCGCGTAGCGCTCGAGGACTGCCCCGATCGTCGCCCGCTCGGCGGCGGGGAGAGCGGTGTCCAGCAGGCCGAGCGCGGAGCGCCGCACCAGTTGCAGCCCCGCCCAGACGATATTCACCGCCACCGCCAGCGCGATGACCGCATCGAGCCAGAGCCAGCCGGTGAGCGCCACCCCGGCGACGCCGACGATGACCCCGGCGGAGGTCCAGACATCGGTGAGCAGATGCCTGGCATCGGCCTCCAGGGTGATCGAGCGATATTGCCTGGCGGCGTGGCGCAACCGCCAGGCCGCGCCCAGATTGATCAGCGAGGCAAAGGTGGAGATCGCCAGACCGAGCGCGACCGATTGGGGCGGGGCCGGATGCAGCAGCCGCCCGACCGAGGCGTAGGCGATGCTCGCCGCCGCCAGGAGGATCAGCCCCCCTTCGATACCGCTGGAGAAGTATTCAGCCTTCTCGTGTCCGTAGGCGTGCTCCTCGTCCGGTCCCTGGTGCGCGACCGTCAGGGCGATCAGCGCGACGACCGCCGCGACGAGGTTGACGACCGATTCGAGGGCGTCCGAGAGGAGACCGACCGAGCCGGTCAGCGCGTAGGCTCCCCCCTTAAGGCTGATCGTCAGCAGCGCCGCGACGATCGAGAGCCAGGCGAAGCGCGCCAGGGAGCGGCGCGGGACCGAGGGTCGAGCTACGGTCATCCTAACCTCTCGTACGCGGTGTCGGGGGGCCGCTACGTCGCATGTCAGCGCCGCCTATACGGCGGGCGCGTCGCCCAGCAGCGGGGCCACCTATTGTACTACGCCCGGGCGACCCCACTCGATCCGCCCCCCTGGAACACCCACTGGCCGCGCTCAATCGAGTCGCGCCGCCGTGCGCGTCTCCCCCTGGCCTGCGCGCAGGAGGAGCCAGCCGCCGATCAGCATGGCCACGCCCCAAAGCAGGAAGCCGAGATCCCAGTAGATCCATTGCGCCTGCGGCACCGTCTCATTGACGTGGTGCACGCCCAGGAGCTGATGGTCGATCACGCCCTCCACCGTATTGAACGCCCCGAATCCCAGGAGCAGTGTTCCGGCGAGGAGTTTCCCGGACCAGCGGATGTGTGTTCGGCTGGCTCGCCGCCACAGGAGGAGGAGTCCGGCCACCACGAACAGATAGGTACTCGCGTGGAAAAGCCCATCGCCGAGGGTATTGATCCGCAGGTTGGCGACGCTATCCGGTGGGTAGACCGCGCTGACCATATGGTGCCATTGCAGCACTTGATGCAGGACGATCCCATCGAAGAAACCACCGAGGCCGAGGCCGAAGAGCAGCCCGGCACCGCTCGGGAAATCACCCGCCCGGCTCCCTCCTTCCGTCGCGCCCGCACGCACCATCGGTAGCTCCTCTCCCGCCAGCGATCACCGGGTCGTCCCCACCGTCATAGCATAGCGGATCAGGGTGGGCGCGATACACCGTTGCGCCGTGCCAGTCACCGCCAGCGCCACATCCGGCCCCCGCGTCGGCGAAGGGGCGTTCGTGGCCCCACGCCGTCCGCCCACACTCGCTATACTTCCCCCGCACACGGACTCGGTATGAGGGGGGTGATGGGGGTATTACGCGAATTCTGGGAGAGTTTTCGGACGGGGCTACTGAACGGCCTGCCGGGTGGCCAGGATCTGGCCCGTTTCCTGCTCCAAATCGCGAAGATCGGCGTTATCGGCGCGCTCACGCTCTGGGTGGCCGGGCGCGCGAAGAACTGGTCCACGCGGCTGCTCGGGCGGGCGCGTGTCGCCCCCAACGTGATCGCCCTGCTCGGCAACGGTGCCTTCGTCCTGGCGCTCCTCTTCGGCATCTCCTGGCTCCTCGCCGCCCTCGGCGCGAACTGGGCGGCGGTCGTCGCCTCGCTCGGTGCGGTCACCATCGCGCTCAGCCTCGCCCTGCAAGATATCCTCAAGAACTTCGTCGCCGGGATCTACCTCCTGATCGAGCAGCCGTTCAAAATCGGCGACCGCGTCACCGTCAAGGGGGTCGGCGGGCAGGTGGAGGGGGTCGGTATCCGCACGATGGTCCTGCGCACCGACGAGGGGGTGCAGGTGATGGTGCCGAACAACACCGTCTTCACCGAGATCGTCACCAATCGCAGCGCCTACGACACCCGCCACGTCGCCCTCCAGATCGCCGACACTAAAGTGGATTTCGACAAGATGAGCGGCCTGGTGGACGAGGCGCTCGCCCCGTTCGCGGGCATCGTCCACAACCCCGCGCCGAAGCTGACGATCCAGAAAGCGACCGACGAGCTGGCGACGATCGGGCTCGACTACTGGTATCGCGGCGGCGACACGCCCCTCGCCGAGGTGATCGCGGGATTGCAGGACCGCTTCCCGGAGGCGACGATCACCGTCACCGCCGCCGAGGGTATCCCGCTGGGCGCGGCATGAACGACTGGCACCCCGGCTCCACGCCGCGCCGCCTGGGGATTTACGGCGGCACCTTCGACCCGCTCCACCACGGCCACCTGATCGCCGCGACCGAGGTCCGCGCCGTGCTGGGCCTCGACGCCGTCGTCTTCATGCCCGCCGGGCAGCCGCCGCACAAGCGCGATCTCGCGATCACCCCCGCCTACCAGCGGGTCCGCATGATCGAATTGGCGATCGCCGGGCACCCCGGCCTCGCCCTCTCGACGCTCGATCTCGCCCCGGATCGCCCCGCCTACACCGCCGAACTCCTCGCGCGCCTGCGCGACGTGTGGGGTGCCGATCACGAACTCTTCTTCGTCCTCGGCGCGGACGCCCTGCGCGACTTCCCCGGCTGGCACGCGCCGGAGCGGGTCGCGGCGCTGGCGCGGCTGGCCGTCGTCGCCCGACCGGGCGTGGCAATGGACCTCGCGGCGATCACCCGCGCCGTCCCGGCCACGGCGGGGCGGCTCCACGCGGTCGCCATCCCCCTGATCGACATCGCCTCACACGACCTGCGCGCGCGCGTCGCCGCCGCCCGCCCGATCACCTTCCAGGTGCCAGCGACGGTCGAGGCGTACATCGCGGCGGAGGGGCTCTACCGGGAGGACGAGCACCGCAGCGGCGCGGGGACGCGGAACGCGGGCGAGAGGGAAGGACGGTAGACATAGAGGACGAGCAGAGAGCGGGGATGATTGCCACAGAGCCCGCAAGCGGACCGAGCCCCCAAGCGGACCGGGCTCGCAGGGCGCGCAGTGTGCGAGGGGAAGACGAGATAGACGAGCTAATTTCAGGCTCTGTACCGGACAGCGGATCATGAGCCTTCCAGACGTGTCCGAAATAGAAAGTTCGTTCGTTCCTCCTCTCTGCCGTCTTCTGTGCTCTTGGTGCGCCTACGCGCCCCGTGGCAATCGTCCCCTCTTCTCACGTTTCTCGCTACCGTCCTCGGTGTTTCGGCGTCACTGAGGCCCACGCCCTCGCGCTGTGTCTCTGCACCTCTGCGGCGATGCCACACTCGCTTTTCGGGCAAAATTGCGTACGCTTTTTCGGCTTCCCTGTGGGTTATCGGTCGGCTAAGGCAGCCGCGCGCCCACACTTTGGGGCGTGGCAGGGCATGATCATTGCCTACCTTTCTCCGGGCGGCTCATGCCGCTGGTGGAATGGGAATGCACGAGGAGGAATGGCGTATGTATCTGCGGATCGATAAGGTCGCGGTTGATTTCCCCAAGCCGAACGGGCCGTCGCCCGACGGGGCCGCCGCGCTCCAGGAGCTCCTGGGCGGCAAGTTCGGCGAGATGTCCACGCTGATGAACTATACGATGCAGTCGCTCAACTTCCGCGGACGGGAGAAGGCACGCCCCTTCTACGACTTGATCGCCAACATCGCCGCCGAGGAATTGAGCCACATCGAGACGATCTCGTATGCGATCAATCTGCTGCTGACCGGCTCGACCACGCGCGGCACCGACCCGTCCAAGACCCCCCTCAAGGGGGCGATCGACGCGCGCAACAGCTACCACTTCCTCGCCAGCGGCCAGACGGCGCTGCCGGTGGACTCGATGGGCAACTTCTGGACCGGCCAGAACGTCTTCTCCAGCGGCAATCTGAAGCTCGACCTGTTGCACAACTTCTTCCTGGAGTGCGGCGCGCGCGCGAACAAGATGCGCGTCTACGAGATGGTGGACGACCCGGCGGCGCGCGCGGCAGTCGGCTATCTGCTGGTGCGCGGCGGCGTCCACGTCGTCGCCTACGCCAAGGCGCTGGAGACGCTGACCGGTGCCGACCTGGGTAAGCTCTTCCCGATCCCCGACCTCAGCAACAAGGCGTTCCCGGAGGCCAAGAAGCTCGAAGATCAGGGGCTGCACCAGATTATGTTCCGCTTCAGCCCGAGCGATTACGGGCGGATGGGCGAGATCTGGAAGGGGACGCACCCGGAGGACGGCTCCCAGTTGCGCGTCGAGGACACGATCCCGGAGGGCTTCGACCCGCCGGAACTGGCCGAGGAGCCGCAGCTGAACGCGCCGGGGATCGACCCCGAGTTCCTGGCGGCGGCGGCGAAGCGCGTCTTCGGCACCGACGACCCGACCAAAATGTAGCGCGCGACACCCTATCCTAACATCGCAAACCGGCTTCAGGACATACGCCCTGAAGTCGGTTTCTCTCTACCCTGCGACGATTCGACTAGGAGTTATCCGGCGGTCACATTCCCCCTCGCAGATACGTCAGAGGAGTGATAGGGCGACGCTATCGCACCTTACAGAAGGAGGAGCAAAGTGGCTAAGAAGTCGGACAACGGTACCACCGCGACCCGCGAGAAGTCCGCAGGTTTCACGGCCGATGAAAAGTCCGCGATGCGGGCGCGCGCCAAGGAACAGAAGGCGCAGGCGACCAGGGCGGAAGGGGAGGCCGCCGCCCGTGCCGCGATCGCCGCGATGCCGGCGTCGGACCGCGCCATCGGCGAGCGGCTCCACGCGATCATCGCGGAGAACGCCCCGGACCTCACACCGAAGACCTGGTACGGGATGCCCGCGTATGCCAATCCAGAGGGCAAGATCGTCTGCTTTTTCCGCAGTGCCCAAAAGTTCAACGAGCGCTACGCGACGCTCGGCTTCAACGACGTGGCGCGGCTCGACGACGGCACCATGTGGCCCAACGCGTACGCGTTGACGGAGCTGGCCGCCGAAGACGAGCAGCGGATCGCCGCGCTGGTGAAGAAGTCCGTGGGCTGAGAGACACAGAGACGCAGAGGCACAGAGGACGAAGGGAGAGAAAGGTGCGGGGATCCGGGGCGTTACGGGAGCCTCGGTCTGCGGTCAGGCAAGCAGGCTGCGCCAGTGTTCCGTCTCAGATGGTGCAGCCTCCTTCGTGCGCTGCGCGAGCTATTGACGAATTCGCCCCCCTTTCCCTTTATCTTCTGTGTCTCTGCGTCTCCTGTTTCGTCCCCGCGTCCTCCACCCCGCCCGCTCACGCGGCGGCCCTGCTGTCGCCCAGGAGGAAGAGCGCCGCGCTGTTGAGGACGAGTAGGAACGCCAGCACCACGGCCAGGCGCGGGTGTCCCGCCGCCACCAGTCCGACGACCGCGACCGCGAAGACGACGATCTGGAGCAGCACCCAGGCGGGTAAAGGAAGGGGCACCTGCGCCTTTGGGGCGACGAACAGCCCCCAGAGCACGATCACCAGGAGCGCCGCCACGAAACCGAGGCCGAGCCGCGAGGCGAGCCCCCGTCCTAGCTGTACCCCGCCGACCGCCCAAGCCGCGAAGACGCAGAGTTCTAAGAGGAAGCGCAACCCCTGATTGCCCCACAACAACGCCTGCATCATCGCGGTCAACTCCGTTTGCTCAATGCCTCGTGGCCCGCAGTGGTGAGTACGATGGCTGCACCAACACGTCCGAACATCGTACTTGCAGAGACGGAGATAGCCCCGCCATACGCGCCGAACAGCGCAAGAGCATTGTTCGACGCGATCCGGTGCTTATCGCCTATCCCTGTATAGCGGCGTCCCGGCACCATCAGGGCTGATGCGTTCTCGCCGTATGTGCTTATTCGGCGACACCGCGCAACGGGCGCGACCGCGAACGAGATCGGGCGGGGCCGACTGCCGTGCGCCGGCCGCCCGTTTGTACGCGCGACGACCGGTTGCCGTCGTTCGCCAGCAGTACGCGCTGAGAACGCATCAGCCCTGCGACTCCATCGCCGCGCGGCACGCCGCCTCATCCGCCGCTGAGGATTGCCCCATCGTGCTATTATGCACCCCACAGCAAATACTTCTTCCATGCGCCCCTCTCTCCCTTCATCCTCTGTGCCTCTGCGCCTCCTGTTCCGTCCTTTCTCGTTTCTCATTCTCTGCGTCTCTGTGTCTCTGCATCGCTGCGGTGATTGCCCCCTTCCCGCCCGCTTCGTGGCACCGATTCTGCGTACATCCGTTCTAGTATTTGCGCACTGAACCATGAGGAGGAACGACGATGAGCAAGCAGAATCTCCCCGACGAGCTCCCCGAGCAGAGTCAGAACGCGGTCAAGGATCCCGATCAGTGGACCACCGGCGGCGAGCCGATGACCGGCCCGCAGGCGTCCTACCTCAAGACGCTGATGCAGCAGGCTGGGATGCCGGAGGACGAGTTCGATCCGAAGATGACCAAGGCCGACGCCTCGAAGATGATCGACGAACTCCAGGACAAGACCGGGCGCGGGCAGTAATCGCCGCACGAACGGTTTGACGAAGACGCTGAGGAGGCTCCGGCATAGTGCCGGAGCCTCCTCAGCGTCCCGCGCTCCCGAGCCCCCACACCCACCTCGCTCCGCGTTATCCGTCTCAACCGGCGCGGCGGCCACCCGACCCATCCCCACCGCCGCGCTTGACAGGTGCGCGTACACACGGTAGTCTGCGTGTACCGAACGGGACAATTCGTCCGGTGTTTTCACAGCAGCGACAAGTGCAGCAGGGTCGGCACCTCGGGGCGCGGCGTCATGAGCAGGCCGGTATCGCCGGACCTGCGCGTCGTGCGAGTCCGGGGGAGGGCCACAGACGACGTGCGCCACTGTCGGCGCGCGCTGATTAGGGTGCGTCCGGCGCGGCCCGGAGGCACGAAGCGAGGGAGCGGGCGGATGCGAACACGCGCGTTGCGACTGGCCGGGTTATTCGGCCTGCTGTTAGGACTAATGGCGCTGCCCACCGTGGCACTCGCCGCGCCGCAGATCACCATCACCCCCAAGCAGGGGCCGACCAGCACCCTCTTCCTGGTCTCCGGCGTCGGCTTCGCTCCCAGCACCACCTATTACTTGCGGGTCGCGCCGCAGGGCGGCGGCACACCGGTCGCCTTCGATGACGCGAGCGCCACGAGCGACGCCGATGGCGTGATCATCGCGGGCTTCAGCTTCGGCGGCGGCGTCCCCGCAGGTCCCTACACGGCGAGCATCACCAGCACCCTCAACGGCGGCACGGTCCTCGCTTCGACCAACTTCACCCTCGGTGGGGCCAAGTCCGGCCCGGACATCGCCATCACCCCCGCGCAAGGGAAAGGCGGCGACACCTTCATCCTGACCGGCACCGGCTTCGCCGCGAATACCACCTATACCCTACGCCTACAGAGCGAGAATCGGCAGACGACGATCGCCCTCAACCGCAGCGACGTCGCCTCCGACGCCGATGGCACGATCGTCTCCGGCTTCAGCCTCGCGGCCTCGCGCCCGGCAGGGAATTACATCGCCGAGGTGCTGACCAAGGACGCCGCGCCGACCGTGTTGGCCGGGACAACCTTCGCCCTGACCGGCGCGGCGGCGAGCCCCTCCCCGAGCGCTTCCCCAGCGCCATCCCCGAGCGCCTCGCCCGCGCCCGCGCCCACCGCGACCGCGTCGCCGTCCCCCTCCCCGAGCGCCTCACCCTTGCCTTCGCCTTCGCCCACCGCGACCGCGTCGCCGAGCGCCTCGCCGTCCCCCGCACCGTCCCCGAGCGCCAGCCCGAGCCCGTCGCCGACCGCCGTGGCCCCGACCGCGGTGCCGCCGACCGCTGTCCCACCGACGACCGTGCCGCCGACGATGACGCCGCGACCGTCCCCGAGCGCCACTCTGCCGATCGCGCCGACCGTTTCTCCGACGAAGATGCCGACCGCGACCGCGATCGCGCCGACCCCGCCCGCGACCGGTAATGGCGGCTTCCTGCCCGGCCTGCCGAATACCGGTGCCGGTGGCATGGTGGCGGTGGCCCAGGATACCGGGACTGACATCGCCACTCCCGCCGCCACGCCGCGCGAGCTGCCGCTCCTCGGCCTCGCCATGCTGATCGCCGCCTCTGCGGTCACGGTCGGCGTGGTCCGCCGCCGCGCCACCAAATGACGAATGACGAGTAGACGAGTAGACGAGTGACGAATCCTGAGTACCCGCCCTCTCCCGTGGTGGAGAGGGCGGGCCTTTGCGAGTAAGAGGGGCGTGGGGTCACAGCACCCCGGGAGGGGACATTGCCCATACAGGGCACGCTGTCTTGGCTCCCGAGCTGTCATGAAACCCCAGGCACGCTCCCCATCGCGACTGGAACGCCCGATGGTTGGCACGATCAACGAGTGGCCCGCAGCGGCGCTGTCCCCCTCCTCGGCTGGGCGGTGGGTGCCGCCCGCAGGCGGCGGGGTGAGGGTCGAGCCAGGATGCGCGCCGCACGCCCCAGGCACACCCTCCGCTCAGCCCGCTATACTTCCCGCGCCGACCGTCATGCCCCGCCTGATGCTGCACTCGGCACAGCCGGCCGCCCACGTCACCGTTCACTCGCCACTCGCCCACTCCGTCTACTGTGCCCACCCATCAGGAGCGATCCATGCGCCGCGTTCTCCTGCCGCTGCTGCTCGCCCTCCTCGCGCTCGGCGCGGCACCGCTCGGCCCCGGCGGGGGATACGCAACCGCCGCCCCGCGCTGCTTCCCCCAGAACGACCGCTGCATGGACGGCGCATTCCGCGATTACTGGACGGCACACGGCGGGCTGGAGATCCTCGGCCTGCCGCTCGGACAGGCGTTCGTGGACGATCGCGGCCTGCTCGTGCAGTACTACGAGCGCGCGATCATGGAGTGGCACCCGGAGAATCCGCCTGACTATCAGGTCCTGCTGGCCCGCCTTGGCGACGCCCGCCTCGGCGCGCGCCCCGAGCGCACCGCCCCCGCCAAGCCCTGTCCCATCGGCGTGGCCGATTGCGCCATCTTCTCCACGGTCGGGCACACCCTGCGCGGCGCGTTTCTGGCCTACTGGCAGGCGAGCGGCGGCCTCGCGGCGTTCGGCTACCCCCTCACCGAGGAGCTGACCGAGACGAATGCCGCCGATGGCAAGCCCTACACCGTGCAATACTTCGAGCGCAATCGCTTCGAGTACCATCCCGAGAATGCCGGGACGCCCTACACCGTCCTCCTCGGCCTCCTCGGCGGCGAGGCGTGGCGCGCCAGTCCCGCCCTCGCGGGTCGCCCGGCGGCAACCGTGCCGGAGGGCGCGCGCGCGGTCGGCCTGCCGACCCGCCTGACGATCCCCGCGATCGGGGTGGACGGCGCGATCGCGCCGGTGGGCGTGGACGCGACGAACACGATGGAGAATCCCGCCGATCCCTTCGGCGTGGCGTGGTACAAGTACGGCGCGCGACCGGGCGCGCGCGGCAGCGCGGTGCTGGCCGGGCACGTCGATTACGCCGGGATCGGCCCGGTCATCTTCTGGGATCTCCGTTTCCTGACGCCCGGCGCGGAACTCTTCGTCACCGACGACGCCGGGCGGCGCTGGCGCTTCGTCGTCACGGCGAACGAGAATTACCGGCTCGACCAATTCCCCGGCGAGCGCGTCTTCAACGATAACGGCGCGACAAGCCTCAACCTGATCACCTGTAGCGGCGACTTCGACCCGCTGACGCGCTCCTATAGTCAGCGCACCGTCGTCTTCGCCCGCTGGGATGGGGCCATCCCGACCGCCGCGCGCTGACGCGCGGCGCGAGTCTTGCATCCGCGCGTCTGAGGCCGACCGCGATCGGTCCGGCCCGTACCAGGCAGGCGAGACGATGCGAGAGGACGCCACCGATGAATTTGGACGGACAGACGATCGTCATCACCGGCGCGAGTTCCGGCATCGGCGCGGCGGCGGCGCGGGCATTGCAGGCGCGCGGGGCACGGCTCGTCGTCGTCGGGCGCTCGCCGGAGGCGACGCGGCGGGTCGCGGGCGAACTCGGGGCCGACTACCACCTCGCCGACTTCGCCCGGCTCGCCGACGTGCGCGCCCTCGCGGCGACCCTGCTGGACCGCTACCCCCGCATCGACGTGCTGGCGAATAATGCAGGGGGCTTGATGGGCGACCGCGTCGTCACCGAGGACGGCCACGAGCTGACCTTCCAGGTCAACCACCTCGCGCCGTTCCTGCTGACCGCCCTCCTCCTCGACCGCCTGATCGCCTCACGCGCGCGGGTCATCAACACCGCCAGCGTCGGCAACACCTTCGGCCATGTCGATCTCGACGATCTCGACAACGAGCGCGGCTACAACGCCTTCCGCGACTACGGCACCGCCAAGCTGATGAACATCCTGCACGCCAAGGAGTTGCAACACCGCTACGGCGCGGCTGGACTCAACGCCGCCTCGTTCCATCCCGGCATCGTCGCCACCGGCTTCGCGCGCGCCGGGAAGGGTCCGATCGCGCTCATCTATAACTCGTTCACCAAGGTCTTCCTGATCACCCCGCAACGCGGCGCGGACACGCTCGTCTGGCTCGCCTCGGGCGAGCCGGGGCGCGACTGGCAGGGGGGCGGCTACTATGCCAAGCGCAAGCCGGGCCGCACGAACTCGCAGGCGGACGACCTCTCGCTCGCGCACCAGTTCTACGACGCCTCCGCGCGTCTCGTGGGCGAGTAGGCGAGCGGGCGAAGTGAGCCAGTGGGCCGGTGGGCCAGTGGTCGAAGAAGTATGCGGCGCAGCCCTCCAAAGTGTGCGGGTGTTAGGCGCTTCTCGCCCTCAGTTATGCTCGCTATCAGTTAGCTGCTGCACATCTAGCTGCTGCACATCGTGGCAGGGCCACACTCACTCCTTGATGACGTGTGTACCAGCGATGCGGTCGTGCCAGCCCTGGCGATCAGGGTCCATCGCGATGGCGAGGTAGCCGAGCAGGAAGCCGAGCGTGCTCAGAACCATACCCAGATACCGGACGATCGCTCGCCCCCAGCCGATCCCCCGCACGGCAGGATCGGGGCCGACAATGCGCAGCCGCAGGAACCACTTGCCTGGAGTCTGACCAGCCAGCGCGACGAAGGCGATGGCGTAGGCCATCCCGCCGAAATAGGCAAATACGATGGTCAACAGCTGGATCACGACATTGCCGGTCTGGTCGGCCAGGGCACCGACGAAATACCCGAATGCTCCCGTGAGGAGCGTGTCGAACAGCCAAGCCGCGAAGCGAAGCCCGAAATCGGCGTAGCGTCGTTGTGGCACCAACGGTGCCTCGAGCGCGGTCATCAGCCCTCGCTGCGTGATGAAAGTTCGGCGGCGCACTTCAGTATGCGTATCGAGACGACAAGAACATATGCGACGATACGCCTGATGGTGCCGGTACTTTCAGGGGTGTGACGCTTGAAGCCGGCGGAGCAACCGCGAGCGCGGCGCGCGCAGGGATGAGATGCGGTGAAACACAGATCGCAAACTGTTCATCGCTGCCCCGCTCCTAATCCCATTACGCGTCATCGCGTCGCCGACCACCCGGGGAGGCGCTATCCAGAACACAGGTCAACTCCCGGAGTTCCGGGAGAGCAGCCGTGTACACCTGGTACGAGAAAGGGTCGGAATGGGCGACCATACGCCGCGTACCGCCGCGCTATTCGCCCGCTCGACAAGCCGCAACGGGTACGGCATCATCGACCGAGCAAGGCAGGAGGAGCAGGAGGGAGGCCCGATGGCCGTCACGATCCGCTACGAGACGCACGCGCTGACCGTGGACAACGAGACCGGCCACGCGACCGGCTGGTTGCCCGGTCGGCTCTCGGCACAGGGGCGGGCGCTGGCGCGCGCGATCGGCCCGCGCGGCCTGGCGGACGGGGCCACGGTGGTCTTCGTCTCCGACCTCGCGCGCGCCGTGGAGACGGCGGAGTTGGCGTTCGGCACCAGCGGCCTGCCGATCATCCGGGACGCCCGCCTGCGCGAGTGCAATTACGGCGCGCAGAACGGGATGCCGGTCGCGCAGCTCGCCGTCTCGCGCGCCCGGCACATCGACACCCCCTACCCCGGCGGGCAGAGCTACCGCGATGTCGTCGCGGCGACGCGCGGCTTCCTGCGCGACCTCGCCGCCGGGTATGATGGCCGCACGGTCGTCGTCATCGCCCACTCCGCCAATAAATGGGCGCTGGATCACCTCCTCCACGGCGTCCCGCTCGAAGATCTGGTCGATGCCCCGTTCGGCTGGCGGGAAGGGTGGCACTACACCGTGCCGAGCGAGTGGGGCGGCTGATCCTACCTGTGCCGGAAGGCCCAGAATTTCGTAATCCGTGTCTGATAGTATATGCGCGCTCAGGGCGCTACCGAAGGCACGACTCCAAAGGCATGACTCCAAAAACGGAATCATAATCTTCTTCTTTGCGCTCCTGGCGATAGCATCGGAGTCCTTTATCGGGCGTCCGCTGCGTCGGCAGTATTTTGATCGAGCGGCGCTGGGAGCGCCCTATCCACTTCCTCATAGCGGTAGAGCGGCACGGTGGCATTCGTCGCGGGGCGTTCGCGCATGACACGATCAAGACGCCGGGCGACCTCCGCCGTATATAACGTGTCGCCGCAAATATCGCAGACATCGGCAGGGATATCATCGATGACGATCAATGTGTTGGGGAAACGAAGCGCCTGTGCGGTACGCTCGCGCTCGTAATGGCCGGGGCACCCCGGCATCCGGCATGGTTGGCACATACACCGTAATCAAGATCAGCGTCGGCAACGTCGTAGAGCAGACGATGTGGATCGGGCGGCGGGCGGTGGTATCGCCGTAGATGAGGCAGGCCGGACCCTGGTAAAACGTCGGATAATTCTCCAAGAGCCGCGCGATAGCAATAACTTCCAACATCTCCGCCAAAGTGATCTCGTGCTGCGCCATCCGGGCCGTTACATGGCTGCTGAGCTGATACCGCCCCGCCGTCGCCAGCGCCTTGATCCGTACCAACACCGCCGCCACATTGTTGGGCGTGTCACGGCAAGTAAAGAGCCGGAGAGGAAAATAGCATCGCCTCAGTCGAGTGAGGAGTCGCGCAGGTGCCGCGCCCTGGTGCGCAAGTCCGGCGCATCATGGGGGGACGCATCCGCCGCGCGGTCGAGTTCGGCCGCGCGCAGGTAACGCCGTCCCTCTGGTGTACCGGGCCACTCGCCCAGGATCGCCCCGTAATCGGCGGTCGCAAGATCGGCGATCCACTCAACCTGATCGGGGTGCGCCATGAGGTATTGCCGCTCGATCGCGCTGAGATAATCCATGTCCTTCATCGCCGAATCTCCTGCATACCGAGCAAGCATAGCAAAAGCGCACGCCGCGCGGCGTGCGCGAGGGGACGGTCGCTGCAGTGGCGATGCCGACGTACGCGCGTCACCTCCGCCGGAACACCAGCACCTCGCAGCGTGCCCCGATCCGACATGGCATAGCGGCGGTGTAGGCGGCGATCTGAGCGTCCGTCAGGTGGTGGGCGTTTGGTGTCATGTGGAGCAGGTCGGCGGCGTCCTCCTCGGCGAGATCGAGCGTGAAGTCGAGCAGCGCTGTCTCGGTTAGGGCGAACGCGCCCGCAAACTGGGCCAGGATCGCCGCGCGCTTCCCGGTCTGGATACCGAGGAGCGGCAGTGCGGCGCGGAGTTCACGCAAATGGTCCGCCGTGGGGATGACGATCGCCAGCAGCCCACCGGGCGCGACGACCCGCGCGAACTCGACGGACCCTCGCGGCGCGAAGAGGTTGAGGAGCGTCGTCAGCGAGGCGGCGCGATAGGGGAGCCGTCCCCGACTGTCCGCCGCGATGACGTTGATCGCGGGGGAGCGCCGCGCCGCCAGCGCCGCCGCCTCGCGCGAGACATCCGAGCCGACGAAGGCGAGCGGCCCCGCCGTGGATTGTGCTTGGAGCACTTCCCGAAGGTGGGCGAGATAGTAGCCCTCGCCGCAGCCCGCATCGGCGATGCAGTGCACACCACCCCGCATAGACATCGGCGTGGTGGTGAGATGCTGCGCCACCGCCGCGACGAGCGCGGCGGCGATCGGGCGATAGTGGCCGCGATCGAGGAAACGACGGCGCGCGAGGAGCATCGCCCGCGTGTCGCCCGGCACCGCGCCCCGCCGCCGGGCGGGCAGGAGATCGGCGTAACCGCTCCGCGCGATATTGAAGGCGTGGCCGCGACGACAGCGCAGCGCAGTCCCCTCCCGCGTCAGCGCCGTCTCACAATAGGGGCAGGCCAGGCAGGGTGCGATCCGTTCCCAGGCCGGCACGGCGCGGCACCGGGATGAAGAAGCTCAGGCCGTTGCGATACATCGCCCCCTCCGATCGTACTTGCGGCGTCGCCATCAGTCGCGGATAGCATACAGCGTCCCAGTCATCAGGCACAACAACCCCTGTCGCGTCGCGTGATGGGACTATACAGGACTTCCTGGGTAGAATAGAGGGGCCGCCCGGAGTCGGCGCGGCCCCGGGACTGTCCTTATCGGCGTGGAGGGTATCGTGAGGATCCTACCCCAGGCGATCATCGCCCTTATTATCGCCGTGTTGCTCGGCGTCGGCAGTTTCTTCATCGGCACGGCCGGGCCGCACGAGTACGGCAAGTGGCAAACCTCCGAAATTTGTACCAATGGCACTAACCCCGTGCGGTGCATCGGCGACGAAACCCCGTAGCGCCGACCACGCAAACATCGCCGCGCCGCCGGTGCTGTGCCCGCGCTATCCCGTTCCTATGCGCCTTCCAGCGCTGCCGCGTTGGCGGCGATTGCCAGGCGCGGGTCGTTGAGGATCGTCGCGGCGACCCCGGCCCGGCGTTGCGCCAGCAACGCGGCGGGCGTCGTCTCGCCGACCGTCTCGGGGGTCGCGCCGACGCACATGATCCAGACCGGATTGCCGAGTACCGCCGCGCGCGCTAGTGCCGCCTCGTCCAGCCACGGCTGCCAGAGGCGCACGATGTCCGCACCCGCCGCAGCTAGCGCCCAGACATCGTCGCGCGTGCGCCCGAAGGCCAGCGTGGCGAGATGCGGCGACTCCGCCCGGATCGCGGCCAGCGTCGCCAGGGTCCGCGCGCCGAGGATGACCTGCTCGCCGACCCCCGCCTCGCGGATCGCCGCCAGCAATGCGGGCAGCCCCTCGGTCGGCAGCTTCAGGTCGAGCAGGAAGCGGACCCGCCCATCGGCGAGCGCGAAGAGTTCGGCGGGGGTGGCGAACCGTTGCGGCCCCTCGTCGGCATCGTCCCCGACGACGATCCGGCGCAACGCCGCGAGATCGAGGTCGGTGGTCCGCTCGGCACGCCCGGTCAGGCGCGTCAGGGTCTCGTCGTGGCTGAGGATCAGGCCGCCATCGCGCGACAGGCGCACGTCCGTCTCGATCGCCAGGACGCCGAGCGATTGTGCGCGCCGGAACGCGGCCAGCGTGTTCTCCGGGGCGAGTGCGGACGCGCCGCGATGGGCCACGATCCCGAGGGTCTGCGGCATCACCAACTCCTTCTATAAGCGAACAGGCGGTTAATACGAGGGACGTTGGCCTCAGAGACACAGAGACACAGAGCGAGAACGAGAAGAGCCAGGGGACGGAACCGGAGGCATAGAAACACCGAAGGGCGATTGGAAAGGGAGAACGGCGGGAACGGTGACGATGGGACCATCCTAATGGGAGTGGGATGATGCGGCAAGGTGGCGGCAACAACCGCCCCAGCCGGGATCGTATGCCTTTTATGGGCAGTGGCCGTCCTCCGGGGCATTGCAACCCCGGACCTACTCGCGCGGTGACATCGCGCCGACCCTCACTCCTGGCTTGTCCACCCGCTGCGCGGGTTCCCGACTCGCCACCCCGCCGGGCGCTCAACCACCGCGTTACAACGCCCTCAGTCCGCGTCGGCGGAGGTGCCCCCAAGCCGGGCCTCGGGGCCTCGGGGGCGTCAGCCGGGGCATTGTCGCCCGGAGGCATTGCACCCTTCATGGGTGGGCGCTCCTGCCCTGCATGGGTCGCTTGTACCCCCTTGCGGGGTGCTTCAACCCCTCGGCATCCCACGCCCGATATATGCCACCCCACCCCGAATGCCCCGTTCCAACGAACCGAGCAACGGACTATCCCTACTATCTTGATGTACTATCTGAAATATATCGGGGGGCTGCGGCGGCGTGATGGTACGCACGAGGGTGGAACGGCGCACACGTCTCGGTGCGACACGATCCAGCTTCGTGGCGTAGGTGTGGTAGGGTTGGGCGTGGACAGCGGCAGATTGTCGCAGATGGAGGGGACACGATGACGAGTGGCACGACCGATGTGATCGATCAGCTGCTGGGGATCACGCCCGGCTCGAGGCTGGCGGAGTTGCGCGCCGCGCGACCGGTCCTGGTGCAGGCGACGCAGGGGAGCCATGAGGCCCTCTTCGAGCCGGAAGACCTCGGCGGCGTCAGCCACCGGGAGCGCGACGGCCTCGCGCTGCGGGTCGCGGCCCTCACGCCGAGCCCGGAGCTGGTCGGCTGGCATCGCGAGCGCCTGGCCGCCCAGGGCGAGAGCGCCGCGACGATCGCCGCGTTCGAGCAAGGGCCGGGCGGCGCGGGCCTCACCGCGCGCGAGGTGGCGCTGATGCACCACGCCGACATCCTGGCGAATACGCCGGGCGAGGCCTCCCCGGCGGCGATCGCGACGCTGAAGGCGGCGGGGTTCGGGCCGCGCGACATCGTCACGCTTTCGCAGTTGATCTCGTTCGTGAGTTTCCAGGCCCGCCTGATCGTCGGGCTGCGCCTGGTTGGGGAGGGAGCATAATGGCTGAGAAGCTGGCGTTCACCCGCGATTTCGTGACCTGGCAGCCCTGGGTCGAGACGGTCGACGAGGTCGGGCCGACCGAGGAACAGGCCGCGCTCGTCCAGAAGGTCGCGCCGAACCCGAAGAACCGCGCCTACTACGCGACGCTGGCGCACGATGTCCCGGCATTGCGCGAGCGGACGCTGCTCTTCAACGAGATCATGGCCGGGCGCGGCGGCGCACCCCGCCAGTATCGGGAGCTGGCGGCGACCGCCACCTCGCGCGTCAACGGCTGCGTCTTCTGCGCCTCGGTCCACTCCCGCGCGCACGCCCAGATCACCAAGGACACGACGATCATCGACCGCCTCCTCGATGAGGGCGTGGACGCCGAACAGCCGGAGCGGGAGCGCGCGGTGATTGACTACAGCGTGAAGCTGACCCGCGACCCGGCGGGGATGACCGCTGCCGACCTCGCGCCGCTCCGCGCGGCGGGCTTCTCCGACGCCGAGATCCTGGACATCAACAACGCCGCCGCCGTCTTCGCCTGGGCCAATCGCCTGATGCAGACGATCGGCGAGAGCGTGGCCCCGGAGGCCGAGTAACCGACCACACCGGTCGGCGGCAGGGCGCTACGGCCCCGCCGCCGGGCCGCCTCAGCCCGGCGACGGAGGAACCGATGAGCATACCGACAGGCATGACGAAGGCGCTGCACTTCACTCGCGACATGGTCAGTTGGTATCCGTGGATCGACCCGGTCGGGGCGGAGAGCGCCACGCCCGAGCAGGCCGAGCTGCTGGCGAAGATCACGAGTAATCATCGCTACTTCGCCACCCTGGCGCACGATCCCCCGGCGCTGCGCGAGCGCACCGCCCTCTTCAACGCGATCATGTACGGGCATGGCGGGGCGAGTCGCGCCGACCGCGAGTTGGCGGCGACCGCGACCTCGCGCGTCAATGGCTGCGTCTACTGCGCCTCGGTCCACGCGCGCCTCCACGCGCAGCTGACCAAAGACGAGCCGATCATCGACCGCCTGCTGAACGAGGGGATCGACGCCGCGCACGCGGAGCACGAGCGCGTCATCATCGACTACGCCGCCAAGCTGACGCGCGACCCGGCGGGGCTAACCGCCGCCGATCTCGCGCCGCTCCGCGCGGCGGGCTTCTCCGACGCGGCGATCCTCGACATCAACAACGCGGCGGCGGTCTTCGCCTGGGCCAATCGCCTGATGCAGAGCCTCGGCGAGGGGCGCATCCCGGAGGAGGACACCATGTAGGGCGCGGGCGTTTAAGCCATGCCCCGCCGCGCCCCGTCGACAAAGACCGCCGCACTATCTCGTGCGGCGGGGAGCTTTCTTGCGTGCCGTCAGCGCCGCCCGATCCGGTACATGAAGAGATACCAGAGGTTGTGGAAGCCGTCGCGCCAGGTGAAGAGCTTGGTTTCACCGATCCGTTCGTAGTAGGCGACCGGGCGCTCGCCGAAGCGAATCTGCGGCGCGCGCAGGGCGTCCAGCTTAATCTCCTCGGAGAAGGCCATCCCTGGCTGACGCGGCGCGAGCCAGCGGAGGCAAACCCGCCGGAAGACCCACATGCCGGACTGGCTATCGGCGAAGGGGTAGAGGAAGAGGGCACGCACCGTCCAGGTCAGCACCATGTTGCCGAACCAGTTGCGTCGCCGCATCGCCTTGGGGTCTTGGAGCGGGAAGCGGCTGGCGGAGATGAAGTCGAGCCCGCCCGCCAGCAATTCGTCGATCAGCGAGGCGATCCGCGCCGAGGGGTAGGTGCCGTCACCGTCCACGGTCGCGATGATGTCGCCGGTCGCGGCGGGCAACCCGGCCTGATAGGCGCTGCCATAGCCCTTGCGCGCCTCGTGGATCACCCGTGCGCCGAGCTCGCGCGCGACCTCCGCTGTGCCGTCGGTCGAGTTGTTGTCGACGACGATAGTCTCATCCACGTAGTCAGGCATCGCGCGCAGGACATGCGCGACCCCCTCCTCCTCGTTGAAGCAGGGGATGACGACCGAGATGCTGAATCCTTTGTACATCGACGCTCCACGAGTCGGCAGTCGGCAGTCGGCAGAAGAGTCGTCGGTCGTCGGTCGTCGGTCGTCAGGCAGAGCAACGGAACGTTTCAATCCTCACTCGACCAGCGAGCAACGAAGCATCGGCCCCTGACACGCCCACCATCTTTCAGCAGCGGGGACCATACCACGTCATCCCACCCCTCTGCCCGCCCCGCTCTTTCTCCCTTCGTTCTCTGCATCTCCGTGCTTCCGAGGCGACCCCGTTCCCACCACCCGCTTTCTGCCGACTGCCGACTGCCGACTGCCGACTCCCCCCAGCGCCAGCCCCGCCACCAGCACCAGCCCGCCGAGCGCCGCGTTGCCGACGATCCAGCGGATCGTCTGATCGCGCGGGAAACCGGCGACGGCGGCGTACCAGGCCCAATGGTCGACCAGATGGTGCCGCGTCTCGTCGTAGCCCCGATCGTCGTTGAACCACCAGAAGCGGGAGCGCGGCGTGTCCGGCATCGGGTCGAGCGGCAGCGCGTCCCGTACGGTCAGCGGCGTCCCCGCGCGCCAGATCTCCACATTGTGGACGAAGACGCCGAGGGTTTCGTCGCGCGTCCCCGCGCCCGCACGCGCCGGATTCCAGGTCGCGCTCTGGAGGGTCAGCGTCGCCGTGCCGTCGGCGGCCAACGCCTCCGCCGGGATCGTCAGGCTATAGATCCACCCCTCCCCGGTGCCGGTCACATCCTGCCCCGTCACCGCGCCAGCGGGGAGGGGTGCGCCATTCAGCAGCACCGTCGCGCGATCGGTGCGGAGGGCGCGCGGGCGATTGTCGAAGAAGGTCAGCTTCACGGTCAGCGGCGCGCGGCGCGCCGAATGGATGGCGATGGTGCCCGCGCCGCTTGTCCAGCGCGGGAAGAGCGGCCCCGCGCCCGGCACCGGCGGATCGGCGGCGGCGAAGCCACCGGTCAGCACGGCGCTATCGGGCGGCGGCAGGAGGCGGACCCGCCACTCCCCGACCCGAGCCCCCAGGGAACGGAGGTGCGCCAGGAGCGGCGAGGCGGCGGGAACCAAGTGCCGCGCATCCTCCTGCGAGCGGAGGATGTACCAGTCGAAGTTGACCAGCACCCCGAGTAGTTGCACCGCGAGCGCCAGCGTCACCACGATCGCCACCAGTGCGCGCCGGACGGCGTGGGCACGCAGGCCATCGAGCACGCCGATCGCCGGGAGGACCGCGAAGGGGAGCGCGATCAGCAGATAACGCGGCCCCCAACTGCCATCGCCGTGCCAGGCGAGGATGCGGCTGTAGAAGGCGTAGTGCGCCGCGACGACGCCCAGGCAGACGAGCGCCTCGGCGCGGCAACGGCGCAGGAAGGGCCACCACCCCGCGAGCGCCAGCAGGACGGGCGGCGAGTACCACGGCAATCCCTTGCCGAGCCCGAGCGTCAGGCCGAGGAAGCCAGTCCCGAACGGGATCACGAAGAGGTCGTCCTGGCTGCCGTAGCCGATCGTCAGCGGCCCGCCGTAGAGGGCGGTGTTGTAGAAGCCCTCCGGGATCGCAGCGAGTGCCAGCCCTACCACCACCCACGCGAACGTACGGACCGCCGCCCCGAGTCCGCGCCGCCCACCACCCGCCTCGCGCCAGAGGACGACGGCGCGGCGGAGGAGATAGAGCGCCAGGAACGGCAGCGCGATCGCCGCGTGCGGCTTCGTGGCGATCGCTCCGACCGTCGCCACGCCGCCGACGATCAGCCAGCCGGGCGCGATCCCGGCATCGGTGCCGCGCCGGAAGGCGTAGAGGATCAGCAGCAGGAAGAAGGCGGTCAGCGGCTCCGCGAAGAAGGTCCGCCCGTGCGGCCAGGCGCTCGTCGCGAGCCCGTAGATCAGGGCCAGCGCCAACGCCGCGCCCCCTCCGTAGCGGAGCCGTCGCACCAGCAGATAGAGGAGCGCCACCGTCGCCGCCGTGACGAACGCCCCAAAGGAGGACGCGGCGAAGCGGAGCACGTAGCCGCGCGCGTCGGGCGGCAGGAGGGGGGTCGCCGCGAGCCCGACGACGTAGAGGGGGATCGCCAGGACCGATTGCGCCGGGCCATACACACTGTACTGCTGCCCATCCCGCCCGGTCGTCGTCGTCAGCCCCCAACCGTCCGGCATGACGGCGGTGCGCCGCTCCACCATGCTCTCGGTCAGGCGGAAGATCGTCTCCTCGTCGGTGGCATAGAAGTGCCCGGACGCGGTGAGCATATAAAAGCCCAGGAAGGCCAGGAAGAGGGCCAGCGTCCGTCGCCGCTCGCCGCCCGGACGCACGGCATGGACGGGCGATGCGCTGACGGGGGGCATCGAGGCACGGGGGGCGAACACGCTCATCGCTGCTCTCGGACCAGGGTGGCGATCATCGGATCGCGTCGGCGAGGCGGGGGGCGAGGATAGGCCACGAGACGGCGGAGCGGGGTGCGGAGGTACATCGCGATCGGGCAAGACACCGAGGCTGGCGTTCGGCCTTGCGATGGGCAGGGATCAGCACCAGCATTCGCTTCATGCGCCGCGCTCCTTGTCGATCGTGCGCGGCAAGTATAGTCAAGGGGCTGGGGGGCCGCAATTGGGATGGGGGAGGGTTGCAGGGCGCGGCGGTGCGACCCTCCCCCATCCCAATTGCGGGCGGCACTCCTCGCCCCATCCAAAGAGAGGGGCCAGCGCCGATACTGGCGCTGCTGGTTGTGGCGTAGGCGCTTGAAAGTTCAGCGCACAGGCAGACTTCACCGATCCCAGGCGGCACCACAGTTGGCGGCTTGTACCCCTTGCAGGGTGCTTCAACCCCTGGAAACTGCCCCCTGCACGCAAGCCACCCTTCCGCTCGTGACAGCTCAGCGCCGTGTCACTCGCACATGCGGCGGCGTATGCGGGTCAGGGCGGACACCGAGGGGTCCCATCGCCGCATATGCCACCAGTGCAACGAGGCTGTAACCGGCCAGGAGATCAGCCCACAACCTCCAGGTGTTACCACCGAGGAGAGCGACGACTACGGGGAAGATTAGCGAGATCGCGGCACCGACAACGAGCGCGCGCAGTATACGCGCGAACGACCGCGGGGCAGCGGCGCGCGCATAGCGATATTGCGCCCAGATCGCCAGGAACACAACCATAGGGACCGTCGAAAGCATATACGGCGAGAACCAGTCCATGCGCGTCCCTTTCTTCCGTTCCCCTCTGCGCCTCTGCGCCTCCTGTTCCGTCCCTATTCGTCACTCGTCATTCGTCATCCGTCATCTCGTCCTCCGCGCCTCTGCAGTGATCCCCATCCCTCGCCCCTACCAGCGGCTCGTGGAGGGGCGGCTGGCGGTGGTAGTGTCGTAGAGCTCCATCAGCGCGTGGACCTCGGGCGGCAGGGCGTCGCTGACCGGCAGGTGCAGGCGTTGCGCCTCCTCGAAGAGGATCGGATAGTGGGCCGTCCAGTTCTTACCGGTCAACTGCGCCGCGATCTTCGGCGCATCCTCGAAGTCGGGGTGCCGCGCCACCAGCAGCTCGGCGAGCAACGCATGCACCTGCACCATCGCTTTGTTCGCCTGATCGGCCAGGATCAGCGTCTCGTCGTACATCCCGTTCGTCCCCTTCTCCTCCGCCAGCAGCAGGAGCGATGGGGCCGGATAGGGGCCGATCTGCGGCGACACCGGTCCGAGCACGGCGTTCGGGTCGAGGACGATCTCGTCGGCGGCGAGGGCGATCAGCAGGGCGGGGCCGGTCGCGTGGTACGGCACGAAGACCGTCACCCGTCCCGCGTGGCGCACCAGCGCGTGCGCGATCTGCTCCGCCGCCAGCGCGTGATCGTGGCGCGCGTGCAGCACCAGATCGAGCGGGGTCCGCGCGGGGGTCCGCGCGATCTGCCGCAGGAGTTCTTCCGGCGTGTCGAGCACATCGCGCACAATGAGCGGGAGGCCGCAGAGGCGATAGGTCTCGCGGTGCGCGATCAGCGACAGTGCCCGCGAGCCGCGCGCGCGCCCAAGCCGTTCCAGCCCCCCTGCCCGCCGTAACAACAGGGTCCGGCGCTGTGCGAGCGGCCAGAGGAGGAGACCGAGCAGGACGAGCCACACGAGCGTTGTGAGCGCCTGGAATATGGTCGTCACCTATTCACCCCGAAATTCATCCCTTTACCCTCTTCCCCTCGCGCCACAAATGCAGTATCCTCAGGGTGTACGGACAGTCAGGTGCCGGAAGGCCGACGCTGTTCGGGGCCGGGTCGCGGCGACCGTACCGACGAGGGGGGCCGAGATGCAAGAGCACGACCGCAAGCCCTTTTGGTCGGGTAATGCTAGCATATCCCCCAGCCCGGCAACGCCGCTTCTGTCCTACCGGTGGTGCGACGACCGATGAGCGCGGGGTCGTCGCGGGTACGCTGGTTCGCCTGGCGCGCGGTACGGGAGGCGCTCGCTCATGGCCGCGCGGGCGGGATCGCCCTGCACCGCTTCCGCCATGATCTGCGCCCGTTCGGTTTTGGCGCGTTCGAGCCCGCCTGCCACATGCTTTCGGCGGATCGGACGGCGCTGGTCGAGTTCGGCGCGCGCTTCGGCCTGCGTCCGGCCTGGCTGGAGCCACCGCGCCCGCGCCGCCCGGACATCTGGCACTTCGATCTTTTCGGCGCGGCCTTGCGCGAATTAGAGGCGGCCTATCCGCCACCGGAGGAGGTGCTGCGAGCGAGCGAGCGGCGCGAAGCGGGCGCAGATTCTGGCACGACGGAATGATTCTTGCGGTGGGGACGCGGAAACGGGCCGCTGGGAGGCGGGAAACGACGCGCAATGCGGATACAGTATAGAATCGACCCGGAACCGGCTGTGATGGAAGATTCCTGGTGAGCGGACGGAGGATGGACGCATGAACATGGAAACTGGCGGATTCGGTGGGGACGATCGGCGTCGGCTCCTCGTACCGGCCCTGATCGTCGTGGCGGCGCTGGTGGTGTTACTCCTGATTATCGGTATCGCCTCGGCGATTCGCAGCCGTAGCGCGGCGGCACCGACCGCGACGGTCGCGGCGGTGGCGACAACGCGCCCGCCGATCGTGGCAGGTTCGGCCACCGTGGCGACGCGCACCGTCGCCGCCTCGACCGCGCCGCGCCAGAGCACCGCGCCGAGCACCGCGCCGAGCACCGCCCCGGTGGCGAGCGGCGCCCCAAGTACCGCCTACGTGATCGCCAATACCGGCGGCGACAACATTAACCTACGCCGCACCGCCTCGACGAGCGCGGAGATCGTCGCGCGACTCGCTGAGGGCGACCGCGTGACCGAGATCGGCCCCGTACAAACGGTCGAGGGGCGCGAGTGGCGCAACATCCGCACCTCGGACGGCATCGACGGCTGGGTTGCCAGCGAGTTCACGCAGAAGGCCCCGTAACGCGGACGGACGGCACAACGCGGCACGCGAGGGGCGGGGAGCACTACTCCCCGCCCCTCGCTGTCCTTCCCCGCCGGAGCAGCGCCCCGCGTCAGGCGCTCGGCTCCAGCGTCACCTCATCGATATAGCACCAGATCCAGTCCTCGCCCGGTTCGGCGGATTGCATCAGCGGGTGCTGCGTGCCGTGGAAATGCTTGGTCGCGTGCGTGTTCTTCGAGGAGTCGCAGCAGCCGACATGCCCACAGATCAGGCACATCCGCAGGTGGACCCAGCGATCCCCCGACTTCAGACATTCCTCGCAGCCGACGGTGTTCGGCGACACGTCGTTGATCTGATCCAGGTGCGAACAAGGCGCGCTCATGGCTTACCTCCGGGTGAATGGGCGTCGTGGCCAACAGGGCAACGGGACGAACGGTCACACTTCAGGTTATACCACTTCCCCGCGACCAGGCGGGGCAGACAACGGGGTGGGGACGGAACAGGAGACACGGAGGCATAGAGGACGGAAGGGAGGAAAATGGTATGGGGGATGGTTCCAGTCCGCGCAGGCGGACTTGGTCGGGGCCGTCAGGCACCCCCAGCCGGGGTTTCAGCCCCCGAAACCCCTTCATCCATGCCGGTGCGGCCCTCACCCCGCCGCCTGCGGGCGATGCCCCTCTCCCATTCTGGGAGAGGGGCATCGCCGCTGCGGGGCTTCTCGTTGATTACGTTGGCAAGAGGCACTGCATCTATCGCGGCGCTGCTCTCGCAAACCGGACTCTCTCCCGTCCTCCTCAGTGTCTCTGTGTCTCCTGTTCCGTCCCTTTTCTCTCGTCGTGCCCTGCGTCTCCGCGTCTCTGCGGTGCTCCCCGTCCCTACTCCGCGACGATCCGGGCGTAGCGCTTCTTCCCGGCGCGCAGCAAGAGCGCGCCGTCGGTGAGGGCGGCGGCGGTCAGCTGGGCCTCGGGGTCGGCCACGGCGACCCCATCGACCGCCGCGCCCCCCTGCGCGATCAGGCGACGCGCCTCGCCCTTCGACTTCGTCAGCCCCGCCGTCACCAGCAGATCGACAATCGCGATCCCCGTGTCGAACGTCGCGCGCGGCACCCCGACCGTCGGCACCCCCGCGCCGAGCGCGCCGCCCCCCGCGAAGAGGGCGCGCGACGCCGCCCGCGCCTCATCCGCCGCCCCTTCGCCGTGGCTGAGGCGCGTCGCCGCGAAGGCGAGGGTCTCCTTGGCGGCGCGGATGTCGGCCCCTTCTAGCGTGGCGAGCCGCGCGATCTGGTCCAGCGGCAAGAAGGTGTAAATCTTCAGCAGCTGCTCCACCTGCGTATCCTCCACATTCATGAAGAACTGGTAGAACTCGTAGGGCGAGGTCAGCTCGGGGTCGAGCCAGACCTGGCCGCCGGTCGTCTTGCCCATCTTCCGCCCGTCGGCGGTCGTCAGCAGCGGCGTCACCGCGGCGAAGGCCTGCGCCCCCTCCACGCGCCGGATCAGGTCGGCCCCGGCCAGCACATTAAACCACTGGTCGCCGCCGCCGAATTGGAGGGTGCAGCCGAAGGCGCGGTACTGGTGCAGGAAGTCGTACGCCTGCAACAGGACGTAATTGATCTCGATGAAGTTAAGGCTGCCGTTCTCCAGCCGATCCCGGTAGGTCGAGTGGCTGAGGAGCTGATTCACGGTGAAGAGCTTGCCGATGTCGCGCAGGAACGGGATGTAGTCGAGTTGCAGCAGCCAATCGGCATTGTTCACCAGCAGCGCGGGCGGATTCTGGCCGAAGCACCCGCCCGCGAAGTCGAGGTAGCGCGCGAACTGTGGCTGCATCCCCGCGATGTTGCGCCCGATCTGTTCCAGCGTCAGGATCGGGCGCTGGCTCGCCTTATCGGTCGGGTCGCCGATCATCCCCGTGCCGCCGCCGATCAGCGCGATCGGGCGGTGGCCGTGCCGCTGGAAGTGCGCCAGCGTCATGATGCTCATCAGATGGCCGATGTGCAGGCTCGTCGCGGTCGGGTCGAAGCCGACGTAGACGCTGACCGGGTTGTTGGCCGGGTCGGCCAGTGCCGCGCGCAGCCCCGGCCCGTCGGACACCTGCCCGATCAGCCCGCGCTCCTCCAGCACATCGTAGACGTTGCGGCTCGTGTCGATCCCCTCGGTCGCGGCCCGGCTCGTCAGGTCGATCATCGTGCGTCCTCCTCGATGATTAGTCGGCAGTCGGCAGTCGGCAGAAAAGAGTCCGTAGTTCATAGTCGTCGGTCGTCGGTCGTCGATCGGCGGTCGTCAGTCGGCGGTCGGTGCCGGGGCGAGGTCGAGGCACATCCGGTAGTTGAAGGTCACGAACCCTTGTCGCTCGTAGAAACGCCGCGCACCCTCGTTGAACGCCCACACGGACAGTTCGACCCGCCCCACGCCGCCCGCGCGGAAGCGCGCGAGCAACGCTTCGAGCAACCGTTCGCCATGGCCCCGCCGCCGCGCCCCCGCCGCGATCGTCAGCTGATCGACCAGCCCGAGCGCGAAAGGGTGGCGGAACGGGCTCTCCGGGTACTGGATGGTCAGCCCCGCGATGTAGCCGACCGCCGCGCCCGCCTCCTCGCCGAGCAAGAGATGCGCGCCCGGCTTCGCCAGGAAGTCCGCGAACCAGCCCTCGATCGCCGCCGCCTCGGGCGTGGCCTTGAAGAGCGAGGGGTGTGCGGCGGCGTGCAGCCCCTGCACCGTTCCGTTCAGGCGCGCGAGCGTCGGGAGGTCCGCCGCGCGCGCCGCGCGTATCTCCATAGCACCTCCGGTGAGTGGGCGAAGTGAGCCAGTGGTGCGAAGTGGGCGAGAAAGGAAGAACGGGAGGCAACCGCAGCGATCGCCCTTCCTCGTTCCCTCTACTCGCCCACTCGCCCACTCCGCACCACTCCGCCCACTTAAACACACAACCCCCGTCCTTCGCGAAGGACGGGGGGACCGTGGTACCACCTTCATGCGTCGTACCCTCGCGGGGACGACCTCGGCGGGCAGGCGCGGCGTGGGGCGGCGCGTGCCACAGGCCCGCTAACGGGGGCGATCCGGCCAGACTTGAGCGCGGGCGATGCCGATCGCGCGCGATTGATCCGGCGACTCGGGAGGGTACTTCGCGTCCGCGTGTGCCACGGGCTCGCACCAGCCGCCCGCTCTCTGGGGTAAACCACGCCGCCGCTACTGCGTCTCCGTCAGCGCGTTCGCATTATTCGCTTGCTCCCGAGTCTACCACGCCCGTCAAGGGGGCGCACCGACCGAAAGGCCAGTCTGCGCTCATAGCACGGATAGGGCGCGGGGCTCAGTCGCCAGCCGCCATGATGCTGTTCTCGCCGCTGGTGATGGTGGTCGGCTCGGGCATGGCGTCGGGCGGCACCAGTGCCGAGACGGCCTGCAACACCGTGTTGATCGACGACTGCGCGCCGCGCAACTCCTCGCGCATATCCAGCAATGCGGGCGGTGCGATCGCGCGCATCCCCGGCTGCAGCGCCAATTCCGCCGCCAGGTGTTCGCGCGCCATCCGCACCGAGCGCTTCAGCGGCATCCCGCCGGAGAGTCCCTGCTTGATCAGGATACACAGATCGACCGCCTCGCCGTTGTAACGGTCCTTGACGCGCCCGGACGTAGTAATGTAGCCCTGCATCGTCCAGTGGCTCACCTGGCGCGTCGTCAGGCCGCAAATCTCGGCGAGTTGCGTCTTGGTCAGCGCGAGCATCGACCAAAGCGCCCCGCGATTCGGTGGGGTGAACGTGAAGTTCCGCATTGTCTGGCCTCCACACTATCAACGAGCCGATCCCGCCGCACGATCCGATAATCCCGATCCGGAGCGCGAAAAGCTGCAACCGCACGGTCCTGCCATCATAGCGACTTCTGTCGCACTTGTCTACAGGTGCAGACCTGTCCATCCGTACTAATCACAAAGGATGAGGGCGATGCGCTACACTAGCGACGTGACCGCCGTCGCGCTACCGCGCACGGCGAGGCACGAGGCGACGATGATGTGCGTGAGGAGGACAGCGTGGCCGAGCGGGCCTGGGTGAACACGACAACCGTGGACGGCGAGCCGATCACCGTGGTGCCGCTGCCGGAGCAGCCGCGTGGTATCCTCGCGCTCGATATCGATGGGACACTGCTCGGGCCGGGGAGCGTGCTGGCCGAGCGCACCCGCCGCGCCGTCCACGCCGCAGGCGCGGCGGGTTGGTTGGTGACGCTGGCGACCGGACGCCGCTGGGGGGCCACCAAGCCGATCGCCGATGCGCTGGGCCTCCAGGCCCCGCTGATCTGCTTCAATGGGGCGCTGATCCGCGACTCCCTCGACGGCACGATCCTGCACTACAATCCCCTGCCCGCCGCCGTCACCGGCCCGCTGATCCGCGAGTTGGCCGGACGCGGGCTGCAACCGGTCGTCTACGAGGACTTCACCAGCGGCGAGCGCCTGCTGACCGGCCCGCAGGAACAGGATTCGCCGCAGATCGCGCGCTGGTTCCACGCGCTCAGTGACGAATACGGCCCGATCGTCGAGCGCGTCGACTACGAGGAGTTGGCGCGGGTGCCGGGAGCCTCGCGCGTTGTGATCTACGACGAGGAATCGCGCGCCCGCCCGCTGGCCGAACTCGCCGCCGACCTCGGGCTGGAGCTGCGCGCGCTCGTCTACGAGGGGGAGAGCCGCACGGGCCTGATGGTCGAGTTCCTGCACCCCGCCGGGACGAAGGCGGTCGCCATCGCCGCGCTCGCCGCGCGCTACGGCCTGACGCTGGCGGAGACGATCGCGGTCGGCGACGGCTACAACGATCTGGAGATGCTGCGCGAGGCGGGGCTCGGCGTGGCGATGGGGCAGGGGTCCGAGGCGGTCCGCGCCGCCGCCGACATCACGATCGGCACCCACGCCGATGACGGCCTCGCCGCCTTCATCGAGCAGGAATTGCTCGGCGGGACGGGATTCCCGGAGCATTTGAAGAAGTCGGCAGTCAGCAGTTTGCGGTCGGCAGAGAATTAGACGCGGAGCGGTGCTCCATAACAGGCACAGTGCTACCGAGAAGCATCTGCCGACTGCCGACCGCCGTCTGCCGACTAGCCCGGAGGGCACGCATGGAACCCGAACTGATCGCCGATTACGCCTGCGAGACCGGGGAGGGGCCGCTGTGGCACCCCGATGAGCGGCGGCTCTACTGGGTCGATATCCCGCGCGGCGAGCTCTTCCGCTACGATCCGGCGAGCGGCGCGCACGAGCGCTGCTTTCGCGGGCCGGGCGCGCTCGGCGGCTTCACCCTCCAGGAAGACGGCGCTCCTCCTCTTCGGCGGGCGCGGCGCGATCGCGCTCTGGCGCGCTGGCACGGTCACGCCGCTCATCGACGGGATCGCGGCGGAGGCGGAGGGGCGTTTCAACGATGTCAGCGCCACCCCGGAGGGACGCGTCCTCTGCGGCACCATGCCGACCCCCGCCGGGCCGGGCCGCCTCTATCGCCTCGACGCCGACGGGCGGCTGACCGTCCTCCTCGAGGGGGTGACGACCTCCAACGGCATCGGCTTCACCCCCGACCGGCGACAGGTCTATCACACCGATACCTCGAAGCGGACGATCACCCTGTTCGAATACGACGGGGCGACCGGGGCGATCGCCAACGGTCGCCCCTTCCTCGATCTCAATGGGACCGCCGAGGCGGGCGTGCCGGACGGCCTGACGGTCGACGCGGCGGGGTGCGTCTGGTCGGCGCGCTGGAATGGCGGCGTGCTGGTCCGCTACGCCCCGGACGGCGCGGAGCTGGCGCGGATCCATTTCCCGGCGCGGCAGGTCTCCAGCGCGGCCTTCGGCGGCGACGACCTCGGCGACCTCTACGTCACCACCGCCGGGGGCCACGACCGGGCGACCAACGGCCCCGGCGCGGGCGCGCTCTACCGCCTGCGCCCCGGCGTGCGCGGCCTGCCGGAGTTCCGCTCGCGGATCGCGGTCTGAGGCGGGGCGCGACTCGTTACGGACTGGCCGAACGAGCGGGCGGGTGGCTTGCCGGACGGGACGGCGCGGAGAGATGCGGCTACTCGCGTGCGGGGCTCCCGAACTGGCTCGCCAGGCAGTCCATGTACACCATGTCCCAGCGCCGCCCGTCGAATGGGCGGCACTCGCGACGGCGTCCGAACTCGCGAAAGCCCGCCTTCTCGTAGGCCCGGATGCCCGCCACGTTGTAGGCGTTGACCGTGAGCATCACGTTGTGCAGCCCCAACACGGCGAAGGCATAGTCTAGCATCAGTCGGGTCACCTCCGTGCCGTAGCCCTGCCCGCGACTCGCCGCCTCGCCGATCGCGATGCCGAAACCGGCGCGGCCATACTGATGATGGATGTCGTAGAGGGTCGCCGTCCCGATCGCCCGCCACGTCGACAGCTCGTAGATGGTGAAGACGATCGCGTCGCCGGTCGCTTGCCACTCGTACCACGCGAGCGCCTGCTCCCCCGTCAGCGGCACCGCGTTCCCGAGCATCGGCGCGGTGCCGAAGTCGTTCAGCCAACGCTGGTAGTCCGGGAGCAGATCGCGTCGCAGCGGCCCCAGCGCCACCCGCTCCCCGGTGATATTCACGATCGGTGGCACGGTCGCCCTATCCTGCACGGTTCCTCCACCCTTCCTCGTCGCGCCGACACCGGCAACAGGCGAGTAAATGCTACTCTGGCACGACCGGTGGCGCATCTCGCGCGCCTCGCAGGCCCCAGGGGGGCGGCGATGCGACAACCGCCCCGCTCAACTGAGCGGGGCGGCCATCCACACCGGCGGTCAACCCGGTAGCGTCAGGCGGCGTACTCGGGCAAGGTGATGGCGTTCGCGGCCTTCAATGGCGCGTTCATAATCAGCCCTTTCCAGGGCATGTACGGCAGCAAGCGGAAGAGCTGAATGGCGAGCCAGACGTGCGACGGGCGCTGCGGGATGAACCGCGCGGCCCCGTCCGCCCCGAGCTTCTGACAGGCCGCGACGTAGGGGCGCATCGCCGCCTCGTAGCGCGCGAACGCGACGCGCTGGTCCGAGGAGGAGGAGGCGAGTTCCCCGGCCAGGATGTAGGCCCCGACGATCGCCAGGCCCGTCCCCATCCCCGAGAGGGGCGAGGCGCAGTAGGCCGCATCCCCCACCAGCGCCACCCGCCCGCGCGACCACCGCTCCAGATGGATCTGGCTGACCGCGTCGAAGTAGAAGTCGGGCGCGTCCCACATCGCGCGCAGCAGGCGCGGCACCTCCCAGCCGACCCCGGCGTAGTGCTCGGCCAGGATCCGCCGCTGCTGCGCGCCATCGCGATAGTCGTAGTCGAGCGGCGGGGCGGTGAAGTAGAACGACGCCTTCGCCTCGGTGTTGTTCCGCGCGCTGTAGAGCGCCGCCACCCGGCCCGGCTCGCTGTAATAGTGCCCGGTATGATCGAGGCCGAGATGATTCTCGACGGTGAAGATGGCCGCGTAACAGCCGAGATGCTTGGTGAGCGGTGCCTCCGCGCCGAAGGTGAGCGCGCGCACGCCGGAGTGGAGCCCATCGGCTCCGATCACCAGATCGAAGCGGCGCGACGCCCCGCCCTCGAACGCGACGCGCACCCCCGCGTCGTCCTCCTCGATGGCGACGATGGCATCGCCGAAAAGGTACTCGGTCTCGCCGCGCGTCGTCTCGTAGAGGATACGCGCCAGATCGCCGCGCAGGATCTCCACCTCGCCGCTCAGGAGTTCGGCGGGCATACTCGCCAGTCGCTTGTTCGCGGCGTTAACGTGCCAGACCGCGCCCATGTTGGTCTGCGCCCCCCGGAGCGCCTCCAGCAGGCCCATCCGCTCCAGGGCCCGCATCGACTCGCCCCGGAAGTCGACGGCGTAGCCGCCCTCGCGTAGCGCCGGGGCGCGCTCCACCACGGTCGGGTTGAACCCGTACCGCCGCAGCCAGAAGGCCAGCGCCGGCCCGGCGATGCTCGCGCCGGAGATCAGGATATCGCGATTCTGCATCGTTCCGCTCCTCGTTCGCGTATCGCCCCGTGGCCAGCGGGGATAGACGTGCGGCGTCGCATGATCTAGACTATACGGGGTAGTTGCACGTTTGTCTAGTACATTTGTGTAACACGAATGTCTGAATACCGAGGGGGGAGGATGAATAACCGGAGGGCGCTGCTGGCCGGGGCCAGACGCTGCCTGTACGAGAAGGGCTACGGGCGCACCACCGCGCGCGATGTGGCGGCGGCGGCGGGGGTCAGCCTGGCGGCGATCGGCTACCACTTCGGCTCGACCGAGGCGCTGCTGAACGCGGCGATGATCACCGCGATCGAGGAGTGGGGGGACGAGATGGCGCGCACTCTCGGCAGCGCCGTCGATCCCGCGCTCGATCCGGTGGCACGCTTCGAGGCGGGCTGGACGGCGCTGCTCGCCTCGTTCGAGGCGCACCGTCCCCTCTGGGTCGCCTCCTTCGAGGTCTTCGCGCAGATCGAGCATGCGCCGGAGATCCGGCGTTTCCTGGCCGGGGCGATCCAGCAAGGGATCATGGGACTGGCCGAGCTATTCCAGGGGATCGACGGCGCGGCGGAACCCCGCCTCGCCTGGACGGTCGGCTCGTTCTATCAGGCGTTGATGACCGGCGTGATGGCCCAATGGATGCTCGACCCGGAGCGCGCGCCGACCGGGCGCGATCTGGCGGAGGCGCTCCGGCTCGTCAGCGCGGGACTCGGCGCGGGCGCGTGGCGCGCGGATGACCGCCCGGAGGGTGCGATCCCGGCAGGGTGAGCTGTCGAACTGCCCCTCGCGAAACCGAGAGCATGCTTTATGTCGCATTTCCCGCGATGTGGTATACTTCGTTAAGTGAGGGAACTGAAAGGACCGACAGCATGACGCAAGGCACGATCAAGACCATCCGCGACGACAAGGGCTTCGGCTTCATCAAACCGGATGACAGCAGCCAGGACATCTTCTTCCACAGCAGCGCCCTGGAGTACGGGGTGTTCGACCAGCTCCGCGAGGGGCAGCGCGTCGAGTTCACCGCGGGCACCGACCCCCGCAACCCGGGCCGCACCCGCGCCGAGAAGGTCGAACTCATCAACGATTAGTTCCCTTCTCGGGATAGACTCTGGATGCCCAGCTAGGGTATCCGCCTAACATTCGCCTACTTCTTCTGCATTCCTTCACGCGGAGCGCCGTTACAATTGTGTAACGGCGCTCTTTTCTTTGTCCCCCTCCACCGACGACGCACACCGCGCCGGATCATGGCCCCGACGCGGGTATAGCCGCTGTCGGCTACCGGACACTGGTTCGGCGCGCGACCGGGCGGGTACAATCTCCTGCCGACCCACCGAGCAGCAACGCCGTGAGACAGAGACGGAGAGAGTATCGTGCGCGCGCGACCGAACGGCATCGCAGGGACCGAGGGGACGACCGGCCATCGAGGGGTCCACCCCTATCGCTATTTCGATCTGATCATGGTCGCGTTCGTCGCGGTCCTGCTGATCAGCAACATCATCGTCGTCAAGGTCTGGCAACTCGGGCCGCTTCGCGTCGGTCCGCTGACGCTCGGCCCCTGGATCACCGATGGCGCGACCTTCCTCTTCCCGATCAGCTACATCTTCGGCGACATCCTGACCGAGGTCTACGGCTACGCCCGCTCGCGGCGCGTCATCTGGGCCGGGTTCGTCGCGATCGGGGCGGCATCGGCGATTTACACCGCCGTGGGGGCGCTGCCCGCCGCCGTCGACTGGCCCTACCAGGAGGCGTACACGACGATCCTCGGCCAGGTGCCGCGCTTCGCCGTCGCCGGGCTGATCGCCTTCTGGGCCGGGGAGTTCTGCAACAGCTTCGCCCTCGCCCGCCTGAAGATCCTCACGCGGGGCCGCCGCCTCTGGGTCCGCACGATCGGCTCGACGATCGTCGGGCAGGCGGTGGACACGAGCATCTTCGCCGTCCTCGGCTTCTGGGGGATGTTGCCGCCCGGTGGCATCTGGGATCTGATCCGCTTCGGCTTCGTCTTCAAGGTGAGCTACGAGGCGCTGGCGACCCCGATCACCTACGCGGTCGTCGCGTTCCTCAAGCGCGCCGAGCAGGAGGACTACTACGACGTGGGCACCGACTTCAACCCCTTCCGCCTGTCGGTGGAGGGGCGGGCGGGCGAGGCCGTGCCGGCGGATTGAGCGGGCACGACGCGATGCGATCGGGGGGCAGGTGAGCGAGCGGGCTGCGGGGATGACACTGCTGGACGAGATCCGCGCGGCGTGTGCGGCGGTGGCCGAGGAGGCGACCTTGGTGCGGATCGACGCGGCGCGCATCCCCGCCTACGCCGCAACCCTTGCGGCGGCGGGGCGCGAGACGCCGGTCTTCGACCCGCGATACCACTTCGTCGGCGGCGAGGCGGACACCGCCGCGTTCGTGCTGGTCCTCGACGCGATCAACTTCGGCTCGGGCTCCTTCCCGCTGCTCCGCAAGCGTCCGGGCCTCCCCGGCTACTTCACCGTCGCCCTCGCCCTCAAGGAGCGCTTCGAGGCGCACGGCCCCTTCGACGCCGCCACGCTCCGCGACCTGACCGCCGACGACTGCCGGACGCTCTTCGACCAGCCCGCCGATGGCGGCGCGCTCGATGCGCTGATGGGCCAGTTCGCCGCCGCGCTCAACGCGCTCGGCGCGCACCTCCTGGCGCATTATGCTGGGCGTCCCGAAGGGCTCATCGCGGCGGCTGGGGGCTCGGCGGCGCGACTCACGGCGCTCCTCGCGGCACTGCCCACCTTCCGCGACGTGTCGGAGTATCGCGGGCGGCGGGTCCCCTTCTACAAGCGTGCCCAGCTCGTCGCCGCCGATCTCTCCCTGGCGCTCGGCGGGGCGGGACTCGGCGCGTTCGACGATCTCGATCGGCTGACGATCTTCGCCGACAATCTGGTCCCGCACGTCCTGCGCGTGGATGGCATCCTCTCCTACGGCGCGGGGCTGCTGGCGCGGATCGCGGCGGGGGAGATCATCCCCTCCGGGTCGCCGGAAGAGGTGGAGATCCGGGCGGCGGCGGTCCATGCCGCCGAGCTGCTCGTCGCGGCGTGCCGGGCGCAGGGCGAGCCGCGCACCGCGCGCGAGCTCGACTACGTCCTCTGGAATCGCGGGCTCGCCCCGTTATACCGCGAGTGGCCACGCCACCGGACACGGACGACCGCCTACTGACGTCCGCCCGTGTCCGCGCGTTTGTCGCGCGCTGTGTTTGTGGCCATACGGTATCAGCCGATCGGCGTAGGGCCTTGGAGGGGGCCGGGTGGCCCGGCCAGCGGGAGCCAGAAGGTGACCGTCGTTCCCCTGCCCTCGCCCGCGCTCTCCGCGCGCATCCAACCGCCGTGCCGCTCCACGATGTTGCGGCAGATGTAGAGGCCGAGGCCCATGCCGGGCAGATTGCTCGCCACCGCGTTCTCCGCCCGCCCGAATGGCGCGAAGATCGCCTCCGTCATGCCGGGGGGGAAGCCGATCCCGGCGTCCCGCACGCTGACCGCCACGCCGTCATGCGCCGCCCGCAGCGTTACCGCGATCGTGCCGACGACGGGGGAATACTTCACGGCGTTGTCGACGAGATTCGTGAACACCTGCTCGATACGGACCACGTCGGCCAGCACCAGCGGAAGATCGGGCGGGGCCTCCAGGATCAGCCGGTGGCCGTCGTCGGCGCGATCGTGCGCACGGTGCAGCGCCTCGCCCGCCAGTGCGGCCAGATCGAGGGGGCGGGGGACGAGCGGCAATTGTCCGGTGCGGAGGCGGGTTACATCCAGCAGGTCGTCGGTCAGCGCGGTCAGGCGATCGATCGCCCGATTGAGATCGTCGAGGCCCGCCGCGAGCCGTTCGGGGTCGAGCTGGCCGCGCGCCTGTCGCCGCAGGAGCAACTGCGCCCCGCCCTTCAGTCCGGTGAGCGGGGTCCGCAACTCGTGGGCGGCGATCGAAAGGAAAGTATCGCGCGCCCGCACCGCCTCTTCCGCCGCCTCGCGCGCGGCCCGCTCCGCCGTTAGCAGGCGCTCGCGCTCCGCCTCGGTCTCCTTGCGGGCCGTGATGTCGGTGAAGAGCAGGGCCACCCTGCGGCTATCGTGCCCACCCAGGCGGATCGCGTAGACATCGAACCAGCGCCCCATCTCGGCGGAACCGTCGGTGAAGCGGCGCGGCTCGCCGGTCAGGGCGACCTGACCGTAGCTGTCGAACCAGTGCTGCTCTAATGCGGGGACCAGCTCGCGGGCGGTGCGGCCCTGCGCCCCCACGAGGCCCGTCTGGCGCTCGAATGTCGCGTTCGTTTCGACGAAGCGGTAATCCAGCGGGTGATCGTCGTCGTCGAAGAGCACATCGATGACGCAGAAGCCCTCGTCGATGGCATTGAAGAGCGTGCGATACCGCGCCTCGCTCTCCCGCCCCGCCGCCTCTGCGCGCACGCGCTCCGTGATGTCGCGCCCCTCCGGCACGATATAGACGATCGCGCCCTGCTCGTCGCGGATCGGGTGGAGCGAGATATCGAAGGTCATCGGCTCGCCGGTCGGGGGCTGCAACGACGCCTCGTAGCGGACGAACTCGCCGGTTGCCGCCCGCGCGATCGCCCCGCGCATGCTCTCCGGCGCGCCGGGGGTGTGGGCGAACCAGGGGGTTTCCCAGAAGCGCCGCCCGATGACATCCGCGCGCGCATTGGCCGCGAACTCCAGCGAGGCGCGGTTCGCCTCCAGCAGCGTCCCATCCGGCGCGAGCAGGCCGATGTACTCGTACGTGCCGTCGTAGATGGCCCGGAGGCGGCCCTCGCTCTCCCGGAGCTGCTCCTCGGCGCGCACGCGCGCGGTCACATCGAAGCCTTCGAGGAAGATCCCCGTCACCGTGCCGGTGGCATTGGGGATCAGCTCGTAGACGAAGTCCAGGAACAACTCCCGCGCCGGTCCAGCGGCGACGGGATCGAGCAACATCCGCACCTGTTCGCCGACGAAGCGCTCGCCGGTCCCGTAGACGCGATCCATCAGGGTGAGGAAACCCTGCGTCTCGGTCTCCGGGAATGCGTCGCGTGCCGTGCCGCCGATGGCCACCCGACCGGGGAACAAGCGCTCGAACGCACGATTGGCGAAGACCCAGCGATGCTCCGGGCCGTGGAAGATGGCGATGAAGCCGGGGGCGCGCTCGAACAGGGTGTCCGACACGCCACCATCTTGGGATCGGGCCGAGGGATCGGTCGGCTGCGTCATCGGCCTGCTCCGCGTCCGTCGGCTCGCATCGGCCAGCGCCCGCATACGGTGGCGACGAAGCGAGGGCGCGGACCAGTATAGCCGATCCCCCCGTGCCACCGATCACGGTACACGCGGCGAACGGCGATGGCCCCGCACGGACCCATTCGCGCCGATCCCCTGCCCCGCCATCGGTCGCTGTTGTGCGCGCGATCCCGCGCGTATCGTCCGCCCCGCGATGGCGCGGATTGACCCTCTCCGTCCCGGTGCGCGTGGCGCTCCCACTCCGAGCGGCTGTCCAGCTCCGCGCGGCACCGCAAACAATCACCATCAATGTCGCCTGAACGTCCCGGCTGCGCCGTGCGAGCCTTGACAATGCGCGCGGGCGGAGTACAATCACGCCTAAGTGTACGTACACCTTCGCGCCCGCCGATGTGGTGCGGAGCGATGCCGAACGTGAGAGGGATGCCCGCCATGTCGTTGTTCGCCCGCGCCACCGCGATCGTCATCCTCCTCGCCGCGCTGGCGGGGTCCACCGCCGTCCCGCCCGCCGCCGCCGCCGGGATCGTGGTGGGGGGGCTGGCGGTCGTCGCCACCACGGAGGGGGATCTGCTGACCCTGCGCGACGGACCCGGCACCGCCTTCACGGCGCTGACCGCTTTCGCTGAGGGGACCACGCTGCACATCCTCGACGGCCCGGTGAGCGACCCTGCCGGGCTCTCCTGGTATCAGGTCGACGCCGCCGGGCTGGTCGGCTGGGTGGCGGGGGCGTGGCTCGCCCCCGCCGGCGACGCGGGCCTGCGCTACGTCGGCGGGAGCGGCGGCGGCGTTCGCCTGCGCGACGCCCCGACCCTCGCCGGGAGCGTCCTGACGGTCGTGGTCGATGGTGCGCCGGTGGCCCTGCTCGGCCAGGAGGTTTTTGCCGACGGCATCGCCTGGTCCCTCGCGGATTACGCGGGTACGACCGGCTGGCTGGCGCGCGATTTCTTGAGCGGGGGCGGCACCGCCGCCCCCGCTCCGGTCGTCACCATCGGGTCGGGCGGGGCAGGACTGACGATCGGCGGGACGGCGCGCGTGGTCGACACCGACGGCTTCGATCTCCGCGTCCGCGACGGCATCGGCCTGAACGCGCCGATCTTCACCGTCGTCCCTGCCGAAACGGTGATCGTGGTGGTGAACGGGCCGCTCCCCGACGAGGGCGGCGCGCTCTGGTACGGCATCAGCTACGGCGGGGCCTTCGGGTGGGTTTCCGGCCAATATCTCACCGCGACGAATGCCGCCCCGACCCCCCGCACCACGGCGCTCGGCGTCTACAGCGGCGGCCCGGTCGCGTCGAATCCGGCGCGCGGCGCGGCGGTCGTCGCGGAGGCGCTGAACCACGTCGGCGCACCATACGTCTGGGGCGGCACCACGCCGACGGGCTGGGACTGCTCGGGGATGGTGCAGTGGGTCTACGCGACGGCCTGGGGGACCCCCCTGCCGCGCGTCTCGCAGGACCAGTTCTACTACGGCAATGCGATCCCTCTGGACCAGATCGAGGCCGGGGACATCGTCTTCTTCGCCGACATCGCCGGACCCGGCATCACGCACAACGGCATCGCGCTCGGCGACGGGCGCTTCATCCACGCGCGCGACGAATCGCGCGGCACGATGATCAGCTGGCTCGACGAGCCGCTCTGGGCGGCGCACTATGCGGGCGCGAGGCGACCGTAGTGGGCGTAGTGGGGGAGTGAGCCAGGGGACCAGAAGGGTTTGTCATTAGCTGCTTTGCCTCGCCCGGTGACAGGCGGAGTCGCCTTTTGGGCGAGGGTCTTGACCGGGTAGCGTTATGAGCGCGCCCGACTATGGGCAGTTCTTGCCACGTCCCTACCGCTGCGCCATGGTCGCGCCCGGAACGCTTCCTCTCCAGGATGCGCTGATAGATGCGCTGATGGCGGAACACTATCCCCAGCAATCATGGCACGGACACTGCGCGTCGCCAGCGGCAGGGATCGCACGGTGCGGTGTCCGAGGGAGGCGGCGTATGCGGTGGGGCCGAGCGATGCTGCCGATCATCCTCTTCCTTGCGGCCTGCGGCGGCATCCGCCCGACCGCCGGGACGCCGCCCGACACCGCGACGGTGCGATCCACAGTCGCCGCGCCGACGCGCATACCCCCGACAGTGCGGCCCACGGCCACCGCGCCGACGCACACACCCTCGCCAGCCACACGCACCCCCCCCTCGCCCGTGGCGTCCGGCGACGGTGCCATCGTGGCGCTGCTCGCCGATAACCGCCTCGTGGTCTACCGACCCACCGATGGGGCCACCCTCGCTACGCACCCCTTCGCCGCGTTGCCGGAGCCTCCGTTCTCCGGCCAATTCCTGGCCCTGGGCCGCGACTGGCACACCTTCTACGCGCTGATCCCCGGCACGCCCGATCGCCTCGTCGCGCTCGACGCGGCGACGCTGACCGTGCGTGCCACCCATACGCTCATCGCCGAGGCGCACTTCAGTAGCCTCCGCGTCGGCCCCGTCTCCGGTCGCCTCTATCTCTTCGACGGTCATCCCGGAGGCGTGGTGGTGCAGGTGCTGGACCCGGCGACCGGGGCAACCGTCGCGCGGTGGGATCTCGCCCTCGGGGGGTACGATTGGCGCGTCATCCAGGCGGAGATCACCCCTGACGAGGGGGCGTTCTACCTGAGCTACCACGGCGCGGACACGACCGGTATCGATCGCTTCACGATCACCGGGGCGGGCGCGCAGCGTTGCGCGGGCCAGCCGCGCCCGAACGTCGGCTGTATCGCCGCGCACGGCCCTTTCGCCCTGGACGGCACGACCCTCCTCGTGCAGCGCGGCGACAGCACGATCGTCGCCGCAGCCGATCCGCTCGGGCGACCGCAGCGCGAGTACGACACCGGTTTGCTCGGCAATCACATGGTCGCGCTCGCGGTCGATGCCCCGGCCAGGCGACTCTACGCCCTCGGTTCATGCGGCTACCGGGCCGGGTTCGCCACGCTCGATCTCGACACCGGGGCCGCGCCCATCCCGGCGGGGGCGGCCCCGCCCCCGCCATCGCCGCTCCCGCCCCTCCCCTGCGGCGAGCAGCTTGCCCTCGCCACCGGCCCCTGGGCCGCTATCGCTCGTATCGGGGCGGTGGTGCCGGATGCCAAACTTACGGGGACGATCCTGGTGGTCGATACCCGCCTCGGCGAGTCGATCCGAATGTTTCCGACACCCGCCGAGCCGCGCGATCTGCTGATCTTGCCGGGGCGAGCAGCGAGCGACGCGGCTCGGCGCTTCCCCTGATACCGCGCCGATACCCGCACGCTGTCCGGTCCCTCCCTGTGCGCTGAGGGGACAATGTCGCAGGGCAACAGACCGACCTCAAGCCCCGTCACTCCCCACTGGCCCACTCGCCCACTCCGCCCACTCCGCCCACTACTTCATCATCTCCAGCACCGGCCAGGCGATCTCCCAGAGGTGGCCGTCGGGATCGGCGACGTAGCCGGAGTAGCCGCCCCAGGCGGTGTCCTCCGCCGCTTTCTGGAGGGTCGCCCCGGCTGCGACCGCCCGCGCGATGATCGCGTCCACCGTCGCGCGCTCGGCGCAGTTCTGGGCCAGCGTGAAGCCGCCCTGTCCCCACCCCGTCCCCTGTCGGGCGTCCTCGCGCAGCAATTCGCGCGGGTAGAGGCTGAGGATGATCCCGCCGAGCCGGTAGAAGACGATGTCGTCCAGCGCCTGGACCGGCGTCCAGCCGAGCCCCGCCTCGTAGAAACCGCGCGCGCGTGCCAGATCGGCCACTGCCAGCGTGATCAGGTTCAGTCGTTGCTCCATCGTCGCCCCCTTCGCTACACCGCTGCCTGCGGCGGGGTCGCCCGCTCGGGGCGCTCCCATCATGGAAGGAGTATCGGCGACGGCGACTACGCTGTCTTGAAGAAATCGGTCAGGGCGAGGGCGCTGGCCGCGCCGGGGAGGAGCGCGCCGGGTGCGAGCCCGGTCAGGGCGGCGCACTCGCGCGCCATGTGCGCCTGATCGGCGTAGCCCGCCGCCAGCGCCAGCGCCGCCAGTCGCCCGCGCCCCGGCGGTGTGCGCTCGGCCAGGGCCAAGAGGCGCTGCAAGCGGAGGATGCGCGCGAGGCGCTTCGGCTCGTAGCCGACCGCGACCTGGAAGCGCCGTCGCAGCTGCCGCTCCCCCAGCCCGGTCAGGGCCGGGAGGTCCGCGACCCGCCCGCGCGGCTGCCGCGCCAGCCAGCCGATCGCCGCCGCGACCTGCGGATCGGGCGCGTGTACATGGGGAACACGGGCGAGCAGCGCCGCCTCGATCGCCACCCGCCGCGCTCCGGGCGTGGGGGCGGCGAGGACGCGCGCGGTGAGGGCGTCGGCGTCGCGCCAGAGGTCGGCCAGCGGGGTCAGGCGATCGGTCAGCTCGTCCGCCGCGAGCGGCAACCAGGCGGCGATCCGCCCCGGATGGAAGCGCGCCCCCGCGACGATCGTGCCGGGCGGCAGTGCGGCCAGCGTCGCCCCGGTGGCCGGGCCGACGATGACCGGTGCGTCCTCACCGATCCAGAGGATGTCGGCGCAGCCGTCGGGGAGGACGCGCTGCGCACGCGCGCCGACCGTCTGCGCCCAGGTGCAGACAATCGACGCCGCGAGCGGCCCCGGCGGGGCGATCTCCCGGTAATCGCCGCCCGATGCGCTCATGCGCCGAAAAGTTGGATGTCGAAGGTCGGGTCGGGCAGCCTCGGGTCGAGCGGGAAGATGGGTCGCCACAGGCGCGCGTGAGGGAGGCGTGTGCTGTCCCGATCGACCGCGCCCGCCGTCAACGCCAGGTACGCCGCACGCGCCAGACCGCACAACTCCGGCGCTCGATCGCCCGCCGCGTCGTCCCGCCCGAGGATCGATATCGCGCCGTGCGGATCGCGGGAGAGGCCGTTGCGCGGCCCCGTCGCGCGCAGCCGCGCGACCGACTCCGCCTTCATCGCGGCGTGGGCACCATCGCGCACGGGGCCACCTGGCAGCGACCGCGCGTGGCGGCATGGGAGTCGGCCCAGATCCGCGCGCCCCCGGAAAGCCCAGCCGGGCATGCATGGATAATGTGCCGCCAATCCCCCGCCGCGCAGGAGGGTGAGATCGTCGCGAGTGCTCGGCAGGCCCGAGAAGGTGCCGCGCGCGATGGCGGTCCCGCCGCTCCCGATCCGATAGGGCATTTGCCAGCCTCCGCCTTCGCGCCCCGCCCTCAGCGGGACGACACCGCCCCGAGCATAGCAGATCACCGGGGCGCTGTTTCCCCGGCCTCATCCTTCCCGCGCCACATCCACCGGCTCGCTGCGCCCACGCCCCGACCGGCGCCGACTCACCCACCGCGCCCTTACGCCCTTGACAACGCCCGCTCATGCAACTATCATAGTTACATGAAACGTGATAGCAAGTTCTCCATCGCTCTGCATGTCCTGGCCCACCTCGTCGAGGCGGGCGCCCGCCCGACGGTCTCGGAAGAGTTGGCCGCGCACCTCTGCACCAATCCGGTCGTGGTCCGCCGCTCCCTGGCGGGGCTGCGCGAGGCCGGGATCGTCGCCTCGGTCAAGGGACATGGTGGCGGGTGGACCGTCGCCCGCCCCGCCGCCATGATCTCCCTGCGCGAGGTCTACGCCGCGCTCGGCGAGCGCGGCGACCTCGTGCCGAGGCGCGAGCCGGATCCCAACGGCTGCCTGATCGCGGCGACCGTTGACGACGCGCTGGACGGTTTCTACGCCGAGGCCGAGGCGCTGCTCCTACGTCGCCTCGGCGATATTTCCCTCGCCGATCTCGCGGCGGACTTCCATCGCCGCTACGCCGAGTACGGCGGACCGCCATACCACGCCGATGTGCCCGGCGGCTAACCCACCCCACCTTCCCCGACCGCGCCGCAGGCCAGCATGAGCGCCGACACGCACCCCCACGAGCGGTGTGCGCACGGCTTCGCGTTGCCTGACGCCGCAATGCGCGGCTGAATTCACCCATTCCCTCGATCGAGGCGATATCCCCACGTCGCGATACGCCGCCGCACGCCCAGGCAACACCGAGCGTATCGGAAAGGAGGCCCACCGCGACGAAAGAGACGAATGCAACCAACCTTTTCCCTTCGGGACAGCGATCCGACCACGCAACGGCGCAAGCGCGAGGAGACATATCAGTGAGCAACGAGCAGCAACGAAACCACACCGAGGATCACGGCGGCGCGGGCGAGGGCGAGGGCGCACAATTCTGGGAGGACCACTATCGCCAGCGCGACCAACCCTGGAGCGGCAATCCCAACGCCTTCCTGGTCGATGTCGTCGCGCGACGGCGACCGGGCACCGCGCTGGAACTCGGCTGCGGCGATGGGGGCGACGCGATCTGGCTCGCCGGGCGGGGCTGGCACGTCACGGCGGTCGACATCTCGGCGGTCGCCCTGCGTCGGGCCGCCGAGCGCGCCGCCGCCGCCGGTGTCGGCGACCGCGTCACCAACGAGCGGCACGATCTGGCCCGGACCTTCCCGAGTGGCCGCTTCGATCTCGTCGCCGCCCTCTACCTGCACACGCCATTCGACTTCCCGCGCGCACGGGTCTTGCAGGCCGCCGCCCGCGCCGTCGCCCCCGGCGGCGACCTGCTGATCGTCGAACACGCTTGGTTCGCCCCCTGGTCCTGGAACCAGGACTGGAACACACGCTTCCCCACGCCCGAGGAGATCCTGGCCTCGCTCGACCTGGATCGCGCGCAATGGCAGATCGAGCGGCTGGAGGATCCCCAGCGCGAAGCGACCGGGCCGGGCGGGCAGGTCGCCACGGTCAAGGACAACGTCGTCGCGCTCAAACGCTTGTAAGTGGGCGAGTGGGCGAGTGGGCCAGAGGAGCGGTGTCCCCCTCCTGATTCTCCCCCCTACCGTTCGCCCACTCGCCCACTCGCCCACTCGCCCACTTTTCGCCCACTCACAGGAGGTAATCGCCATGCACTACGACGTCATCATCGTCGGCGGCAGCTACGCCGGCCTCTCCGCCGCCCTCGCCCTCGGTCGCGCCCGCAAGCAGATCCTGATCATCGACGCGGGCCAGCGCCGCAACCGCTTCGCCCACGAGGCGCACGGCTTCCTCGGGCAGGATGGCCGCGCACCGGACGCGATCGCCGCCGTCGGGCGGGCCGAGGTCGCCGCCTACCCATCCGTCGCCTTCCTCGAAGGGAGCGCCGCCGCCGCCGCGCCGCATGAACAGGGCTTCGCGATCACCACGGCGGACGGCGCGACGCACACGGCGGCGCGGCTGATCCTGGCGACCGGGGTCGTGGACGAGTTGCCGGACCTCCCCGGCCTGCGCGAGGGCTGGGGCAACGGGGTCTACCACTGCCCCTATTGCCACGGCTACGAGGTCGCGGACCGGCGGCTCGGCGTGCTGGCGCTCATGCCATTCGCGATCCATCAGGCCAACATGATCCCCGATTGGGGGCCGACGACCTTCCTCACCAACGGCGTGGTCCAGCTGACGGCGGACGAGCGCGCCGCCCTGGAAGCGCGCGGGGTTGCCATCGAGGAAACGCCGGTGGTCGAGGTGCTCAACGAGGATCACGCGGTCGCGGGGGTCCGGCTGGCGGACGGGCGCGCGGTCGCGCTGGACGCCCTCTTCACCGGCGTCCCGACGCGCCTGACAAGCCCGCTCGCCGCGCAACTCGGCTGCGCCATCGACGACACGATCGGCGGGCCGATCATCCGCGTCGACGCGATGGGGCAGACGACCGTGCCGGGCGTCTACGCGGCGGGCGACGCCGCCGTAATGATGAAGAGCCTCCCGGGGGCGGTGGCGAGCGGCTACTTCGTCGGGGCGGTGGCCCACCAGTCGCTGATCCCGGCGCTGCCGCACTGAGCGGTATCATTGGGGTAGGCGCGGCTGCGCGCCCGCAGCAAGTGGGAGGGAACCGATGCAAACCTATCTGCAGCATCTGCAATTCAACGTGCGCCTGGCGAATCTGCCGTTCTATCGCGATCTGTTCGACTTCCTCGGTTGGCGCGCGATCCTCGACACCCCCGATATGCTCGGACTGAGCGGGCAGGGTGGTGTCAGCTGCTGGTTCAGCACGCAGGCCACGGATGTGGCGAACGATTACGATGGGCCGGGGCTGAACCACCTCGGTATCGGCGCGACCAGCGTCGCCGATGTCGATCGGGTAGCCACCTTCCTGCGCGAGCGCGGCGTCGCGCCGCTCTTCGACACGCCGTGTCACCGACCCGAGTTCACCGGGAATCAGGAGGGCCAGACCTACTATCAGGTGATGTTCGCCTCGCCGGATCGCATCCTCTTCGAGGTCGTCTATGCGGGCGCGCTCACTGAGGCGGGCAAGCAGTAAGCGCCAGCGACGAGTCACAACGCGAAGAACACAAGTGAAGAGAAACGGCGTGGGGCAACTGCCCCACGCCGTTCGTTCAGTTCATCTTCCGCGCTCACGCCCTGCTTCAACGGCGGGTCCAGCGCCCGGTCAGGCTCGCGCCGACGAGCCAGAGGAGCGGATGCGCCAGCACGACGATCGCCGTCGCCAGCGTCAGATCGGCGACGCTGAGGTGCGCGAACGCCACGACCGCGCCGCCGAGCAGCGCGCCGACGAAGAGCCCGCGCCGCAGCACCGTCCCAAGGAGCAGCCCCGCGCCGAGGCTGACAAGCGCGGTCAAGGCCAGATAGAAGGCCGCGCTCCCCGTGCCCAGCGCCAGAATCGGCGCGATGTCGGTGCTGCTGGTCAGGCGGTGCGGCGGCAGGATCAGGCGATCGAGGGCCAACGTCGCCAGGATCGTCAGCGCCGTCACCCAGATCGGCATGATCCAGCGCTGCCCGGCGGCGCGCGCGAAGCCGCGCACGAATTCCGGCTGCGGGTTCGGGCGCGCGGGGGGCGCTTCAGGGCGCATGAGCGGGGGCGGCTCGACCGGCAGCAACGGCGTCGCCCCGACCGCGACGAGGCGCTGCTGCAAGGCGAGCAGCTTGGTGCCGCAGGTGGGGCAATGGCTCCCGCCGCCGCGCGTATAGACGACCTCGCAATAGGGGCAGAGGGTCGAACCGGGAGGGGCGGATTTCGCCCAGCGATACGGCGTGGCGGTCGCCATAGTCGGTGTCCCTTGTTTGTCGGCTCTGTCGGCATCGGGCGGATCGGCGCAACGTGCGAGTTGCCGGAAGATTGTAGCACGAGATGGACGAGTCGTGAGTGGTAGGTCGTGAGCAAGGAGTCGGCAATCCGTGGCCCGTGGCCCGTGCCCTCTACGGGCCACGGGCCACGGCGAGCCAGTCAGGTGCGGGGGTGCGGGACGCGCCGCGCCCTCCCGTGCCCGTGCGACGGAAAACAACATCGCGCAATCGCACGTTGATCGATGCAGATGGGCGACTTGCCCACGGTCGGCGCGGGCCGACCGGCGTCCGGTAATGGTAGGAGGGGAGATGCGCGCGATCATCGGTCGAGGGAGAGCCCTCTTCGCTGGCTTGCTCCTGGTCGGTCTCTTGTGGGGATTGCTGCCCACCACACACGCGGCGGCGGCATCGGAAGCGGCGGGGGGCGGGCGCTGGTGCCCGCAGCAGGCCGCGCCCTACTGCTCGGAGAATGCGTTCTACGATTTCTGGCAGGCGGTGGACAGCCAGACCGGCGGCTACGCCCTGGACATCATCGGTTTCCCGGTCAGCCCGCCCCTGCGGACGTCCGGCGGCATGATCGTCCAGTTCTACGAGCGGGCGATCTTCGAGTGGCACCCTGAGAACCGCGTCGAGTATCAGGTATTGCTGACCCGCCTCGGGGCGACCGCGATCGACCTCGATGCGGATCTCGGGCTGAAGGCAGAGGCGGCCAGGGCCCCGGAAGCCTGTCCCAACACCAATACATGCTACCTGGCCAAGGACACCAATCACAGCCTGCGCGGGGCCTTCCTCCAGTACTGGCTCGGTAACGGCGGCCTGCCGGTCTTCGGCTACCCGGTGACCGAGCAGTTCCAGCTCACCTACACCGGCGGGAAGGTCTACACAGTCCAGTACTTCGAGCGCAACCGCTTCGAGGCGCACCCGGAGAACACCGACCCGCGCTACCAGGTGCTCCTCGGTCGCCTCGGTGCCGAGACGCTCAACGACAACATCGACGAGATTAAGGGGTGGACGGTCGTGACGACGCCGAACTACGGGAGTCGGTAGTCGGAGTCGGGGTCACAGTCGGCAGTCGGCAGTCGGCAGTCGGCAGGGAGACGAGTCCGTGGTCCGTGGTCCGTGGTCCGTGGTCCGTGGTCCGTAGTGGGGACGCCGCTCGTGCGTATGGCGCGGGCGGCGTCCCCGTTTCGGGTGTAAGATCGGGGGCGGATTTATGGGGCGCGCCGCCCGCAGCAACGCCCCGACTGCGATCCGCCGGGTGCCGCGCGCCGCGACGGTCCCGATGCCCGCAGCGGACAACACGCCGCGATGCCACCCGCCGCCTCTTCGCGGGCTAGCCGCTCGCCGCCTTCCTTACCCTAAGCAACCCGCTCGCCCTCGGATAGACCCTGCACATGCCCCTTTCGGGTGGTGATCGAGCGTTGGCCCGTGCTATAGTGGCAGCGATGGGGCATCGAGACGATGCGCCCGACCAGCCCGAGAAAGCGGTATGCACGTGGACACGCACGCCGACCATGCGGCCCGCCCCCCCTGCTAGAGCCCGGGCACCGCACAGCCTGATCGCAGCCCCTCCCCGCCGGGCAGCCACTGCCCCGGCCTTTTCTATTCCCTAAACGCACGGCGCAAGGCTGACCCGACCCCGGATGTTCTGGACGGCGGTTGACCCCGTCCTGCCTTCGGTGTGCCCGCTCGCCCTGTCGCCCGCGCGCCGCCACCATGCCCCCCCTTCGAATCCGTTCGATGTGCGCGCCCGCCACGGCGGGCAAGGGAGCATGGTGGTACAGATGAATGTCCAGAACCCTACCCGGCTGGAATGCCTCCGCGGCAAAGATTCCTGGTATTGCGACGCGGGCGACCTGATGACGCTGGCGCGGGGCTACGCCGCGGTGCTCCTCGACCTCGGCACGGGCGACGGGCGTTATGCGCGCGCGCTGGCGCGTACCCATCCCGACTGGCTCGCGATCGGGGTCGACGCCTGCCGCGAGGGGCTGCGCGGGCGCTCGCGCGTGGCATCCGTCGGCGACAACGCGCTCTTCGTGATCGCGAACGCGCTGGCGCTGCCGTCGGGCCTGACAGGCCTGGCGACGCGGCTGGCGATCAACTTCCCCTGGGGGAGCCTTCTCCCCGGCCTGCTCGATGGCGACCAGGGGCTGCTCGACGGCCTGTGCACCGACACCCGCCCCGGGGCGATCCTGGAATGTCGACTCAACGGCGGGGCCCTGGCGGAGGTCGGTAGGACGCTGGATGACGGGGCCGCGCAGGCCCGGCGGATGTTGCGCGCCGCTGGCTTCGTGCCCGACGCGCCGCTGATCCTCGATGCGCAGGCACTCAGGGACTCTCCCGGAATTAGCTATCCCGGTGGATGGGAGGTGGGGGGATGTCGATGAACCATTTGCCCAGGGTTGGATGCCTGGTGAGGTGCGTCTCCACATCGGCCATGGCCGCCTTGGTCAGCGT
>JAABUN010001335.1_pt1 | contig 55436 bp, 43 predicted proteins | sample 5559311 | NCBI WGS metagenome assembly JAABUN01 (sample SAMN10711877, study PRJNA513370) | rock metagenome | isolation source: Antarctica rocks | place: Antarctica: Victoria Land, Siegfried Peak sud
TACGGGTCAGATTGCTGGGGTAAGCTTTACTCATGTCGCTCTCTCGGTGCTGTCTATTGTCTATTCACAGCGTATACTGAGAGAGCTTTTTTACTCTCTCTCCGACTTTTCAAACACCCTCTAAGGGCGCTCGCCAAAACTTTATGTTAGCTACCGTAGTAATGCGGAGGCGGTTAGAAGTAGTTAAAGCCGAAAATAGACAAGTAATAAATTAATTTACTTAGTCAGAATATGTCGAAACTACAAAAAGTAGCTATATCAGCCTTAAGTTTGATTTCTATTACTACCATACCTCAATCAGCTTTTGCCGCCGTTTCTTGCGAAGCTAACACAGCTAATAACCATTCAAATGGCTCTTTGGCTAGTTGCACTTTAAGTTTTGATGCCAATATTGGATTGGGCAATAATTATTTTGCTTGTCAACAGAAAAACTCTATCTCTTTTGACGATAAAGGACAATTTGAAAGTTGTACCCTTGCTCGTGATCTAATAATTAGAAATGGAAATAAAGTTACTAATTGCCTTGCTAAGGGTACAGTAAATGTAAGTATTTCTAGTAATGGGATTCAATCGGTTAATTGTTCGAGAATTGCGGCAAATTAATTAGGGCGATGCTTTTAGTTTTGATCGGTGCTACTATTTCAAAATTATCCTAAATTAATATTTATAGCCAGCAAACTCTGCAACCGTTGCAAAGAAGCGCCATAAAGCAAATCTCCTTTACCTAACAAATAAGCGGCGGTGGTTTGCTTTCCGCCTAAAATAATAGCTGAATCAGCCTCACTCGCAGTTTTTAAAGCTACTCTCCCCGGTAAATTTGAGCGGATAATTGGCGTAACAACTTTAGCTTCTGGGCGTTGAGTTGCAATAATTAAATGAATCCCTGCCGCCCTTGCCATTGCCCCCAATCGTTTGATATTTTGTTCTAAAGCAGTACGGCTGTCTTTTTCGGTCATAAAGTCGGCGTATTCGTCAAATATGCAGACAATACGCGGTAGTATCTGGGATGATTTTTGATTATAAATGCTTAAATCTGCACACCCCGTCGCCTCAAACCGTTGATAGCGCTTCTCCATTTCTCCTACTAATTGTTCCATAAGTGCGATCGCGTGATCGCAATCTTTGACAATAGGGGAGTATAACCAAGGCATTTTCTCAAATTCGGGAAAGGTTACTCTTTTAGGATCGACAAGGGCAATTTTTAAGTTATCGGGAGTATGACGCACTAGCAAGCTAAGTAACAGACTTCGCAAAAATTCGCTTTTTCCGCTTCCCGTTGTACCCCCAACCAAAAAATGACAGGTGTTTGGATCGGCTAAATCTGCTTCTACTAACTTTCCTTCCAAGTTTACGCCAATGGCAATTTTTACGGGCGCGGTGGCGGGTAAAGCGGCGGGGGTGATGTAGTCTTCAAAAACAGCAATTTGGCGGCTTGTACGCGGTAAATCTACGCTGATATAACCTGCTTGAGTAGCAATTAAAGGAGTAGCAGCGATGCCTAAATGTACCTTTAAGTCTTGAGAGGTGTTGACAATAGAGATAAATTTTACACCAAGATGGGGTTTGAGCTTGACGCGGATAAACGCTGAACCTACTATAGAACCTAGATAATCGACACCAAGCTTAAAGGAATTTAGAGTTTCTACTAATTGTTTGGCGATCGCATCGGCTTCAATTTCTTGTTTTTGGCTGGTAGGTTGTATAGTTTCTATACTTGGATAAATAACAGCTTTTACTTTGCTATCTGGCTCAAAAAAGCTTTGACACTTAGTTTTTTGTGGGCAAATATTGCATAATAAATCGGGCTGCGTTGTTGGCGGTGGTGGATTTGGTTGTGGTGCATCCCAAGAGCGCCATTGACGCATTTGTTGGAGTTTTTGGGGAATTAGCTGATGAATAGTTTTTTCTAATTCATCCCAAGTAAAGGTTAATTCTTCCCAATTAGGTAAAACGCTATAAACGGCGGAATCTATAGTTACTCCCAGCTTTTCTTTTAACATATAGCTGTAAAGAGCAACTTGTGCTAATTGGGCTGATTTATCTATAGCTGGATAAGTTTTGTATTCCACTACACACAGGCGATGATTTTGAAAATCATAAACTACACTGTCGAAACGCCCTTGTACCAATTGTTGCTTACCATCGGCTAATTGAAAAGAATGTTTTACCGCAGGTTTAATCGCAATTAAAGTTTTACTAATTACGTCTGTATAGCTGCAATAGCGTCGATTTTGAACTAATAATTTTGCCCAGTGGTGAATAAGTCCTTTTAAGGCTTCCCAAAGTTGATAAAGGGCGGTTGCTTTTCCGGGATTTGTTTGTATTGTGGCTTTAAGATGGGGAAAAAATGATAACTCATAAAATAGCTGTTGCATTTGTTGTGCGATCGCACTTACATCTAATTGTTCTACTTCTGGCTTAAATAGTAAGCTAAACCTAGCTTCTTGTTTGGCAATAAAAGCAAAATTATCTGCTAATTGGTGAAATTGCGTGCCAATTTTTGATGAATTTCCTCCCGGCAAAAACATCATATTTCCGCCCCAACGATCTCCTAAATAAAACAAGCGCGGACATTCAAAAGCTACTCTAACTTTGGTAACGCTAAAAGAATGGAGATTAGCAACTTTTTTCATATCTAATTTACCTAGATTACTTATTTCGAGTAAGCGGCGATGTATTTGAGCTAAATAAACGCTGTCCAGGTTGGCATATTCTAACTGTGCTTTTGTTAATGGGCGTTGTCTCCAATTACTTGATTGTTCAGTTTTATCTACATTAGAAAATCCGCAAAGTTCTTCGGCTAAAGTTTTAAGTTTCAAATTAGGTAGTTGAGATACTTCTTTAAAACTGTGCCTTAGTTTTCTTGCTAATTGAAGCGTACAAGTAACATTTATTGCTTGCTCTTTTCCTAAAAATCTTAAGTCGTAGCTGGCATTATGAAAAACCTTTTCAATTTTAGAATTAGCCATAATTTTGTTAATAAAATATGCTACTATTTCTGGCTTTTCTAATACATCTAAAATATAGGCTTTAGCTCCCGTTGTATCTGTAACGTCATTGGAAGCTTGAATTAAAGATATTTTTGGTTTGGGTGTTTGCCAATCCGCCGTTTCAGTGTCTAACCAAAGTATTTTACTAAGGGCAAGTTTATCAATTATTAAAGTAATTTCGTCTGGGTTTGTTAAATAAAACATTGTCAATAAAAACTCTCTGTCTTTCGATCTTAACTAGCTTTTGCTACTAACAAACAAACTAATTGCTCTTGAGGTTTTTTAGGCGAACCCAAAATACCAATTTTACCTTCTTCGCATAGTTGTTCAATTAATTGATTGATTTGGGCTTTATTTACCAATGGAAAATAGCTAATAGTATTACCGATTAATATCTCTTTTCCTAATAGCTGTTGATTAAAAACTACATTCAATAAAAAATCTTTGACAACTTGCAAGTCTTCAACAACTTCATCACCCAGATCGGGAACAACCTTAAGCTTTTGTAGTAAATAACAACCATGCAAAATTTTAGATTCGTAAGCAATTTGTCTCAATTCTTTTAAATTAATAGATTTGCCATTAGCCAGAGTTAAATCACCTTCTTTTGTATCTTTAACTAATTCGTAGTAGGCAACTAAATATTGAATAGATGCAATTTTGGGATGAATTTGGCGATGAGAAATATTATCGAATAATTGCCCATAAAGCTTATAACCTTTTGTGTTTTGATTACCTAATTTTGAATCACGAATTAAATACAAGTTTTGACACAACTTTCCTTCAATAGTTTTTCTACAAGCTTCCATAATATGAAAAAAAGTAGTCATGTTTTGGTCTTCTGTCCATACAACACCTAAGCATTCAGGCTTTTTGGGTACTTTGTAACTAAGAGAATAGTTAGCAAACTTTGTTGTTTTCAAAAGCAGAGGAATTTTTACATCTTCCATTCCCAAAGTAATCAAGGCTTCTTGCAGCATTTGGATCAATTCTGGCGATGACTGCTGCTGAAGTTTAGTAATTTGCTGTTGCGCCTTAGTCAACTCCTCAATCCATTTAATCTTAAAACTTGCGATCAATTCTGAGCGATCGTCTTCATCAGGTTTCGTTGCTTTAGGAGGTTTAAAAGTACCTTTACTTCCTTCAGCTAACCATTTTTTATATAATAAAATTGTATCTCTACCAAAAATTAGAATTTCTCTAGGGTTAGTTCTCCCACGCGGGAATTGCTCTAATAAACATTGCCGATCTAAAGGATAAGTATTAGATTTTGGTTGCGGGTTTGCTTGACGATGTAAAGAGTATAAACGAGTTGCTAAAATTGATTCAGCTTCTACTAAACTAATCGGCTTTAAATAAGTTTCTAAATCGATCCTATCTTTATGAGACTGATCTATATGGTTTTTATTATTTTGCCAGGTATCTATATTAATGCTGATAATTAACAAAAAGTTTTTAGATTCACCATGAATTTTAGTAGCAACACTAAATAAAGTCTGCAAATCAGGAGAATTATTAGGTAAACGAGCAATACTTTCTAGTTGATCGAAACATAAAACAATTGGTTGGGTTTCAGTAGCAATTCTGCCAAAATTAGCTAAAGTCTCACAAGCAGCTTCTTCGGTGTCAATAGAACTTTTTACACCTAATTCCTTTAAAGATTCATCGCTTAAATCTTCGCCACGCAGCCACTCGCAAGCTAAATCGTGCTTTTTAGGATTAATTAAATCGTGTAATACGCCAAAAAAACTATCGGGATTATAAATAGCTGAATTTTTATAAGTCTTCTTCAGATGTTTGATAAACTTTTGGCGATCGCTTGTCAATCCTTCCCAGAAGTTATCTTGGATCAATCTCTGAGTTAAAGTGCGTTTTGTAAACACAGACAAACTTTTTAGCCACTGCATCAATTGAGAGTCTTTTTGTCCTTCTGGCACTTGCACTAAGCTATCTACGGTATAACGTAAGATATGCCACCAAATGCGCGAACTTTGGGGAAAAGGATTAATATAAGCAAAAAAAGCTTTGTCGTTAAGAGTTTTCTTTAATCTTCCTAATAAGTAAGTTTTACCTGAACCCGGATCGCCTTGTAACAATAACGTGCGAGTATGACGATCTTGAGCAACTTTATTGAGGGTTTCTGTTACCGCAGCAATTACTTCGGTATGAATAGACTCAACTACAGGCTCCGTAGCTACTTGAGAGCGCCAAAAATTTTCCGAACGATAGTTGTCAAAGGGGTTAGTGCTTTGTAATATTAGGTCATCAATAGATGTCATGATTAAGATACTTTGCTTAGGTATTGACACTTAGCCTGTAACCTTGATAAAAAATAGCGGACTACCCGAACGCTGTTTAATCCCAGCATTGATTTGTTCTAGGGAGTAACGACTTGCTTCTACTAAGGCACTTAGTTCTATTTTGGCGTTTCCTTCTAGTCGATAGAGCGCGTGTTCTAAGTCTTCGCCAGATAAGGGCGGTTGTAACTTTTGCCGCAAATAAAATATTGGTAAATAATTATCTGTACCAAATTCCTTGTCTAAGTCTTGAATAGCCTGCAAAATATCCTCATCGCTCGGTTGGTGTGTAGAATCCACGGCTATTGATGGAGACTGACGCAAAAACTTTAAGTAGGTAGCCAGCAGATTTTTACTTAGGGTTATATTACCTTTACTCTTTGGCTCGTATTCTCTTTGTAGATATTCCTTTCCTTGCTCTGTCAGCCAAACTTCCTTAATTTTTTTGTCAGTTTTGTTTACTTGAATCAGTCCTTTTTCTAGCAAAGTTTGAACTAGCTTTTGGGCTTCTGATGCCGGAATACCAGCTTTACTAGGCGAAACCGCTTCTTTTTGGCATAGTTTAAGAATCTTCACTTTCTGGGGTGTTATGGGCAATGGTGTTGACTCTATTTTAAGTAAAGCTATACCCGCCGGAGCAATTTTAAACTTACTAATTTCGTAGGAAACAGCAACTAATTCACGCTCTAAAAGTTGACGACAAATTTTATCTCGCTCTGGTGCTTTGGTTGCAGCATTCAGCTTTATTTTTGCCAAAGATTCCCGGTAATTCGGCGCACTCAGCAGTTTTAAAACAAATTTTAGTTCGAGAATGTCCATAATTAGCCCCTTAAGTAATATTTGAGCGATCGCTTATTGTTTTAATTAAAAAGGGTGATTAAAAGATATTTTCCCTTTTTTTAAGGGGTTTAGCTAAGAAAGAAAAAATTAAAATATTGATAAAAACTATTGAAGCACTTACAGTTGGGCAATTATGAAGCTAATTGAAAAACTGCGGCAAATAATAGTGGAGCTACATCAAAGGACAAAACCTAAAAAAGAGCGAAGCCTGGTAATAGACTTCGCACCATAAAAATAACAGCTTTTTATTCCTTGCTAAGAGTGCAACATTTGCTCAGGGTTAACCAAAAATATTGTTAATGGCGGTTCTTCCTCTGGCAAATAACAGACATGAGTAGCCATTTGGAGAATGTCGCCGCTACGGTAAGACTCTGGCAGCACTCGAATACTCGCTAAAGGCAAATCCATCAACACCGGAACCGATGCCACCGGGATGCCGTACAAATCGCTACTTTTGCTATGAAGAATCAACAAATAACCTTTTTTTGCTGTTTCGTTGATAATGCTGGATTGAAATAATTGCCGATGTAAATCTATAACTGTAACTTCAAGATCGCCCACGTGAGCTATTCCTACCCCATTTAAACCACTACCATAAACAGGAATCTGGTTCAAAACCTTGTAGACAATCTCAATCGGCAAAGCCAGATTAAAAGTACCTACAGTAAAAACAATCATTTTTACCGATGCAATGCGATCGCCCCTAGAAGCTTGTTGCATACTAGCCTTGGACTGGACTAGAGTAGTTTTCATAAATTAGTTGCCTCCCCTTAAATGAGTAATTATCTTCCGCTCAAAGCAGGCACTCCTAAAGGCGCTTCCTGCTTGATAATATTTGAAATCGCTGTCAAAAACTCTTGCTCAATGTAGGGTTTTGTAAAGTACTCTCTAGCTCCTAATTGCTTTGCCAACATTCGGTGCTTGTCACTGCTGCGAGAAGTGAGCATAACGACTGGAGGCTTAGAAATTACCGGATCTTGACGGCGTTGGCTCAAGAATTCAAAGCCGTTCATGTTGGGCATTTCTACATCGCAGACTACTAAGTTTATAGTCGCCGAACTTTTTTGCAGTTGTTCGATCGCCTCGCGCCCATCTCGTGCTTGCAACACTCGATAACCAGCTTTTTCAAAAGTTAAAGCCAAAGTTTGCCGGAGGGTAATTGAGTCATCTACTACTAAAACCGTTTCTGCCATGATTCTTTGCGGGGGCAAAACGGGGGCAAAGATTGCTCCTTCTTCATTTTCTTGGACTACAGGCAATAGAGCATTACCAAGAGGTATAGATTTATGTTTGCCGTTGCCCACAAAGGATTCTAGCAGCGCCGCCCCATCGATAACGGGAATTAAGCTGCCATCTCCGACAATGGTACAGCCATAAATATAACTTGGAGAAGCGATCGCCTCTCCCATCGGTTTAATGACCAATTCCTGCTCGGTAACTAAGCGATCGATTTCTAGCGCCAAAATTTGACCATCTTGTTCTAGCAATAGCATGGGAGCAGCCCAGTCATCGGGAGACGGAACCGCTACCAAAGCTTGGCTGGGCAAAGATTCCGATATCGGACACGCATAGTTGAGTAAATCCGAGAGGTGATAGGCTGGAACAATGCGACCTTGCCAATGTAAAAATCTCTTGCCTCCAGAAAACTTTACTTGTTCTGGTTGGGGAATCAAAATCTCTTTGATGCTGTCTGATGGCAACGCAAAGGCACTATTGCCCACAAAACAAACCAATAATTTCGCCAAAGTCAAGGTCAAAGGAATGCGTAAAGTAAAGCAAGTTCCTTCTCCTGATTCAGAAATGACGCTGACACTACCTTTAAGACTTCTTAGTTGACTGCGAACAACATCTAGCCCCACACCGCGCCCCGAAAGTTCGCTAACTTGGCTTGCCGTCGAAAACCCTGGCTCAAACATTAATTCTAATAAAGCAGAGGTTGAAGCAGTATCGGCTTTTTCTTCCACCAATAAACCCATTTCTACCGCCCGACTACGGATGCGTTCTAAATTTATCCCCCGCCCATCGTCTCTAACTTCAACAATGGTTTGACTACCTTGGTGATAAGCCCTAATTTCAATTTGTCCGCGTTCTAATTTACCTTGTTCGCGGCGTACTTCTGGGCGTTCAATGCCATGATCGAAGGAGTTACGAATTAAGTGCAGCAATGGATCATAGAGCTTTTCTAAAGCCGCTTTATCAACTAATACTCCCGCGCCGTTAATTTTTAGTTCCGCAGGCTTTTCATAACTTGTAGACAAATCGCGCAACATCCGGGGAAAACGGTTAAGCACTTCGCCAATGGGTAACATTCTTGCCCACATCAAGTCATCTCTTAGGTGCGAAAGCATTTGCCGTTGCTTGTCTACGCTTTGGCTAGATTGTCCTGACAGCAGTACAACGTCCCCAACCGTTTCTTCTAGCTGCACAATTTCCTCAAAAGTTTGTTGCAGCAAAGAGTGCAATTCTCCGTAGCTGTCCATCTCCAATGAGTCAAAATCCACTGGACGAAAAGAAGCTCCACTTACTGAAGCAATCGGCGGCTCGTTGTTTTTAGGAGTAGGACTATTAGGACTGTACCGCTCTGGAGAAACTAGCATTCGGTCAGAGAGATTGCGTAACTGGTTGCCCATACTCTGAAACTGACTAAATCGGCGTAGCAGGTCTTGGACAGTAGCTTGCAGTTGTTCGTTTTGCAGCGATAAACTATTACGGCTAATCGCTAGTTCGCCGACGGTGTTGTTCATCCGCTCTAAGCGTTCTAAGTCCACTCTCACCGAAAGTTGCTGCTGAGGAGCCTTTGCTGCGGTGGGAATTGCTTTTGGTTCGATTTTCTGGGGTGAACCAGATTTAGCCTGGTTGATTGGTTCGGCTGGTTTGGTCGCCGGAAAACTAACTTTTGCAGGTACTATCGCGGCGGGTTGTTCTTGCTTTGGTAAATCCCCCTCTGCCATCAACGGCAAGTTACCAAATACCTGTCCGATGGATTCAACAAACTGCTGAGAATCCAGGGCTGGTGCAATTTGGGCTTGCACCTCTACCGTTTGAGGTGGAGTAAATAAGCTTGTACTTAAGTCGCCAAAAATATCATCTACCGAAGCGGCATTTTCATCAACAGCAAAAGTAGCTGGTAGCTCGGCTTCAATCTCTAAAGGTAAATCAGTGGCGATCGCATTTTCTGTTATGTCTAAACCAGACCACCCCCCAAACATATCATCAATGCTCATTACACCCGGATCGGGATCGGTGTAATCAAGTGGTGCTACAAATTCAGGGGCAATTAGCGGTGGGGTAGCAACTTCAATATTGCTTACTGGTGCAACTTCTGCCATGGTTGACAAATCGCCAAACATATCATCTAACATCATGCTGTTATCTTCAGCATCAATGAAGAAATGCGTGTCGGCACTCATTGCTGATTCGGGGAACTCTATCGGCGAAAACTCTTGGAAAGTAGTTGTTTGCTGTAGCCTGGTAGGCTGCGTGGAAGTTATGTCACCACTTGCCCAAGCAATTAGTTGAGCCGAAGCCTCGCCTCCTCTAGTGCGATCGCCATTGATTACCCCGGTTCGTGCGGTCTGAAAATCAGTAAAGGCAACTTGAGTTATTTCTAATGCTAAGTCGGGGTGAGCGTTTAAGGCGGCGATGGCAGTATTGGCAATTTTGCCAAATCCTGGCATACATAGTAATTCGGCAAGCCCCGAAAATACCTCTGCTTGCGCTCTTAATTCTCCAGCTACTTCCTCTCCTTGAGGATTTGCTAACACCTCAGCTAAACGATCTAATCCTTGAGCGACATCTACTTCAAAAATAGATAAAGCAATGTCTACCCCCAAATCAATCGAGCTAGGTAGTTCTCCTTCAGCCCCAATAAAATCGCCAAATTGCGCTTCAATTTGGGCAAATACTGGCTCGGCGTTGGTCATTGCCTGCTCTGGATCGAAATAGCCCGTTTCTAGTTGCTCGATTAAAGGTACGCGCAGACAGTCGTAAGCTTGGAGCAACAAGCCTTCTACTTTGTCATCAATGACTAATTCTTCGTGGTGGAGAGCTTTAAAAATATCTTCAAGGCTGTGAGCCAACGTTTTGATTGTATCTAGCCCCACACTAGCGGCTCCGCCTTTAAGGGAGTGAGCCGCCCGCATCATGTTGTGAACTTTCGAGATACTGCGATCGCTCTTTACAGTTAGTAACTCTGATTCGATTAACTGTAATAGCTCTGGCGCTTCTTGAATAAAAAATTGATAGGCGTGGTCGCGGATATCAGCATCGATTGCCATATTAAATACCAGATTTTATAGATATATTGAGCAAGGAAGTAGGGCGATCGCGGCGTTACAGCAATTGCCCTACTCTTTTAACTGACTTTAAACTGACCCACACTTGTACTCAATTCTTGAGCAACGATTAAGAGGTCGTTAAACGAATCCGATACCGAATTAACTTCAATGGAGGTTTTGCCCGCGATCGCAGCTACGTCGGTCATTGTGTGCGTTACCGAGTCTGATGCTTCAGACTGGAGGAGAGCAGCCGAGGCGATCGCGGCTACTAATTGACTAATCTCACTACTAACTGCGGTAATTTTGTTCAAGCTTTGACGAGTCTCGTCTACCAGGCGCGTTCCGGTGATTACCTGCTCTGTTCCGGTTGCCATCGCCGCTTCTACAGCGATAGTCTCAGTTTGAATGTCTTTTACTAGCGCTTCAATATCTCCGGTTGCGTCGGCTGATTGCCGTGCTAAGGCTCGAACTTCATCCGCTAGTACCGCAAAGCCGCGTCCTTCTTCTCCGGCTCTAGCTGCTTCAATGGAAGCTTTGAGCGCTAGTAAGTTGGTTTGGGCGGCAAATCTACCAATCAAGTTGACTACTTGAGAAATCTTTTGCGAAGATTCACCCAAGCGTTTTACTTTTTTCGATGTTTCGGCTACGGTTTCTCGAATTGCTGAGATACCTTCTACAGTACGGTTCATTGCCAAATCTCCCGCTTGTACTGTGTCGGTTGCTTTTTGTACGGCGGCTTCTGCTTGGGAAGCGTTAGCAGCTACCGCGCGAATTGAGGTAGACATTTTAGCAAGCTGAGTTAGAGCGCCAGCAATTTCTTCTGCTTGGCGCACCGCTTCCGTTGATAATCCTTGAATAGAACCTTGGTTATTGGTAGTAGTGGCAGCTACTTGAATAGCGGCTTGTTGTACCTGGGTAACAATTTTCCGCAAGCTACTAATTGTGGAGTTATAAGAATCAGCTACCGTACCAATTTCATCTTCGGTGACGTTGGCGCGGATTGTGAGGTCGCCTTTACTTACGGGGTCTACTTCAATAAGTAGTTCTAAGGCTCGTTTTTGCAAGTATTCTTTACCGATTTTTTGCTGTTCGAGTAAGTTAGCGCGATCAAGAGCAAAACCGATTTGGGTTGCTAGCTGAGAAAACAAGTCAATATCTCCTTGTTGCCAGTTGCGGGGCGCAGAACATTGATGAGCAATTAGTAAGCCGAGTAATTGACCGTTTTGTAAAATTGGCGCTACTAAGTTAGCTTGGACGGCAAAGATAGAGAGTTGCTTGAGGTAACACTCGGTTAATCCAGCTTTGTAGATGTTGTTGGTAGCTTGGACTCTACCACCCTTGTAACGTTGTACATATTTGTCAGCAAAGCAGGGGTCGTCGATTTTGGCTCCCATTGCTTTAGGGAAACTTGCGTCTACAGATTCGGCTGTCACCGTCCCTTGCCACTTTTCATTGAAACTATAGATAACTACGCGATCGCTCTTTATGGCGTTACGAATTTCTGTTACTGCTGTACTAAAGATATTGTCTGCTTGAGTCGCTTGAGCTAGTTTTACTGTAATATCTCTGGCTAAACCTGCGCGAAGGGCGGCGGCTTGAGTTTGCTCTAAAGAGTTGAAGCGATCTAAAATTAGTCCTAACTGGGCAGACATTTGGGTCAAAAAGTCAATTTCTATAGGCTGCCATTGGTGGGTAGTTTGACAATGATGAGCAATTAGTAAGCCAAATAATTGCTCTCCTTGAACAATCGGTGTAACTAAATTGGCTTTGATTTGCAACTTGTCCATTAATTGCAAATGTTTGGGATCAAAACCTGCTTCATATACATTGTCAGTGGGGACAACCCGACCTTGTTTGTAAGCTGCAATTAGCTCTTGACTGATACAAGCATCGATAATTTTGTTGTTGAGAGCGCGAGGAAAACCTGGTAAAACCGATTCACTCAAGATGTCGCCGCTCCAGTCAGGGTTGAACCGATAGATAACTACACGATCTACGTTCAGAATTTCTCTAGCACCTGTAAGAGCTTGGTTAAAGATAGCTTTTTGATCAGCATTACGAGAGGTGGCAATTTCTGTAAAAAATCTGGCTCGTTCTGCCTCAAGGCGACGGCTATCCAAGTTAGTGTCAATACTAGCCGCCATCTGATTCAATTCTTGAGTAAGAACACCAATTTCATCAGAGCGCTCCGTTGTTTCTAATCGTAGTCCTTGTTCTCCATCTCCTACCTTTTGAGCAAAACCCGCTAGACGCTTGAGCGATCGCGAGAAAGAATCAGCTACCGGAATAGAAATTAAACTAATCAATAGCAACAATCCGCCGCCAATACCGTAAGCAGTTAGTTGCTGATTTTTGGCTAAACTCTCTACATCAGTCAAAGAAGTTCCAATGTAAGCTATGCCTACAGGCTTGGCTTGACTTGGATTAAGCTCTTTTTGGTGGTCGTATATCGGAGTATAAAACGTCAGGTAATTTTGACCAACAATATTAGCCTGTCCGCTAAAATCTTGCCCCTGATTGAGAACTTTTTCTGCTACTTCTCTAGAAACCCGCGTTCCAATGGCTCTAGTTTTACCATCGCTGTAAGGAACATCTGTAGTTACGCGCCAGTCTTGAGCAAACACTGTAGCTGTAGGTACGTTGTAATTTCGGGAAAATTTATCGACTAAACCATAGTTGCGGTTAAGCATCGAGCCGACAATCACCGTTCCTACTAATTTGTTATTAATTTTGACGGGATAAACCGCCATGCTAACTAAGCCTGTATTGCCACCATCAATGTCATAAGTTCCTTGAGGAAAGGGTTGCTTAGATTCGGGGATATTAGTGGTAGGTTGCGATCGCAAACCAATATTTGCTTGCTTGTTTAACCCTAAAAGTTGGAGAGGTTCTTTTTTAATTAACTCTATGCCATCTAAGGGGCGACCCGTTTGCAGGGCATTTTTCACAATGGGAATATTTGCCAGATTAATTCCTGTTGGCAAAGACACTGAGCGATATTTTTGCGGAGTTAAAACTCCTGTTACAGGTAGTGGGGCGTTATTAGAAGTATCCTCTAGAACTTTAATATCTTGAGCAACAGTTCTACCTTGAGCATCAGTAAAAATTTGAAAGCTTTTGTAAGACTCTGGATCTTCGCCATTTTCAAAGAGTAAGGAGTCTTTCAGCAATTTTTGGTTAGCTAATACCTGCTGAGGATTACTTAAATCAATCTTGGTAGCCTCGATCAGATTAGCGAGATTTTGGGCTTGAGATTGACTTTCTACTTGCGTCCAGAGAACGTACTCTCCAGCAAAAGCTCGTCCATCCTTTTGTAGACTTGCTTTTAATTGCCCAAACTCACGCTTTTGGTTAATAGAAGTGAGTCCTTGGGTGACTGCAATTACTGGCACAGTAGCACTAACTATCAAAAGCAAAGCCAGCTTGGTTTGAAAGTTTAGGTTGTTCCAGGGTTGAATTAACCGATTCCACAAAGAAGTAGAAGACTTTACTTGTGGCAGTAACGGCAACTTTGCGCTTAATGCTTCGGCACTTTTTATTGATGCTTGGTTGCCGTTGGTGGTGTTGCTATTATTGATAGGTTTTTTAAGACGCTGCTCTAACATTGGGGTGACTCTAATTTTTTATGTATGAATGGAAAATAGTTAGAGGAGGAGAATCTTTCTACCTCCCCGTTTATTGGCTTTCTATTTGACTTTGAACTGACCTACACTAGACTGCAAGTCTTGAGCAACGGCTAATAGCTGGGTAAATGATGCCGATACGTTCGATGCTTCATTTGATGTCGCCTCGGCGATGGTAGCTACACCTGTCATCGTGCTAGTTACCGATTCAGAAGCTTTCGACTGAGCCACGGCGGCAGATGTGATCGCAGCTACTAATTGACTAATCTCGGTACTAACTGCCGTAATTTTGTTCAGACTTTGGCGAGTTTCGTCTACCAGGCGCGTACCTGTAACTACCTGCTCTGTACCAGCTTCCATCGCTGCTACTACTTCGTTGGTTTCTGTTTGAATGTCTTTTACTAGCGCTTCAATTTCTGCTGTAGCTGCGGCTGATTGGCGCGCCAAGACTCGTACTTCATCCGCTACCACCGCAAATCCTCGTCCTTGTTCTCCAGCGTGAGCCGCTTCAATTGAAGCGTTTAGCGCTAGCAAGTTGGTTTGGTCGGCAAAAGAACCAATCAGGTTTACTACCTTAGAAATTTTCTGCGAAGATTCACCCAAGCGTTTTACTTTTTTCGATGTTTCCGCTACCGTTTCTCGAATTGCCAAGATCCCGTCTACCGTGCGGTTCATCGCCGAATCACCGTCTTGTACCGTTTCTGTTGCTCGTTGTACGGCGGCTTCGGCTTGAGAAGCGTTGGCGGCTACCGCGCGAATTGAAGTAGTCATGACTGACAACTGCTCTAGAGCGCTGGCAATTTCCTCAATTTGACGCAACGATTCAAACGATAAACCTTGTACCGAACCTTGGTTATCGGTAGTAGTTGCCGCTACTTGAATAGCCGCTTGTTGTACCTGGGTGACAATTTTCCGCAAGCTACTAATAGTGGAGTTGTAAGAATCTGCTACCGTACCGATTTCATCTTCAGTTACGTTGGCGCGAATTGTCAGGTCGCCTCGGCTCAAGGGGTCTACTTCAATTAACAGTTCTAGCGCTCTTTTTTGGAGGAATTCTTTACCTGCTCTTTGTTGGTCGAGTAAGTTGGCGCGGTCGAGGGCGAAACCTACTTGAGTTGCTAACTGAGAGAACAAGTCAATATCTGTTTGCTCCCAGTTGCGGGGAGCCGAGCATTGGTGAGCAATTAGTAAGCCGAGTAATTCATCGCCTCTTAAAATCGGGGCAACTAAGTTGGCTTGCACTGAGAAGATAGAGAGTTGGTTGAGGTAACACTCGGTTAATCCAGCTTTGTATATGTTGTTAGTAGCTTGGACTCTGCCACCCTTGTAACGTTCTACGTACTTGTCGGCAAAGCAAGGATCGTCGATTTTGGCTCCCATTGCTTTGGGCCAGCCGTCCCCTACCGATTCGGCGGTGACAGTGCCTTGCCACTTGTCGTTAAAGCTGTAGATAACTACGCGATCGCTCTGGATAGCGCGGCGGGCATCTTGAACGGCTTTGTTGAAGATGTCTGCGGAGTCGAGGGATTGACCAATGTTGACGGTAATATCTTTAAGCAACTGCGATCGGGTAGCTTCGGCTGCTTTTTGTTCTAAGAAGCTAACGCGACTTAAAATTACTCCAACTCGCTCGGACATTTGTGTTAGAAAGGTAATTTCTGTTTGCTGCCAATCGTGAGTTGCGGTGCAGTGGTGAGCAATTAGCAAGCCGTAGAGTTCGTTGTTGTTGATAATTGGCGTAACCAAATTTGCTTTAATCTGTAACCTTTCCATCAACTGCAAGTGGTTGGGGTGAAAACAAGCTTCAAATACATTGCTTGTAGCAACTACGCGACCATTTTTGTAAGCTTCTATTAGCTCATCACTGATACATGGGTCTTCAATTTTGTCATTGAGTGCTTGAGGAAAACCTGGGGATACCGATTCGTTGGCAATGTAGCCGCTAAAGTCAGATTTGAAGCGGTAGACAACTACGCGGTCTGCTTTAAGAATATCTTGAGCGCCTGCCAGAGCTTGGTTAAATACTCCATCTACGGCTTGGGCGTTGTCGGCACGGGTACTAGAAATGTCAGCAAACAAGCGGGCTTGTTCAGATTCAGTTTCTTGCTGTCTGATTAATTCTTGTACTGTGTCTGCCATCCGGTTGATGTTCGAGCCTAGTACCGCGATTTCGTCGCCGCCTACTACTTCAACACGGTTATCAAATTCTCCTCTACCTAATTTTTCGACGGTATTTGTGGCAGATACTATAGGGCGAGTAGCACGGTTAGCAAGGTAAGCAGCTAGAGCGCTTACCAATAATGCTGTTAGCGCCGTACCAATGCCCAAAGTCCACAACAGCAAAGACTGCGCTGCATAGGCATCCTTTGACGGTTGGGTAATGATTGAACTCCATTCTAGTTTTGGAAGTCCCTCCAGCTTTTCAAAAGGAGAGTAGGCAAATAAGTGTTCAGCATTATCTAGCAAATCGGTTTCAAGCTGAACAGAAGGCTGATTTGCTGCTGCTAATTTGGGGTAACTAGCAAATAGTGCCTTAGCGTCTTTATCTGTATTTTCCGCGTGTTTAGCAGCAAAAACTTTTCCATTAGGGCCGACCAAAAGAAATTCTTCTGAGTCATTTCCGTAGCTCTGAACCACTTTTTCTATGGCAGTAACAGGCATACGAGTACGAACTACGCCAATAGTTTTACCTGTAACAGAGTCTTTAATCGGTGCAGCGAAGAAGATAACAGTCTTTCCCGTAACTCTTGATGTGTCTGGGTTGCCGATAAAAGGTCGATCTGTTTTGAGAACTGCCTCAAAATAATCCCGCCCCTTGATGTTGGCTGGAGCTTTATTCTGACCTTGGGAGGCAATAATCAAGTTGCCGTTTAAGTCGTAGCTGGCAATGCTGTCATACACTCCGTAAACTTTGGCATAGTTATCAAGTATCGCTTCTTTATCCGGGAGAGCAACTATTTTACTTACCTGAGAATTTCTCAAAATAGATAAATTAGCCAGCACTTGGATGTCTCCATACCGCTCAAAAATGAATCGAGAGACTTCATTGTCTAGACCATCAACACTATCAAGTTTGTCTATTTGAATTTGCTTGACAAGCTGTTTATCCGCAACTTGATAAGCAATTGTCCCAACGGCTAATACCGGAAGGACTCCAAGAGCGATCGCGGCGAGGGTTGCTTTGGTTCTGAGACTCGTGCGCTGCCACCTAGAGAGGTTTTTCATCTCTTGGGGCATTTGACTTGCTGTAGCTTTTCTGGTTAAAGAAGCTGGGGGGGTAAGGGGATTTTTTACTTCGGAAATAGGGGCAACGGTGGACTTAAAAAAACCGCTAACATCGTCACTACCATTGGTTTCGCTGTGACCGTTAGTGGTATTGCGATCGGTGGGTTTGGGAGAAATTTTAGTCATGATATCAACCTTAAAATTTGGTATGTATTGGGAATTTACAGAAATTGGTCAATAGAAATACAAAAAGCTATAAAGCTAAAAGATAGGCGGTTTAACATTAAATGTAGAGACGTAGCAATGCTACGTCTCTACCCTATTTGGGCATTCCAGCAATGATCGAGTTTCCGTCTAAGACAACGACAATTTCACCGTTATTTTTTAACCAATAGCCGCGTAAAAATGGTACTAATGCCGGATTCACCGCCGATTCTGGGGGCGATTGAATCAAATCGGAATTGAACCATTCCATATCTTCTACGCGGTTGACAGCCAGCCCCAGCATTTTTTTACCTGCCGTACTGCTTCCTTGTCTTCCGCCAGCTTGCTGGGAATTGACAACAATTGCCGTATAGAGCGATCGGCTGCTAGTTTGTTGGTACAAGGGCGTACCGCCTAACAAATAGCCCAAATCGACCAGCCACAAAATTTCTCCTCGCCAGTTATAAACGCCAATTACCCAGGGGGGCATATGGGGAATGGGTACAACTTTAGTAGTAGAAACGGTGAATACTTCGGTCATTTGATCCACTGGCAAGGCGGCGTTGAGATCGGGTTCTAGGTGAAAGCGCAAAAACTGCTCTTGCTCTTTTGATTCTTCGGCAGTTGCCGACCCCATAGAAATGCCTTTAGTCAAAAACTCAGATATCATCGCTGTCTCCTGCTGCAATGCGCTTATACAAACGCCTTATTTGATGAGTTGTTTTACTGTTTTTAGCAGTTCTTCTTGGTCTACAGGCTTAGTAATGTAGGCATCGGCTCCTTGTTTTTTGCCCCAAAATTTATCCATGTCGGTTGATTTGGTAGAGCAAATTACAACTGGGATGCCACTGGTAGAGCTTTCGGCTTTGAGATCGCGGCATAGCTCAAACCCACTGCGATCGGGCAATACTACATCCAAAACAATTAAGTCTGGTTTTTGGTTGCTAATTTGGGTCATAGCCTCTTTGCCATCGGTAGCAGTAACTACTGTTAATCCGCCTTTTTGCAGACAGCTAGTAATCACATCCATTTGGGTAGGAGAATCTTCAACGACTAAAACTGTACTCATGGTGTTGTCCTGTTAAAAAAGTTGGGTAATAAAAAATTGAACTTTGGCGAAGGCATTGGATATTTTGCCTAACTAATCTTCTACCAATTCGCTGAGATGCTGGCGGGTAGCTTCTAGCACCGTTTCGGCGTTAGCTGGTTTGCTCAAAAAACCAGAAGCACCAACGATTTTGGCGCGTACTCGGTCGATGATGCCGTCATTTCCGGTGAGGATCACAATCGGTGTATCGCGGAATGCTGATACTTTACGCAGTTGAGTACAAATTTCATACCCATTAGTATTGGGCATGATCAGATCCAAGAAAATTAGATCGGGCTTGCGACTCAATAAAGTGGCGATCGCCCGTAATGAGTCTTGCACACCTAAAAACCGATAACCTCCGCTTGTGAGAATTTTCTCCATACTCTGGCAAACTAAAGGGCTATCATCAACGCAAGCAATTAGCGGTGCATGAGTGCTTTCGGCGGCTTTTGGCGCGGAGGGACGAGCAGGAGGCGGAAAATCCGCAAGCTCGATTAGCTCTACTATTCCCGATTTTAAAAATGGCAGTAAAGAGCTAGTCACTTGAGCCGCATCGCGCTTCATGACTATGCCAAGTTCCCGCAAAGTCCGATGTCCATCCAACAGTTTGACCAGGTTTTGATAAACCGGAGCCGATACCTGTTGTTGGAGTCGCTCTTTTTGAGTAATGGTAGGTGCTTGATTTGGATAGCGATCGCTAACGTTGGCTTTTTGCCATAGCATTCTTTGTTGTTGAACTTCTCCCAGCACTAGCCCTGGGTCTATCAAAGCTAGTTGAACGGGAACTGCTGTATGTTCTGGCTTGATTTGAAAACTTACTTGAATTGCTTGAGTAATATCAAACAATATTTCGCTAACAATTCCATTGATTGTTTTTGCTGCTTGTTCGCGGCTAATTTGGTTGCGTTCTACTCCTAAATGTAATAGTTGATATTCCCAAGTTGTCACGGCGGACAATGATGCTGGATTAGAGATATTAACTACTAAGGTTTTTAATTGCCCAATATCAAGCTGCGGACATTGAGCTAATAGGTTTCTTTGCCAACGTCTCACAGGATGATTGCCTCCAGTGGCGTACAAAATCCTCCCCAAAAACAAGCAAAAATTCCAATCTTGCGCTATTGTTCCTTCTCCGGCGGTGCTTTTCACTAGCAAGTTGCCACTGAACTGCTCTTGTTTTAATCCAGCAAGGGTTTTAACTAAATCGTTAGCATTCATAGTTTGAGCAATCATAATTATTTCTTTTAGCTCCAAATATAGGCTTATTTTTTTTTGTTATTGAGATATATTTGCTCCATGTTTTTAGTGTGGTATTTGCTAGTAAAAATTAGCAACGATAATTTTACTGAAAACGTTTATTGCGGTCATTGGTTAGGTGAAGGTGTTTAGAAAAATCGCAAATTTCAAATTTGAAATAAAATTTCTTGACATTTTAAAAAGCTAATAACTTCCTCACCCAATCTTTTCTCGATCATGACATTTCTCTAAATAATCTAGATCCGTATCAACACTGAATTTACTTAGGGTCGTGACAGTGTACGTAAGTATTGCTGAAACTGGTTATTAGGCTTTGAAACTACCCAGGAGTAAGTATTAGAGCTACTTTTGTCCTTAAGTTGCTGCTATTTGCTGGAATCTTGAAGGCGGCTAAAATCTGGAGAAATGTTGAAATTTAAGTTTATAGAGGGAACGAGAAAGTCTTTGCAACTTGAATTTGCCAGCAACTACTCGTCAGTAACTTATCGCCTATCTAAAGGCGATCGCGCCTAAAGTACAAGTAAAAATACGCACTCTGCGCTCAAGCGACTGGTTTATACAGTTAAGGGCGATCGTTTTCCTTCTCAAGAATTCCCACAATAAGCAAATTAAATAAACTTTTCATCGTCAAGCTATTTTTTACTGCTTTGCAAGCTTTGGACATCTTTAGATTGTAAAATTCAAATAAAGTCTTAGTGAATTTACTGCTGGTTTACCAAAACTTCACATAAGGAGAAGATGATTCACTAGGACTTTACGGTGGTTTATAAGGTGCGGATTTAAGATGGTTACTAAGTTAAGTTAAATATGCTTAGACTTTTAAACTTTCGCTCCTATGCTGATTAGCTCTACCAAAAGTACAAAACGCTTCTATTCGTAAATTTGAGGTAATACAGTGAAAGCAGTAATACTGGCTGGTGGATTAGGTACTCGATTGAGTGAAGAAACCACGATTAAGCCTAAACCAATGGTAGAAATTGGCGGTCGTCCGGTTTTATGGCACATTATGAAAATTTATTCCGCTTATGGCATTAATGATTTCATCATTTGCTGCGGTTACAAAGGCTACGTAATTAAGGAATATTTCGCCAATTATTTCTTACATATGTCTGATGTAACTTTTGATATGCGATTCAATCAAATGAATATTCATTGCGGGTATGCGGAGCCTTGGCGCGTGACCTTAGTAGATACAGGCGATCAAACCATGACGGGAGGAAGGCTAAAGAGAGTAAGAGAGCATATTGGGAATGAAACTTTTTGCTTTACTTACGGTGATGGTGTTAGCAACGTAAATATTAGAGATTTGGTGACATTTCACAAAGAACAAAAAACTCTAGCTACCTTAACCGCCAGTCAACCACCAGGACGATTTGGCGCAATTTGTTTAGGAGAAGAACAAAGCAAAATTACTAGCTTTCGAGAAAAGCCTGAAGGTGACGGGGCGTGGGTAAATAGTGGTTACTTTGTTTTGGAACCAGAAGTTATTGACTTCATAGCTGAGGATTCTACAATTTGGGAAAAAGAACCCCTACAAAAGTTAGCAGAAATGGATCAATTGTCAGCTTTCAAACATGATGATTTTTGGCAGCCAATGGATACTTTGCGAGACAAAAATTATCTCGAAGAACAATGGCAAAGCGGTAAAGCTCCTTGGAAGGTTTGGTAAAGATTAGAGCAAAAATTGTGGTCTTTTCCCGCTCAATTGCAAGCAAATAATGCTTACTTATGCTTGATGTAGGTAAGCAGAAAGCTTAAATTATCGGTTATTCAAATAACAATACAAACTGAATAGACTGCTACGGTATTTGTATTTTAACTACTAGCTGAATATTAGTTTTAGAGGCAAAAATATTCATGTATGATCTGGCAATTATTGGCGGTGGAATTGTTGGTTTAGCTACAGCACTGGCTGCAAGCCAACGTTTTCCACAAGCGCGAGTTGTAGTATTAGAAAAAGAAAGCAAGTGGGCGTACCATCAAACCGGAAATAATAGCGGCGTAATTCATTCAGGGATTTATTACAAACCTGGAAGTTTTAAAGCAAAGTTTTGTCGAGACGGTAGCCGCTCAATGGTGGAATTTTGCCAAGCCCATGATATCAATTATGAAGTCTGCGGTAAAGTAATTGTTGCTACAGAAAGCCAGCAATTACCACAACTGGAAAACCTTTATAGGCGTGGTTTAGAAAACCAATTGAAAGTTACCCAGCTTTCTAGCGAACAAGTAAAGGAAATTGAGCCTCACGTTAGCTGTGTAGCAGGGCTTAAAGTCTTTACAGCTGGGATTGTAGACTATAAACAGGTATGCCAAAAATATGCCGATTTAGTTCAATCTTTAGGGGGCGAATTACGGCTTAATACCAAAGTTGATAAAATTCGCCAAGTGGGTGAAAATCAAGTATTGGAGACGAATCAAGGTGCTTTTGAGACGCGCTTTGTAGTCAATTGTGCTGGATTGCATAGCGATCGCATTTCTAAATTATCCCAAGTAGATCCTCAAGCTAAGATCGTACCTTTTCGCGGGGAATATTACGAACTTACCCCCGAAAAGCGCCACTTAGTCAACACTTTAATTTATCCCGTACCTAACCCAGATTTTCCTTTTTTGGGCGTTCACTTTACAAAAATGATTGATGGTAGCGTCCACGCTGGGCCCAATGCAGTTTTGAGCTTTAAGCGTGAAGGGTATAAAAAAACAGACTTCAACTTACGTGACTTTACGGAAGTTATGACCTATCCTGGTTTTTGGAAATTAGCAGCAAAACACGCTGACGAAGGTATCCAAGAAATCATCCGCTCTTTTAGTAAAACGGCATTTTTGCACAGTTTGCAAAAGTTAATTCCTGAAATTAAAGCCGATGATATAGTGCCAACTCATGCGGGAGTCCGCGCCCAGGCTTTAAAACGCGATGGTCAGCTTGTAGACGACTTTTTGATAGTTCATGGCAAAAACTCCGTCCACGTTTGCAATGCACCTTCTCCGGCGGCGACATCGTCTCTAGAAATTGGCAAAGCGATCGCCCAAGCAATTCCCGAATTACAGCACTTGCAAGTTAAAATCAAAGTATAAAGTTATACAAATAAAATGAAAGTATTAGTAACAGGTACAGAAGGCTATCTTGGTTCATTATTACCGCCCTTATTGATGGAGAAGGGACACGAAGTATTGGGAGTAGATACCGGGTATTACAAAGTTGGTTGGCTGTACAACGGGACGACAGTAACCGCTAAAACCCTAAATAAAGATATTCGCCATATAACTACCGAGGACTTGGCGGGAGTAGAAGCGATCGTGCATATGGCGGAATTGTCTAACGATCCTACCGGACAACTTTCGCCGACAATTACTTACGATATTAATCATAAAGGCTCGGTACGCTTGGCAAATATAGCCAAAGCTGCGGGAATCCGGCGGTTTGTGTATATGTCTTCTTGTAGTGTCTATGGCGTAGCAACCGAAGGCGATGTGACCGAATCATCTCCTGTTAATCCGCAAACAGCTTACGCCGAGTGTAAGACATTTGTAGAGAGAGATTTGCAACTAATGGCAGATGACAACTTCTCACCTACATTTATGCGGAATGCAACAGCTTTTGGTGCTTCGCCAAGAATGCGCTTTGATATTGTGTTGAACAATTTATCGGGTCTTGCTTGGACAACTAAAGAAATTAAAATGATTAGTGATGGTACGCCTTGGCGACCTTTAGTTCATGCTTTAGATATTTGTAAAGCAATTTATTGTGCGCTAGAAGCACCCCGCGATATTATCCACAACCAAATTTTTAATGTTGGCGATACAGCAAATAATTATCGAGTTAAAGAAGTTGCGGAAATTATTGCTAAAACTTTTACTGGTTGTCAGTTAACTTTTGGGGAAAATGGCTCAGATAACCGTAGTTATCGAGTCGATTTTGAGAAGATTAATAAAAATTTGCCTGGATTTAAGTGCGATTGGAATGCGGAACGCGGTGCGGAACAGTTATTTAATCTATTCCAGCAAATCGATCTAACTTCTGAGGATTTTTTATCTAGAGGATTCACGCGCTTAAAACAATTGGAATATTTGATTCGTACTCAACAAATTGATCGAGATTTCTTTTGGATTAAGTAGTTTGTACAATTGATAGTGTTAATTAAAAGTGTCATCTACTTGCTAAACCCAAATTACCCCTCAAACAATCTATGACCACTCAATGCCGTTTTTGTCACAATCCCCTGCAACATACTTTTGCCGACTTGGGACTTTCGCCCATTGCCAACGATTACATCAGTAAAGAGCAACTACATCGCGCCGAAAAATTTTACCCTTTGCATACTTATGTCTGTGAAAAATGCTTTTTGGTACAAATAGAAGACTTTGAATCTCCCGAACATATTTTTGGAGATGGTGACTACGCTTACTTTTCCTCTTTCTCTGATAGTTGGCTAAAACACGCCAAAGCTTACACCGATTTGATGGTAGAAAACTTTGGATTTGATGCTAGTAGTCAAGTAATTGAAATAGCTAGTAATGACGGCTATTTGCTGCAATACTTTAAAGAAAAAGGTATCCCAGTTTTAGGAGTAGAACCCGCAGGAAATACAGCAAAAGTAGCGAAAGAAAAAGGCATTCCTAGCTTGGTTAAATTCTTTGGCGTAGAAACGGCTAAAGGGTTAGTAGCTGACGGGAAACAGGCAGATTTATTACTAGGAAATAATGTATTAGCTCATGTGCCAGATTTGAAGGATTTTGTTGGAGGAATGAAAATTGTTTTGAAGCCAAAGGGCATTATTACAATGGAGTTTCCCCATTTATTGCAATTGATGGAGCAAAATCAGTTTGATACAATTTATCACGAGCATTATTCCTACTATTCGTTTTTAACTGTTAGCCAAATTTTCGCATCTCATGGAATAACCTTATTTGATGTCGAAGAAATACCGACTCATGGCGGATCGCTGCGGATTTATGGGCAGCACGAGGGGGGCGATCGCCAAATAAGTAATCGCGCTACTAAGTTAAAAGAAAAGGAAATTGCCGCCGGGTTAGATAAGCTAGAACCTTACTTAAGTTTTGGCGAAAAAGTTAAGGAAACAAAACGCAAACTTTTGAGTTTCTTAATTGAAGCAAAATCTCAAGGAAAAGTAATCGCCGCTTACGGTGCGCCAGCTAAAGGTAATACTCTATTAAATTACTGTGGTGTAGGAACAGATTTTATTGACTATACCGTCGATCGCAGTCCTTACAAACAAAATTTGCTTTTGCCTGGGACGCATATTCCAATTATGCACCCCGACCATATCAAAGAAACTAAGCCAGATTACTTACTAATTTTACCTTGGAATCTTAAAGATGAAATTATTTCCCAAGCTTCCTTTATTCGAGAGTGGGGGGGAAGTTTTGTTGTGCCAATTCCAGAGGTGCAAGTTTTTTCATGATTTTTAATACCACAATCTTACAGGGTGCATTTATTATCGACATTGAGCCAAAATCGGATAGTCGGGGGTTTTTTTCTCGGACTTTCTGCGCCCAAGAATTTATTGAGCATGGTTTAGAAGTTACAAACGTTCAGTGCAGCATCGCTTTTAATCACAAACAGGGAACTATTCGGGGGATGCACTACCAAGATCATCCCCTCGCCGAAGCTAAGTTAGTGCGCTGTACATCTGGCGCTATTTACGATGTAATTGTGGATATGCGCCCCAATTCTCCTACTTACTTAGCTCATATTGGCGTAGAACTTAGCGCCCAAAATCGCCGCAGTTTGTACGTTCCAGAAATGTTTGCTCACGGCTACCAAACTCTGAGCGATGATACTGAAGTTGGGTATCAAATGAATAAGTTATATACACCGGGGTGCGATCGCGGCTTGCGTTATGACGATCCAATTTTGGGCATCCAATGGCAGTTACCAGTTAGTGAAATTGCTGATAAAGATTTGGACTGGGCTTTACTAGAGTCGATGCTTGTCGGCGTTGAATTGGAAGTTCAGCACAAGTAGCTAGAGCGCCAGCTTATAAGTTGTGAACTTGCACAATGATGAGTTATGGGCAGTTTTTAGTCAACCTAATTATTCAGTGCAACAGCATAAATTGCTAGGAAGTAATAACAGTGGACTCAATTTTTTTTGATGCTAAGTTAAGCGATGAAGATCGCAGATACCATTTATACAACGGACAGATATTCGTTTATTCTACTTGTCCAAGTGCGATCGCCATGACAAAATTTGCCCGCCAGATGATTGAGGAGGCTTTTGCTCCATTAGATCCACCTCAGGCACAATACCACCTCCCGGTTGAGGAATATGCCGCAATTTTGGCTAAGTTGAAGCCAGCTTTTATTCACCATCCCAAGTCAAAACAATTTCTTCAGGGAATTTTGAGGGAACTAGGTTGTGACTTGAATAAAACTTACTTTGATGTACCACGCATGAGAACTTCAACCAGTGACAGCTATCTAAGGTCGGGAATTGCTTACGCCTTCCATCCTCATCGCGATACTTGGTATTCTGCGCCTGCTTGTCAGCTAAATTGGTGGTTTCCTATTTATGATGTTGAGCCAAATAATGTTATGGCTTTCCATCCCCGCTATTGGAGCCAGCCCGTAAAAAATGGCTCCAGTAGTTACAACTATTATGAATGGAACAAGGAAAACCGCAAAAACGCCGCTCAACATATCAAAAAAGATACGCGCAAGCAACCCCACGCTGAAGAACCAATAGAAATCGAACCCCAGTTAAGAATTGTTTCTCAACCTGGTGGAGTAATGATCTTTTCCGGCGCGCAGATGCACTCAACAGTACCCAATAATTCTGGTAGTACGCGCTTTAGTATCGATTTTCGTACTGTGCATCTTGATGATGTAGTAGCAAAACGTGGTGCGCCAAACGTTGATTCTGCTTGTACGGGAACAACTATGAGGGACTACTTACGTGGTAATGACTTTGCTGGTATACCTGAAGATATAGTTGCTCTCTACGATGGAAAACCACCAGCCGCCGACGATGTGCTGGTTTTCCAGCCTGCAATTTTAAATAGTTAGGCTCCAAATGCGATCGCACTTTTAATTTTTTGGTAACTCATGGCAATTAAAAAATACAACATTCTTGGTGCGATCGGTTTGATTCCCGCCGCCGGAGAGGGCAAGCGAATTTCCCCCTTACCTGGTAGCAAAGAGTTGTATCCAATTGGCTTTCAAGTAGCAACCGATGGTAGTTTGCGCCCCAAAGTAGTTTGTCATTACTTACTAGAAAGTATGCGCCTGGCTGGTATTCGCAAGGCTTATTTGCTTTTACGACCCCATAAGTGGGATATTCCGGCTTATTTGGGCGATGGAACGCTGGTAGACATGAATTTAGGATATTTAGTCGTAAGTTCGCTATTTGGCGTTCCCTATACCTTGGATCGCGCCTATGAGTTTGTGCAAGATGCGGTAATTACTTTAGGTTTTCCTGATATTATTTTTCAACCCCAAAACGCTTTTGGGCAATTATTGGCGCACCTAAGCGATTCTGAGGCAGATTTGGTTTTAGGTGTTGTCCCTTTTGACCAACCCCATAAAGGCGGAATGGTTGATTTTGATGCCAATGGCTGCGTTAGTCTTGTACTAGATAAGCCGCAACAAAGCACTCTGCGTTATAGCTGGTTTACCGCAGCCTGGATACCAAGTTTTACGGAGTTTTTGCACCAATATTTAGCTAATCAGCCAATTGTGCCACCGCAGGAGGTTTTGATTAACGATGTGATTCAAGCAGCTATTGATAGCGGTTTAAAGGTAGAGGTAGAGGTATTTGAAAATGGTAGTTTTCTTGATATTGGTACTCCTGAAGATTTAATTCGCGCTGTTCGCAACGGGGCAAGTCAAGTATAGAATTACTGCGTTAAAAGCGGAAAAATAGTAATTATTGAATTAAATAATTAGAGGAAAAATGATTGTAGAAAGTTTAGATATTGAACGGAATAAAACTGACGATATTGGGCAAAGTATGTATCAGTTGATAACCAAACTATATCCAATTTGCCGCAGTATTACGGGTGATGGGTTTCGAGAAACTTTAAATATTATTAAAGAGTACATTTCCCTTGAAGTTCATGAAGTACCTACCGGAACAGAGGTATACGATTGGACCGTGCCGAAGGAATGGAATATTAAAGATGCTTATATTAAAAACTCTCAGGGTGAAAAAATTGTAGATTTTAATAATTCTAACTTGCACGTTGTAAATTACAGCGTCCCCGTACAGCAAAAAATGAGTTTAGAAGAACTAAAAACCCATTTATTTACGTTGCCCGATTATCCTGATTGGATTCCTTATCGAACCTCTTATTACAAGGAAAGCTGGGGATTTTGTCTAACTCATAAACAATATTTAGAATTGCAAGACGGCGAAACTTATGAAGTAGTTATTGATTCTTCTTTAGAAGCTGGTCATTTAACCTATGGTGAGTATTTTATTGCTGGAGAAACCAGCGAAGAAGTCTTGATTTCTTGCCATAGCTGTCATCCTTCTTTATGTAATGATAATCTCTCGGGAATCTCGGTGGCTGTGTTTTTAGCTCAACACTTGAGTAAATTATCTCTGCATTATTCTTACCGATTTCTGTTTATTCCTGGTACAATTGGCTCGGTAACTTGGCTATGTCACAATGAAGCCCAAACCCGTAATATTAAACATGGTTTGGTTTTGACTTGTGTAGGCGACGGGGGTAAGTTTACTTATAAAAAAAGCCGCCAAGGTAGTGCAGAAATTGACAAAATTGCTGAGTATGTATTAGCAAATTCAGGAAACGAGTATGAAGTAATTGATTTCTTTCCCTATGGCTATGACGAACGACAATATTGTTCGCCCGGTTTTAATTTGGCGGTGGGTTGTTTTATGAGGTCGCCTCATGGTAGTTTCCCGGAGTATCACACCTCGGCGGATAATTTAGAATTTGTGAAACCAGAGTATGTAGCGGATTCTTATACTCAATGTTTGGCAATTATCCAAATTCTAGAAAATAATAAAACTTACTTGAACCAAAATCCTAAATGCGAACCAAGGCTAGGGAAAAGAGGTTTGTATCGAGCCGTTGGCGGACAAGCTGAGGAAGCTATAAATGAGCTAGCCATACTATGGGTGCTAAATTTGGCAGATGGCGAACATAGTTTATTAGCTATAGCACAAAGATCGGGTATAGCTTTTAATGTAATTAATAAAGCAGCCAAGGCTTTGTTAAAACATGATTTAATAAAGGAAATTTGAGTGTAATGACGGCAAAAATAACTTTAAAAGATCGAGTGGCAGTTGTTACCGGAGCAAGTAGCGGAATTGGCAAAGCGATCGCTCTTGAATTGGCAAAAGAAGGCGCAATGCTTGGCTTGGTAGGACGGAACTTATCAAACTTGGAAGCAACAGCTTTAGAGGCAAAAAAAACTAGCTCCTTAGTCGTAAGCTATAGTACTGACTTGACAATAGATGCAGAAATAGCACATCTAAAGACCCGCCTTCAAGCCGATTTTGACAACGCTGTTGATATTTTAGTTCACTGTGCGGGGGTATATGTTCCTGGCAGCCTACAAACCGCTAACATCGACGATTTGGATTTGCAATACCGCGCGAATGTGCGCGCTCCCTACTTATTAACTCAAACTTTATTGCCTATGGTGCTTGCGCAGCAAGGACAAATAGTGTTTATAAATTCCAGTGTGATTATGCGCCCAGCAGGCAACGTTGGGCAATATGCCGCAACTCAGCACGCCTTAAAAGCGATCGCTGATAGTCTAAGAGAAGAAGTAAATGCCCAAGAGGTGCGGGTTTTGAGTATATATCCTGGGCGTACTGCTACTCCAAGACAAGCTACTATTCATGCAATGGAAGGTAAAGTATACAAGTGCGAAAATTTGCTCCAAGCACAAGATGTAGCAATTGTAGTAGTAAATGCTTTGAATCTGCCACGCACGGCGGAAGTTACAGACATCAATATTAGACCTTTTCAAAAAATTTAATCAAAAATGCTAAAGTTTAAGCACTCGGCGGTACTGCTACTCAAAAGTAACAATTTGTCAGCTATTTAACTTACTTACCTATGCCTAAAAAAACGGCTGTAGCACCTGCACATATTGCTTGCGTCGGACTAGGGTGGTTTCCCAAAACACCGGGAGGATTAGATCGCTACGTCTACGAACTTACCTATCATTTAGCCGCCGCCCAAGATCGAGTCGATTTGTATGCCTTGGGATTGCCAGAGACTGACCCCGATTTACCTAATTCGGGAGGTGTCAAGGGTAATTTCCCTGTTAAGTTAATAAACTTAGCATCTCAAGATAGCTCCTTGTGGCAAAGAATGCAGGATACACGGCGCAATTTTTTAAGTGGGGGCGCAATGCCGTTAGATGCCATCAACTTGCATTTTGCCTTGTACAGTTTGCCACTACTGAGCAAATTGCCCGCTCAAGTACCCGTAACGTTTACTTTTCACGGCCCTTGGGCTTTAGAAAGTAAGGCAGAAGGAGCCAATCAAGTAGGGGTATTTTTGAAAAAGTGGTTAGTCGAAAAGCAAGTATATCGCCGCGCCGATCGCTTTATTGTCTTAAGTAAAGCTTTTGGTCAGATTCTCCATCAAGAATATCAAGTTCCAGAAGCAAAAATTCATGTAATTCCTGGGGGAGTCGATTTAACTCGCTTTGAGGGCAATTTATCGCGCTCAGTAGCCCGTACTCAACTAGGCTGGAATCAAGAGCATTTTATTTTGTTTACACCCAGGCGGTTGGTAAATCGGATGGGCTTAGATAAGTTGATAGATGCCTTAGCGACGATTAAAACTATAGCGCCCCAAGTATGGCTGGCGATCGCAGGCAAAGGGCCAATACAAGCTGCTTTAGCCCAACAGGTTGTAGAATTGGGGCTAGAAGATCGCGTTAAATTTTTGGGGTTTTTACCAGACGAGCAGTTGCCCCTAGCTTACCAGGCTGCCGACTTGACAGTGATGCCCAGCCAGTCTTTAGAAGGGTTTGGGCTAACATTATTAGAATCTTTAGCTTCAGGAACTCCAGTAATGTGTACGCCCGTTGGTGGAATGCCAGAAGTTATTGCCCCCTTTTCCCTAGAATTGATTGCCAAGTCTAAAGAAACAAAAGCGATTTCCGAGTTACTAGCAGATATTGTTACAGGACAAATACCTCTGCCAGCACGAGCCGATTGTCGTCAGTATGCAGCAGATAACTTTGACTGGCACAAAATCTCTCAGCAAGTGCGTCAAGTGCTACTAGGGTAACAATACAAAAAATTCAAATAAGGAGACTTTGCAAATGCCAGGATTAACAGTAATCATCTTGACTTTGAATGAGGAAGAATTTATTGAGCGCTGCATCCATAGCGTGTGCTGGGCGGATGAGGTGCTAGTAGTAGATTCCAACAGCACGGATCGAACCCGTGAAATTGCTACTTCTCTTGGGGCTAGAGTCCACGAACAAAAATGGCTTGGCTGGTCGGGACAGCACAACAAAGGCATGGAACTTGCCAAAAATGATTGGGTAATGTTCATAGACTGCGATGAAATTGTCACACCCCAGTTGGCTCAGTCAATTCATGATGTTATGAGTCATCCAATGGATGAACGCGATGGTTATGCTTTAGACCGGCGAGGTGATTTTTACGGGCTGTTACTCCCCAATGTGTCTAGACCTGCCAAAAGAAAAAGTTTTGTTCGTCTATTTAACCGCCAATATAGTGCCTACGATATGAGCATGAAAGTTCATGAGGAGGTGATATTTCCAGGTAAAAGCATTCTGCTTCAAGGCGTTCTTATCCACTGGCGCGGGTACATAATGGATGAATACATTACGGTATTCAATCGTTATGCCACTATTGAAGCCGAAGTCCTTAACGACAAAGGTGTCCGCTCTAGTGGATTAAAAATTTTGATTAGACCAATTTTAAGGTTTTTGTGGTGTTACATTGCCAAAGGTGGTATTTGGCTAGGTACGCGGGGAACTATTCATGCCGTATTGCAAGCTACCAGCGAATTTATGCGCTATGCCAAACTATGGGAAATGCAGAGTGCGGAACGTAAGCTGCATCCTCCGGAAAGCATATACAAAGACACTCCTAGTAAAAACTTACCAGTTCAAGAAAGTGCTTTAGTCAAATAAATATGTATTTAACCGTTAGGATAGATAGCTCTAATGGTTACTACAAATATTTTAGAAAACTGTAGATAGTAGATATATGAGTGCAAATAGTTCTTCCGTCAGCACCTATCCCAGTGCGCCAGCCTTACACGCTTGGATTGTAATTTTGGGGCTAATTATCTTTTCTGCGGTTGCTGTTTTGGCAGGAGCAGGTAGTATTTTACGCTTGCTGTTTCCCTTAGGGTCTTTAGGGGTGGGCTTATTTTTGTTTGGGAAGTATCCCACTATGTATATTAGCTTTACATGGTGGCTATGGTTTGTTACCCCTTGGCTCCGCCGGATTATCGATTATCGCAGTGGTTGGGATGGTAGTGGAATAATTTTAACTGCGCCATTTTTGGTAACACTAATTACTTTAATTACCTTTATTCAATACCTCCCTCGGTCTTATCGTATGGGAGGATTACCACTAGCGATCGCAATTGTTAGCGTAATTTACGGCTTTTTAATCGGCGTAGTTAAAAATCCCCTAGAGGTATCTTTAAGGGCGCTTTTAGACTGGTTAACTCCAGTAGTCTTTGCTTTTCATTTGTTTGTAAACTGGCGAAACTATCCTAAATATCGGCAGAATTTACAAACTACTTTTATGTGGGGAGTGCTAGTTACAGGCATTTATGGCATTGTGCAGTATTTAGTAGCACCAGAATGGGACAGGTTTTGGATTATTCAAACTAGGTTGGTGACCAATGGTACGCCGGAACCCTTGGGTATTCGAGTATTTAGTACAATGAATTCCCCGGGCCCTTTTGCTAACGTGCTACTAGCAGGGTTACTGATCCTACTTACTAATAATAATTTTCTGCGCGTTCCCGCTTCGGTAGTGGGGTATTTATCTTTTTTACTATCGTTAGTCCGCTCGGCTTGGCTGGGCTGGCTTATTGGCTTGCTGAGTTTATTAACTTCATTAAAACCGCGATTGCAAATGCAGTTATTTGTCACAATTATCGTTATGGCTTTATGCGTAGTGCCATTGGCAACTATTGAACCCTTTGCAGAAATTATTGGCGCTCGCCTGGAATCCCTTACCAGTCCTAAAAAAGATACTAGCTTTAACGAACGCTCAGTGCTTTATGAAGAAAATATCACCATTGCCTTTTCTAGTGGTCTGGGTAACGGTATTGGTAGTAAATATTTTGTAAATAAAAAAGGTCTGCTTCAAGAAGTAACGTTAGATAGTGGCATTTTGGATATATTTTTTACCTTGGGTTGGTTCGGTGCAGTTCCTTACTTTGGAGGGGTTATTCTTGCCGTATTTAGTTTATTCACAAATGTGAAGGAGCGCTCTGATACCTTTGCAAGTGCGGCTCGTGCTATTAGTTTGGGACTTTTATTTCAGATGTTGTTTGCGAATGTATTTCTGGCACTTGCTGGGGTTGTTTTCTGGACTTTTTTGGGGATAGGTATGGCAGCTAATAAATATCATCAGTACGAGAAATCGCTAAAACAGAACTAGGTAAAGTATCAACTAGTCCAAGTTACAGCTTGTTCCCATCCTAAGCCCCGACGAGTAATTTCTGGGGTAGCTCCGGTAAGATCGATAATAGTGGAAACGCGATCGCCTATTTCTTCAGAATCATCATCGACAATTATATCTACAAGCTTTTCTAAACGATCAAATAGTTCAAAGCGAGAAGCTTGGGGTATGGTTGCTTCATCTTCGGCGGATGTTAAATGAGCAGAAGTAGAAACAATCGGATTTTCCAATGCTTGTAACAAAGCCAAACACACTTTATTATCTGGGACGCGAATTCCGGTAGTTTTACGTTTGGGGTTGAGGACTAGGCGCGGTACTAATTTTGTAGCAGGTAGTAAAAAGGTATAAGGGCCAGGAATTAAATGTTTCATAATCCGGTAGGCATTATTGCTAACTACGGCATAGGTGGCAACTTGAGAAAGAGAGGGACACAAAAAAGTTAGCGGTTTATCGTTTGATAGTTGCTTAATTTGCCGGACTCGTTCGACGGCGGATTTAACGTTAAGATCGCAACCGATGGCGTAGACAGTATCACTAGGATAAAGCATGACTGCGCCCGATCGCAGTTGCTTAATAATTTGTTCAATGCTGCGGGTTTGAGGATTATCAGGATGAATTTTTAAGATTGTCGCCATAATAAAATGTGTTGATTGTTAAAAATGCCCCTTGCTATATGAAACTAGCTTATTTAGATTGTCCAACGGGTATTGCTGGCGATATGTGCTTGGGTGCGATCGCAGACTTAGGGGTTCCTATAGACTACTTAAGTGCAAAGCTCACTGGGCTGGGTATTGCCCAAGAGTACCAGTTGCGGGTTCAAAGCGTCCATCGTCAAGGACAAAGGGCAACTAAAATTCATGTAGATTTAACTAATCACCACCACCATGAGCGACATTTACCAGAAATAGAAGGGCAAATTATTGCAGCTAAATTGCCCCCCCAAGCCGAAGCTTGGAGCTTGGCTGTATTTCGCCGTTTAGCAGAGGCTGAAGGGGCGGTACATGGCATTGCTCCCCATCTGGTTCACTTTCATGAAGTAGGGGCGGTAGATGCCCTTGTGGATATTGTGGGAACTTGCTTGGGTTTAGATTGGTTGGGGATTGAAAAACTATATTGTTCGGCATTGCCTACTGGCGGCGGTACAGTCCGCGCCGCTCACGGGCATTTACCCGTACCCGTACCTGCCGTTTTGAAGCTGTGGGAACTGCGTCAGTGTCCTGTTTATAGTAACGGGATTGAGATGGAATTGGTCACGCCTACGGGGGCAGCGATCGCTACTACTTTAGCTACAGATTTTGGCGCACCTCCCCTTATGACGTTGCAAAAAGTAGGATTAGGGGCAGGTTCTAAGGATTTACCTATTCCTAATATTTTGCGTTTGTGGGTAGGAGAAACAACGGCAAAAATTAATCACCCTATTGTTGAAGCCGTCACGGTACTAGAAACCCAAATAGACGATCTAAGCCCTCAAGCGATAGGTTACGTGTTTGAGGCACTATTTAAGGTGGGTGCAGCCGATGTATTTACGCAAGCTATTGGCATGAAAAAGTCTCGTTTAGGAACTTTGCTAACAGTTATTTGCCCACCCGCCAAAGTAGCAGATTGCGAAGCGGCTATTTTTAAAGAAACTACAACTTTAGGGATTCGGCACTCTCAGCAGCAACGCACAATTTTAGAGCGAGAAATTCAGCAAGTCGAGACAGATTATGGTCTAGTTAGCGTTAAAGTTGCCTGGTCAAAAAAAGGAGCCGTTGCTAACGTCCAGCCAGAGTATGAAGATTGTGCCGAATTAGCTAGACGCGAGGGAATTTCTTGGCGAGAAGTTCATAGAATAGCTTTGCAATGCTGGTATGCACAAAAAAACAGCAGTTTGTAGTTATTTGCAAACAATAAAAGCCAGGACATTACCTGACCTTTATTGTTTCCCCTCTTTTTTCAAGAGGAGTCAAAAAGCAGTGTAACTATCCCTTACAAACTTTGTGCTGCTTCCCGCTTTTTGGCGTGGGTTAGGGGGATATCCTCGCCGAAACAAGTTTTAAATGTTCCCCCTTTCCGGGATGATTTTAAAGGGCAAGTTAATAACTACACCTTTAAAATCATATTGTAAGCTGACTTTTTATTGCATTAATCAACTGCATTTCCAGCTTTATCCAAATTCTATTTTGTACTTCTAGAAGATTGATTTAATTTGTTCTGCAAAAAATTACCAGTTTTTTCTACATTGTTTTGCGTGTCATTAACTAAGTTTTTGCCGGATAACCTCGTATTATCGGCAGTATTATCGATGTTTCTTTTTGCATCTCTAGCTAAATTTCTAACATCGGGAGTATTTTCCTTGATGGTTTCTTTGGCATTTTCTGCTGCTCGGTTGACACCTTTAGTTACATCGAAAGTGTTGTCTTTTACATTTTCCGAACCGCGCTTTGTTCCTCTAACTAAATCCTCTGCTGTGCCTTGAATTTTATCTTTAGCACCTTCAGCATTATCTCTCAGATTTTTACCAAAATCTTCGGCGTTTTCGCCTTTCTTATCAAGGATACGCTTAGTATTACCTGCAAGATTTCCCGTTTGATCGATAACGTTGCGCTCGGCATTTTCTTTCAAAGCTGCGGCTTTATCTTTTATAGCTGATTCAGCTTTTTCGGCTCTAGGATCTAAATCGCTAAAGTCATTCATTGTTCCTTTTTGAAAGCGGTTAGTTGTAGCTTCTTTAGGAACTTCTGATCTGGGATTTTCATCAGATTTTATTCCTTTATCTAGTTGCACACCAGAGGGGACATTCGGTCTACTATTTGGTATTGTAGCTTGGGCGCTATTACAAGCAGTATTAAATACTAGCAACGCTCCTGTTAAAAAGGTCAAAATTATTTTACTCAATCTAACTTTTTTAACCCAATTAATTATCTTATTCATCGCCATACTCCGTTATTTTTTGAGTGAATTAGACTTTTATTTATTACCCCAATATTATTAATTAAATTTAACTGATTGGGGTAACAAATACTTTGCAACTATTTATGCAGAGCCGGGTTGCTCTGAAGTTCTGGTCTTCTTCCAGCTTCATCAGCTTTATCTTTAACAAAACCCGCAGCTTCTTTAAAAGCATCAGTAGCCGCTTCTACACGATTTTCTACTCGTTCGCCTAAATCTGCATTACGTTGATTTAGTCCACCTAATTTAGGCTCTGTAAAGTCTTTGCTAGTTTTTATTGGTAGCTCCGTTTCTTTTTGCGCTCTTCCTGCTGGTGTCTCTGCACCGGGATAGAGAATACCGTTTCCAGGTACAGGCGGGTTATTTGGGCTTGCACCTTGAACATTTGCGGAATTACAAGCGGTGCTAATTGTTAGCAACACGCCTGCTAACAAGACTGTTAGAACTTGACGTAACCTTATTTTTTTGAAAAAAGCAGTTAACTTATTCACCCATTCCTCCTTGTAGCTTTTAAGACGAATTATGCCCGAAACCTATTTTTTAAACACGGTAAACATTTGTGTAAATGCGATCGCTTCTAAAAAATAGCTTTTTTACGCTATTTACTTAAATTAGCTGATAATTAATCAACAATCGCTAACAGTAACAATTCAGTAGCAAGAGATACCTCTAGCCAAGGTCACATTCTTATTTGCTCAATTAAACGCCTGTTATCTAACTCTAGAGAGATTTACAACCTTTCCCATTGACAGGTTTGTTTATAGTGTTTAGTAGAAAAAATATTTAGTATACAAATACAAAGATTTGCTAACTTTTGCTACAAATTCCCGCAAAGTAGCCGTAAGTAACGTGGACGTAAATTTAAACTACAAAGGTTCAATGCATAGTTTGAGTAGGTGATCGCTATATATTGCTTTAAGTACAACTAATTTTTAATCGTTGAAATTTACTGTTTAAGTTTGTCATGTACAGTCTTAATCAACTTGGCGTTATTTCTGAACTCTGCCAACATAGCGAAGTTGGCAAGCGTTTACCGTGCGCTCTTTACGTCCATGTTTCGGCTTTACCAAGTCTCGATCCTTTGTTGCAAAGCTATGAGGAAAGTGCCAAGTTTGCCAGAGCGCAGCAGAATATAAATATTGTCAAATTCAGTACAGATAAGTTCAAAATTTCTTATTTGTTTTATCCTGATTTTGATACAGATCCTCATCCCGCTTTACAATCAAGCATCGTTGTTGATTTACAAACTTTAGCAACTAGCTACCGAGACTACCGTACCTCAGATAATCCGCCCATACTGCACCGTAAAGAAACTTTTGTCACGCCCGATTATCCGCTTTACTCAGAGTTTGCAGCTTTAACTCGCCTTGAACAAGCTTTAGGATTGCTCCGTAATACTACAGCAATTGGCACGCGGGTGCTATGGGAGCAACGTTTGGAGTTGCAAGGAGTTGAACTGCAAGGACATAGCTTAATCGTGCATCCAGAACGCGCTCAATGCGATTCTCCCCGCATTGAGCGCCACAAAGCAGCGATCGCTCGCAATGAATTATCCCGCCCGGTACGCCTTGCTGTGGAGGCAGATTTATTTAGTTCAGAAACTACTTTTTTTGATTATGGTTGCGGCTACGGTGGCGATATTCGTTGCATTCATAAGCTGGGTTACAGCAGTACAGGATGGGATCCTTATTATTCCCCTGATACTCCCCCCGTCGCCGCCGATGTAGTTAATTTGGGGTATGTAATTAATGTTATTGAAGATACTGGAGAACGTCGGGAAGCTTTGATTAAAGCTTGGGAACTCACTCGTTTAGTATTGATTGTGTCCGCGCAAGTATTGATAAGCGATCGCACTAGAGGACAAATAGCTTACGGTGATGGTGTAGTTACGCGGCGCAATACTTTTCAAAAATACTACGAACAAGAAGAACTAAAAACTTACATCGAACAGGTATTAGAACTAGAGGCGATTCCGGTAGCTTTGGGGATTTATTTTGTCTTTCGAGATCCAAGTTTTGGGCAAAGTTTTCGCGCTTCTCGCTATCGTTCTCGCGCTACTACGCCTAAAATTCGCGTCCCTAGTAGGCGGTTTGAAGATTATCAAGGGTTACTTACTCCCTTAATGAAATTTATAAGCGATCGCGGACGATTGCCTATAAAAGGCGAAATTGGGCAACAATTGGAACTACTGACGGAATTTGTTAGTTTTAGACGTGCCTTTCAAGTAATTCTTCAAGTCACGGATTCTCAAGAATGGGCAGAAATAGCTCAAAAACGCCGAGAAGATTTGTTAGTGTACTTTGCTTTAAGCAAGTTTAGCCACCGTCCAAAATTAGCAGACTTAAAACCCCAAGTTCAAGAAGATATTAAAGCTTTATTTGGTAGTTATAAGCAATTACTCCTCAGCGCAGATGAGATGCTGTTTGGCGTTGGCAATTTGGCTATTATTGACCAATGTTGCCAAAAGTCCGAAGTTGGTCAAAAACTGCCCAATTCTTTAATAGTTCATGTTTCTAGCCTAGAATCTCTTAATCCTTTACTACGACTCTACGAAGGTTGTGCTAGTCGCACTATTGGACGTTTGGACTCGGCTAATGTCATTAAATTTCATACCAAAGTACCAAAAATTTCCTACTATTTTTACCCAAATTTCGATCTCGAACCTCATCCTACTTTGGTCGCTAGTATGCAGATAGATTTACGGGATTTGCAAGTGATTTATACAGATTACGATGACGACTCTAATCCCCCGGTGTTGCACCAAAAAGATACCTTGGTTACTTCTGAGTATCCGCAATACGCCAAATTTGCTAAACTAAGCGACCGAGAACAAGATTGGGGTTTATTAGATAATTGGCGGGAAATTAAGCGCTTGCAAGGTTGGCAAAAATGTCTAATAGAACATTGCGCTACTATCGAAAATTATCAATTGCGGTGGCGCAAAGATGCCGATCCTTATAAGTTAAAATTACTACGTTCGGCGTTAAACAAGAAAAGAGCTAATAGCAAAAACTTTTTTAATACTTAGCTAATTCAGTCCAACTTTCTATCCCTTTTTTAGTTGGTGTCCCTTTAGTGGTAAACGTCCAAATATCTCGCTTATGCTGAAACCCGTAACTAATATGAATTGGTCTATCTGCGCCGTAGAAATAGATAGAATCAAAGGGTAAACGCGATCGCAATATCCATTCAACAATGCGATCGCTCTTTTCATCTATAATCAAAAAATCACAAGCAGCGCCTAGTCTTTCGCAGTAATATTTACCGTTTTTTTTGACTTCGTAAGCCATATGCTGATCTCTATGGGGATCTATTCGACCGTTTTTAGTTCCTGTAAAAGGATCTTTTTTGTCTAAATATTTCCGTAAGCCTGAAGAACAAAAGCCATAAGTAAGCTGAAACTTATCTTTTCCAAAGCAGTCAATTATCGGCTCTAAAATAAATTGACTCAAAGCTTGTAGTGCTGAAATAGTCGGTTTTAAGTTTGTCGGATAGCAATTAATTTCTTTAGTGTATTTCTGATAAGTATTAGTACAACTGCAAAAATCTTCAAGGCTAAAGTATTTACCAACCTGCATAAATTAAAAAATCAATAGTTACAATAAAGTTGTACTATCTCCATAAATAGCCAGCATAATATTGTACATTTCTAAAAAGTTAATCATCGAATCGCATTCTTCTTCTTTAAAGTCTTCGTAGTAACGAATTAACTCGGCAATGCAAGTTTCTAAATGAGAGTAAGCAGGTTTGCAAATAAGCATAATTTTAAGTAATACCGTTACTAAAGTCAAAGTATTACTTTGAGAAATTAGCAGCAAAAATAATGGCGATGGCTGACGATGATTTTCTGTAGTTAAACTCTCAATTAATCGATTACAGGTAATAATTATTAAGGAGTCCGTTAAAACTTCCTCATTATGCTTTTCATAGAGTGATAATGTTTTTAAATCTAACGTATCTAATAGTTCTTCGTGATCAATAAAGATACTTAAGTATTTATGCAGATTTTGCTTATAACTTCTATACTTTATTCCTTTAGCCTGCTCTGTAAAAATTTTAGCAAATTTCTTATAAGTAGCTGGTTCGCGTTTGGCTACGATGGTTTTGATTAGCCTTAAAACTTCATCACTTACACTCGTTGGGTTTCTTGATACGTTACTTTGGCTATCATTTTCTGAACGAGCAAGGTACATTGTCAAATCAAATTTAAAGCGATACCTTAAATGTTTTGCTCTTTCCTTAGCAGCTTCCCGGTGTTCTAAAGAATTTTTAGGATTGACAGATTGAGCTACAAATATATGAGAACTATAACGTTCGCTCCAGTGGCGTGTTTTTTGCGTTTGCTGAGTTTGTTGGCTAACAATTTTATCTGCAAATAGTTTAATCTCTTGGTAATCTTGACTACCTACAAACTTTTTTAACCAAATTCTTAAACAATTACTAATTGGTGAAAGCGAGGTTTTTTCAAGACTTGGGTTTTTGAATAACTCAACTAAATTATGTATGTGTTTGATTTGTTTAGTCGTTTTCCAGTTATTTATTAATATGTAGCAGCAGCGTTTGAGCGTTGCATAAAATACTTCCTCTTCCCCAGAAACAACAAGTTCATATAAACCTTCAACAGCCCCCGAACTGGTAGAACCTAAATGCTGAATAAATAAACTATTAAATTCTTGCAAAACGGCTTCAGGCGACCAGCTTTTAATAATATCAATTAGAAAAGAATATATTTTATCTTGAGCCTGCTCAATATCTTCCGTTGGTCTAATTATTTTGACATTTGCTTGATAATTTTGATTGTCTATCATAACAGCACTTAATAAGTATAAAAAAGTAGTATAAAAAATTATTTTATATTTAACCCACTTGGGTAATTATGATAATTTTTATTTATAAAATAGTTTTAGGTCATTGACTTAATGCGATTTATTATTGATAAAGCTAGTTCTATCTACTGTTATGTATCACCGAGATTCTACGGATAACTTTATTATTTATTATGTTATCAAAACTCAATTTTAGTAAATATACGGGCTTTTGCCTCAACATAGTTTTAATTTAACCCAAAAAATAATTTGATTGCTTATTGCAGATTAATGCCTACAAGCAAATGATTTGATACCAAGACGTGGCTTAGTATTAAGTTATCATTTTTAATTTTGAGCTTATTGTAGCATTGACCTCTTCTCGGTCAATTTAGTAACTGAGCAACCTAATACTTACTGGCTGTGCTTATTGTTTCCTAGCAACGGCTTGTGAGTCCAAAACGCTTTTTGGTCTTAAGTGCGCCAGAGTATACTTCAGATTTTACCTTTGTGCAAGCCCTGCTGGATCACTAAATTATAGATAGGTAATAAATTACCCCGCGAAACGCTTTGTTCTCATTCCTAAAAAGACTGAGTTTTTAGCATCCCGCGAGGTTTTTATGGTTTTGTTATGGGGGCAGAGAGACTTGAACTCTCACGACTTTTACATCAACGGATTTTCATCCTCTTGCAGCTTTCGCTACTGCCTAAAGATAAACTCTTTAGGTTTTGAGAATTGGACTCTCCCTTTACCCTCGCACCGTTGCGTTAGGGTAGCTCCCGTCGAGTCTCTGCACCTTCCGAGAACCTAGGTTTTCGGCTTGGCTCAGGATTGCCTTGTCTGCGATCAGATTTAGGTTTCCCTGAGTTTGAGAGCGGTCACTTGACAGATTTCTCCAGTCAAGGCTCAGTTTTCTAAGTCCGCAGCGTCTACCATTCCGCCATGCCCCCAGTCTTAATTTGAGCGCGACTTCTAACTATATACATAATCAATTCATTTGTAAATAGAAAAAAATAGTAATTTTTGATTTTAGGCTGAAATTGCTGAATTTTATGGGTAGTCAATGCGTCAAAGTGCAAAGAACGTAATAATATAGCAGGTGAAATCGCCTTTGGCACTTGGAACAGAAAACCCATGATTGTACCCTTACTTTACTTGATACTGGCTGGCTCTTACTTATTTGTACTACCGATCGTTACTTTGTTTTATTTAAGGCTGCGTTGGTATACGGCTACTTCCTTTGAGCGCGGTTTTATGTACTTTTTAGTATTTTTCTTTTTTCCAGGGTTACTACTGCTGTCACCTTTTGCAAATTTTCGCCCCCAACGACGACAAGTTCAGGGGTAAACCATGCGAAAAATTGATGTATTGGGCATTGGCATTGGTATTTTTGTGGCGGGTGGGCTAGTTTATATCGTGTTGCAGGTAGCTGGTTTAGACAATCTAGAAGCGGGTATCTGGAGTCAATTATTGTTGGTAGCTGGCTTGATTGGCTGGGTAGCGACTTATATTACTAGAGCCGCAGGCAACAAAATGACTTACACTCAGCAACGGGAAGCCTACGAAGAAGCCTATTTTAAAAAGAGGTTAGAGGAGCTTACCCCAGAGGAATTAGCACGGGTTCAAGCTGAAATTGACCAAGAGCGATCGCAAACTAAGTAATTCTAAGTCAAAAACAAATTTAGCTGGGGCTAGAGTAGCAGAATTATCAGTTCTATTGGCTTTGTAGGGAGCAGGAAGCCTAGGGAACCGATGTAGAGGGGGGTTACTATCATATAGTGATTGCAAGCTCTTTAGCGTAGATATACAATTTGCGCCCAGCGTCTCAAAGATTTTTTATATGCCACAACCCTTAGACGATCTGCAACAAAGTGCTAACAACTGGCTGCTAGGTGGAGATTTCCAACAATTAATTCAACTAACCGAGGAATTCTACTTAGAATTGTCTCAATGGACACAGCAGGGAATAGCACCAAAAGTATTAATTGCCGAACAGGAACCTGTAAAGTTTTTAGCGGGTTTTATTGCAGCTTCGGCGGCTAATTGTCCAGTTTTTTTAAGCAATCCCTACTGGGTACAACAAGAATGGCAGCAAGTATTTAAAATAGTTCAACCAGACTTAATTTTAGGTTGTGGAGATTGGGGTTTAGAAATTAAAAATTATTATCCTACCTCTCAGCCATTTTTAAATCCTAACTGGGTAATGATTCCGACGGGTGGTTCTTCAGGAAACATTCGCTTTGCTATTCATACCTGGGAGACTTTGACAGCATCCGTTGCAGGTTTTCAGCAATATTTTCAACTGCAAGAAATAAATTCATTTTGCACGTTGCCGCTATATCATGTAAGCGGAATTATGCAATTTATGCGTTCTTTTACTACTAATGGCAAGCTAATAATTCAGCCATTTAGGCAGTTAGAAACTAATCTGTTTAAAGCTCCAGTCAGCGATTTTTTTATATCATTAGTGCCAACTCAGTTACAGCGATTGTTAGAAAAGCCAGATACTGCCAAATGGTTGTCAAAATTTAAAGCTGTATTATTGGGTGGCGCACCAGCTTGGCAAGAATTACTAGCAAGGGCTAGACAATATCAGATTAATTTAGCTCTTACTTACGGGATGACAGAAACCGCTTCGGGGATAGCAATTCTAAAGCCAGAAGACTTTTTAAAGGGAGAAAGTAACTGCGGACAAGTTCTACCTCATAGTAAAGTTTCAATTTTTAATGATGTAGGAGAAAAATTAAAACAAAACGAAGTAGGAAATATTACTATTAATTCTCAATCTCTAGCCCTTGGGTATTATCCAAACTTATTTGAGAATAGAGAAGATTTTGGATTAGACGATTTGGGATTTTTCGATTCAAAAGGTCATCTAAATTTAGTAGGACGTAATAGTAATAAGATAATCACTGGTGGAGAAAATGTTTACCCGATAGAAGTAGAAGCCGCTATTCGAGCTACTAACCTAGTTAAGGATGTTTGTGTAGTTGGTGCAAGCGATCGCCTTTGGGGACAAGTAGTGACCGCAATTTACATCAAAAAAGAGCAAAGCGTTTCTACTACTAGGTTACAAATAGCGATCGTCAACAAATTAAGCAAGTACAAACAACCTAAACGGTGGATTGCAGTGGAACAGATACCCCGCAATTCTCAAGGCAAAGTCAACTATAAACAAATAAATGCAATAGTTGAAGAATATCTAAAGATTAGCAATCAAATATTTTAGGCTAAAATTAAAATAAATATTTTTTGGATAAGTTCACTCTCTGCAAAACTGTAACCAAAGCGACATTTCTGTAGATAAGTCTTGCTTAGTTCTAAGACTTGGATTAATACAAATATGTCGAGTAATTGACTTAGCCATCAATTGTTTTTTTTCGTCGAACACCTGATAAAGAATTTCAAACTTATCGCTGCTTAACTGTTGAGGCTGCAAAGTAATATTAATTTCATCTCCACAAAAAAGCGGGCGAAAAAAGTCAACATGAGCGTGAATAATTGGGATAGCCAGTATAGAATTGCTAAAAAATAATTTGAGATTAATATTTGCTGCAATTAAAGAAGCTTCGTAAGCTTCATGACAGATTGACAGTGCGTTGGCAAAATAAACAACTCCCGCAGCATCGGTATCGCAAAAGCGAACAACTCTTTTGTAAGTAAAGGGCATTTTGTGAGGATGATTTAGTTTAAGTGTAAGTTGCCATACTTATCGCTCCCCTTAAAAAGGGGTAAAGTATTTATTAGTTCGTCTTAGCAAGTTCGAGCAACAATGGAGCTAAAAGCTTGGCTAAATCTAGCATCTGGCTTTTGCGAAGTTACAAATACTTTAACGCTTCCCAATGCTCCGTAGAGTTTAGAAAAAGCATCTAAAAGCAGCATAGTCATTTAACAGCAAGCTTAAAGTTTAGGTATAATTAAATACCTTCAAAAATATTAACTTGGACTACTTAGCTTTTAAAAAAGGTCAGATTTGATATTTTTATACAAGAAGATGTTTTGAAAGTCTTTTGATTGATATCCAGTAGTTGCACTCTTGCTTAAAAAGGACGTTTACAAAATATTTAATATTTTCCCCCCTTAATAAGGGGGGAATTTTATCAACCAGTATACTTATCTACAAAGCTTTGCAAACCTGACTTATAGCCAGCACCAACGGCTTGAAATCTCCATTCCCCGTCTTTCTTGTACAACTTGCCAAATTCAATTGCTGTTTCCGCAGACGCATCCTCATCTAATTCATACTTAGCAATTTGAGTTTCTGTAGCATTGTCATAAATTCTGATGTATGAGTTTCTAACTTGCCCAAAGTTTTGCTTTCTTATTTCTCCTTCGTGAATAGTTACGACAAAAACTATTTCTTGAATAGAAGCATCAACTTTACTTAAATCTATTTGGACAGTTTCATCATCGCCAGCACCTTCTCCAGTTAAACTATCTCCTTCATGTTTTACTGAGCCATCAGGAGAAGTTTTATTATTGTAAAATACAAAGTATTTATCATTAGGAACTTTATTGTTAGTTCCCAACATAAATACAGAGGCATCCAAGTCAAAAGCTGCGCCTGTATCTGTAGCGTTAATGTCCCATCCTAGACCAATCCCAGCATTTTTCATATTGGGTGCTTCTTTCGATAAATTGATTCTTTCGCCTTTTCCGAGATTAATTGACATGATTGTTACCTAACTTTTTACAACGATACGTAGCTTTGTCTAAGATGCAAATAGACATTAATTGTCTATTTTAGAAGTAGAATCCAACTATAGTTTCTACCTAACATTTAAGCGTAGGTTTTTATAAGTTCTTCTAAACCATTAGCTTGAACTCCATTCCCAATAGCTGCCATTTTCCACTCATTATTACGATTATAAATCTCTGCCATAATCATCCCCGTCATACCTTTGTATTCTCCCCCAGACAAATTGTATCTAGCTAATTCTTTATTATTAGCAGCATTAACTAAGCGAACAAAAGCATTTTTGACTAAGGAAAAGTCTTGATTGCGAGTTTTACACTGATAGATATTAACCGTAAAAACAAGTTTTTGAATATCTTGAGGTATCCGAGCCAAGTCTACAATAATCTGCTCGTCGTCGCCATCTCCCGCACCAGTGAGATTGTCTCCCAAATGGGTAATTGCTCCCGATTTATGGGATAAATTGCCAAAGTAAACTACATTAGCTTTATCTTGAATTTTATCCTCTCCATTTAAGCAAATAACTGAGGCATCTAAGTCGCAGTCTTGAGTATTGCTAAAAGCCCCAAATAAGCCGCCACCAGAACGTTTTGCTACATCCCAGCCTAATCCGCACATTAGCCTAGTAAGCCCTGGTGCTTCTTTAGATAGGGAAATGCGTTGACCTTTTTCTAGGTTGATTGCCATGTAAATTATCCTAATTATTGGTTGCTAGAGTGACTACCCAGTACAAATTAGTTATAGCGATTGAGAATAGCTTGCAAACCGCCTTGATAACCTGCTCCCACTGCATTCAGCCGCCATTCGCCATCTTTACGGTAAAGTTCTGCCATAATTAGGGCGGTTTCAACAGAGTAATCTTCTACTAAGTCATAGCGGATTACCTCAAGTTTTGTCTGAGCATTGACAACTCGCACAAAAGCATTTCTTATTTGACCAAAATTTTGACTGCGTTGTTGAGCTTCGTGGATAGTTACTGCCACCACAATCTTTTGGACTTCGTTAGGAACTTTTTTGAGGTTAACTTTGATAACTTCATCGTCTCCCTCCCCTACTCCGGTGAGGTTGTCTCCCATATGCTGAACTGATTTGTCAATATCGGGGCTTGTTAAGTTGTTGTAAAAAACAAAGTGATTATCAGAAATTAATTTTTCGTTACTATTTAGCAAGAATACTGAAGAATCTAAATCAAAGTCGTAACCTGTATCGGTGGCTTTGATGTCCCACCCTAGTCCAATAAAGATTTCTGTTAAACCTGGAGCAACTTTTTCTAAGGATACTCGTTGTCCTTTAGTTAACGAAACTGCCATATTTTTTTCTTCCTGTGGGTAAAAAACTCAGAAGTTGATTTGTGCTACAAGGAATCTTTGCCAATAACTACAGTTCGTAAGCGATTACTTTTGGAAAATAATTTCCTTATTTGCCTATTCTATTAATTAGTTTTGCTGTTTGCATAGTTAGGATGTCTAAGGGTAGTTTTTTGGGTTGCCAAAATTGAGGCATATTTTTTTACAGTTTTAGGCTCTAATCCTTTTGTACTGCGCTCTATCTTATTTTTCGTAAGCAAAACTGCCATCCGTAAAAATACTTAAGATAAAAAGCACTCTCTTAATTAAGGCTACTATTTATTGTTAAATAGATTGAAATAAAAAAGTTGTTTTTGACTTGATGTCAAGTAGTTAATTTATATTAATTGTTACTAAGAATATTTAAGGTCAATTATTTAGCTTTTTGTTTGCCAACTTCTTACAATTACTTGTAGTTCTTTGGTGTCTAAATAATCTAAAGCAAAAGCTCTATGCAACAAAGGAGTAGGAATAAATCTGTCGTATTTTCGCAGCTTTAATACCTCTTTACTACTGACTAATTGTTGGGGGGATATTTGTTGAGTGCATAAAGAATAAATCTGGTTAAAAGTATCATCTATTTTATCTTTACTTAATTTAACTAGCATAAAGTACGGGCTTACACCAGTAATACTTTTAATTTCTAAAGTATCTCGACAATATAAATTGAGTAATCTTTCAAAAGTTCGATAAGCTACCGTTCCCATCCAAGGTAAAATGCAACAAATATTGCTTTTTATTGGTAAAATATTGAACTGATTTATTCCTGTAGTTTTAGCCAATTGACGCACGGTTTTTAATCTTTTTTTAGCGCCCGATTGTAAGTAGCTGTATTCTGTATCTGCCGCTAAAACTTGCTGCATTTTCTGCAAAACTTTAGTATGAATATTACTACTACCACCGCGCCAAGCGATATTGGCGATTCCTTCAACGGGTTTCACCCAAATAGTGTTTGCTTTTGGCTCAATATCAAAGATTTCCCAGTTTCTACCTGCTAAAGTAAAGCGATTTCCTGGAGGTGGCATAATAATACTGCCAATTTCCATAGATTCATCTCTGACTTTATACTCTTTGTTGTCAGTAAATACGGCGTAGAACTGGAAAGAGTTAACAATTTTCTCACCTTTTACCCCAATAATTAAATTACCTTGTTCTGTTTGCTGTAAATGGTCAATTTCTAATAAATGATTTAATAATAGGCGAAAATCATCGGTAGAAATAGCTGTAAAACTTGGCAATTTTAAAACTTGTGCTGCTAACGCCGCCGGAGAAAGTTCGCCCATTGCCGCTAAAATACTCATAGTTTGGTGATATAGCAAGCTCATCGGGTACTGTAGCGGACGGATGGGTTCAATCCAGCGTTCTTCGAGGTAAAGTTGGATAATTGCGATCGCCTGCAACAATTGCCAAGGAATTTGATAAGGTAAAGCGGATTCCCCAGAAAGCTCTTTTTCTGTACACACAAACCCCATCTCAGACGGTTCTCCGCGCCTTCCCGAACGTCCTAACCTTTGCAAAAAGCTGGAGACGGATATTGGTGCGCCTAGTTGCATGACGCGCTCTAATTGACCAATATCTATGCCCAATTCTAGAGTAACAGTTGCTGCCGTTACTGCTGAAGATGTGCGAAGCCCTGCGTGCGCGCTTGCGCTATCGCGCATTGCCGATTCCGCGTCTTGGCGCAATTTAGTTGAAATACTCCCATGATGAACATGATAAATGTCTGGAAACCCAACATTTGCAGCTATTTGGCGCAAATTAGAAATAACTGATTCTGTTTCAGCGCGGTTATTGGCAAATATCAGGCAGTTGCGAGACTTGGTACGCTCAAAAATGTATTGATAGTAAGGATTTGTAAGAGATTCTTCCTCTTTATCTGACGTATAAAAATGCTCTATAGCCAAATGTAACTTTCTTTGTCCATTTTGGATATCTGAAGTGATAACTTCTCGATTAGTTCCAGCTTGCAACCACTTGGCGGCGGAAGTATAATCGCCTAAAGTTGCAGATAAGCCAATCCGACGCGGTGGAATGGGAATAAATTTAGATAACCGTGCTAATTGACAAAGAATTTGACCACCACGTTCAGAACTCATAAAAGCATGAACTTCATCAATAATAATAAATTTTAATTCACCAAATAAACGATTCAGTTGACTATGTTTATTTATTAACAAGCTTTCTAGAGATTCTGGCGTAATTTGCAATACACCTTTAGGGTCTTTTAATAGCATTTGTTTACGACTTGGTGCAACATCACCGTGCCAATGACAAACCGGAATATCTGCTTCTTTTAACAAGTCATTTAACCTGACAAATTGATCGTTAATTAATGCTTTTATCGGACTAATGTATAGTACGCCAATCGTATTTGTTTGGTTTTGCTGCATTAAAGTCAAAACTGGCAAAAAAGCCGCTTCAGTCTTTCCTGAAGCCGTACCCGCAGCTAGTAATACATGAGCATCTGTGTCAAAAATTGCTTGACAAGCTTCTATTTGAATCGGACGCAATTCCGTCCAATTGTGAGTGTAAATATATTCTTTAATAAACGGTGCAAGTCTAGAAAATGTGGAGTCGCTCATAAAGTAAATTCAGTAAATTCGCTATTATCTACATTACTACTTTTATTATTAGTATTAAGTGAAAAGCCAGAACTATGCAGTAATTTATTTATAGTCAAATCTGGGTTCTGCTGTAAAATATTTAAAACACTCACAAAATCGCGTACTATTTCGCCAGGAGTTAGCAAAGCATTTGCACCTAAACGTTTGATAACTTCTTGCATAAACATTTTTAATTCATCATTTGTTAAGGGTTTTTCTGTGCTGTAATGAACCGCATGAACATTAGTTAATCGCTGGAAAAGCGACAATATTTCGGATTCTGTTAACGATTCTAACTGAAAAACTGGGCTAGAAGTATCTTGAAAACCTTTTGTAAAGCGGCTTTTTGTCGTGCGTCGCTTCCAGGCTAAATCATTAAAAAGACCGCGCTTTGAATCTTCTAAAAAGTTAGGAGTTCCGCCAATATAAATGCCTAAATGTTCGGCTTTACCTTGCATAACGTCATTAAATATTGCCAGCAACTTATCATAATTATTTTGCCGTGATATAGTATGACTTATTTTGTATAAATGTACAGCTTCATCTAATAAAACTATTAATCCTTTATAACCAATATCGGCAACAAATTTAGATAATATTTTGATGTAGTCATACCAGCTATCATCTTCAATAATATCTCTAACTCCTAAAGCTGATTTTGCCTCAATTTTGTTAGCAAAATCAGCTTTTAACCAACGTAAAGCGGCGGTTTTTTTAGTATTGTCATCCGCACGATAGCCGCGCCAATAAGTAGTAATAACTGTCGCAAAAGCAAAGCCATGTACCAAACCTTCAGTTTCTTTGATTGCTTCTAGTATTTTTGTTTCTACTTTGTCATCAAACCCTTCATCATTAGGACGCATCCCTGTAGCTTGAGCAACTTGATTTTGAATGCTATTAATCCATCCTTCAAGTATTGGTGTTAAAGCACTACCATCAGGACGAATTTTAGTAGAAAGATTCTGCATCAATTCTCGATAGGTTGCTACTCCATGTCCACTGGTTCCCACCAAACGCCGCTCTGGCGATAAGTCTGCGTCAGCAACTACAAACCCTTGCTCCATTGCGTAGTTACGAATTAGTTGCAAAACAAAACTTTTACCCGCGCCATAACGTCCGACAATAAACCGAAATGCACCGCCACCTTCCCCGATATTATCTAAGTCTTGTAATAGGGCTGTGACTTCCTTTTCTCTACCTACAGCAATATGTTCTAAACCAACTCTTGGTACTACTCCCGCACCTAAAGAATTGATTAAAGCTGTAGTGACTCTTTTCGGTATTTTAATAGACATTTATAGCGTTTTATTTAAGTTAAGTATTTTGTTTAATAGTAGTAAATATTCTTCCATAATTCCTAAAGGTATAGAATCGCTCCCTGGCTCGATTAACAAATCTCCTATAGTATCTAACGCACATTCATTTATAGAATCAATTAATAACTCCGGCATGGTTATATTATCGTCAGCAATTTTTTTAATAGTTGCACTAGGATCGTTTTGCTGTATAATTGCTCTGATTACTTGCATTTCTGATTGACTAATATGAGAGATGAAATTCTGCCATTCTTCAGGGATTTTGTCGGCGGTTTTTTCGGAAGATAAATGTTTTCTTTGCGCGATAAGTTGATTTGATTGTTGCTTTATTTTATCATTTTCAGCTTGCTGTTCTAATAATTCTTGATTTAGTAAGCTGAGATGAATTTGAGTGGTAGCTTTTTGCTTTGCTATTGCATCTAAAGAGTCACTACATTCTGCTTGCTGTTTTTCCAATAGCTGAATCTCAGTTTGCAAGTGGTGAGATTTTTCTTCTAGCTGTGGTTTGAGGCGATTGAGCAGCATTACACCGTCTTCTAGCTCTTGCTTTTGAATGTGTAAGTGAGTAACTTGGCTACGCAAATCTTGTAACTGATTCTCAAATAAGTAAAATTCCGCCTCTGTATCGTGCTTTAATTTTTTAAGCGATCGCACGGATTGATCTATTTCGCCTTTGTGTTGCTCTAAGCCTTGAACTTGCGCCTGTAATTCTTGCAATGTAGTCTCTAGACTATGTTTTTGTTGAACTAATAAATCTAATTCTTGAGTAACTTGTTGCTGATAATAGCGTTGTTCGGTAGTGCGCTCAGATAATTGGCGCAATTGAACTTGGAGAAAGTTAATGTTAGTTTCAGTTTGTTGCCTTTGCTCTGAAATCACCCGCAAAGACTGATTTAATTGTGATTGCCACTTTTCTAGCGTGTAAATCTCTGCTTGTAAATCATTGAGAATCAGCTTTTGTTGACTTCGCTGTTTGAGATTTACCGCAGCTATTCCCAAAAATGTAGCAGGTATAGTAATTAAACCTGTTTTTAGAGCCATTCCTACATCTTGGCTGACAATTAAGCTTAGGACTAAGCTGGCACTAAAGACAACCGAACCCAGAAGCAACCGATTGTTTACCATAGCTGATAACAGTAAAGAAAATACAGGCGAGGCGCAGGATAAAGTATTGTACTACTACGTGCGAGTTTTGCTAAAATAATTGCCGCGATTATAAGCATTATCTAAATAATTCTTCTACTTAGTTGCTAAATCTGCTTGCATAAAGTCAATAAACTGTCGTGCAGTCCTTCCCGAACGCCCATTATGACGAGTAGCCCATTGCAAAGCCTGATATTCTAAGTCTTGCTGGCTAAGAGTAATATTAGCTTGGGCGGCTAAGTGACGAACAATTTTTAAATAGGTTTTTTGGTCGGCGCTCTCAAAAGTTATAGTTAAACCAAAGCGATCGCTAAAAGATAGTTTTTCTTGTACTGTATCCCAAGCATGGATTTCTTCGCTATTACTGGGACTTGGGCGATCGTCAAAAAATTCTTTAATTAAGTGTCGCCGATTAGAAGTCGCATAGACCACTACATTTTGGGGACGGGCGGTTAAATTGCCCTCTAGCACTACTTTAAGAGCCTTAAAAGCATCATCATCTTCCTCAAACGATAAATCGTCCACAAAGATAATGAACTTCTGTACAGCGCCGCGCAACTGCTCCAAAATGGTAGGTAAGGCTTGCAAGTCAGATTTAGCAACTTCAATTATCCGCAGTTGGCGACTTTGATATTCATGCAGCAATCCTTTAACTAAGGAAGATTTACCCGAACCGCGACTACCGTAGAGTAATACGTGCAAAGCTGGATAACCTGCAAGTAAAAACTCTGTATTTTTAATTAAAGTATCGCGCTGGTACTCGTAACCCGCCAGTTGATTTACTTGCACGGGGTCGGGAGTATTTATACCCACAAGTTGCCCTGATTGCCAGCGTAAAGCCTGGTATTGAGCAAATAAACCCGTACCATACTGCTGATAATACGCGGCTAAATCTTCTAAACCATCTGCCCAATTATCCAACTGTTGTAGCTTAGTTAGAGTTGGCGATTCACAATGCCAAACAACCGGAGCAAAATTAGTAGCCGATCGCACCCATTCGCTCAATAAGTCGCTGCTACATTGATAGAGTAGCTGCATTGATTGCAAATCTTGCTTAGTAGCGGCGATTAATGCTGGTGGTAAATTAGCTAAATCGGTATGTTGTACTTGACGAGAGAAAGGATTGTCATTTAGCAGAATTTGAGTAATTAAAAAATCTTGCCAACTTTGGTTAGTTTGAGAAATCGCTTTAAACCATGTAGCATAAGCTTCAATAGCAGCAATTTCATCAATATCGCTATGACGCATAGTTTGCATTAATTCGATTTGATGCAATGTTTGCAATAAGTCGATAAATGATTTACCAACAGGATTAGTTAAGACAGATTGATACAAGAGTAAAGACGCGCAACAACGGCGCAGCACTTGAATTGATAAATCCATGAGTAAAGTAATTTTAGGTTATGTTACCAGCAATAGCTCTTGAAGTTAACTAACTAATGGTGGATGGCTAAAACTTTGTTACAGAGTTACAAAGAATCAGCTAATACAAATTTAACCAGATAGCCTTGTATAAGCCTCATTGATTTTCTTAAACTTCTCTTGAGCTTGCAATTGCATTCTAGGCTGATTAAAAAATAAGTCGGGATGCCATTTTTTAACTAACCGCTTGTAAGCTTGTTTAGTTTCATCTTTAGAAGCACCGGACTTGATCTCTAAAGCTTCGTAATAAACTTGATTATTATCGCTTGTAGGTGCAGTATATCTGGTATTTACTTGTGCTTGAGGATTACGCATTTGGGCTTTTAGCTGCTCTAATTCTTCCTCAATTTCCTGCGATAGATATTTTTTTTTCGTTTTACTGTCACTGGTTGGCGGAGTGTATTGAGCATCAGGAGGATTTACTTGTGCTTGAGGATTACGCATTTGGGCTTTTAATTTTTGTAATTCTTCCTCAATCTCCCAGGCTTCAAAACTATTCATAGCATTTCTAATAAATTATCTATTAACTGCACCTGATAATTTTGTTTAGTTACTTCTAAGGATTCTTTAGTTTTTTGAAACTCAATAGATTGAATTGCTCTTTGTTCATACTGATATAGTGTTGTAAAAGCATCTTTACTAAAACAAGTTAAATAATCTTTGGCAGCAATAGTATAAATTTGAGTAATTTGTTGCTGATAATCGCCTGTTGATTCGGGTTCTTGTCGTTCCTCTGTTTGGTTTAAAATATAGCTCACACCACCTACTACCGCCGCGCCTACAGGGCCGCCTAATAGCCAACCAAAGCCAGTTGCGATCGTAACGGGTGTAATATCGTTACTACTTGTTTTAGTTACTGGCGGTGGCGGGATAGAGAGTTGAGGAGCAACAGGAAAAGAAATTGCTAGTTTGTCAGGATGTTTAGTATTAAAAAACTCGCAAGCTTTATCAATCCATTGACTAATTGCCTTTTGATGTTCTAAAACTGCTAACTTAAATTGTTCTTGCCAACTGTCAAAACTACCTTGTTGTAAAGCTAAAACAAGGTAGTTTTGATAGCGCTCTAATAAGCTTGGTAAATATAGCCAACTTTGAAACTTGCTGCTACTGGCTTGAAAACCTTGTTTAATTAAAGTTTCGGCTTTTTGTTTGATGTCAATTTTTGATTGATGATTTGCTTTGGCGGCGGCGATTTCAGCAGAAATCGCTTGTTTCTTCGCTTCTAGAGCAGTTTTTACTTGAGAGGCAATTTCTTCTACGCGCAGTAAACGATGATCGATTTGCTCTTTTTGCACCCCTACTATAGTTTGCAAAGCCGATTCAAAGGTAGAAAGTCCGCTAATTTGAGCCGCCGCTACATCTCCTTTGAGTCTGGATCTTAAAGCAGGTAAAGCATCAACGCGATACAAATTACTAATTCCTGGTGGTAGCTGAGAGCGGAAACTTTCAGCTACAAATCGCAAGCGGTGGAATACTTCTTTTTGCTCGTCAGATTCTAATAAATTGAGAAAATTAACGACAAAAACTACTGTTGTAATTCCCCGATCTAGCAACCAATCGCGCAAGTTTTCTCGCTCTCCCAGAGTCATCAACTTACGCGCATCTAGTACCTGTACTAAGTAGCTAAACAAAATTAATTACATAATTTGTGCCAAACTCTCGAAGAATCTTTTCTACAGATGCTACGAAAGTTGTCCAACTTTTGTAAGCATCAATTTCAATCCATTGATACTTAATGAACCG
>JAABUN010001336.1_pt1 | contig 55414 bp, 45 predicted proteins | sample 5559311 | NCBI WGS metagenome assembly JAABUN01 (sample SAMN10711877, study PRJNA513370) | rock metagenome | isolation source: Antarctica rocks | place: Antarctica: Victoria Land, Siegfried Peak sud
CGGTAGCGGCGGGGCTGCCGTCGCCAAAGTCCCAGCGGGTAGCGGCGTTGCCGCCCGCGTCGCCAAAGCGCACCAGCAGCGGCATCTGCCGGTCCTGCACGCAGGCCACCGGCGCCCAGCCGGGTTGGAAGGTGGGCACCGGGGCCACGCCCACGCGCCGGGTAGCCGTGCCCGTGCAGCCGCCGGTCGTGATGGTATATACCAGGCTGGCCGAGCCCGCGAAGCCCACCGGCGGCGTGAAATAAAAGCCCGTGGCGGCGCTGCCGCTCACGCCGGTACCCGTCCAGACGCCGCCGGCCGGCAAGGCACCGCGCAGCGGCACTGGCCGCTGGCTGCCGGGGCACAGCAGCGTATCGAGCGGCAGGCTCACCGCCAGCGTCGAAGCTACCGTTACGGTCATCGTTTTCTGCACCGGGCAAGGGGTGGTAATACCCACCACGTACGCCAGCGAGAACGTGCCCACGCCCGCCGTGGCCGGCACGAAGTAGTAGTCGCCGGGGCCGGTTTGGCCCACGCCCCGGCCCGACCAGTACCCGCCCGGCGTGTTGGCCGACAGGGGGTAGCGGGTGGTATTGCCCACGCACAGGGGGGTAGGCAGGGGGTTCAGCACCACGTTGGTCGCGTCGAATACCGTAATGCGGCGCTCGTCGGTGGCGGTGCACGAATTGTCGGCCGCCCGGCGGGTGTAGCTGAGACTGACGGTGCCGGCCAGCGCCGACGAAGGCGTGAACAGGAAGCCCGTCGCTACCGAGCCCGACACGCCCGGCCCGCTCCAGGTGCCGCCGGCCGGCGTGCCGAGCAGGGCTATCGGCGAGTAGCCCACGCACACCGTTTGGTCGGCGCCGGCGTCGGCCTTGGTCACCAGCACCGGGCGGGTGGCGGTGCCGGGGCAGCCCACACTGTAGGTGTAGGTGAGGGTGGCGCTGCCGGTAGTCACGAGGTTGGGGTCAAATACCTGGTCGGTGCCGTTGGCGGCCAGCCCTACCCCCGTGCCGCTAAACGTGCCGCCGGCCGGCGTGCCCACCAGCGGCACCAGGGGCAGCGGCGCGTTAGTGGTGGTGCAGTACGAGCCGAGCAGCCCCGTTCCGATGCTCACGGGCAGCGGGGCCACGGCCGTAACCTGCCGGGTAGCCGAGCTCACGCACTGCCCCGTGCTCACGGTATAGGTGAGCGAGTAGGTGCCGGGGCCGGCCGGCGTAAATACGTAGCCCAGCGCCGGGCTGCCGCCCACGCCGGGGCCCGCCCACACGCCGCCGGCCGGGGTGCCCACCAGCGGCGAGGGGCCGTTGGCGCACACCGTTTGGGGCGGGCCTACGTAGGCGATGTCGGGCTGAAAGTTGAGCACGAACGCCGCGTTGTTGCAGCTGTTGGGGCTGCCCGTATTACTAGCGTAGTAGTTGGCCCCCAGCGGAATAGGAAAGCCCTGGTTGGTAAAGCAGGCGCACACGGCCTGGTACACGATGCCGCGCGGGTCGAAGCGCGAGGTGCCGCCATCGACGTGCTCGCGCTCACTACCCCCGAAAAAAGTGCCGTAGCTGAGCGCCGTCAGGCCCGCCGAGAATTGCGCCAGGTAGAAGTCGGCCCCGTCGGTCTGGGGCTGCACGGCGTAGGCCGTGGTGGGCAGGCCCGTGGTATTGCCGCCCAGGTTGGCGTAGAGGTACGACGAGACGCTGGTGCTGCCATTATTGGGGCCGCCCCAGCCGCACACGTACACCCGGTCGCAGCGGTCCACCAAAAAGGCGGTGGGCACGATATCGACCACGGGCCGCCCGCTGCCGAATACCGTCGCCAGCTGGGTTTGGGTGAGGTTGGCGTCGAGCTTGTGAATGAACTGCCGGCCATCGGTATTCTTATACAAGCCAGTGGTGGTGGGGTAGGCGCCCAGCGACTGGCCCAGCACGTACACGCCGCCATCGCCGCCCAGCTGCAAAAAGAACGCCTGGTCGTAGGCGCTGGTACCCAGGTACGTAGCCCGCAGCAGGCTGGTGCCGCTGGCCGCGATGCGCGCCGCGAAGCCGTCCACGTTGCCCAGCGCGCGCGGGTTGAGGGCGCCGGTGGTGCCCGGCAGGTCGGCGCTGAGCGTGCCGCCGGCCACGTACACGTCGCCGGTAGTGGGCTCCAGCTGGAGCGAGTACGCGGCGTCGGAAGCGCTGCCGCCCAGGTAGCTGCCCCACAGCAGGGCGGTGAGGCCGGCGTTCAGTTTGCACACCACGCCGTCGGAAGTGCCGCCGCGGTAGGTGCTCTGGAAGCCGCGCGCCATCGGAAAATTGCTCGACGAGGTGCTGGAGGCGATGTACACGTTATTAGCCGCATCGACCAGAATATCACCCCGAAACGGGTCGCCGTAGTTGTGGGCCAGCTGCGGGGCAGCCGTGTAGGGGTTCAGCGGCAGCAGGCCGTCGTTGTTGGAGCCGCCGAGGTAGGTGCTGGCCTGCAAAGCCGCGCCCGAGGCCGACAGCCGGCACACCACGATGTCAGAGCCATTGACCTGGTAGATAGTGCTTTGCGCGGCGTCGCCAAAAGGGTCGGCCGCCGGCCCACCCATGAAGGTGCGCTGCACCGCCCCGGTCGTAGTCGGAAAATCAGCCGAGCCCGTGCTGCCCAGCACCAGCAGCTCGCCCTGGGCATTGGTGACGAGGCTCGCCGGAAAATCGGCCAGGCTGCCGCCCAGGTAGGTGGCCCAGGCCCGCGCCGCCGGCCCGGTCTTGGTCACGTCGTACTTGATGAGGGCCATGTCGATGATGCCCGCGCAGGAGGTCTGGTACGCGCCGGGGCTGGCCGGGTAGCCCAGGCTAAACGCGATGCCGCCCGAGTAGAGGTTGCCCGCCGCGTCGTAGGTGGCCGTGAAGCCCCAGTTGGTGGCCGTCGAGCCGGTGTAGGTGGCAAACACCACCGTGGGGTCGATGGTGAGGGGTAGGGCGCGGTCATAATTGCCCAGCGCGAAGCGCACGGTGCCGCCCGCACCCAATTCGTAGCGGCAGGCCACGGGCCGGCGCGCGCCGGCCGCGTCGGTTTGCCAGGCCTGCGGGGCCAGCTCGCGCACGGTGCCCACGCTGGTCGTCAGCACCAGGTTGCCGAGCGCGTCGAGGGCTACCTCAGCCCCGTCGTGGCGCAGCCCGATGGCCGCCGGGTCGGCGCCCGGCGCCACCGTGAAGTCGTATTCCAGGCGCTGCTGGTCGTTTTCATAGAAGCGCGCCCCTACCCCCGGCCACAGCTCGGGGTAGGCCAGGGTACGGTAGCCGCGCATGTCGGCGGCCCAGTGCGCGGGGTCGCTGCCCTGGAAGAAGTTGCGGTGCTCGGCGGTGCGGCCAGCCGCCAACGGGTGGGCCGTGGGCGCGGCATTCACGAAGCGCAGGTCGAAGGCGTGGGCGCGCAGGGCGCCGCTGGGGGTAGGGCTGGGCGCGGCGCTGGCGCGCTGGCCGGCGGCCTCGGGCGCGTGGCCGGCCGGGTGGGCCAGGGCACCGTCGGCGAGCAGGGCCAGGCGCAGGCCGTCGGCCTCGGCAAAGAGCTGGCCGCCGCCGGGCAGCGCGGCCCGGTAGCGCACGGCGGCGGGCCACTGGCCCCGGTTTTCAATAAACTCCAGGTCGGGCTGGGCGGCGGGCTGACCGGGCTGTTGCGCCAGGGCAGTCTGACCTAGTAAGCAACAAAGCAACGTAGCGAGTAGACGCATTCGGTTTTAGAAATCGCAGAAGAAAAGGACTTCCAAATATACCCCTGCCGCCCGCTTTCCTTCACCGAAATTCTATTTCTCACAATGCTCGCCTGCAGCCCGGCGGGCCAGTTTTGCGTATCGGGTAGACTGGTTCCTGGTTTATGGTTCCTGGCTCCTGGTTGTCGTTCAAATCAGAAACCAGGAACCAGGAACCATAAACCAGGAACCCGAAACTCAAAAACCCTACCCCCCTCATTATGGACCAAGTAGCCGCTGGCGTGCACCAGCTCCGCATTAAGCGTTTTGTGAACGTGTATTTTGTCGAAACCGGCACCCCCGGCGAGTGGGTGCTGATTGACACCGGCCTGCCGGGCTCGGAGAAAGAAATTATCGCCGCCGCCGATAAGCTTTTTTATCCCGGCACCCACCCCGAGGCCATTATCCTGACCCACGGCCACCTCGACCACCTGGGCGCGGCCAAGGAGCTGGCGGCGCACTGGCACGTGCCGGTTATCGCGCACCCGCTGGAGCTGCCCTACCTCACGGCCAAGGCGCTGTACCCGCCCAGCGACCCCACCGTGGGCGGCTCGCTGGCCTTTATGAGCCGGTTTTTTCCGAAGCAGCTACCCGACCTGACCGACGTGGCCGAGGCCCTGCCGCTCGATAGCGAGCAGCCGCCGTACCTGGTGCAGTGGCGTTGGCTGCACGTGCCGGGCCACGCGCCGGGCCAGCTCGCGTTCTTCCGCGAGGCCGACCGCACCCTCCTCGGCGGCGATGCCTTCGCGACCACCAACCACGAGTCGCTGCCGGCCGTGCTGCTGGGTATTCCCGAAATCAGCGTGGCGGGGGCGCCTTTCAATTACGACTGGGAAAAGTGTCGCCAGTCGGTGCGGACGCTAGCCGACCTCAACCCCGCCGCCATCGGCTGCGGCCACGGCCCGGTCATTCAGGGTCCCGAAGCAGCTGCCGGCCTGCGCAAGCTGGCCGACAACTACCCGCTGCCCGCCCAGGGCCGCTACCTGCATGAGCCGGCCCTCACCGACGCCAGCGGCGTGGAACACCTGCCGCCCAAGCCCGCCGACAAGCTGCCCCGGCAGGCGGCGGCCATTGGCGCGGGCCTGCTGCTGGCCGGCGCCGCGTGGCTGGTGATGGGGGGCCGCCGCAAAAAGCGCAAGCACCCGAAACCTGCCAAAAACTACGCGGGCACCAGGTACGCCAAGCCGGGCCGCCGACCCGGCGCGTAAGCCTGGGCGCTATTTTTGACGGGGGTAGGGCGGGCGCGTTGGGTGCCCGCCCTACCCCCGTTTTTTTATCTTACCTCGCCCCATGACGCGCTACTTCCTGGCGGCCGGGCTGCTGGCCGCCCCCGCCCCAACCCCACCCGCCGCGTTTTACACCACGTATTCGTATACCGGCTACACCGTGGTGGACCTCACCACCGGCGTGCCGCCGACCCAGGTGCCGGGGGTAGGCGGCACGCTGGCCCTGCGCGCCGACGGCACCTACGACAAGCGCCTGAGCCTGCTGATGGGCGACAGTGGCCCGCGCATGTTTGCCCAACACGGCCGCTTCACGACCACGGCCGATAGCATCGTGTTCCGGTTCACGGATTTGAAAGGCCCCGACGCGCAGCGCGGCACCTACCGCTACGTGGCCAAAACCCGGCGCCTCACTATCACCCTCGACGGCTACCCCACCGGCAACAAAGGCGTGTATGAGCTGGTAGCCACCGCGCCGGCAACCGGTCGCTAGCCCCGGCCGGGTTGCTACCCCCCGGCCGGGCGTAGTAACTTGCGCCCGCATTCAACTCCTCTTCCCCACCCGGCCCACGAGTTGATAATTGATAACTGTTACTTGATAATTGAAGAATGGGACGCGCATTTGAATTCCGGAAAGGCCGCAAAATGAAGCGCTGGGACCGGATGTCGAAAGACTTTACCCGCATTGGCAAGGAAATCGTGATGGCCGTGAAAGAAGGCGGCCCCAACCCCGACTCCAACGCCCGCCTGCGCACCGCCATGCAAAACGGCAAGGGCGTGAACATGCCCAAGGACCGCGTGGACGCCGCCATTAAGCGGGCCAGCAGCCGCGAAGAAAAAGATTACCAAGAGGTTGTGTATGAGGGCTACGGTCCCCACGGCGTGGCCATTGTGGTCGAAACGGCCACCGACAACCCCACCCGCACCGTGAGCAACGTGCGCCTGTACTTCAACCGCAACAGCGGCGCGCTGGGCACGGCCGGCAGCTCCGACTACACTTTCACCCGCAAGGGCGTGTTTAAGCTGGCCGCCGAGGGCCTCGACCGCGACGAGTTGGAGCTGGAGCTGATTGACTCGGGCGCCGAGGACGTGTACGCGACGACTGAGGAAGACGAGCACAACGCCGAGCACCAGTATATGGTGGTCGAAACGGCCTTTACCGACTTTGGCCAGATGCAGAAAGCGCTGGATACCAAGGGCGTGAACATCGTGAGCGCTACCCTCCAGCGCGTGCCCAACACCACCGTTTCGCTCAACGACGAGCAGGCCGAGGAAGTAGAAAAGCTCATCGACAAGCTCGAAGAGGACGAGGACGTGCAGGCCGTGTACCACACGATGGGGTAAATTCCCACTCTTTTTACCAATAAAAAGGTCGTCCATCTTTGCAGTAGACGACCTTTTTTTGCCCTTGCCATATTCGATAAAATACCTATTTCCATATTTTACTGCATAAAAAAGCAGGTTATGGGTTAAAGTTTGTAGAGGCTCGTTCCGACAATGAGTCCGGTAGCATAAATGCCTCACCGTGCTGAATAGCGAATACTTTAGTGCTTAGAATCAAAGCACCAAAGCCGTTTTTCGCCCGAAATGTATGTTCATATAGGTCGCCAGTGCGGGTGTTATCGCCAGCGATGACACCCGTGTTATCATAAGTAGCTGGTCCTAAAAATCGAAACGATATTGGCTCATAACTGGCTGGGTCGTTAGCTGCTTCTTTCATACAAGCAGCGATAGCCGTCTGTTCGGGCGGCTGAGACTTGCCGCCAGCAGCGGCTATCAAGCATATAAGTACTGCTTTTTTCATAAGAGGACGAAAGTACGTTATCATCTTTCACTACGCTAATACTGGCAACCATCCCCGCTGCTTTGGTGCCTTTACGAGCGCCGCTGGTCTTGGCTGACTAGCGGCGTTTGTCGTTTCTTGCGATTCCTTATGAAAATTCTCCTCCTCCTGCCCGGCTTGCTGCCCTTCGCCGCCCTGGCCCAAACGGCCTCGCCCCTACCCCCCACCGACCCCAACATTCAGCGCCTGGTGAATGAGGTGTCGGCCAAAACCCTCGAAGCCGACGTGCGCAAGCTCGTCAGCTACGGCACCCGCCACACCCTGAGCGACACGAAGGATAAGAAGCGCGGCATCGGCGCGGCGCGCCAGTACGTGTTCGACGAGTTCAGGAAGTACAGCAAGGCCGGCGGGGGTAGGATGACGGTGGAGATGGACACCTTCACCTACAACCCCGACGGCCGCCGCGTGGATAAGAAAACGCTGATGGCCAACGTGCTGGCCACCATTCCCGGCACCGACCCCACCGATACGCGCATCTACCTGATGAGCGGCCACATCGACTCGCGCGTAACCGACATCATGAACCGCACCGCCGACGCGCCCGGCGCCAACGACGACGCCAGCGGCGTGGCCGCCGTGATGGAAGTGGCCCGCGTGCTGGCCGGCCAGAAATTTCCGTGCACGATAAAACTCGTGGCCGTGCAGGGCGAGGAGCAGGGCCTGCTCGGGGCCGACCACCTGGCCAAGCGCGCCAAAAAAGAGGGCTGGAACCTGGTGGCGATGCTCAACAACGACATCGTGGGCAACTCGAAAGGCTACGACCCCGAAATCACCGACTCGCTGCACCTGCGCGTGTTTAGCGAAGGCGTGCCAGCCACCGAAACGCCCGACCAGGCCCGAGCCCGCCGCCAGCTCAGCAACGAGAACGACGCCAGCAGCCGCCAGCTCGCCCGCTACGCCCAGCTGGCCGCCCGCCAGTACGTGAGCGCCGGCGGCTACGGCGTGCTGCTGGAGTATCGGCCCGACCGCTTCCTGCGCGGCGGCGACCACACGCCCTTCAACCAGCAGGGCTACGCGGCCGTGCGCTTCACCGAAACCGACGAGAACTTCAACCACCAGCACCAGGACCTGCGCACCGAAAACGGCATCGAGTACGGCGACAAGCCCGAGTTTATGGACTTCCGCTACCTGCGCCGCACCGCCCAGGTAAACCTGGCCACCCTGGCCAGCTTGGCCAGCGCTCCCGCCGCCCCGCAAAAAGTGGAAGTCCTCACCGCCAAGCTCACCAACCGCACCGAGCTGCGCTGGCAGGCCCCGCAGGGCGGCCCTACCCCCGCCGGCTACCTCGTGCTGGTGCGCGAAACCAGTGCCCCGCAGTGGCAGCAGCGCTTCCCGGTGAGCGGCCTCACCGCCGACCTGGCCATCAGCAAGGACAACTACATTTTCGGCGTAGTGAGCGTCGATGCCCAAGGGCATGAGAGCCTGCCAGTGCTGCCGGTGGTGGGGCGGTAGAGCATTTTAATTTTTTCGATTATGAATAAGCGACAGTATTTAACATCTCTCTTAGAATTTTTGGAATCTCATGGTGGTAGGGAATCTAATTTCGACATTAGAGTTACTATAAGCTGGTTATCAGAGCATTACAGGTATTAAGTAATTCCAGATTATTGCGCCTATTTTACATTTCCGCTATTTCAGTACGGCTGAGCCTTTTCTGAGCACTTTTTAGCGTCTTATAGTAGCTGTATTATTTCAGCCCAAATGCTTACTCAATTAAGCTTAGGTTGCATATGCCTGATTTTCAAGCGATAGTAACTCTATTATGAATTAAAAATTATGAGTTATGAATTGCTTTTTGACCAAGCGATTGCGCTCTATTTCTAATTCATAACTCATAATTTTTAATTCATAATTCAACAAAGTGCCCGAATTACCCGAAGTCGAAACCTACCGCCGTTTTATCAATGAAGTGGCCGTGGGCCAGACGATTACCGGCCTCGAAGTGCGCGACGCGCACGTGCTGGCCGTGCCCGAAGATGAGCTGCGCGCCGCTCTGCTGGGCCGCACCATCACCGGCACCGGCCGGCTGGGCAAAAACTGCTTTCTGAACCTTGATAACGGCCGCCTGCTGGTGCTGCACTTCGGCATGACCGGCGACATCGGTGCCTACCGCGACGCGCCCGACGCCCCGCGCTTTACCCGCGTGGCCTGGCAGCTCAGCGACTCGGGCCTGAGCCTGGCGTTTATCGACCCGCGCAAATTTGGCCGCATCCGCCTGGCCGACAGCGCCGAGGCCTACCAAAAAGCCAAGAAGCTGGGCCCCGACGCCCTGCAAATAACCACCATCGAGCTGCACCAGAAACTCAGCCGCCGCAAGGTATTCGTGAAGCCGCTGCTGCTCGACCAAAGCCTCACCGCCGGCCTCGGCAACTGGATTGTGGACGAAGTTTTATTCCAGGCCAAAATCCATCCCGAGCGGCTGGGTAATTCGCTGTTGGAGCGAGAAACTACGGCGCTGCACGCGGCTATTCAAGTAGTCTTGACGACGGCCATTCAGCACGAGGCTAATTACCGGCATTTCCCGAAATCATTTCTCATTCACGCCCGCGAGTGGGACGATTCGGCTACCCCCGGCTCCGACGCGCATACCTTTTGCCCGCGCCACCCAAAGGTAAAAATCGAGAAATTTTACGTGGGCGGCCGGGCTACTTATACCTGCCCGAAGTGCCAGCCTACGCCGGCAGTCAGTTCAGCAACCGAATCTCAAGTTGCACTTCCCGAAACCAAGTAACGAAATTGGGTAATGGATTGAATGTAGAGAAGGTGAAAATGTTTTGCAAAAAAAGAACATTATGCTTAATTGAGTACAACTAATTGACTGTCAATACGCAACACCTCTATTATTATGCAGCGCCTTTTGCACCTCGTAAGAGGTTATCTGGTGCGGGTAGTTTTCATACACGATATTGTCCTCGTTCAGCTGGTAGCCTTTCGCCAGGCACTCTTGGGCAAAAGTCAGGCGCTGGCGGGCGGCGGCTTCGCGTCCTTCGGCCCGGTAGGCCAGGGCGAGGTAATAACTGGCATCGGGGTGTTGGGCGTACTGCCGCAGGCACTGCTGCAAATACTGCTCGGCCAGGGCGTATTTCTTCCTTTCGAAATACAGGACGCCCAAGTAGAACAGGCTGTTGAAATGAACGTTGACTTCGGCTGCGGACGATTTTTGCAAGGCAATGTCGCGCTTAAAATCAGCCTCGGCCTGGGCATAGCGCCCGGTTTCGAGGTGGCACAGGCCCTCGAAAAATGGGTAGGGGTGGTCCATTTCGCGGCCGTTAGGGTTGATACGCGCTGCCTGCTGAAAATCGACCAAGCCGCCCGCGTAATCCTTGGTTTTGATGACTTTCAGGAAGCCCCGGTAGGCTAGCCAGGTGCGCGGGTCCAGCGCGACGGCCTTGTCTTCCAACGCGAAGGCCTCCTCTCATTTTCTGTCCTTCACGAGCGGCACGGCCTTGTGCTGGTAGGCTACCGCGCTAGTGGGGCACAGGGCAATCAGGCTGTCGCAGCACTGCGTCCAGCGCGGGTCGAGGTAGCCGTATTTTTCGGCGCCCCGGTCGAGGTAGCGGGCTACCAGCGAATCCTGATAAGCTTTGCTGCCGCAGTCGGCGGCAACTAGCCGAACAGGCACGGCCAGCTGGGCGCGGCCGGGCAGCGGCCCGGCTAGTAAACCGCTAAGGAGTAACAGCCACCACTTTGCCATCCTGCATTTTGAAGTTTAAATACGTAATATAACGTACTGGGTGTGCCGCTTGGCCAACCCGCCACTCGGCAAGGGTTTGCAAGTAGGCATACGGGGCGGCCACCAAAGCGGGTGGGAAGGCAAAACGCCGGTAGGTAGCGTCCGTTTGCAGCACCTGGGTGCGCGGCTCGCGGTGCCCCTGGCAGTCCACAATAAAGCGGAAAGTGATGTGTGATGTGACCGCTACCCGTGTACACTTGGCCCTGCTGGCGCAGAAACGCCTGCGTCTCGCGGAGCAGCGTGTCGGAGCTGCGCGGATACTTACCCGCCACCTGATAGTAGCGCGCCACGGCCGCATCGACACACGCCGGATTGCGGCTACTGGTCGTATCCATGTACGTTTTGCCGTCCACGGCGATTTGCTGAGCCAGCCCCAGCCGGGTCAAAAGCACCAGCAAGCCCACTACCGCATAGGTATTTAAAAAAGTCATAGTGAAGTGACGTGCAACCGTGAGTTTGAGAAACTCCCTCAGTAGGCAAAACATCAGAGCGGCAACGGCAACAGCAAGTTGCGAAAAAACTCTGTATCCACCACCGTCACCTTCGGAAACTCAATCGCCTGCAATGGCAGAAAATCCCGGTCGTGGCTGACGATGCAGACGGCATTGGCAGCGATGGCGCAATCCACAAATTTGTTGTCGTCGGGGTCGCGGAGCAGGTTGAAACGGTAGGTAGGACTAATGAAGCGGGTATTAGTGGCGTTGGTAATGGCTTCCAGCGTACTATCACAAAACTCACTTCCCCCGTGGCGGGTCATAATCTCAGCATACTCAGCCAGCACCTCCGTGGTCACGCAGAGAATAAATTTCCCTGCCAGAAAACTTTCGTACAGCCAATACAGACGGGAGCGGTTTGATACGCTAACCAGCAGCACGTTGGTATCCAGCACAACGCGCGGGAGCCGTTTACCCACGACCCGACCGCATCTTAGTGTGCAGCATCCGGTCTACGTCTTCGTCGGTCCAGCCTTTTTCATCCCAGACCTTATTGGCTGCGGCAGTAGCCCGGCGGCCCAGAATCTGCGCGTAAGCTTGCCGCAGTTCCAGCAATTCTTCTTCGGTGAGATTGCCGGCAAAGGCGCTCAGCAATAGCAATTGGGCGTTGCTGAAGATAGTGGAAGTTTCAGGAATCGGTTGCATGAGCTGGTCAGCTTAAGAATCGCGCGAACTAATTTACTTCAAACGCGGCACTTGGCTGGTGAGTGCCCTTACGCAACCACAGCTATTTATTCACCAAACCCATACCCGCCTCGGGGTAGCGGGTGCCGGCGGCGGCGCCCAGCGGCAGCAGCTCGTCGAGGTGGCGCAGCTCGTCGGCGCTTAGCCGCACGTTGAGAGCACCCACGTTTTCTTCGAGGTACTTCACGCGCTTGGTGCCGGGAATGGGCGCCAGGTCGTCGCCCTGAGCCAGCACCCAGGCCAGGGCCAGTTGGCTGGCCGTGACGCCTTTGCGTTGGGCCAGGTCGCGCAGGTGGCCCACCAGCTTGAGGTTTTTGTCAAAATTCTCCCCCTGAAAGCGGGGCGAGTAGCGGCGATAGTCGTCGGGCGCGAAGTCTTCGAACTGCTGGATTTCGCCGGTGAGAAAGCCCCGGCCCAGCGGCGAGTAGGGTACCAGACCGATGCCCAGCTCGCGCAGCAGGGGTAGGATTTCAACCTCCACGTCGCGGCTCCAGAGGCTGTATTCGGTTTGCAGGGCCGAAATGGGGTGCGTGGCGTGGGCGCGCCGAATGGTGTCGGGCCCGGCCTCGCTCAGGCCCAGGAAGCGCACTTTGCCTTCTTCCACGAGGCGGCTCATGGTGCCCACGGTTTCTTCGATGGGCACGGTGGGGTCAACGCGGTGCTGATAATACAGGTCGAGGTGGTCAGTGCCGAGGCGCTGGAGGCTGCCCTCGGCCGACTGCCGCACGTACTCGGGCCGGCCGCTGATGCCGCGCTTGCTGGGGTCGTTGGGGTCGCGTACGATGCCGAACTTGGTGGCCAGCACCACTTTAGGCCGGCGGGTTTTGTCTTCCCGGAAGAAGCGGCCGAGCAACTCTTCGTTGGTGTAGGGACCGTACATGTCGGCGGTGTCGAGGAAGCTGACGCCCAGCTCCAGGGCGCGGGCCAGCGTGCGCAGGCTTTCGGCGTCGTCGCGCTGGCCATAGAAGTCAGACATGCCCATGCAGCCGAGGCCGAGGGCGGAAACGGTGAGGCCGGAGCGGCCGAGTTGACGAGAATTCATAATGGAATGAGGAATGAACAGTGGGCAATGAACAATTGAGACGCGCATTGTTCCCTATCCTAGGACTTACGCAAAAGCGTCCGTCATTGCGAGCAACGCGAAGCAATCGCACCAGAACAGAATCGTTCGGGTATCGTTCTGGTGCGATTGCCGCGCTCCACTTCGTTTCGCTCGCAATGACAGACGATTTTGCGTAAGTCCTACTATCCATTGCTCACTGCTCATTGTTCACCGTTCATTACTTATTGCTTCCGACCTTCGCGGCATGAAAAAACTGCTGCTTTTGCCGCTGGGTGCGGCGTTGGGCTTACTGAGCCTGGGCCTGCCGGGCTGCGGCTCCGATTCGAAGACGACCACCGCCACCACCGAAACGACCGACCTCACTACCCAGGCCCGCGCGCTCGAAGACACGCTGATGGCGCGCCACGACGTGGCGATGGGCCAGACCGAGCAGCTTTTTGCCCTCAAAGCCCAGCTCACGGCCGCCAAAGTGCCCGCCGGCGCGCCCGTGCTGACCAGGATGCAGGCCGCCGACCACGCCATGATGACCTGGATGCACAGCTACCACGCCCCCGACAGCACCGCCCCCGCCCCGCGGCGCCTGGCCTACCTCCAGGACCAGCAGCAGCAGCTCAGCGGCATCGGGCAGCAGCTGCGCGTGGCCATTGACTCGGCCCAGGCCACTTTGCGCCGGGCCGGCCGCTAGCCGCGCCCTACCCCCGCTGTTTTTGGCGAACGACTAGGCGCCGCCAACGGTTTACTACCTGGCGGGGCCAGCGTCTGGCCGGCCGTTTTTGCTTTTGCTTGATTATGATGCGTTTGAAATTTTTGCCCCTGGCCGCGCTGCTCGCGCTGGCTGGCTGCGGCACCGGCCCCACGGCCGACATGGGCAGCGATGCCCAGCCCGATGCCTCCACTACCCTGCCCTACATCGGCAACTCGGAGCGGCAGGCGGTGCCCGGCCACGACTCGGTAACGACGTACGCTACGGTGCCGGCCTTCCGGCTGCACGACCAGGATGGCCAGCTCGTGACCAACCAAAGCCTGGCGGGCAAGGTCTACCTCACCGACTTTTTCTTCGCCACCTGCCCCGGCATCTGCCCCAAGATGCAGAGCGAAATGCTGAAGGTATACAAGCAGTACGCCATCACGCCCAACCTGCGTTTTGTATCCCAAACTATTGACCCGGAACACGATAGCCTGGCCGTGCTGCGCGACTACGCCCGCCGCCTGGGGGTAGGCACGCCCGGCAGCAGCTGGCGCTTCGTGCGGGCCAGCCGCGACACGGCCTACGCGCTGGCCGCCGCTTACTTCACCGGCGCCATGCCCGATGCCAAGGCGCCCGGCGGCATTGCCCACAGCGGCACGTTTGCCCTCGTCGATGACCAGGGCCACGTGCGCGGCCTCTACGACAGCCTCAATCCGCAGGAAGTAACCCGCCTGCAAAAAGAGCTGCCCGTGCTGCTGGCCGAGGTAAAAACCCGCCAGGGCCAGCCGACTACCGCCCAGCGCTAGCTCTTTAGCACTCCTGATGGCTGCTCCTGCCTTTCGCTACTTACCTTTTAGCCTGCTGGCGTTGGCGCTGCTGCTGGCCCTACCCTCTTGCTTTACCAATAAGGGGCACCAGGGCGAGCGGCTGTATGGGCAGCACTGCGCCAGCTGCCACGGCGAGCAGGGCGAAGGCATCGGGCAGCTGGTGCCGCCGCTGGCGGGCTCCGACTACCTGGCCCAGCACTCCGGCCAGCTGGCGTGCATCGTGCGCCAGGGGCTGCGCGGGCCGATTGTGGTGAATGGCGTGGGCTACAACCAGCTGATGCTGGGCGTGCAGGATACGACCACGCATCATTATCTCTCACCGGCCATGATTACCAACCTGCTCAATTTTGTGGAGAGCCACTGGGGCAACCACCCCGGCCCCGCCGGGGTGCGCACCATCGCCGGTACCGAGGCCGAATTGCGCGCCTGTGGCGAGCGTTAGGCTACCTTTGTTTTAAGGACGAATGGTTACTGATTGCGCCCTAATCAGCCTCTTTCTTAAAACCCAACCATTGCCTAGTACTTATTACCTATTACTACTTCTATGGGTCTCTTTGACTTTCTGAAAAACAAACCGGAGTCGGCCCCGGCCCCTACCCCCACCCCGGCCGGCGATGCCGCTACTACCCCCAAAAGCGGCCCCCGCTACCAGGGCTCGGCCCACGTGGTGCCCGCCGCGCCGGCGCCTACCCCCTTGCCCACCGCCCAAGCCAGCCCCGGCCCGCTGGCCCCGCCGCCGCCCATGCCGGAGTTTCCGTTTGAGCCGCAAAACGTGCTGGAGCACCTGCTGCTGCTGGCCCCGGTAGATGAGAATGCCCGCCCGGCCTTTTACCAGGCGCTGCTGCAGGAGAACATTCTGATGGTGCTGGCACCTGACGAGAATATCGGCCTGGGCGAAGTGCGACTCGCGGAGGGCCAGCAGATTCAGCTGCAAGTATTGCAGGATGGCCGCCTGCCCATCTTTACCTCCGAGGCGCGCCTCAGCGACGGGGGCATGGATGCCAGCGCGGTGAGCTGGGTAGCGATTCCGGGCCAGGCCTTTTTTGGCATGACCCAGGGCCAGGACTGCGTGCTGAACCCCTTCTCGCCGGCTGGCAAGCTGCTGCCGGCGGCCGAGATTCAGGCGCTGCTGGAGGGCCAGCTGGCCGGGGGCGGCAGCGCCCTGCCTGCCGATGCGCAGGTGACGCTGAGCGTGCCCGCCACGCTGCCCGAGGGCTTGGCCGAGTCGCTGGCCGATTTTGGCGCGGCCAGCCCCAATATTCGCAAAATATACCTGGCCCAAATGCAGCTGGTGGGCAACGAGAGCCAGCCGCCGCGCCTGCTGCTGGGCTTCGACACTACCGACCAGAACCCCGAGTTTATGCAGGAGCTGGGCCCCGCGCTGGAAGGCCGCACCGGCGATTTCCAGCACGTAGACCTGATGCTGATTGACCTGAACTCGGACGAGGGCGTGAACCCTTACTTCCGCCAGCCCGACGTGCGACCGCTATACGAGGCATAAGAGTCGTTTCACCTGAAATAATAGGGGTAGGAACCGGCAAGCTAATGGGCTTCGTGGTTCCTACCCCTCCTTTTGTTAATAACCTTCTACGAAGGAAATTTCGCGTAGGGTTTCGTATATTCCTGGTCAGTGAAGCCTAACAAAGTATTGAGGCTGTTTTGGAAGTCGCTGGAACGTCATTCCGAGCTTGCCGAGGAATCTCGCTCGCATCGTTCGGGCCTCGTTCAACGACGCACGCGAGATTCCCCGGCAAGCTCGGAATGACGTTCTGGCAACTTTTCCTACTTCCTAAAACAGCTTCATTAGCCGGCTACGGCGGCGGCCTGGGCGGCGGCTTCGGCCTCCTCGTGGCGGTCGATAAAGCGCTTGAACAGCGGGCGCAGGCCAAAATAGAGCGCCAGCACTACCGGCACCGCCGCCAGGGCCCAAATCATGAGGGCGCCCAGCTCGGCGCGCCACAGCAGGTGCAGTACGTGGCCCCAGCCGTCGGTTTTAACCATGCCCTTAATCTGGGCCATGCTTAGGTGGGCTACTTCGCGGCCCTGGCCCAGCAGCGTGGCGCCCCAGCGCAGAAACGGCAGAAACAGCAGCAGTTGCAGGGGACTTAGCACGTGGCACACCAGCTGCATGGCCGCCACATTAAGCTTGAGGCGCAGGGCCACGGCCGTGCTCACGATGGTGGTAATGCCAAAGGTGGGAGCCAGCCCAAACGCTACCCCCAGGCCAGCCGTGAGGGCCAGGCTGCCGGGAGCCAGGCCCGCCTTGAGCAAGCTCATGAAGGGGTCAATGAGGCGGCGCTGAATCCAGGTGCGGGGCGGGGCTTCGGGAATGGCCCGCACCCCGGTGGCGGAAATGGAAGTAACTGTCATGCGTAACTAGCCGGGAGAATACGTGTTAGTAGCGCGCCCCGCCGCTGAGCGGGCGTAAAGTCGGGCTTGCTGGCGGCCGCCCCTTTGTACCCGATTGGGCGCAAAATGTTGTCGCGCCCGCGTTAAGTTTCTCATGTCTAAGACCCTACCTTCCCCTCCCCCGCTGCCCCACCACTGGCCCTGGTGGGTCGAGCAGTGGCTGCTGCTGCGCCGCGCCGCCCGCGAGCTGGCCGCCAACGACCCGCTGCGGCTGGGCGCGGCCACGGCCTTTTTTACGTCGTTCGCGCTGCCGCCCATTCTGCTCATCCTGGTGCAGCTGCTGGGCTCGCTCTACTCGGCGCGGGGCGCGCGCATGATGCTGCTCACCAAGCTCGGCGAAGTGATTGGCAGCACCGCCACCGGCCTGGTAGCCCAGACGGTGCACAACGTGGCGCACGCGGGCCGCACGCGGCTTATTACGGTGCTGGGCTTCGTGTTTCTGCTATTCGTGGCTACTACGCTCTTTACCATTATTCAGCACTCGCTCAATCAGTTGTGGCACGTGCGGCCGCGCCGGCAAGTGAGCCAGGTGTCGGTGGCCCTGCGCGAGCGGCTGCGCTCGGCGGGCGTGCTGCTGGCCACGGCGGCGCTGTCGGCGCTAGCCTTTTCGGCCGATGCGGCGCTGGCGCTCTTTGCCGATTTTGTGTCCGATTTCGACCCTACGTTTGCGTTCTACGTCGCTTGGGCGCTGAATTTTTTGGTGAGCCTGCTCATTCTGGCGGCGTGGTGCGGCTTCGTATTTCGCACCCTGAGCGCGGCTAAAGTGCCCTGGCGGGCCGTGCGGCGCGGGGCGTTGCTCACGGCGGTGCTTATTGAAGTGGGTGAGCACGTGCTGGGCCAATTGCTGGTAGGCCGTGACCTGGGCCCCATCTACGGGCCGGCGGCCAGCTCAGTACTGGTGCTGTTATTCGTGTTTTATTCGGCGATGATTTTCTATTTCGGGGCTACTTTCACCAAAGTGTACGCCCACCACGTGGGGTTGGACATCCGACCCAAAAAAACCGCCGTACGCTACCGGCTGGTGAACGTGGCGGAGTAAATTCTCCTGTCATTGCGAGCGCAACGAAGTGAAGCGCGGCAATCTTTCCTTAATCGTTGGGGTAGTAATCCTGACGTTAAGGAAAGATTGCCGCGCTCCGCGTTACTGCGCTCGCAATGACAGACGGAATAAAATTCCTCATTTCATAAGGCCGTACCTTCGTCGGATGCAAGCTGACCCCGCCGCTCCGGCCTCGTTTTCCGATTTCCGCCTCTCGTCCGAGCTACTGCAAGGCGTGGCCGAGCTGAATTTCACCCAGCCTACCCCCGTGCAGGCGCTGGTACTCCAGCCCGCCCTCGATGGGCAGGACGTGGCCGGCCAGGCCCCCACCGGCTCGGGCAAAACCGCCGCCTACGGCCTCGCCATCCTGGCCCAGGTTGACCCCAGCGCCAAGGCCGTGCAAGCCATTGTGCTGGTGCCGGCCCGCGAGCTGGCCCTGCAAGTGCGCGAGGCGCTGAAGAGCCTGGGCAAGTACCTGCCGGCCCCCGGCCTGCGCGTGGCGGCCCTCTACGGCGGCCACGCCATGCGCGACGAGGTGCAGACCCTCCAGCAAACGCCCCAAGTGGTAGTGGCTACTCCCGGCCGCCTGCTCGACCACCTCGAAAAGCGCAATATTATTCCTAATCAATTGAAAGTATTGGTGTTGGATGAGGCTGACAAGCTGCTTGACCTCAAGTTTCAGGAGGAGATGGCGACTATCATCAGCCGCCTGCCGCGCCGCCGCCAGACGCTGCTGTTCTCGGCTACCATGCCCGATAAGGTGATGGCCCTGGTGCGCGAGTACCTCACCCGCCCCCGGATGCTGACCGCCGCCGGCGGCCTCAACGGCGAGATAACCGGCGCGGCCCTGCCCGCCTCGCTCACGCTGCGCGGCCACGTGCTCAACGCCGTGGAGGACAAGCCCGCCGCGCTCTATCACCTGCTTCAGCAGCCCGAAACGGGCCAGACGCTCATCTTCGCCAACACCCGCGATAAGGTGCAGGAGCTGGCCCAGTTTCTGCGCGGCCGGGGCGTAGCGGCCGAGGTGCTGCATGGTAAGCTGCCCCAGCCCGAGCGCGACAAAGCCCTGATGAAGCTGCGTAATAACTCGGCCCAGGCCCTGGTAGCCACCGACGTAGCCGCCCGCGGCCTCGACGTGCCGGCCCTCGACACGGTTATTCAGTACGACCTGCCGCACGATGTCGAAACCTTCCAGCACCGGGCCGGCCGCACGGCGCGGGCCGGCGTGGCCGGCACCGCCCACCTGCTCGCTACCCCCCCCGAGCAAGCCCGCGTGCAGGCCTGGCCCGCCGCCCAGGGCGCGCAGTGGCAGCGCTTAGTACCGCCGCCCCTACCCCCCGCCAACGCCGCCGCCAAGCTGCCCCGCCCCGAAACCATTACGCTGCACGTCACGGCCGGTAAGAAGCACAAAGTCAGTGCCCACGACCTGGTAGGCGCGTTCGTGAACGTGGGCGGCCTTGAGCGCCATACCGTTGGCCGCATCGAGGTGTTCGACTTTTACTCCTACGTAGCCGTGCCGCGCAAACAAGCTGCCGAGCTGCTCGAAAAGCTCAATGGCGCGAAGGTGAAAGGCGTGAAAGTGAGGGTGACGGAGGTAGCGTAGCGCGAAGCTTCCGCTTCGTGCGCGAGCGCAGCGAGCAGGCGGTATCGGACGAACCGAACGACTATGCTCGCTGCGCTCGCGCACGAAGTGGAAACTTCGCGCTACTTCGCCTTTTTCGGCTTGCCATCTACCGTAGCCCCGGTGCCATCCTGCAAGAGTATCGGCTGCGCCTGGGCGTGGCCGGGCGCGCCGGTACCCTGAAAGTCGCGGATGCGCAGGTTGGTGAAGTGGTTGACTTCGAGACCGTTCGATAGAAATGATGCTTTCGCGCCGACCCAGTTCAGCTTGAAGTTGTCCACCGTCAGGCCGTTGACGTGCTCGGCCAGCAGGCCGGGAATGTCGCGGGCGAAGAGGCCGAACTTGGGGTCGAGGTTGCCGCGCAGGTCCACGTTGCCGCCGGCCACGCCGTTGAGCGGACTATCCACGAAGTCGAAGGTAAGGTTGTGAAACTCCACGTCTTCCAGGGGGCTTTCGGCAGTGCCGTAGAGCAGGATGCCGTTTTCGCCCCGGCAGGTGATGTTGTCGAAGCGCACGTTGCGGATGCGGCCCAGCTTCACGCTTTTGTCCGCGTTGCCCCGGATGGCGGAGATGTGAATCGGCTCGCCGTTGCCCCACCAGTCGCCGGTGCGCAGCCGGGTTTCGATGCGGATATTGCTGAACGTCAGGTTTTCGAGCGAGCCTTCATCGCGCAGCGAGATGTTGATGCCGCGCGTCGAGTTGGTGATGTTGCAGTTGCTCACCGTCACGTTGCGCACGGTGTTCTGGTCGAGGTAGCCAATGCGGATGCCGCTGCTGGCCGATTGCAGGTTGCAATTCGTAATCACGAAATTCTCCGACACGTGGCGCAGGTTATGAAAACCCGGAATCTCGAAATGATGGTTGTAGCCGCCCACCACCAGCGCGTCGTCGCCGGCCTGAATATCGCAGTCGCTCACCGTCACGTTGCTACAGCTGGTGAAGTCCACGCCATCGGCATTGGGTACCAAAATGCCCGAATACAGCCGGATGCCCGTCACGTTCACGCCCGTGCAGTCGGCAAAGTGCATCGTCCAGAACGGCGAGTTAATCAGCGATACATCTTTGACCGTCACGTTCTTGCACACCGAGAATACCACCATTTGCCGGGGCCGGTCCCTGGGCACCACCGGGCCGTCGCCGATGCCGCTGGCCACGTGGCGGTAGTTGTTTTTCTGGCGCGTGTAGCGCGTCGTCACGCTGTCGAGCTGCTTGGCCTGGGTAAAGTCGTAGAACACCGGGTTATTACCGTCCACGGTGCCCTGGCCGGTAATCGCCACGTTTTCCGCGTTTTCAGTGAATAGCATTCCGTAGTAATTCTGCCCATACACCGGCAGGGTGTAGGCGTGGTAGTCGGCCAGGTTGGCGCTACCCTTGAGCACCGCGCCATTGTCGAGGTGCAGGGTCACGTTGCTTTTCAGGAAAACCGTGCCGATGACGTAGGTACCGGCGGGCACCTCCACCGTGCCGCCGCCGGCCTTGGTGCAGGCGTCCACGGCTTTCTGGATGGCGGCGGTGGTCACGGTGCGGCCGTCGGCTACCGCGCCGTAGGCTTTCACGGAATACGTTTGGGCCAGCGCGGCGCTCGTGGTGAGAACCAGCGCGCCGAGTAGGGCAAAAAACCTGGGCATAGAGTGGGATAAAGTACGAAACACGGAACTGGCTCCAATTTCAAATGAATTCAACTGCCTGACAATCCAGCAGTTATTAGCAAGGAGTACTATACTAGCGGCCGGGATTCGTGCCGAGCACCCGCAGCTCCCACACCGAGGCGTTGCGGTCCTCGGAGTTTAGCACGGTCAGGCGCACGTAGCGGGCCCGGAAATCCCGGTCCACGGCCCGCGCCTGGCAGGCCATAATGGCTTCCCTGGAGTGGTCGGCCAGGGTGGTCCAACTCAGGTTATCTGACGAATATTCCACCTTGAAAGTCAGTAGCTTATCGGGATACTCGAAGTCCATCTCTACCCGCTTCACGGCTTGCTCGCGGAGCAGGTCAATGGTGAGGGTGCCGGGCTCGTTGGCACCGGTGGTCCAGCGGGTGTCGTTGCGGCCATCCACGGCCTGAGTAGCGCGGTGGGTTGCTTCCTCAGTGTTGGCAAATACCGGCTTGTTCAGGGCCAGATTCACGTAGGGGCTTTTATGGCCCAGGGCGGCCCCCAGGTCGTCAACGTAGCGCACCAATTTCAGGCTGCCATCGGGGTTGAAGGCCACCTCGCTGGCGCAGGTGAAGCGGAAGCCGCAGGTAGGGGCGCGCTCCGCGTCCTGCCGGTGGTAGAGCAGAAACGTGCGCCCATCCACCTCCAGCACCGAGTTGTGGCCCGGCCCGAACACGCCGTGCGCCTCGTCGTTTTGCAGCAGCGGCGCGGGCGCGTCCACGAAGGGCCCGGCCAGCGACTTCGCCGTGGCGTAGCGCACATTGTAGCTTTTCTGCCAGCAGCGCCCGCCCGCCCACAGCAGGTAGTACAGGCCCTTGCGGTAAAACAGATAGGGCGCCTCCGTGAAATCGAAGCGGCCCTTCACCGAAATGCGACGGCTAATCCTGGTCAGGTAGGTGGGCGAGGCCGGGTCGTTGTCCATCTCGAAGATTTCCTGCGAAGCCGATACCACGTATATCTTGCCCGATACGGGGTCAGCAAAGGGCTCTAAATCAAAGCCTTCCAATTGATTCACCTTCCGAAAAGGCCCCGTCGGCGTGTCGCCCACGTACACGTAGCCGATGTAGTCCACCGAGCTTTGGCAGTAGAGGTAGTACTTGTTGTTCCGGCCCTGCACCACGGCCGGGGCCCACACCGATTTGTAGGGTAGGCCCTCCACCACCTCCGGCTGCCAGTCGCTGAGGTTGGTCGAGGTCCAGACGAACGTCAGGCCCAGGTTACCATAAGGCTGGTAGCCGTCGGTAGTCACGTACAGGTAGTACTTATCACCAAATTTCTTAATGCTCGGGTCGGCAAAATAACCCGGCAGCAGCGGGTTTTGGGCGTGCCCCGGCCGGGGCGATGCGCTCAGCCCGGCCAGCAGCAAGAGGGCAGCCAGCCAGCGGATGGGTAAGAAGCAGCAGTTCATAAGACAGCGTTATAGGAATGAGGGGCGGCCAGTCGCCGGAGCATTTCCAGGCAGGCGCGGCCGTTGTGGTAGGGACATTTCCAGAAGCCGGCTTTGTCCTCACCGGCCATCAGCGAATTGTCGGCGTGCACCCCCCAGAACCACTCACCCTTTTTCTTATCCAGTAGGTGTTGCTGGGTGAAGCGCCACGCGCCTTCGGCCAGGTCCCGAAACTGCGCCTCGCCGCTCACCTGATAGGCGTTGTAGAAGCCCACCACGGCCTCGGCCTGCACCCACCAGTGGCGGTCGGCATCGCGGTGGCCGCCGGGGTGCAGCTCGTAGCCCAGGCCACCAGCGGGCCCTACCCCCTCGGCGGCGGCGCGGGCCAGCCGCACGGCCGTGTCGCGGAAGTGAGCGATGAGGCCCGGCTCGTGCAGCGCCTCGGCGGCTTCGAGCAGCAGCCAGGCCGCCTCCACGTCGTGGCCGAAGGAAATAGCATCGGGCCGGGGCCGCCAGTGCTCATCCAGAAACAGGATGAGGTGGTCGGTTTTGGGGTCAATAATGTGGTCCGTAAAGTCGAGCAGCAGCGCCTTGATTTGCTGGCGCAGCTGCGCATCGGGCCACACCCGGTAGAGGTTGGCGTAGGCCTCCAGCACGTGGAGGTGGGTGTTCATGGTCTTCTTCTCGTTGGCATCCTTGGCGCTGAGGCGCAGGTCGCCGAGCGGCTGCCAGTCGCGGGCGAAGGCTTCAAGATAACCGCCCTGGTCGGGGTCGAAGCTGTGGGCTTCGATGGTGCGAAACAGGGCCTGGGCGTGCGCCAGGGCCGCTTTATCGCCGCTGGCGCGGTAGTATTCGCTCAGGCCGTAGATGGCAAAGGCCAGCGCGTAAATCTGCTTCTTGGTATCGAGCGGCTGGCCCTGGTAATCGACCGACCAGTACACGCCGCCGTGCCCGGCATCCAGAAAATGCGCCACGAGGTAGTCGTAGGCGCGCCGGGCCACGGCCAGGTTTTCGGCGCGGGGCTGGTGATTGTGGGCCGCCGCGAACGTCCACAGAATGCGCGCGTGCAGCACCGCGCCCTTCGGCGCGGTGGGGGTAGGGTGGTTGTCGTTGTCGATTTTGCCGAAGAAGCCGCCGTGGGTTTCGTCGGGCGCGTGGGTGCGCCAGTAAGCCAGGATGTTCTCCAGCTCCGCTTGAAATTCAGCCGCTTGCAGCATTTTCAATTATCAATCATCAGTTATCAATTATCAGTATCCTGTTCGGCTAATTTTCAGTTGATAATTGATGGCTGATGATTGATAATTGATGTCGCGCTGGCCACTCGCTCGCCCACGGCGGGGGTAGGGATGGCCAGATTGCGGTCAATAAGCGCGTTGATTGTCTGCACCGAGGCGGCCGAGCGCAGGCCGTCTTCGGGCGTATTCACCACGTAGTCGAGCAGCTGCTCGATGGTGCTGGTAGCCACGTGCATCCGGGTATCGGACGAGGCGTAGTAGATGAACACCCGGCCGTCGGCGTCGGCAATCCAGCCGTTGCCGAACACCACGTTTGATACGTCGCCTACCCGCTCCTCCCCTTCCGGAGCCAGGAAATAGCCGGCCGGCTTATGAATAATTTTGGTGAGGTCGTGCAGGTCGGTCATGAATACGTAGAGCACGTAGCGCAGGCCGGCGGCGGTGTTGCGCACGCCGTGGGCCAGGTGCAGCCAGCCTGTTGAGGTCTTGATGGGGGCCGGGCCGAGGCCATTTTTCAGCTCCGAAATAGTGTGGTACTGCTTTTTATCAACGATAACCTCCTGCATTACCCGCGCCGGATTGATGCTTGCGGACAGCCCAAAGCCAATGCCGCCGCCCTTGCCGGCGTCGATGAAGCCATCCTGCGGGCGGGTATAGAAGGCGTACTGGCCGTCCACGAACTCGGGGTGCAGCACCACGTTGCGCTGCTGGGCCGAGCCGGTAGTGAGGTCGGGCAGGCGCTCCCAGGTCACGAGGTCCTTGGTGCGGGCAATGCCGCACTTGGCCAGGGCGGCCGACTGGTCGGCGTCCGGGGCGCTGGGGTCGCGGCGCTCGGTGCAGAAGAGGCCATATAGCCAGCCATCCTCATGCTCCACCAGGCGCATGTCGTACACGTTGGTATCGGGGTCCTCGGTTTCGGGCAGCGTGATGGGCCGCTCCCAGAACCGGAAGCCGTCGATGCCATTGGGGCTCTCGGCTACGGCGAAGAACGACTTGCGGTCGTTGCCCTCCACCCGCGCCACCAGCACGTAGTTACCCTTCCACTTAATGGCCCCGGCATTGAGCGTGGCATTGATGCCGATGCGCTCCATCAGGAAGGGGTTAGTGGCGGGGTTGAGGTCGTATTTCCAGGTGAGTGGCGCGTGGGCGGCCGTCAGCACCGGGTGCTGGTAACGGTCGAAGATGCCGTTGCCGACCTCTTCTTTCGCGTTGGGCAGGTGAAGCAGCTGGTCGTGCTTGGTTTGCAGCAGGTGCAGGCGGCGGTTGAACACGGATGACATGGCTTTTAGCTTTTTTGAGCTGTTAGCTATCAGCTGCTAGCTGTTAGCTTTTTTGGTGTGATAAAAAGTATAACGTACTATTAAACAAGAAGCTAACAGCTACTAGCCATCAGCTAACAGCAAGGCACCTAGTCGTCGCTTAGGCGATTCCACCAGGTTTTTTTCAGGATGGTGCCCACGATAATCAGGATGACCACTACCACGGCCAGCGGCACGTGCTGGCTCAGCAGCAGGTACATGGGCAGAATGGTGAGGCAGAGCTGCGCGATAATGCCCAGCACGATGTTGAACATGTTGCGCTTAAAGTTGCGGTTGGGCTGAAACGTGGGGTCCTGCGCCTGCACCCCGGCCAGCACCGGACCCCAGAAGCCCCAGGGCCGCACCGTTTTGTAGAAGCTATGCAGCACGGCCGCCTCGGTGGGCGGCGCCAGGTAGGTGCCGATGATGGAGCCTGCCAGCGAGATGCCGAACAGCACCGGAAACCAGTAGAGCAAATTGCCTGACTCGATGAAAAAGCCGAAAAAACCCGCCGCCACGATGCCCGTGGTCATGCCCACGAAAAAGCCCGTGGCGTTGAAGCGCCACCAATGCCACTTGAGCACGTTGGAGGCGATGTAGCCGCCGTAGAGCGCCGACACGATGAACTGCAATACCGTGTTCACGTCGCGGGCCAGGAAGCCCAGCAGCACGCCCACGGCCACCACTACCACCCCCACCACGTAGTTCATGGAGATGATGCGGCTGGTGCTGGCCCGCGGGTTCACGTATTTCAAATAAATGTCATTCACCACGTAGGCCTGCGCCGCGTTCACGGTGCCGCTGAAGGTGCCCATAAACGCGCCCAGCAGGCCGGTAAGCACCAGCCCAACCAGGCCGGCCGGCAGAAAGTTGTTGATGGTAGCGGGCAGGATGCGCTCGAAGTCAATGCCGCCGGCAGCGGTGCGCAGGTCCATCTGGTGGTAGTAGAGCAGGCCCAGAATGGTGAGGCCGATGATGAGCGAGTAGCGGATGGGTAGCAGGATAATCGACACGAAGCCGCTCATCTTGCTGGCGTCTTCGGGCGAGCGCGTACTCAGAATTTTCTGCATGTCGTAGTTCGGCGCGGGACCGGCCAGCGAGGCGAAAATGCCTTTGAAGGCCATCATCATGAAGAAAATACCGAACAGCGAGTAGCCGTCGCTGGAGATTTTACTACTGACTTCCGGGATGAGCTTGCTCCAGTCGAGCCCCAGTCGCCAACCGAAAAACGGATTGAACCAGCCCTTAGGCACCGCCAGTTCGTGCCCTTGCAGGTTGACGTAGGCAATGATGGCGATGGCCACGCAGGCCACCGTCATAATGCAGTACTTGATAATATCACCGAGCACGATGCTGTGCATCCCGCCCACGATGGAGTAGAACATGGCAAACAGCGTGAACACGATGCCGTACACGTGCGGCACGTACCGCGGCGCCACCGCGAAGGGCACGTAGCCTTTTACCAGGTCCCAGGGAATAAAAATCTCGATAAACTTACCCAGCCCCACGAAGCCGTAGGCCAGGAAGCCCAGGCAGCTGAGCAAGGCGAAGGCGATGACGACCTGATGCGAGGCCCCTACCCCCGGCCCCTTGGTGCCAAAGCGGGTAGCCAGCCACTCGGCGCCGGTGCTGGCCCCCGAGCGGCGCAGCCAGCGCGAGAGGTACATCATCAGAAACACCTGGTTGAACACGGGCCAGAGCCAGGGAATCCAGATGCTTTTCATGCCGTACACGAAGCACAGGCTCACCATCCACATCGTGCCGCTGATGTCGAACATGTCGGAGGCATCGCTCAGCCCCAGCTTGTACCAGGGCAGCGTGCGGCCGCCCAGCATGTAGCTATCCTTGTCCTGACTCGATTTTTTGCGGTAGTAGAGGCCGATGCCCACCGTCGCCAGCAGGTAGGTGGCGATGATGAGGAAGTCGATGAGGTGAAGCTTCATGCGGGGGGTAGGGTCGTTCTGGCGGGGCGCCCGCCAGCACGACTACTTACAAATTCTTAGAATAAATTTTCAACGGCGCTATCTGCTTTTCCAGCAGCACTTTTTTATCCTGGGCAAAGGCCTTGAAGTCGGCGGCGCTGGCCTGGCCGGGGTAGGGCGCGTAGTAGTGGTCGGGGCGGCCGTTGCGCCACACCAGGGCGTAGCTCAGCCGGTAGCCAGCGATGGTGGGCAGCAGGGTTTTGGTCCACCAGTCGGCGGCGGGCAGGCGCTCGAAGCCGGTTTCGGTGAGGGCGGGCAGCTTGTGGTGCTCTTTGGCCACGGCCGTGATGATGGGCAATTCGGTGGCCATCTGCTTTTTGAAAGCCGAGCCGTCGCCGGCGTAGTAGGCATCGAAGCCCACCACGTCCACGTAGGCGTCGCCGGGGTAGCGCTCCAGGTAGTGGGCCTGGTTTTCGGCCTCGGCCGGCGAGTAGGCAATGAGCAGGTTGTGCAGGTGCTTGGTATCGCGCAGATAGTTGATGGTGAACTGGTAGAGCTGCTGGTACTCGGCCACCGTGCAGTTCTTCTCGCCCCACCAGAACCACGAGCCCGTGTGCTCGTGAAAAGGCCGGAAAATAACCGGAATGGCCTCACCCCTACCCCCCTTGAGCGTGCCCAGGAAGGTGCCCAGCCGGTCGAGGTAGCTCACGTACCTGGCGTGGTCCCTACCCCCCGGCAGGATGTATGATACCGTGCGGGTCGTGTCCCAGGCGCTTTTGCCGTCGTGCGGGTTGTCGAGGTGCCAGCTGATGGTGCTGATGCCGCCCTGCGCGTACACCTGCCGCACGTACTCCCGGATTTTGGCAAATGGCACCGCGTCGAGGCTGCGGGCGCTGTCGAGCTCCACGTGGCCCAGCTCCCAACCAAAAACGGCGGGGTAGGAACCCGTTACTGACTTCACGTCGGAGCGGCCGGGCTCGGCTATCCAGCGCTGGCCTTCGGGGGTGAGGCCGTAGGCCAGGTCATCCTGGTGGCCAAACATCACGCCCCGGTCGAGCAGCTTATACAGGTTGCTGAGCAAGCGCTTGGTTTCGGGGGTAGCGGCGGGGTCAGCAGGAGCCGATTGAGCGTGGGCACTGCCTACCCCCACTGCCAGGGCTAACGTGGCCAGCGCTAGTGTTTTTTTATAAAAATTCATCGCTTATCGTATCGTTTTCAAGTATTTGCCAATCACGGCCCAGGTCGATTTATCGGAGTCAAACACCGAATTCAGGCCCTGCTCCTCGCCGCCGGGGTCGCCCAGGTAGGCGTCGCCGGCTTTCCAGAATACCTGGCCCGGCACCGGCCGCGCCTGCCCGCCAAAGGCCCAGAAATTGTAGCCCGCGATAACCGGGTGCGCCTGCATCATCCCAAACAGGGCGGCGTAGTACTCGTCGCGCAGCGTGGTGCCGGCGGCCAGGGTGAACACCTGCCCATCGCGCGGCAGGCCAAACTCTTCTATCACCAGCGGCTTGCCCAGCTTTTGGGCCACGGTTGTGTGCTTGTTCACGTAGGCCGTGGCCTTGCCGATAACGGCGGGCATACCCTTGGCCGTGGCCGTATCGCGGAACCAGCCCCAGTTCTTGGGCCAGATGTGGATGGTGAGGTAGTCGATATTGCGGTCGGCGTGCAGGCGCTCGTACACGGCCATGTCGTTATCGGTGGCAATGTCGCCCTCGCTGCCGGTGGTCAGCAGGTGGTTTTTATCCAGGGACTTCACCAGGGCGGCGGTCTGCCGCATCCAGGCCTCGAAGGCGGGGGTAGCGGCCGGCGTCATGGGCCGGGGCTCGTTGATAATTTCCCAGGCCATGATGGCCGGGTCCTGCGCGTAGGGCTTTTTGGTCAGGGTGTTGGTGCGGCCCAGTACGTAGCGGATGTAAGTGGCCACCTGCTCTTTGCAGGGCTCGCAGGTGTAAAACCGCGCGATGTAGGCGCGGTTCTTATCCCAGCTATAATCCGGGTTTTTGGGCAGGGGCTGGCCGCCGTAGCCATTCCATTCCAGGTACTGGCCCAGGCCGCCGCTCCACTCCCAGGTATTGGTGAAGTGCAGCACGGCCTTCATGTGGCGCTTGCCCAGCTCGGCCAGGAAGTAGTCGAGCCCGGCCATAATAGCCTCATCAAACTTGCCCGGCTCGGGCTGCAAGGGCTGGAGCACCCGGTACTGGTAGCCGCTGCTCAGGCCCTCGGCGCCCACCATCACGCGCAGGTTGCTGACACCGTGCGCCTGCAAGAAGTCCAGCTCCTGCTTCAGGCGGGCCTGGCCGGCCGCGCCCTGGGTAGGGAGCAGGCCGCCGTACCAATAATTGGCCCCGATGTAGCGGTAGGGCTGGCCATCGAGCACGAGTTGCGCGCCCCGAGCCCGCACGAAGCCAGCGGGCTGGGCAAAGGCCCAGGTGACTACCAGCGCCAGCGCCACTACCAGAAAAAATCGCGGAAGAATCGTCTTCATAAGAGTCATGCGGCCCGTTGGCAGCGGAGAGGCCGCTCCTGTTCCGTGGCCATAGCTACCCGGCAGGAACGGCCGCTGAGGCAGGATGCCGGCCGCCTACCAGCCAGCGTTTTGGGTAACGGATGGATTGGCCAGTACCTCGGCCACGGGTAGCGGCACGAGCAGCGTGCGCGGGTCGCGGCTTTTGAGAACCTGCTGCCTGGATAAGCCGATTTGGTTCATCGTCTGCAAGTACACGCCCCAGCGCTGGAGGTCGTAGCGGCGGTCCGACTCAAACGCCAGCTCCTGGGCGCGCTCGGCGAAGATGGCGCTGCGCATCTGTAGCTGGCTGAGCTTGGAGGGGTCGAGCAGCGGGTCCTGGGCCACGGTTACGGTCTGGTTCGAGCGGCGGCGCACTTGCAGGTAGTACTTGCGGGCGTCGGCGGTGTTGCCGTTCAGCTCGTTTTCGGCCTCGGCGTAGAGGAGCAGCACGTCGGCGTAGCGCAGCAGCGGGTAGTTGATGGCCCCGTAGTTACCGTCGTCATTGTTGGGGGCGACGGGCTTACCAGGTATGTAGTACTTCAGAATCTGGGCCTTGTTCTGGTAGCGGGCAAACGTGGTGTCGCCCTTAGCGGGCCTGGTGCCCGTTTTGGTGTTAATCGACACGATATGGTACTTCACCGAGTCGGTGCGGGGGTAGTAATAGTAGAAGTGCCCGTTGCCGTAATCCTCAAACCAGAAGTGCGTTACGTCCTTGGTCACCCGGTCGTCGTAGGGGCTGAACTGCTGGTAGAAGTTGGTATCCATCCAGAGGTAGCCCCTACCCCCCAGGTCGCCCGAGGTGAAGTAGTTGTTCACGAAGTTGGAGTGGGTCGTGTTGCCGGCCAGCGTTTGCTCCATAAAAATGTGCTCCACCTGGTTGTCGCTCGATTTTTTCCACAGGTCCAGGTAGTTCGGAAACAGCGCGTACTTATTGCTGGCGATGAGCTTGGCCGCCTCATCCTTCGCCAGCTGATAGTATTGCTTGCTATTGAAGCCTTCGTAGCCGGCCACCACATCCTTGTTGTAGGTATAAAAGCCGTTGTCCTTGCCGCCCTGCACCGTCATCTGCGCGCCTTTGAGCGACGCCGAGCCGATAGTGGCGTACACCTTGGCCAACAGTGCCTGGGCCGCGCCTTTGTTCACGTGGCCCGGCGCGCCCGAGCCGGGTTCGCCCTGGTAGGGCATCAGGGTTTCGCCCTGTTGCAGGTCGTCAATAATCTGCTTGTACACGTCGGCCACCGGGGAGCGCGGAATATTGGTATCGGTGATGGACGTGACCGAGGCCGTGCGCAGTGGCACCGGCCCGAAGAGCTTGACCAGGGTAAAGTAGCTGAACGCGCGCAGGAAACGCGCCTCGCCCAGGATGCGGTTCTGCTGCGTCTTGTCCATAGAAATGGCCGGCACGCGCTCCAGCACCGTGTTGGCGCGGGCTATCACGGCGTAGGGCCCCGTGAACATGATGGGCGTTTTGTAGTCGCCGAGGTAGTTGCCCGAGCCAATGCCGGTGAGCGCGAAGCTGGCCCCGGCAATGTGGTCCTCGTCTTCCGATAAAAACTCCCAGTAGGGCTTGGTAAACCAGTCGTAGGAATTGAAATCGGAGTAGACGCCCGCGATGGCCGCCTCGGCGTCGTCGGCCGTTTTGTACACGTTTTCGGGCGCATAAAAATCGTAAGGCACCTCGTCGAGGGTCTTTTTGCAGCCGGTAGCGGTCAGCAGCAGCGCCGCGCCCGCGCCTACCAGTAGTTTGTTAAACGTATGCATATAGGGTGGGGTAAGAAGTTAGAAGCCGACGTTGACCCCAGCCGAGAACTGCCGGGAGGTGGGGTAGTTGCCCAGGTCCACCCCGCGCAGGGCCGGGTTCTGGCCATAGGCGTTCACCTCCGGGTCGTAGCCCTTATAGTGGGTCCAGGTCACCAGGTTGGTGGCGCTGATGTAGAGGCGCACGCTGCGCAGGCCGTACTGCTTGAAGTCGAAATTGTAGCCCAGCGTCGCGTTTTTGAGGCGCACGTAGGAGCCATCCTCAATAAAGCGGTTGCTGAACAGGAAGGGCACCTCGTCCGAGTACACCGCCTTGCGGTTGGTACCGTTCAGGTTTTGGGGCGTCCAGCGGTTGTCCCAGGCCTCCTGGGTAATGTTGTTGCTGCGGGTAGTGCCCAGGTTTTCGGAAGTAACCCGCGTAAAGTTCACGATGTCGTTGCCGACGCTGCCCTGGAAAAACACCGTCAGGTCGAAGCCCGCGTAGTTGAACGTGTTGTTGAAGCCAAATACGTACAGCGGGTTCACGTTGCCGATAACCTGTTGGTCGTTCGAGTCAATCTTGCCGTCGCCGTTCAGGTCTTTGTACTTGATTTCGCCGGGTGCGGCACCCTGCTGCTTGGCGTGGTTCTTCACCTCGTCAGCGGTCTGGAAAATAGCCTCTTCCTGGTAGCCGTAGACCCGGCCCAGCGACTGCCCGGCCTGCAGGATGAAGGGGAGCACCTCGGGGCCGGTGGCAATGCGCGGCGAGAAGGCCACCGTTTTGCCCGCGCCCAGGTCAATAATCTTGTTGCGGTTGAGCGAGATATTGCCCGAGGGCGTCCACTTGAATTTCTCCGTGTCCACGGCCCGCACGGTGGCCGATATTTCCAGGCCGCGGTTTTGCACCTGGCCGGCGTTTATCTGGCCCGAGCCAAAGCCGGTATCGGGGGGTAGGGGCAGTTGTTGCAGCAGGTTCTTGGTTTGCTTGTCATACACGTCCACCGTCAGGTTGAGGCGGCCTTTCAGCAAGCCAATATCCACGCCGGCGTCGGCCTGGTAAGTGGTTTCCCAGGTCAGGTTGGGGCTGGGCAGTGAGCTGACGTAGAAGCCATTAGTCAATGCCCCGTTGAAAACATAGGAGTTGGGCGTGAGGCGGGCCAGCGACTGGTAGGCCCCGATGGCCTGGTTACCCGACGAGCCGTAGCTCAGGCGCAGCTTGAGTTCGCTAAAGACGGTCGAGTTTTTGAGGAATTCCTCATCGATGGCGCGCCAGGCGAAGGCACCGGCCGCGAACGGCGCGTACTTGTGGCTGGCGGCAAACTGGCTGGCCCCGTCCACGCGCCCGGTGAGGGTAAAAAGGTAGCGGCCCAGAAAGTTGTAGTTGACGCGGCCCAGGTACGAAATCAGCTTGGTTTCGCTGCGGCCCGAGGTGAGCAAGCGATTGGTAGCCGCGCCCAGGTTGTTATCCTGGAGCACGTCGTTCAGAAAGCCGTAAGCGTTGGTAGTGCTGAAGTTGTAGTTATTATCGGTGTAGGTAAAGCCGGCCACCGCCGTCAGGTCGTGCTTTTCGCCAAACTTATGGGTGTAGGTAGCCAGGTTTTCCGACGTGATATCAAACTCATTGTAGCCCGACACGGTAGCCACGCCCATCAGCGCCCCGCCCTCGTAGGTATTGCGGGGGTAGTACACGTTGCGGGTCGAGGCGTAGTAGTTCAGGCCCAGGCGGGTACGCAGCTGCAAGCCCGGCAGCACGTTGAACACCAGGGAGCTAGAGGAGAAGATGGAGTTTACCAGGTTCTGATTCTTCACGTCCTGGATGTAGCGCAGCGGGTTGGTAGTCGTTACCTGGTCGGGCGGCGTGACGTAGCGCCCACCCCCAAATCTCAGCGAGTCGTTGCCGACCTGAGCCGTCGGCGCGTAGCGCAGGGCCGAGTAGATAACGCCCGCGTTGCCCTCGCTGTTGGCCGAGGCCGTTTTCACCAGCTTATTAAGCGAGCGGCTCATCTGGGTACTTGTCTCAAATGTCAGCCACCTGGTCACGTTGCGCGTCACGTTGAGGCGCAGGTTGCCTTGCTCGAAGCTGGAGTTGGTGACAATCCCGCTCTGCCGGATGTAGTTGGCCGAGATGGCGAAACTGCCCTTGTCGCCGCCGCCGCCCGAAAACAGCACCGAAGCCTCATTGACCGGGCCGTTATGAAAAATTACGTCCTGCCAGTTGGTACTGTGGCCCACGAAGTCCGACGGTACCGGCGAGCGCTGGCCGGTCAGCGGGTCGCGGCGGCCCGAAAACGGCAGCCCATAGTACTGCGTGGTATCGGCACCGGCGTAGTACTTGTTGTAGTTGCTAAACTTCTCGTTGAGGTAGGTGGCATAGGTAGCCGCGTCGAGCACCTTAATTTGCTTGCGCACCCGGTCGAAGCCCGTGCGAAACGACACATCCACCCGGTCCTGACCACTCTGGCCGCGCTTCGTCGTCACGATGACTACGCCATTGGCCCCGCGCGAGCCGTAGATGGCCGTAGCCGAGGCATCCTTCAGAATTTCGATGCTCTCGATGTCGCTGGGCCGCAGAAAGTTGAGCGCGTTGGTGGTTTGCACCGCGTTGTCGCTGCCGCTGGTAGCGCCGGAGGGGGTAGAGGCATCGTTGTTGACTTGCAGCGGCACCCCGTCAATCACGTAGAGCGGCTGCGAGTTGGTGCCAAACGAGTTGATGCCCCGAATCTGGATGTTGATACCTGAGCCCGGCGCGCCGTCGTTCTGGGTCACCTGCACGCCGGCCACCTTGCCCTGCAAGCCCCGGTCGAAGGACAGCGGCCGGCCAATTTGCAATTCGTCGCTCTTGATGGAGGCCACCGAGCCGGTCAGGTCACTCTTCTTCACCGAGCCGTAGCCCACCACGACCACGTCGTTGAGGCTCTGCCCGTCCTGGCGCAGCGTCACGTCGATGGCCGAGCGGTCACCAATAGTAACCTCCTGCGGCGCGGTGCCAATAAAATTGATTATCAGCGCGTCGCTACCCTCCGGCACCGTGATGGAATAGTGGCCATTAGCGTCGGCCGTGGTCCCAATCTGCGTATTCTTCACCCGAATACCGGCTCCAATCAACGGCTCGCCCTTGGTATCGCGAACCATTCCCTGCACTACGCGGCCCTGGGCCTGCGCCGCTGCCTGCAGCGACGCGCACAGCACAGCGGGCACGACTAATGTCGTGAGTAACGATGCTCTCATAAAACTTGAATTAGGTGGGAAGTGTACCAGGGCAAAGGTCCTGACAAAGCCGGACGCGTAATAATACTATTTTGACCTTTGCTTGTAGCAGATTGGCGCGTTGTTACGTAATTATGAACTATTTTTTGTTTAACCAACTGTATTTCAATAGCAAATAGGCAATTTCCGCGTATTTGCGAGTCGGGAAATGGCTAATACCATTTTATCCGAAAGCTGTACTTTTATTGGCACTAATCTACCAACCTTTCCCACCCATGAAACAGGACATCATGCGCGAAATCACGCCGCTTACCCAAAGCGACTGCTTCACGCTCTTCTCGCGGGTCAAGAAAAAATTCGATTTCCCGCTGCATTACCACGAGGAATATGAGCTGAATCTTATCCTCAACGCCAGCGGGGCCAAGCGCATCGTGGGCGACCACATCGAGGTTATCGATGAGGTGGAGCTGGTACTCGTGGGGCCCAACCTGTACCACGCCTGGTTTACGCACAAGTGTCAGAGTGAGCAGATTACGGAGCTAACGATTCAGTTTCACAAGGACCTGTTTGAAGACCGGCTGCTGCGGCGCAACCAGCTCAGCTTTATCAAAACGATGTTTGACAAGGCGCAGCGCGGCATCTTGTTCTCGCCCGACACGATTGAGCGCCTCCTACCCCGGCTTTTGCAGCTGGAGCAGAAGAATGGCTTCGACTCGGTGCTGGAATTGCTCTCCATTCTGCACGACCTGTCCACGTCGCGCAACATGCGCACCTTGTCCGATTCGTCGTCTGATAATGAGCAGTTTAACTACAACAGCCGGCGTATTGAGAAAGTCTTTGAGTACATGAACGCCAACTACAGCCGGCCCATCAGCCTCACGGAGGTGGCCAAAGTGGCCAACATGCCCGAGGCGTCGTTCAGCCGCTTTATCAAGAAGCGCATTGGCAGCACCTTCATCGACAGCCTCAACGAAATCCGGCTGGGCCACGCCACCCGGATGCTGATTGATACCACGCACAACGTGGCCGAGGTGGCCTACAAGTGCGGGTTTAATAATATCTCCAACTTCAACCGCACGTTTAAGAAGCGCAAAGGCTGCACGCCCAAGGAGTTTCGGGGCAATTTTTCGGGGAACCGGATATTTATTTAGTAGTTCCGGCTTCCGGTTTGGCAGCAGCCCCACCCCCGACCCCTCCCCTGCGGGGGAGGGGAGCCTGACGACTACTAACGTCTGTTGACGAATGGCACCCCTCCCCCGCGGGGGAGGAGTGCCTGACGACTACTAACGTCTGTTGACGAATGGCACCCCTCCCCTGCGGGGCCGGGGCCGGGGGTGGGGCTGCCTTCGACACCGAGAACGGCGCATCCCCTACCCCCGTGCCGCGGGCCGTATTCGGCTGGGCGCTCATCTCAAAATTCAAGACGGCACCCTGAACCAGCGCGGCGTGGCTGAGCCAGTTGCGCGAATATTCCTGACCGTTCACGGTCAATCGGTTAGTGTATTTATTTTCGGCTGAGTTGGCAGGCGCGTGCAGCACCACGTCGTGGCCGCCGGGCAGGTGCAGGGTGGCCTGGGGGAAGAGCGGCGCGCCGAGCACGTACTGGTCGGTGGCGGGGCACACGGGGTAGAAGCCCAGAGCCGAAAACACGTCCTAGGCCGAGGTCTGGCCGTTGTCCTCGTCGCCGCAGTAGCCGTCGGGCGTGGGGCGGTAGAGGCGGTTGAGTACCTCGCGGGTCCAGTAGGGGGCTTTCCAGGGCTGGGCGGCGTAGTTGTAGAGGCAGATGACGTGCCGGGCCGGCTGGTTGCCGTGGGCATGCTGCCCCATGTGGGCCACCTGCATCTCCCGGATTTCGTGAATTACCTCTCCGTAGTAGCTCGCGTCAAACACGGGGGGTAGGGTGAACACGGAGTCGAGCGTAGCCGCGAATTTCTCCCTACCCCCATTCAGGTTCGTCAAGCCCCGCACGTCGTGAAACACCGACCAGGTGTAGTGCCAGGCATTGCCCTCGGTGCAGGCATTGCCCCACTTGAAGGGGTTGAAGGGCGTCTCGCGAAGGAGCGGTTCTGGTTGCGTCCACGCATGAGGCCGGTTTGCTTATCGAAGAGCTTGCGGTAGTTCTGGCCGCGCCGGGTGTAGAGGTCAATTTCCTTCTTCGGCTTATTTAACACCCTGGCCAGCTGCGCGATGGCGAAGTCGTCGCAGGCCTATTCGAGGGTGCGGGCGGCGCTCTCGTTAAGCTGAACGCCGTAGGGCACGTAGCCCAGCTTGTTGTAGTACGCCACGCCCGCCCGGCCCACGGCCGTGAGCTGCCCGGCGTGGTTGGCATCCTTAATCAGCGCCTCGTAGAGCGTGTTGGTGTCGTTGGCATCGGCGGGGCGCACGCCCTTGAGGTAGGCATCGGCTACTACGGCGGCCGGGTTATTGCCCACCATCGGGCTTGCGCCTAAGCGAGCGCCCCCGTGCTGAGTGCGCGCAACATCGCGGCCAATAGGACTGTTTTGGTCATTCTGAAAAGTAAAATAATCGGCAATGCGGGGCGGGCAATTCTGTCCAAACAGCTTTCGAATTGCCAATCTAAAGGTACCAGCGACCCAAATAACGGCGGGCAGAGGAGAGCAGATGGGTATTATGGCAGTAATTACCAGCCATTTGACTACCCAGCTTAGCGTGGGCGGTTCAAAATTCAGCCGCCCAGATAGAGCCGCCCGAATACCTTTGCGCCCCGAATTGGTTAATCTGCTCTTCATGCGGATGAAGTAATTCCGAGTTACATCCGTCTTGTTTCACCAAATCGGCAGCTGCGACATCATCTTGCTTCATGTAGTACCGAACGCCAATTCAAAATGAAAGAACAAAAAGGGCTGGTTGCGCCAGCCGACGGCAAACTTGGCATCCTCCTACCCGGTCTGGGAGCCGTGGCCACCACCCTCATCGCGGGCGTGCTGGCGGTGCGCAAAGGCACCGGGCAGCCCATTGGCTCGCTCACGCAGATGGGCAAAATTCGCACCTCAACCGGCAATCCCATCATCAAAGACTTTGCCCCGCTAACGGCCCTCGATGACATTGAGTTTGGCGGCTGGGACGTGTACGAGGACAACGTGTACGAGGCGGCCATGAAGGCCGGTGTGCTGGACTACCAAACCTTGCAGGCCGTGCGCCCCGAGATGGAAGCGATGGTGCCCATGAAGGCCGCGTTTGACCCGCGCTACGTCAAAAATCTGGCTGGCACCCACGTCAAGACCTACACCACCAAGCTGGACCTGGCCGAGCAGGTTATCGCCGATATTCGCCACTTCAAGGCCGCGCGCGATTGTAGCCGCCTCGTGATGGTGTGGTGTGGCTCGACGGAAATCTACCACGAGCTCTCGGATACGCACTACACCCTGGCGGCCTTTGAAGCGGGCCTGCGAGCCAACGCGCCCAACATCGCGCCCAGCATGATTTACGCCTACGCCGCCCTGCGCGAAGGCGTACCGTTTGTGAATGGCGCACCCAACCTGACCGTGGATGTGCCCGCCCTGCTGGAACTGGCCGCCACCACCGGCACGCCGGTAGCCGGCAAGGACTTCAAGACGGGCCAGACCCTGATGAAGACCATCGTGGCCCCTGGCCTGAGCGCCCGCTCGCTGGGGGTAAAAGGCTGGTTCTCCACCAACATTCTGGGCAATCGCGACGGCCTGGTGCTCGACGACCCCGACAACTTCCGCACCAAGGAAGTGTCGAAGCTGAGCGTGCTCGACAGCGTCTTCCACCCCGAAGAAAACCCGGAGCTGTACGGTGATATGTACCACAAGGTGCGCATCAATTACTACCCCCCGGCCGGCGACAATAAGGAGAGCTGGGATAACATCGACATCTTTGGCTGGCTGGGCTACCCGATGCAGATTAAAATCAACTTCCTCTGCCGCGACTCTATTCTGGCGGCCCCGCTGGTGCTCGACCTGGCCCTGTTTATGGACCTGGCCAAGCGGGCCGGCCTGGCGGGCGTGCAGGAGTGGCTGTCGTTCTACCTGAAGTCGCCCCAGACCGAGCCCGGCCTGCGGCCCGAGCACGACATTTTCAAGCAACTCGTGATGCTGCACAACACCCTCCGGCTACTGATGGGCGAGGAGCCCGTGGCCGCCGCCAGTGAGGAAGCTTACCAGGATGGCTCCGTTGGGTAATTAATCGCAGAACAAGTGTTTAAGCTATTTGCCAGCGTGCTGGGTATCGGGTACGTGAAGGGCGGCGGGACGGTGGCTGCCGTAGTCTGCTGCCTCGCCCTGTACCTGGCCCGCGCCAGCGACCCTACGCTTCGGCCCTGGCCAGCAACCCCGCTCACGCTCGGGTTGCTGGTTTTGGGTACGCTGGCCGCCCAGCGCGTCGAGCCCGATTGGGGCAAAGACAGCTCGCGGGTCGTCATCGATGAGGTAGCGGGTATGTGGGTAGGCATGTTGCTGATTCCCGTTACGGGCCCAAACTTGCTGGTGGGGCTCGTGCTGTTTCGGTTTTTTGATATCGTCAAGCCTTTGTTTATCAGAAATATGGAGGGGCTACCGGGCGGCGTGGGCGTGATGATGGACGACGTACTGGCCGGCCTCTACACCAACCTGCTGCTGCAGGCCGGCGTGCGGCTGGGCTACCTGTAAGGGTGGTGGGCTACCGCCGGTTTCTGCGCGCGCAGGCGGCCGCCGCGACCGGTACGGCCGTCGATTTTTTAGTTACCGTTGCCTGCGTCGAGGGCCTGCACAGCTGGTATTTGCTGGCTACGGCGTTGGGCAACACGGCCGGGGGCCTCGTCAATTTTTACCTGGGTCGGCACTACGTCTTTCAGGCGCCGCACCAGCGGGCTCCGGCCCAGGGCGGGCGGTATTTTTTGGTGTGGCTGGGCAGTATGCTGTTGAACGCTGGTGGCGTTTATCTGTTTACCCAAGGGTTACACGTAAATTATCTGGCAAGCAAAGTGCTGGTTTCGCTGGTGGTTGGCATTGGGTTTAACTACTTTTCGCAGCTCTATTTTGTATTCAAGAAATGATAAGGCGTTGGTGTAGCAGGCTTTTGGGCCCGGTGGGGCTGCCCTGGCTGCTGCTGGTACTGTTCGCGGGGCCGGCGCTGGCCCAGAATACCACCATCAGCGGGGTAGTGACGGATGCCAGGACGAAGGCGAAATTACCCTTCGTGAGCGTAGCCGTGCCCCAGTCTGCCATTGGGGCCAATACCGACGAGCAGGGGCGCTACACGCTGCAAGTGCCCGCGCAGTACGCAACCCTGGTTTTTACTTACCTGGGCTACCGGCAGGTGACCAGGACGTTCGCGCCCGGCCAGCCGCTGACCCTGAACGTGCAGCTGGTAACCAGCGCGGCGCAGCTCAACGAGGTGGTTATCAAGGGGACCAAGCCGCCGCGCTACCAGAATAAGGACAACCCCGCCGTAGAGCTTATCCGCCAGATTATCGCCCACAAGGCCGAGAATCAGCCCGAAAGCTACCCCTACGTGGAGTATGAGAAGTACGAGAAGATGGGCTTCTCGTTCAGCAACCTATCGGAAAAATTCAAGAACCGGAAGATATTTCGCAACTACCAGTTTTTGTTTAAGAAGCAGGATTCGACGGCGGTGGGCGGCGTGAACGTGCTGCCGGTGTACCTGGAGGAAAAGCTGTCGAAGGAATACTACCGCAAGGACCCGCCCGCGCTCAAAACCGTGGTGCTGGGCAGCAAGAAGGTGCAATTTGACAAGCAATTCATTGATAATGATGGCCTGAGTACCTACTTCAACCAGATGTATCAGGACATCAACATCTACGATAACAACGTGAGCCTGCTCGGCAACCAGCTGCTGAGCCCGATTGCCAACGGCGGGCCTACGTTCTACCAATACTACATTTCCGACACGCTGAAGGAGCACGTGCCGCAGCTGATTGAGCTGAGCTTTAACCCGCGCAACCGGGGCGACCTGCTCTTCACGGGCAAGCTCTACGTGACGCTCGATGGGCACTACGCCGTGCAGCGCGCCGAGCTGGGGGCAGATAGCCGCATCAACCTCAACCTGATACGCAGCCTCAGCGCCGACCTGGAGTTTGCGCCCAACCCCGACCAGCGCTACCACCTGCGCAAGAGCGTACTGGCCATCGACTTCAGCCTCACCCGCAAGGGTTCGGGCTTTTTTGGCGTGCGCACGGTCATCAACGAGAAATACCGCATTGGCCAGCCCGAGCCGGACAGCCTCTACGCCGGCCCGGCGGTGGTGGTGGCCGACAGTACCGCCGGCCAGAACGCGGCTTTCTGGCAGCAAAACCGGCCCGATAGCCTGACGCTCATGGAGCGGACGATTTACAAGAATATCGATACGCTTCAGACTATCAAGTCGTTCCAGCGCACGCTCACGCTGTTTACGTTCCTGTTTTCGGGCTACAAGGCGTTTGGGCCGGTTGACGTGGGGCCGGCCAACACGTTCTACAGCTTCAACCCGGTGGAGGGCTTCCGGCTGCGGCTGGGGGGTAGGACGACCCCGGAGCTGAGCAAGCGCATTTATTTCGAGACGTACGGGGCCTATGGCTTCAGGGATGAGAAGTGGAAATACTTCTTCAGCTCGACGTATTCGCTTAACAATAAGTCGATTTATACTTTCCCGCAGAATTTTATCCGGGCCAGTTTCCAGCGCGACACCAAGATTCCGGGGCAGGAGCTGCGGTTTGTGCAGGAAGATAATTTTCTGCTCTCCTTCAAGCGCGGCCTCAATGACAAGTACCTGTACAACGACATTGCCCGCTTCGACTACCTGCACGAGTTCAACAACCACTTTTCGTACGCGCTCAGCTTCAAAAACTGGCTGCAAAGCCCGGCCGGGGGCCTTTATTTCCGCAACCGCGTGGGTGGCGAAATCCACCCCATAGCCAGCCTGCGCACCACCGAGCTGGGGCTGACGCTGCGCTGGGCGCCGCGCGAGAAGTTTTACCAGGGCAAGCTCTACCGCACGCCCATCATCAGCCCCGCGCCCATTTATACGCTCAGCCTCAACGCGGGCTTTAAGGGGCTGCTGGGCGGCGAGTACACCTACCAAAACCTGGTATTCAACTTCAACAAGCGGTTTTACCTCTCGCAGCTGGGCCACACCGACGTCACGTTGGAGGCGGGCTACCTGTTTGGGCAGGTGCCGTTTCCGCTGCTCGACATTCACCGCGCCAACCAGACGTTTTCGTATCAGCTGCAATCGTACAACCTGATGAACTTCCTGGAATTTTCGAGCGACCACTACGCCAGCTTGTTCCTGGACCACAATTTCAACGGCTTCATTTTCAATAAGCTACCCCTCATTCGACGGCTTAAGCTGCGCGAAGTGGCCTCGCTCAAAATTCTCTACGGCGGCCTGCGCGACCAGAACAACCCCGGCCAGCACCCCGAACTATACGAGTTTTTGCGGGCCGACCTGGGCCAGGGCCAGCCCATCGCCTTTTCGCTGGGGAGCCAGCCCTACGCCGAGGCCAGCGTGGGCCTGGCCAACATCTTCAAGCTGTTCCGGGTGGACCTCGTGCGCCGCCTCACGTACCTCGACAACCCCAACGTGGCGGCGTGGGGCATCCGGGGCCGGTTTAAGTTTGATTTTTAACGCGCTGACCTGCATGACACTCGACGTACTCCGCACCGCGCTGCAAGGCGGCATCTACCAGGTTATCAACCCCTTCGTGCGGCTCCTGATTCGGCTGGGCTTCACGCCCAACGCCGTAACGCTCACGGGCTTCGGGCTGAACGTGGGGGTAGCCGTGCTCTTCATCGTGGGCGGCGAGGAAGGCAACCGCGGCGACCTGCGCTACGTGGGCTGGGGCGGGGCGCTCATCCTGTTCGCGGGCTTATTTGATATGCTGGACGGGCAGGTGGCAAGGCTCGGCAACATGCAGAGCACCTACGGCGCGCTCTTCGACTCGGTGCTGGACCGCTACAGCGAGCTATTCACCTTCCTGGGAATCTGCTACTACCTGGTGGCGCACCACTACCTGCTTGGCTCGCTGTGCGCGTTCATCGCCCTCATCGGCTCGATGATGGTGAGCTACACCCGCGCCCGCGCCGAGGGGCTGGGCGTGGAGTGCAAAGGCGGCCTGATGCAGCGCCCCGAGCGGGTAGTGTTGCTGGGCGTGAGCGCGTTGGCCTGCGGCGTGAGCTCGGCCTGGCTGGGCGGCGACTACAAGCTGTTCGTGCCGGGCATTCCCTTCCACGTCTTCGAAACCATGTCGATTCTCACCTTCCCGATTGCCGTGCTGGCCGTGCTGGCCAACATCACGGCCGTGGCGCGCCTGCGCCAGGCCAAGCGGGCGCTGGCCCTGCGGGAAGCCGCGCCGGCCGCCTCCCTACCCTCCTCCCAGGCCGCGGCCGCGGCGGTACTGCTTATCGGCTTGCTGGGCGGCAGCTTATCGCTGGCGGCGGCGCCCCAGCAACCCACGCTCACGTTTCCGGTGCCGAGCGGCGTCGCGCACCAGCTTTTTTATTTGCAGCGCGACCCGAATACCAATACCATCATCTACCAGCTGAATGTGAACAGCGCGGGCCAGTTGGATGAGGACGAGCCCATTACTATTTTCTGGATTCGGTACGAGGAGCAAGGGCAGCGCAAGGACCTGAATTTTATTCAACGCCGGTTTGCCTACGGCCTCAGCGCCAGGAAAATAGCACCGGGCAAGTATGAGCTGAAATTTGCCGCCTACGGCAAGGTACCCTTCGTGCTCATGAAGTCCAGCTTCGACAATGCCTTTCACGTGTACGCGACCGTGGCCAACAAGCAGATTCAGCTGGAGCGGGTGTACCTGCGCATCGAGGGCGGCACGTTTTGGGTGCCCAACGTCAGGTACATCGAGCTGAAAGGCCGCGACGCGGCCAGCCAGAAGCCGGTGGTAGAGCGGATTCCGGTGTAGCCCGCTCGCCGCCATTGTTTACCGGCCGCTTCCGGCCGCCCCTTTTTTTTCTATGCCCTACCCCCCTTCCGGTGCCGCACGGTGGCCAGCCAGCCGCCACGCTACCTGGCTGGTGCCCGCGCTCACGCTGGCTTATTTTTTTCTTTCGTACTGGCTGCTGGGCTTTCATGCTGAGCAGGTAGTGCTGGTGGTGCTGGTAAATGGCTGCTATTTTCTGTCCGGTTTTACCCGCCGCCTCATTACCGGGTTTTCCATCTTTCTGGTCTTCTGGGTGTTGTATGATTACCTGAAGATTATTCCCAACTACCTGGTGCGGGCCGTGGATATCGCGCCGCTTTACTACACCGAGAAAAGCCTGTTTGGCATTCATTCGCAGGGCCAGCTACTGACGCCCAACGAGTACTGGCTGCTGCACGAACATACCTGGCTGGACGTGGCCTGCGGCATCTTTTACCTGTGCTGGGTACCCATTCCGATAGTTTTCGCGGGGTATTTGTTCTTCACCAATCGCCGGCTGTTCTTTGAGTTTTCGCTCACCTTTCTGTTAGTCAACCTACTGGGGTTCACGCTCTACTACCTGCACCCGGCGGCGCCGCCCTGGTACGTGCAGCAGCACGGCTTCGGGTTTCAGCCCCTAAAGCTGGGCAGCACCGCCGGGCTGGCCCGCTTCGACGCCTACTTCGGGGTTGGCGTATTTCAGTCCATTTACGCCAAGAACTCCAACGTTTTCGCGGCGATGCCCTCGCTGCATTCGGCCTACCCGGTGGTGGTGCTGTACTACGCGGTGAAGAACAGGTCGGGTTGGTTAAACTTGTTCTTTCTCACCGTTATGCTGGGCATCTGGTTTGCCGCGGTCTACAACAGCCACCACTACGTACTGGACGTGCTGGCGGGCATTACCACCGCGCTGGCGGGCATTTTTATCCTGCGATTGCTGCTGGCCAGGAGCTTGCTGTTCAAGCGGTTCGTGGCGGCTTTTATGCGCGCTACCGCCCCGGCGGCGTAGCGTTCGCTCGCCGTGAGTTCCCTACCCCCTCCTCGGCGGGGCAGGAGGCACGCAGGATAGGCAGCTGGCTACCTGCGCCCGGCCGTGATGCCCGGCCAGCTATCGGTGCGGAAGGGCACGGCGGGCAGGCCGGCCTTATTGTAGAGATTGCCGGCGGGGCTGTCGGCCCAGTCGTAGCGCACGGCCACGGGGTTTTTCACCTCGTTGCTTTGCACTACCACCTCGTTGCCCACCACGCGGACCGTGGCCCAGTGAAACTGCCGGTCGGCCCCGGCCACCGCGAAGCCGTGCGGCGCGGGGCCATTTTTCACTTCGAGGCCGGTGCCGGGGTGCGTGAATTTCAGGTGGATAGTGCCGCCGCTGGCAGCCATGCTGGCGTAGGCAGGGCCGCTGTAAACCACCTGGTTATCGCCGTAGGCCACGTAGCGGGCGGCTAGGGCCAGGCGGCGGCCCACCTCCTGTTTATTGTGCGGATGAATATCGGCGGGGTCACCAATGTCGATGGCCGTGGCCATGCCGGTGCGGGGCAGCCGGAGGGCCAGCGCCTGCGCCTCGCGCAGCTCGGCCCAGGCCGACTCGGCCGGCTGGGGCCGGGCGGGCTGAAAGTTGGCCAGCTGCACGAACAGGAAGGGCAGGTCGGCCCCGAAGTGCCGGCGCCAGTCGGTAATGAGTGCCGGAAACAGCGTCTGGTACTGCTCGGCGCGGTCGGCGTTGGTTTCGCCCTGGTACCAGATAACGCCCTTGAGGGCCAGCGGCTGAAGCGGCGCAATCATGGCGTTGTAGAGGGTGGTCGGGGCCATTTGGCCGCCGCCCGGCGCGGGTGCCACGGGCTGGTCCTCCGTGGGCAGGCCCACCTGGTACTGCCAGGGCCCGGCCAGGGGCAGCGTCTGGCCCGCGCCGTGCAGGGCCAGCTCGCCGGGCTCGCCCGCGATGCCGCCGCCGCCGCCCGTGTCTACCACGCGCACGGCCAGCACGTTGCGGCCCGGCCGCAGCACGCCGGCGGGCACCTGGTAGGTGCGCGGCTTGTCGTAGCCATTGGTGCTACCCACCTTCCGGCCATTGAGGTAGGTGCTGTCGTTGTCGTCAATCTTGCCCAGCGTCAGGGTAAGGGGCTGGCCGGCCATCGCGGCGGGCAGGTCGATTTCTTTTCGAAACCACACGATGCCGTCGTAGCTGGCCAGGGCCGGCGTGGCTTCCCAGAGGCCGGGCAGGGCCATCGTGGGCCAGGCGTGGGCGTCGAAATCGGGCACGGCCCAGGTGGTGCCGTTCGGCAGGTAGCCTTTGTCGTGGGCGCGCACGTTGCGCAGCAGCTCGCGCTGCTGGGCGTCGTAGGCGCGCTGGTCGTCGTGGAGGCTGGTGGTTTTGGCGGCGAAGGTGGCGATGCGTGGGCTGAACTCGGGAAAGTTTTTCAGGCCCCCGGCGCTCACCCAGGCCTCGGCGGGCGTGCCGCCCCAGCTGCTCACCACCACGCCCATCGGTACGTGGTACTTCTCGTATAAATGGCGGCTAAAGAAGTAGGCCACCGCCGAGAACCCGGCCACGGTGGCGGGGCCGCACACCTGCCAGCCCGTGCCCGCTATTTCAGCCTGCGGGCGGTAGGCCACGGCCTGGTCGGCGGTGAAAAAGCGGATGTTGGGCCAGTTGGCGGCGGCTATTTCCTGGTCGGCGTTCTGGGTGGGCTGGTAGCCGCCGGGGTTGGGGTCTTTCACCTTAAACTGCATGTTGGACTGCCCCGAAGCCAGCCACACGTCGCCCACCAGCACGTCAGTCAACTCGATGGTATTCTGGCCTTTCACCGTGAGCACGTGGGGCCCGCCGGCGGGGGTAGGCGGCAGCGTGGCCTGCCAGCGCCCGCGGGCGTCGGGGGGGGTAGCGCGGTAGGTGTGGCCCCGAAACGTGAGGCTGACGGCCTCGCCCGGCGCGGCCCAGCCCCACACGGGCACGGGGCGGTCGCGCTGAAGCACCATGTGGCTGCCCACCAGCGCGGGCAGGCGCACGGTGGCCTGGGCGGCCGGGACCAGCAGCGAAATGGTAGCAGTAAGTTTAGAAACGGACATCGGAAAAGGGTGAGGATGGCGGAAGGCTGCCGGGACGAAGGTCGGGCGGAAGTGCGGGTAAGTTCCGGTATCTTTTTGACAAAAATGAGTACTTTCTATGTCCACGGCTAGCCGTACCGGCGGTTAATAGGGGCCTGGCGAATACCTTTAGCACCCGGTTCCCACTTTTCCCACCCCTCATGGCTACCCCCATTATCACTTCGGCCGCCCGGCCGGCTACGGCGAATGACCTCGCCCCTACCCCCCGCTACGGCTCGGCACTGGCCGCCGTTACCACGCTGTTCTTCCTGTGGGGCTTCATTACCTGCCTCAACGACATTCTGATTCCTTACCTGAAAGCCATCTTTCAGCTTTCCTTCGCGCAGGCCAATTTCATCAACCTGTGCTTTTTCGGGGCCTATTTTCTGATGAGCATCCCGGCGGGCCGGCTGGTGGCGCGGGTGGGCTACAAGCGCGGGATGCTGCTGGGCTTCGCGGTGGCGGCGGTGGGGGCTTTCCTCTTCTATCCGGCGGCGGCACAGCGGGTATACGGGCTGTTTTTGGGGGCGCTGTTCGTGCTGGCCTCGGGCATCACCATCTTGCAGGTGGCGGCCAATCCGTACGTGGCCATTCTGGGTCCGGCGCGGTCGGCCTCGGCGCGCCTCACGCTGACGCAGGCGTTCAACTCGCTGGGCACGTTTCTGGCGCCCCTGCTGGGCAGCGCCTTGATTCTGAGCCATCTGCCGAAGCTCAACACGGCGGCCAGCGCCGCCAGTATCGACGTGACGGCCGTGCAAACGCCCTACCTGGTTATCGGCACCGTATTGCTGCTCATCAGCCTGCTGCTGAGCCGGGTAAACCTGCCCCAGATTGTGCCCGCCACCGAAGCCGCCGGCACCACCGTGGATGCCGACTCGACCCGCGCCTGGCACTACCGCAACCTGGTGCTGGGCGTGGTGGGCATTTTTGCCTACGTGGGGGCTGAGGTGTCGATTGGCTCACACCTGGTTAGCTACCTGGCCTTGCCCAGTGTGATGGGCCTCGACCCGCAATCGGCCGGCGACCGGGTGGCGCTGTACTGGGGCGCTGCTATGGTGGGCCGCTTTGGCGGCGCGTATCTGCTGAACAAGGTGGCGCCGTCCAAGCTATTGGCCTTTAACGCGGTCTGCGCCGTGGCCCTGGTGCTCGTTTCCATCAATACCACGGGTGCCCTCGCCATGTGGAGCCTGCTGGCCGTGGGCCTGATGAACTCGATTATGTGGCCGGTGATTTTTCCGCTGGCGCTGGCCGGGCTGGGCCGCCACACCGAAGAAGGCTCGGGGCTGCTGTGCACCGCCGTGGTGGGCGGCGCGCTGGTGCCGCTGCTGTTTGGGGTGGTGGCCGACCACGGCGGGCTACGCCTGGCGCTGCTACTGCCCGTGTTCTGCTACGCCTACATTGTATGGTATGGCCTGCGCGGCAGCCGTCGGCCGGGCGCGGTCTTGGCCAACTGATTCTTCCGATGAGAAAACTATGCTGGCTCGGTGCCCTGCTACTTTTAAGTCAGCCTGGCTCCGCCCAAAAAGCGGCGTTGCAACGAGCCGGCAACCCCGTTTTCCCCGGTTGGTACGCCGACCCGGAAGCCGCCATTTTTGGCTCACAATACTGGATTTACCCCACGCTGTCGGCCGTGGTGGGCGATACCTACCCCACCAGTGAGCCGGTAGGCGTGCGCAAAGCCTACGCCCAGCAGGTGTACTTGGACGCCTTCTCGTCGCCCGACCTCGTACACTGGACCAGGCACCCGCGCGTGCTCGACACGGCCAACGTGAAGTGGGCGCGCAGGGCCGTGTGGGCCCCGGCCATCGTAGCCAAGGGGGGTAAGTACTACCTGTTTTTCGGGGCCAACGATATCCAGAACGACCAGCAGCGCGGCGGCATCGGGGTAGCGGTGGCCGATAACCCGGCCGGGCCGTTCAAGGATTACCTGGGTCACCCCCTGGTAGGCAAGTTTGAGAACGGGGCCCAGCCCATCGACCAGTTCGTATTTAAGGATACCGATGGAAAGTACTACCTCGTGTATGGTGGCTGGCAGCACTGCAACATCGCACGGCTCAAGGACGACTTCACGGGCTTCGTGCCCTTCGCCGATGGCACTGTCTTTAAGCCGATTACACCCCAGGGCTACGTCGAGGGGCCGGTAATGTTCCGCCGCCAGGGCAAGTACTATTTCATGTGGAGCGAGGGCGACTGGATGGGCCCCACCTACTCGGTGGCCTACGCCGTGGGCGACTCGCCCTTCGGGCCTTTTCGGCGGGTAGGCAAGGTGTTGCGGCAGGATTCGCGGATTGCTACCGGCGCGGGCCACCACTCGGTGCTGCAAGTGCCGGGCACCGGCCGCTGGTACATCGTGTACCACCGCCACCCGCTCGGCGACACCGAGGGCAACCACCGCGAGGTGTGCATCGATGAAATGCACTTTGATGAGCACGGCGACATTCTGCCCGTCACGATGACGAAGCAGGGCGTGCGCGCCGAGCCCCTACCCCCCTCCAAATGACTAACGCATCCCAAGCTCACTGGCTGGCCCTGCTGCTGGCCGCGCCGCTGGTGCTCACCGGCTGCGGCACTGGTCGCGTGGGCCGGCCCGCCACCAGCCGCCGCTTTCCCTACCCCGCCCCGGTAGTTGATAAGCGGGCTACTTACCAAACCAAGGCGTTATTTTACAACCTGCGCCGCTTACAGGGCCAGAGTATCCTGTTTGGGCAGCAGGATGCCACGCAGTACGGCATCGGCTGGCACGACCAGCCCGACCGCAGCGACATCAAGAGCGTGTGCGGCTCGAACCCCGAGGTGTATGGCTGGGACGTGGCCGAGGTAGTGAACGCCACCCTAAAGGGCCGTGCCCTCGCTACCGACACTACCCTGCGCCGCCACCGCCAACTGGTGCTCGATGCCTACCAGCGCGGCGGCCTCAACACTTTCTGCTGGCACATGGACAACTTCGTGACCGGCAAGAACTTCTACGATACCACGGCCGTGGTGCCGGCCATTCTGCCCGGTGGCAGCCACCACGCGGCTTACCTGCGGGCCCTTGACATCGCGGCCGACTACTTCAAGGGCCTGCAAACGCCTGATGGCACGGCCGTGCCGATTATCTTTCGCCCATTTCACGAGCACACGGGCTCGTGGTTCTGGTGGGGACGGCGGCACTGCACCACGGCCGAATTCGTGCAGCTCTGGCAATTCACCGTCAAGTACCTGCGTGATACCAAACAGGTACATAACCTGCTCTTTGCCTACTCGCCCGACCGCGTGCCCGACATGGCCGCCTATTTCGAGCGCTACCCCGGCGATGCCTACGCAGATGTGCTGGGCTTCGACGACTACGGCGACTTCAACACCGTCACCTCGCCCAACAAGGGCGTGACGACGCTGGCCGCCCTCGTGGGCGAGGCCGAAAAACGCCGTAAGATTCCGGCCCTCACCGAGGCCGGCCTGGAAAAGCTTACCGCCCCCAACTGGTACAACGACAACCTGCTAGGCCAACTCAAGGCCGACCCGCAGGCCCGCAAAATCGCCTACCTTATGGTGTGGCGCAATGCCCATACCGGCCACTTCTACGCTCCTTACCCCGGCCACCCCAGCGTGCCCGGCTTCCTGAGCTTTTACCAGGACCCGCTAACGGTTTTTGAGAGCGATAAGCCGCGGCTTTATCAGGTTCAGTAGGCGGGTAAAGTACTGACGCTGAGAGATGCGAAGGTTCGCATCTCTCAGCGTCAGGGTTTGTTCATGCGGCAGGAGACGCAAGGGGTCGCGTCTCTACATCCCAAACGGTGCTACGCTTCGACTACCCTACCCCCAGATGCGAAAGAGGTCCCCGGCATCAGCTGGGGACCTCTTTTTATTCGAGCAGGTGGCGCTTAGTTTACTACTACGCGCTGCACCAGGGTGGGCTGGTCGCCGCCGCGCACTACCAGCTGGTAGATGCCGCCGGCTACGCCCGTGGTGGGCAGTTGCAGCTGGTTGGAGCCGGCGCGCAGGCTGCGGGTAGCCGTGCTCACGCGCTGGCCCAGCGTGTTGACCAGGTCGAAGGTGGTTTCCTGGGCATTAGCCAGCTCCAGGCCCACGTTCAGGGCCTGGCCGTTGGTGGGGTTGGGGTAGGCCGAGAGAGCTTTCTGGGCCTCTGCGCCAGCGCGGGCGGCGGTGGCTACGCCGGTAGTTGCCGTAATGTCCACGTAGTCAACTTCTATAAAGCTCGTTTGGCTAGTAATGGTAATCATATTAGTCCCGGCCGTCATGTTGAACTTCCCAACAGTGAAGGATTGAAAATCAGGAGAAGCGGTAGCGCCAAGCGAAGTGGTTAGCGGGCCACTGGTAGTAGTACCAGTCTTCACGGCCAAGTCAAAGCTCTTGCTCCCAAATAGTTCACGGGCTCCTACTGCTATCTGGTATAGCCCGGCGGTGGCAACGTTGACCGGCAACGTAATCGTGCTTCCAATATTTGTCGATGTTTCCGAAAATAACCCAACGTAAGTAGCACCCGAATGTGTACTGGCATCACCGTCGCGAACTAGTGCCTGAGCACCAATTAGTTGGCCCGACTCAGCCTCTACCCGGCCTGCGGCAGTGGGCGTAAGCACCGCGGTGGCGGATGAAGGAGCTACCTGAATGTAGTCGATACCGAAGTAACCATAATCGTTGTCCGAAATGGTAATGGTATTGGCACCGGCAGTGAGCACAATCCGGCGGGGGGTTGTACTACGGAAGTTATCGCTACCCGCTTTAGGAGCCGTAGCGTTGAAGTAAAGAGGCGCTTTGGTACCCCCATTCACGCTGAGCGCGCCGATTTTAGTGTCAAACTGCGACTCATAGCGCACCACGATGTCGTAGGAGCCAGCCGCCGCGGCGGTGTAAGCAAACGTGACGGCCGACGGCTTGTCGTTGTAATCCACGTAGCCATTACCTGAAAAAGGGGTCAACGTGGTAGCTATGGCTACCTTACTGCTCCCGGTAATAGTCGAGTTTTCAGCTTCTATTTTGGGTGTGGAAGCCACAACTTGGGCGTGGGCCGCCGGGGCGGCCAGCAGCGCGCCGCAAAAACCAAGCGTGCTCAAGGAAGCCTTGAGCCAGGTGTGCGCCGAAGCGCGGGGGTAGGTGTGCAACATGGGGGTGGGGTTAAAAGGTAAAAAGAGTGCTTAGCTAACTGTTTAGAAAACAGAGGATTTATCTGCTGCAATTCAACCAGGGCGGCGCCGACTTCCAGCAGTAAAATTATGGCAATCAGTTTGTTAAGAGTAATAGGAATTCAACGTTTTCTTGTCCGAAAACACAATTTTCAGCATTGGGAGGTCAAGTAAAAACCCGCTAAGAAACCAGGTTTCCTAACGGGTTTTTGGTAATAACCTACTACCTATTAGTTACTTACCATCACTCGCTGGCTGAGTGCGGCCTGGCCGGCCGGCCGCACTACCAGCTGGTAGATGCCGGCCGCCACGCCCACCAGGGGTAGCTGGAGCTGGTTGTCGCCGGCTTGCAGGTGAGTGCGCAGGGTCAGCACGCGCTGACCCAAAGGATTAATCAGCTCCACGCCGGCTTCCTGGGCGGTGGCCAGGCTCAGGCGCACGTGGAGGTTGCTACCCTGGCTGGGGTTGGGGTACACGGTGAGGCCGGCAGCCGTGGCGGCAGCCCCACCGCGGGCGGCCAGCGCCGTGCTAGCCCAGTCGGCCAGCTTGTCTTTGGTGATAACGTCGCGGTCGTTGTAGAGGCTGGTGAGGAAGCTCGTGGGCTGCTGCCGGATGTAGCTTCCCTGCCAGCCGCAAAACCATGACCACCAGGTACCGTAGCCCCGCACCTGGTCGGGGTTGGCCAGGCTTTCGCTCTCGCTGAGGGCAATCAGCTTGCGGGGCGACACCAGGTTTTGCATGGCGCTCCATTTGCTCGAAATATTGACTGTAGGGTTGGGCGTGGGGGTCGATTGGTAGACGTCGGCGCTGGCCACGTCCACGTAGGCATCGCCGGGGTACCAGGCGGGGTCAGGCACGTCGTTTATCGAGTACACCCATAGCAGGTTGTGCAGCTGGTGGCGCACCGTGAGGCGGGTGTAGAGCAGCTGCCACAGCTGCTTGAACGCCGCGGGGCCCTGGTTGCCCCACCAGAAGAACGTACCGGGGGTTTCGTGCAGCGGCCGCCACAGCACCGGAATATTAGCCGCCTGGAATTTTTTGAGCTGCGCGGCAATCAGGTCGATGTCGTTCAGCAACAAATGGTAACGGGTGCCGGCCGTATCGGCCAGCGCGGCGGCGACGTTGAAGCTTGTGTTTTTGGTATAAAACGCGCCGCTGGGGTCATTGGGATTGTTGAGGTCGGTAGGGGCGCGCCAGTGCCAGATAAGGCTGGTGATGCCCCGGCCGTTGCCGCTCTTCGACCAGGTGAGGTAGCGCTCGGTGGTACCGTTGGGCTGGCCGTAGGCCGCTACCGGCGAGGAAGAGTAATCGTACAGGTCCATGCTCACGATGGCGGGCTCCTTGCCGGTGGTTGCCAGCACGTAGCTGACCTCGGAGCCGCTGCGGCCGTAGGCATCATCCTGCTGCCCGGCCAGCATCTTGGTGCCGTATAAGTCAACCAGATACGAGAATAGCGCCTTGGCGGTGGGGGTAGCCAGCGGGTCGGTCAGCTGCTTGGGCGGCTTGGGCGGAATAGCGGCCGTGACGGGGGTAAGCTGCACGTAGTCGATGCCGTAGTAGCCGTAGTTGCCCCCAATGGTAAGCGTGTTAAAGCCCGCCGGCAGCAGCACCTTCCCACCGTCGGCCGAGCTGAAGGCGGCCCCGCTGGTCGTGCCCGCGAAGGCCACCGTCGATTTCGAATCGTTTACCGTCACGTTGGCCACCTTCGGGCCGAAGGGCGAGGTATAGCCGACGCTCAGCTGGTAGAGCCCCGCCGCGGAAAGGTTGAAGCTGATGCTCACGTTTTTGGCATCGCTGTTGTCGAAGCCCGTGACGAAGCCCGTGCCCGAAAAGCCGGTGGGCGAGGTAGCCACCGTTACGCCCGCCAGGTCGCCAGCTTCGGCTTCGAGGCGGTTGTTTACCAACGGCACCAGGGTGGTAGCTACCGGCGTCAGCTCGATGTAGTCGATGCCGTAGTATCCTTGGTTGGCGCTGATAACTACCTTATTCTGGCCGGCTACCAGCTGGTAGCGGCCCACCGTGGCAGACGCGAAAGTAGCCGACACGGGCAGGCTCTTGCTGGCCCCAGGGGCGCTGTTGACCTGCACCGTAGTCATGCGGGTAGTGCCGGGGGCAACGTAGCGAATGGTAAGGTCGTAGCGGCTGGCCTGGGCGGGAAATTTGAAGACGATGCTGTCGCCGCCATTGGAGAAGTCTTCCACGTAGCCCGTGCCCGAGTAGCCGGCGGTGCCGGTCGAGCGCGCGGGGCCGTAGAGCAGCGCGCTCTCGGCTTCGAGGTGAATGGTAGTAGCCGCCTGGCCCCAGCCCCGGCCGGGCACCAGCAGGGCCAGCAGTAGCGCGAGCACGGCTAGCCAGCGGGCGGGCAGTTGTGGTAGAGGAAAGTAAGAACGATGCATAAGCGCGTAGCGTGTGGGTGGGATAAATTACTAAAGGCCAAGCCTTTTCGATTGATACAATCCGACCAGTGACGTAGCCGGACATTTTAGTAAAAGTAACTTAATCAAAACGTTGGCGATAATAGAAATTTACCCTTTTCTTGCGATAAAATTCAATTGCCCTATCCTTGCCTACCCCTCCCCCGGTAACTCCTCTTCATCTGTAGCCAGAACCGCTGGCGCAGCCTCACGGCCGGGCGCTTAGTTGCCGACCACCCGCACCTGCTGGCGCGCCCGGCCGGCACCGGGCCGGGGGCCAGGGTGCGCGTGGCGGCCGGCCACCTGGGCTGGGCCGACGTTATCTTCGTGATGGAAAAAAAGCACGCCGACCGCCTGCGGGCCAAGTTTGGGCCGGCGCTGCGAGGCAGGCCGATTATCAACCTGCGCATTCCCGACGACTACCCCTTTCAGGCGCCGGCGCTGGTGGCGCTGCTGCGCGAGCGGCTGCGCGCCTACTTCGGCGCCGACGTGGCCGACATACGGTAACGCGCGTGCCCGTACTTTTGCCCCCTATGAAGTTTACCGTTGCGCAGATAGCCCAGGTGGTGGGCGGCACCGTGGAAGGTGATGCCGGGGCCACCGTATCGAGCCTGGCCAAGATTGAAGAAGCCGGGCCCGGCTCGCTGGCCTTCCTGGCCAATGCTAAGTACGAGCCTTTTCTGTATTCGACCGGCGCCACGGCGGTTATCGTGAGCCCCGAACTGCCGCTGCGCCAGGCCGTTGCCACTACCCTGGTGCGGGTGGCCGACCCCTATTCGGCCTTCACCAAGCTGCTCGAATTTTATGCCCAGGCCACGCGCATGGGCAAGCGCGGCGTGGAGCAACCCAGCTTTCTGGGCGAAAGCTCGACCATCGGCGGCGGGCATTACCGGGGCGCGTTTTCCTACGTGGGCGACAACTGCGTGCTGGGCGAGAACGTGCTGATTTTTCCGCACGCCTACATCGGCGACCGGGTGCGCGTTGGCGATAATTCGATTATTCACGCCGGGGCCAAGATTTACGCCGACACCGTTATTGGCCGGCGCTGCGTCATCAAGGCCGGCGCGGTGGTGGGCACCGACGGCTTTGGCTTCGCGCCCCAGGCCGATGGCTCGTACCAGGCCATTCCGCAGATTGGCAACGTGGTGCTGGAAGACGACGTGAGCATTGGGGCCAACACCACCGTCGACTGCGCCACGATGGGTAGCACGCTCGTTCGGCAGGGCACCAAAATCGATAACCTGGTGCAGCTTGCCCACAACGTGGAGGTGGGCCGGCACACGGTTATCGCGGCGCAGAGTGGCATTTCGGGCTCGTCGAAGGTGGGTGACTATTGCGTGCTGGCCGGGCAGGTAGGACTGGTGGGCCACATCTCGCTGGCCAACCGCACCACCCTGGCGGCCAAAACCGGCGTGCAAAAATCGGTGCGCGAGGAAGGCCAGGTTTTGCAGGGCTACCCGGCCTTCAACCTCAAGGACAACCTGCGGGCCGCCGCCGTGTACCGCCGCCTGCCCGAATTAGAGCGCCGCCTCACCGCCCTCGAAAAAAACCCGGCGGCGCCCGATAAGCCTTAGCTTTGCGGGGAGGTTTTTGGTTCCTGGTTTCTGGTTCCTGGTTTCTGGTTAATAAACGGACGGATATTCGTCAGCT
>JAABUN010001337.1_pt1 | contig 55279 bp, 65 predicted proteins | sample 5559311 | NCBI WGS metagenome assembly JAABUN01 (sample SAMN10711877, study PRJNA513370) | rock metagenome | isolation source: Antarctica rocks | place: Antarctica: Victoria Land, Siegfried Peak sud
CGTGAGACCGACAACGTTTCGAGAACCTCACGCTGCGGCTCAGTCAGGGGCAAGGCCTCAGCAGCTTTCGACATACTCCAGTCTACCAGAACTGCCTAACTATTTTGGAGACATACCACTAGTAGCCAGGCTCGGTGTGATCGTGCTGGCGACAACACTGATCAGCGCCGTTTCGCTGGTAGTGACCGCCTTCAGTTTTCAACCCAAGGTGTGGGCGACCTTCTCGCTGGCCACCGTCGTGATGGGGCTGACCTACGCCATGATCGGCGTGGTGGTGGGACCGTTGGTAGGCCAACTCGGCGGGTTATACCTGATGTTTTTGCTGCCATTCCTGGATGTCGGACTGGCCCAGAACATCATGTTCGACGCAGCTCCCCCGGCCTGGGCCGCCTGGATGCCCGCCCACGGCGCAGTCCGTGTGCTGATCGACGGCGCCTTCACACCACAGTTCGATGAGAGTCTAGGACTGTTGCTCGCGACCGGTTGGTTGCTCGCCATCACCGGAGCCGCGGCCCTAGTGTTCCGCCAAGTGGCCTCCCCGGCACGCCGATAACTCCTCGGTGCCGCGCCAGTCTTCAGCAGATCTTCACAGTTTTGGTAGCACTGCTGCTACCTGCACCGTGGAAACTAGGCGTCCAAACCCAGGCCGGAGAAGGTGAACGTATTCCCACAATCCGTCAAAACACCGCATTGGGGCGGCCCCGATGACTCAAGCGAGCACCGGGCACCATGCCGGCATGATGCACAAACCGTCGCCGTTGCGGATGCTGTGGATCACCGGTGCCCTCGGCGCCTGTTTTGTCGGTATCCAGTGGGGGCTACGGGATGCACCGTTGCTGTGGTTCGCCCAGACCGTGACCGGCCGGCCCGGGTCCGGAAGCAAACCTGAAGCCGTCGGGCACGGAGGGCCAGTAGAGCAGAGCCCATCCGATCACCGCCAACGTGCCCCATACGATGATGACAGCCAGCAATCCGAGCGGTCCAGCCAGCCGCGCTAGGCGCCCCCCGCCGCCGCGTCGCCGTGAGAGTCGCCACGCCGTACGCAACACGAAATGACTAAGGCTCCCCTGCCCTTCGGGGTGTCCCAAGGTGTGGAAGATGTCGCGTAGAACGAGCAAAACGAGCGCAGCGCCCGCTCCAGTCGCCAACCAATCCATGTGTTTTACCGGCTCTTCCCAATCGTGGTGAGGTAGTGGTGACACCCCGGGGAGGTGGTGTCGGGGTGATGTAGGGGCCAAGGCCCAGGATCAGAAGCGACCAAGCAAACCGTTTCCAAGAGGACCTGCGGGCAGAACGATTTGAACGTAGCGAACTATACCCCTTAGGGGTATAGTGGAGGAATGTCGAGTCACGTTGAACACCCGCCCCTCTCCCCCGTCCTCGCAGACCTGGACATTGTGTGCGGGATGAGTGTCGAGCCTGGGGGGTCGCCCAGCGCCGAGCACGAAGGGCGACAGTTTTCGTTCTGTTCTCAGGGGTGCGCGGACAAGTTCGTGGCTAACCCCGCCAAGTACCTCGCAGCTGAGGCAACAACCAGCGAGGAACAGGACATGAGCCCGGCCTCCGGCGGGCAGCGCGCAACTGGGGGTGCCGACGTGGAGTTCACGTGTCCGATGCACCCCAAGATCCGGCAGATGGGCCCAGGAGCATGCCCGATTTGTGGGATGGGTTTAGAACCGTCCACGGTGACTGCAGACACCGGGCCAAGCGAAGAATTGGTCGACATGACTCGCCGGTTCTGGGTGGGTATGGCGTTGGCGATACCGGTGTTCCTTCTCGAAATGAGCACGCACCTTTTCGACGCGGTCCACGATTTCGTTCCCGCAGTGGTGTCGTCGTGGGTGCAGTTGATCCTCGCGACGCCGGTCGTATTGTGGTCGGGATGGCCCTTCTTCGTGCGGGGGTGGGCCTCGGTGCGAAGCCGAAATTTGAACATGTTCACACTCGTTGCCATGGGCACGGGCGTGGCGTGGTTGTACAGCGTTGTCGCGACCGTGGTGCCGGGAATCTTCCCGGCATCCTTCCGCGAAGGTGACGGGGCGGGTGCGGGCACGGTTGCGGTGTACTTCGAAGCGGCCGCTGTGATCACCGTGCTGGTGCTCCTTGGTCAAGTGCTGGAGTTGCGCGCCAGGGAGCAAACGTCAGGGGCCATCAAAGCGTTGCTCGACATGACGCCGAAGACAGCACGCCGGGTCGGCGACGACGGTAATGACGAAGAGGTCGCGCTCGAAGAGGTGGTCTTAGGTGATCGGTTGCGCGTGCGCCCTGGTGAGGCGGTGCCGGTCGATGGAGTTGTCGAAGATGGCCAGTCCTCAGTCGATGAATCGCTCGTAACCGGCGAGTCGATGCCGGTGACTAAACGGGTTGGTGACGCTGTGATCGGGGGCACGATCAATCAGTCGGGTGCCTTGATCATGGAGGCCAGAAAAGTAGGACGCGACACGATGTTGTCGCGGATCGTGGCCATGGTCGCTGACGCGCAGCGTTCCCGGGCACCGATCCAGGGGTTAGCAGACCGCGTGGCCGGGGTATTCGTGCCGGCCGTGGTCTTGGTAGCAGCCATCGCTTTCGTGGTCTGGGCCCTGGTGGGCCCTGAGCCTAAGTTCGCCCACGCATTAATTGCTGCTGTGGCAGTCCTGATCATCGCGTGTCCGTGCGCGTTGGGCTTGGCCACGCCCATGTCGATCATGGTCGGAGTCGGTAGGGGCGCTGGGATGGGCGTCCTGATCAAAAACGCAGAAGCGTTAGAGCGGATGGAAAAAGTCGACACCCTGGTGGTGGACAAGACCGGCACCCTCACGCAGGGCCGGCCCAGTCTCACGCAAACGGTGACCGCCGAAGGATTCGAGGCGAAAGAGATCTTGCGCTGGGCTGCGGGGTTGGAACGCTCCTCAGAGCACCCCTTGGCACAAGCTCTCGTGAACGCCGCCGAAGAGGCGGGTATGACCCTGCCGGAAGCCAAGGACTTCGAGGCACCCACCGGGCGCGGTGTCACCGGCACCGTCGAAGGGCGGAGCGTGCTCATCGGCAGTGCCGAGCTGTTGCAATCAGAAGACGTTGATATCGGCCCCCTGCAAAGCCAGGCGGACGAACTCCGCCGCGAAGGTGCAACCGCGATCTTCATCGCTATCGACGGTGTGACGGCTGGTGTCTTTGCGATCGCTGACCCCATCAAAGACACCACCGCATCCGCCATAAAGTCACTGCGACAAAAGGGCATCGACATCGTCATGCTGACCGGCGACAACCAGACCACGGCCGAGGCCATCGCTGCCAAGCTCGGCATCAAAAGAGTTGAAGCTCAAGTCCTGCCAGATCACAAAAGTGACATCGTGAAGCAGTTGCAAGCCGAGGGCCGAGTCGTGGCCATGGCCGGTGACGGCGTCAACGACGCTCCCGCTTTGGCGGCCGCCGACGTCGGTCTGGCGATGGGTTCAGGCACAGACGTAGCCATGGAGAGCGCGGGAGTAACTCTCTTGGGGGGTGATCTGACGGGCATCGTGCACGCCCGGCGGCTGTCTCAAAAAACCATGCGCAACATCCGACAAAACCTGGTTTTCGCGTTCATGTACAACACCGCAGGCATCCCAATCGCTGCTGGCGTCCTGTACCCGGTCTTCGGCCTCTTACTCTCCCCAATCATCGCCGCAGCCGCCATGTCGTTGTCTTCAGTCAGCGTCATCGGCAACGCACTGCGCTTACGCACACAAGACCTGTAAGCACAACACCAGCCGAAAGCAACCCGCGATGACCACCACGAAAGTATCGCCACCCCCCGGGTACGCGCACACCAAAGACGCGCAGATCAAACGACTGCAACGGGTAGAAGGCCAAGTACGCGGGGTACGGCGCATGGTCGAGGAAGGCACGTACTGCATCGACGTCCTCACCCAAATCGCGGCCGCCACCAAGGCTCTCGAAGCAGTGGCCCTCGGACTTGTCGATGAACACCTCAGCCACTGCGTCCGCGAAGCAATCCAGACCGGCGGAGACGAAGCCGAAGCCAAAATCAAAGAAGCCTCCGCCGCGATCGCGCGCCTCGTGCGCTCCTAAGGCCCTCCGCCTCGGAGGCCACCCCGACCTACCGACAAGGCATTCACGTCACCACGTGATCACTTAGATCCCGCGGACCCTGTACCGCTAAGAGGTATCCGGAGGGTGGAGAAAGGTGACGCGCTTGGTCCAACGTGGGCTGTGTCTTGTGTAGGTGCGCATAGCCAGCGCCGTCACTTCCGCGCAGATCAAACCTGCAAGAGAACGCTGCGGTGCATTGGTCCGAGATACGACCTCGAGGGCTCGACAGGTTGCCCGGGTCCGACCCGATGCCCGCTATTGACCCAAGTGAGACGGTGAAGTCGAAACCATCGTTGGTGAATCGTCAGGTCCCTACAACACGGTGGTGAACGAAGAAGTGAGCCTGATCTGCGTCCAGGTGGTGATGGCACCCCACAACCCCGAAACCATCAGAACACCCACAACGAGCAACAGCACACCGGAAACCAACTGGATAGTCGTGTGGCGTTCACGTATCCATCTTGACCAACGGGTGAGCCACTCAGCGCCAGCAGCAACAGCTATGAACGGCAACCCCAAACCGGCCGAGTAAGCCACCGCCAACACCACCGCCCGCAAAACCACGCCATCCTGAGGAGCCAACGACGCACCCAACGTCTGTATCGCGGCCAGCGTGGGTCCACTACAGGCGCTAAAACCAAAGCCGAATGCGACACCGAGCAACGGCGCTCCCCACAGACCGGTGGCCGGACGCCACAACGGGCGTGAGCCGAAGAATTGCGGACGAATCATCACCGCTGCCATCACCATCACCACGACTCCGCCCCCGCGTAGGAGCAACTCCTGGTGTTGCGCGAGTAGCAAAGTCACTGATGACAACACCACGCTCATCGTGATGAACACCGAACTGAAGCCAGCGACGAAGAGCGCACTTCCCAGGATGGGCACGACCCGAGAGAAGGTGGGCGCACCTGGCTCTAGCGTGACCACGGCGCCATTGACGCCCCTGTTGGATTGTGGGCGATCAGGCTGTCCCACTGTGATGGCCGACATGCCGCTGACGTAACCGATGAACCCTGGCACCAGTGGCAACACGCACGGGGAGGCGAAAGACACTATGCCCGCCAGGAGCGCAATCAGCGCTGCCACTACTACCGGTCCCGACAGCACCGCTTCGGTCATACCTCGTTCACCACATCCATCACCATGGCGCGTAGCACCGAAGCATCTACCTGACCTGAGACTCGGCCAGCGACCAACCCATCGCGGTCCAACACCAACGTCGTAGGTGTGGCATTGGCTAGTCCCTGCAGGTCTAACTGCGTCTTCCCCCCGTCGTCTTCCAATGAGGAGTAGGGCACTTTTTTGCTCTTCTGAAAAGCCAACGCGGTAGCAGCAGAGTCCCGACGATTGACCCCAATAAAGGTGACCGGTTCGTCCTCCCCCACGGTCGCTTCATAGGCTTCTTCCAAGTCGGGAAGCTCGGCTATGCACGGCCCGCACCAAGAGCCCCACACGTTAATCACCAGCACCTGGCCCAAGACGTCATCCGACGACCAAGCCTGGCCCTCGAGTGTTGTCCCAGCCAAAGCGATCCGGGTTTCGCGCTCTGTCCGGGCGATTTGCTGCACGGTCCCGTCGCCAGCGATGTAGCCCTTGTTATCGCCATCCTTGGCTTGTGCCGCAATGTCGGATCCAGTCGTCGCGCCGCACCCCATCAGCGTGAAAGCCGCGGCACCGCCAAGCATCAAACCGAGCGCCTCTCGACGACCAGGGAACAGGCTCTCACGATGACGAGGGAAACTCATGTACCGGTTCACCTCTTCGCTAAGAGATCACGCATGGTCTCAATTTCCTGGCTCTGGTCCTCGACCATGGTCTGAGAAAGGTCGGTCATCACCGGTGACTCTTCTCGCTCGACCACGCTGCGCGCCATATCGAGCCCGTGCTCGTGATGAGCGATCATTTCCGTCAAGAACACCTCTTCGACCTCCGCGGGAGACGCCCCCGCCAAGGATTGATGATTGACCTGACCCGGCACACTCGGAACCTGCGGATAATCTTGCTCACCCAGCCACGTGTTCATGTCGACGTTTTCGCGCACCTGAGCCTCAGTGATGTCGCCGGCCAAAGGATCCACCTGCCGGTCCACGCCATCGCTTTGCTGTAGGTAACGGACCATAGCGATAGCGTCGTCGTGGTGCGGGATCATCATCTGCGCGAACATCACGTCCACCGAGTTATGTCCCTCCCCCGCCGGTGCCGCTTGCGGCTCAGCCGGAGTTCCTGCGCAGCCAGCCAAAGTTAAAGGAGCAACCATCACTGCCAACCCGTGCCTCACTCGCGGTACATCCACCTGCGTTTTCCTCCTGCTTAGGCGTCGGATTACTTAGCGTACCCTTGCCCCGTACAGGTATTTGTAAGGGGCGACTCTGCCGCGTTGACCTACGCCCGGAACCGAGCCGTTATCGGAACGTGACAATAGATACCGCAGGGGGGTATTGTCACCCACGTTCCTCACTAGAGGAACACCCGCCGCGGCGCCGAGTCCTGCCACCGCGACCGGGTCCATCTTCATCCGCGCGGCAGGAGCGGGGAACCCACTCATGTGAGGTGCTCGCACCTCTTGGGGTGTAGCGCTAGAACCCAAGACAAAAGGGCTCTAACGCCGGACAACCTCCAGTCCGAACCCGACAGCTCACCCCGTAGGCGTAGGAGAAGGAGCCACCATGCCCCTGTCATACCAACCCCGTCACCGATCCACTAGTGCCTTCAGCGCAGGTCGACTAGGTCGAGGTGCCGCAGTCCTCGGCACCAGCACCGGACTCATCGCCGCCATGGCTACCGGAGCGCAAGCGGCACCAGAGGTGCCACTGACCCCGGCACCGACCCTGGCTGCTGCCTCAGCGCAAGCAGCACTTCCCACCCTAGCTGCGGTACTGCCGCTTCCCGCTCACTCGACCACCAAGACCCTGCGCTGGGGCTCGCGTGGTGGCGGAGTTGAAAAAGTCCAAAGAGTTGTCGGTGCAAGGGCCGACGGCATCTTTGGGCCAAAGACTCATGCCGCAGTCAAGCGGTGGCAGGGCAAGCATGGATTGAGCGCCAACGGCGTCGTCGGGTCCGCCACATCCCGTCACATGGGTCTGGCTAGCAAGAGCACGTCTAGCCGTTCGCAGCCCTCGGCATCACGCAGCAGCACGCGGTCGACTACTCCAAACACGAGCGGAGTGCTTGGCTACGCGCAGCGCTATACCGGCATCATGTACGCATGGGGTGGTTCTAGCCCCTCGACCGGATTCGACTGCTCCGGGTACATCAAGTACGTGTTCGCCAAAGCCGGCGTCAACCTCCCGCGAACAGCCGAACAGCAACGCCAAGCCAGCACCCCGGTCTCTCAGCCTCGCCCCGGCGACCTCGTCTTTTGGGGCGCCCCAGCTTGGCACAACGCCATCTATGCCGGCAACGGCATGATCTACGACTCCGGCAAGCCGGGCCTGCCCACCCAGAAACGCAAGATGTTCTCTGGCGTCACTAGTTACGGCCGAGTCGGCTGAGCACTCAGCACCAGCGCAGCGGTCCCGGTCCACAAGGATCGGGGCCGCTGCTCAGCAGCCTGAAACCACCATTCTCAACACGTCTTGCTTCAAAGGAACCCGTTGATGGCTCGCACTCAACCCCCTCGTGACCGGGCTCAACGCGCGGCGGCAATGCAACGCCAAGTTGGGGACGCAGTTCTAACCCGACCATCCTTGGCAGGGGTCAACGAGTACTCAGATCTTGGTCGCGACCATGTGCCCGAAACAGTGCAGTACGAGCAGAACCCGCCCACGGGCGGAGACCATAACCAACCCTGGTGGAATTGCGGAATCTACGCCGACCCGATCCCCGCCCACCACTCTGTCCATTCCCTGGAGCACGGCGCAGTCTGGTTGACCTACCGACCCAACCTCTCCGAGGACGACCGGCAAAAATTGCTGGCATTAGCGGACCCAGAGTTTATTTTGCTCTCTCCGAACGACACCCAGACCGCTCCCGTGATCGCCAGTGCATGGGGTCGCCAAATCGAACTCGAGAGCGCTGACGATGAACGTCTTCCGTTGTTGGTCAGCGAATACCGACAAGGACCCCAAACGCCAGAACCGGGCGCTGTTTGCACCGGCGGCACCACTACGGGCCTCGTGGCGACCTCATAACGAATCAACCAACGTCCTCGATTTCAACGTTCCTCCTTGTTCCACGTAGCGGTAGATCCACGACACCGGTGAGCGCGGCCCCACTCGCCTCGCTTGGCAGGGCATAAGAACTGCGCCGAAGCACCAGAGAATATACCGTACTGGGGTATCCAAGTCCCCATCCCAAGCTCGATCTTCGTGTCCGAATGAGGAAGGAGATGTGGTGTTCCTCGGGATCCTGTCCATGGTGGCCGTAGCCGTTTCTACGGTGGCAGCGGTCTACGGCTTGCACCGGCTCACCACGGTCTCGACCGATGAGTTGGTCTCGCTTCCGTTTCAGTCGGGTTGGGCACCGCAAGAGCACGCCCTCTCGAGGTACCACGCACGGTGGTACGTCGCGACGTTACTTTTCTTGGCTTTCGACATCGAAATGCTCTTCATGTACCCGTGGGCCGTGGTCGTTGCCAACCTTGGGTTCTCGGCGGTGCTCGAGATGTTCCTCTTTCTCGGGGCCTTGCTGGTGGCGGTGCTTTGGGTATGGCGTGAGGGCGGTCTGCGATGGGCCTAAGGGACGTGCTGGCCCGGTATGCGACGCGCCGCGCTCACGTATTCATCGTCGAGACACCCGGCTCCTGGATGGTGAGGGCACGACTGGAAAGGCAGCTCATCGAGCGCGGATGGCGATTAGGCCTTACCCCCGCCGACGCTGACGTGCTGGCGGTGTGCGGCATACCTGGCCCTGACCTGACCGGTGTGGTCGACCGACTGTGGGATCAGATGCCCGGGCCGCGCGTGCGGACAGACCTCAACGAGACAACCGATATTGCCCAAGCGTTAGATGCAGTCGCGGCCCAGCTCGCCGACACCGAAAGTCACCGCGAAGACGCTGCCCAGCGGGGGCACCAGCCGCAAGCAACCAGCGATGAGAACGCGATGGACCACGAAGGTATGGACCACGGGGACATGGACCACAGCAGCATGGACCACGGGGATATGGAGATGGCGCCGGACGGAATCTCGCTGGCCGAGGGAGCGGACGACCGGGATGGGCTCGAGATGGACGTGCTCCATCTGCGCCTAGGACCTGTTTTGCCTCACTGGCCAGCCGGGCTGGTGTTGAGTTGCACCCTGAACGGCGACGTCATCTCGCGCGCCGAGGGATCGATGATCGATGACCTCGAGAACGCTGCTCCCACCGTCTCGCACGCACGCAGCCCGGCATGGCGCGCCGACAACCTTGCCCCATTCCTAGCTTTGGCCGGGTGGGAAGACGCCGCAGCCCTCGCCCGCCGAGTCCGCGACGCGCAACTCGCCTCGCACGCTTCATCACAGATCGACGCTTCACCAGAGGCTGACGCTTCGCTGAAGCGATTGCGCCATCAAGTCACGCACTCTCGAGCGCTGCGGCGGTCGCTGCGAGGACTGCGACCACTGACGCCTCAGGATCTCAACATGCACGGCCTTCCGCAGCACCTGAAGGGCGACACGTGGGATCGTCTGCTGACCATGCTCGACCAAGCCGTCAACGACGTCGTCGACGCCGCCGGAGATGAAACGCGCGTTCGGGCCCCGAGCCCGAGCCCGAGCGCGGTCGCCGTTGCCGTCGTCGGCCTTGACCTTGCCGCGGCCCGCCTCGTCATTGCCTCCCTGAATATGCCGCCCACTGTTGTCCCGATCGCGGCGACCCATGGGTGAGGCCGCAACGGTCACGGTGGGGCCGGCGTGGGCGCTGATGGGCGCAGCGATCTTGGGGGTCTTGGCCTTCTTGGCTGCGGCACTGAACAACGTCCTGACCGCGCGGGCGGAGCGGGCCCACGGAAGCGAGCATTCGGCATACCTCTGGGGTGCCGTCGCGGGGCCGGTGCACGAGAGCGCGCGGCTCCTGCGGCAACGCCGACGCAGCACCGTGTCTGCCGACTCCTTGCTGTGGCGCACCGGCGGCGCGGGCCTGCTCGTCGTGGCCCTGTTGATGGTCGCGGTCGTGCCTTTGGGTCGATGGACCATCGCCCCCCTGGACGTGGGGGTGGTCTGGTTCAACGCGATGGACGTCATGGTCTGGGCGTTGGTATGGCTCGTGGGCTGGGGGCCCAATTCGGCGCATTCCTTGGTCGGCGGATACCGGTTCCTCGCGCACGGCCTGGGCTATGAGCTGCCGCTGATGTTTGCGCTGGTGGCGCCCGTGATCGCAGCGGGAAGTCTGAACGTGAGCACGGTCGCCGCCGCCCAAGAGGGCCTGTGGTTTGTGGTGTGGATGCCGGTCGCCTTCGGCGTGTACTGCCTGGGTGTCGTCGCCTTCTCGGTGTGGGGTCCGTTTGCCGCCGCGCTGGGCGCCGACATCGGTGGAGGCGTGGGTGCCGAGCTGTCCGGAGTCGACCGGTTGCTGTTCACCGCCGGACGCTACGCCCTACTCGCCGCCGGCGCCGCGTTTGCTGTGCCGATGTTTCTCGGTGGCGGCTCGGGGCCTTTCGCGCCTGACTGGGTGTGGACGCTAGTCAAAACGGCTGCGCTGCTGAGCGTCATGGTGTGGCTTCGCCGACGTATGCCGATCGTGCGCCCCGACACATTCATGGAACTCGGCTGGGTGGTGCTGCTTCCCGCAGTAGTTGCGCAGGACCTGATCGTCTCCATCGTCGCCGTCGTGCGGGCCGGACCATGACCGACGCAAGCACTCTGATCGACATTGCCCACTGGGCGCTCGCCGTCGTGGCCATAGTCAGTGGTGCCGCCGTGTTCTACGTCGACTCCATGGCTCGCGCCACCTACGCGTTGGCTATCTCCTTCGTCGCGGTTGGCGTCGACGTCTTACTGCTGCAGCAGAACTACATGGGGGTCACGATCATCTTGATGATGGTCATGGAGATGGCGATCATGGCCGTATACATGATCATGTTTATGGGCATGAACCCGGCCCTGATGCCGATGAGCATGGTCCACGACAACCGGCGTGCCATAGCGGCGGCGGTCCTGACCTTCGCCGTTCTCGCGGCCGGCATCTTCTTGATCGACTGGCCAACCAGGCGAGGCGTGCCCTCGCCCGACGTGACCGCGGCCCTGGGCGAGGCGTTGATGGGGCCCCAGATGCTGGTGATGATCGTGATCAGCCCGGTCATGGTCTCCACCATCGTTGCTGGGGTCGTCCTCGCCGCGCACCGCACCAGGTACGACCGGATGGGTGATGACCTCAAGCGTCGACCCGCCAGCGACCCTCAACCCGGAGGAGTCGGACGATGACCCTGGAAACAGTGCTCTGGCTGGCCGCTGCATTGTTCAGTATCGGCCTCTACGGCGCGATCTCTCAGCAGGTCGTGGTCATGGTCATGATGGGCCTGGAGTTGATGATCAACGGCGTCATCATCGCGGCCGCAGGATTCTGGTGGTTCACCGCACCCGAGCCCTCCGGGCAGGTCCTGTTGCTCGTGGTCGTTGCCGCGATGACCGTGGAGATGGCGATGGGCTTCGCCGTGGCCACGCTGATGCACCGCCAGGCTGGGGCCGACATGACCGACATGGCCACGGACTTGTCCCAGTGATCGCCCTCGCTCCGGCCTTGCTGTGGTCCATGGTGTTGTTGCCCGCCATCGTGGGCGCCGTCCTCGCGGTGAATCCGCGCGCCGAACGGATCGCCGCCCCGGTGGCGATCAGCACCGCCGCCGCGACCGTCGGACTCGCCGTTGCCGTGTCGGTGGTGCGACCGAGTGTGTCCGTGCCGTTCGTGCTCGGCACGGACTTCGCCTTAGCGGTCGACACCCTGAGCGCCTTGCTGGTGCCGACGATCGCGTTCGTGGCCGCCTCGGCTCTGCTCGTGGCCACGGGCGAAATCGGCGACGCCCGGCCTCGGTTTTACGGGCTGATGTTGTTATTCGCTGCCGTCGCGTTGATCACTGCGACCGCCACGACCCTGCCGACCCTGCTGTTTGCGTGGGAGCTGATGGGCGCTGCGTCCTATGCACTGATCGGTTTCTGGTGGCGTGATGACCATCGAGTGAGCGCGGGCTTGACCGCCTTCGTGACCACGCGAAGTGCCGCCGTCGGGTTGTATGTCGCAGCGGCTGCCGCGTTGGCGGGCGGCGCCGGACTCGCGCTGGGCGACCTGGCCGACGCATCCCCGGGGTGGCGACACGTCATCGCGGCCGGGGTGCTGGTGGCCGCGATGGGCAAGGCTGCCCAATTGCCGTTCTCCTTCTGGTTGTCCTCGGCGATGGCCGGCCCCAGCCCGGTAAGCGCGCTGCTGCACTCGGCGGCCATGGTTGCGATGGGCGGTTATCTACTCCTTCGGGTCGAGCCGCTGCTAGCCGTGACGGGGTGGGCCGGGCCGGTGACTGCGTGGATCGGTGCGGCCACAGCGCTGCTTCTGGGTGCCGTCGCGCTGGCTCAACGCGACCTCAAACAACTTCTTGCCGCCTCGACCTGTGCCCAGCTCGGCTTTGTGGTGTTGGCGGCCGGGGTGGGCAGTGTTGCTGGAGGTGCCACCCATTTGGTCGCGCACGCCGCCACCAAGGCTCTCCTGTTCCTGGCCGCAGGCCTGTGGCTCACGGCGCTCGGCACCAAGGCTCTGCCTGGGTTGCGGGGCGCGGGGCGGCGACGTCCTCTGCTCGGAGTCGCTACCGGGATTGGAGCCGTCTCGCTGGCGGGCCTGGCCCCGCTGTCGATGTGGGCCACCAAGGACGAAATCCTGGCAGCAGCGCTGGAAGACTCGATCGCGCTATATGTCGTCGGGCTGGCTGCGGCGGCCCTGTCTGCTGGGTATGCGGCCAAGATCCTCGTGGTCGTGTGGCGTCGGGCTTCGTCGGAAGAAGCAGCACAGGCGCAAGCGCTGCACGATTCCGAACAGCAAGGAACCCGAGAAGTGCCTGCGGTCGCATACCCGCCCCTGGCGATCCTGGCCACCGGCGCGGTCGTACTCGGGGTGTTGGCGCTCGGCCCGTGGGGTGAGGCCCTCGGGCGGTCCCTCGACGGCCCAGACCACCCGAGCGCCGGCGCCGTCGAGTTGGTGATCTCGGCCGTACTGGCCCTCATTATGCTCGGTGCGGTGTTCCGCTGGGGGGCACCTGAACCGAGGTGGGCCCGGGGTTGGTTGGGCCTGGAGGCCGCCGCCCGGGGCGCCGTGGTGACCCCGACGTTGCGGTTGGCCGATGCCTTGGCTCGTTTCGATGACCGAGTGCTCGACGCTGGGGTGATGTCGTTGTCGGGCGCGACACTTCGGGTGGCACAGCGTGCCGGACGATTCGATGATCGGGTGCTCGACGGCACCGTCGGCTCGGTTTCGGCCGGGGCGCTTCGCGCGGCTGACCGTGCGGGCCGCTTCGACGACCGGGTGTTCGACGGGGCGGTGGGTTGGGTTGTCGGCCGGGTGCGCAGCCTGGGCGCGCTGGCACGACGACCGCAGACCGGTCAGCTGCACCACTACTACCTCCAGGTCGTCGCGGTCCTCGCGGTCGGCTTCCTGCTCCTGTTACTTATGAGGGGATGAACGTGCTCAGTTTGATCGTTTTCTTGCCGTTGGCCGCAGCCGTGGGGCTCCTCGCGCTGCCCAAGCTTTCTCCGGCCGTGGCCGGATGGGCCTGGGTGGTCGTGTCCGCGCTCGACCTTGAGTTGATCGTGGCCGTGTGGATCCGCTACCAAAGCCCGGCACCCGGGACCCTGGCCTTCGAGGAGCAGGTCCCCTGGATCCCGGGGGTCGACAGCAGCTATCACGTGGGGGTCGACGGGCTGTCGCTTCCGCTGATCGCGATGACCGCGATCATCTTCCTCAGTTGTGCGGTCTATGCGCTGCGTGAAGGCGAACGGCCTCGCATCCAGGCGGCGCTGTTCCTGTTCTTGCAGAGTGTCAGCCTCGGCGTGTTCGTGGCCGCCGACCTGATCTTGTTCTTCGTGTTCTTCGACCTGTCCATCGTGGCGATGTACTTCGTGATTGCCGGGTGGGGCCACGGAGATAACGCCAGATCGGCACTGAAGTTCTTCCTCTACACGTTCCTAGGATCTTTGGCTCTGCTCACCGGGTTTATCGGGCTCTACGTCGCAGCGCAGCCGCATACCTTCGACATGGTCCGGTTGGCCCAAGAGATGCCACTGGCCGGTCAGCCAGTCGCCGGGGGCTTCGTGCTCGGCGCGATCCTCCTCGGGCTCGCCGTCAAGACCCCCACCGTGCCGTTCCACACTTGGTTGCCCCCAGCCCACACCGACGCCCCAGCCATCGGATCTGCAGTGCTGGCCGGGGTCCTGCTCAAGATGGGTACCTACGGATTCCTCCGGGTCGCGATGCCGATGCTGCCTGAAGCGTGGCGCTCGTGGGCGTGGATCATCATTGCGGTCGGAGTCGTGTCCGTCCTCTACGGCGCCCTCGTCGCTTTGGCGCAACACGACCTGAAACGGATGATCGCCTACACCTCGGTCAACCACATGGGCTACCTCGTGATGGCGGTCGGCGTCGCGGGGCTCGTTGCTGGCGACAATGCCACCGCACGGGAGGTCGCCGTGACTGGGGCCGTGACCCAGATGGTCAGCCACGGACTGATCACCGGGGCCCTGTTCTTGCTGGCCGGCGTGCTGCACGATCGCGCCGCGACCTACGACATGGGTGCCTACGGCGGACTTGCTGACCCGGCACCTCGGATGGCCACCCTGTTCGCCATCGGAGCCTTCGCCTCGTTGGGGCTGCCGGGATTGTCCGGGTTTATTGCCGAGTTTCAGATCTTCACCGGCAGTATCGCGACCGCGCCCATCACCGCGATCGCCCTACTCGGCATACTGCTGAGCGCTGCGCTGTTCCTGCGTGCGCTGCAACGCATCTTCACCGGAGAAACGCGTGGGGCATCGGTGGACTTCGCTGATCTGCGCCCCACCGAAATGTGGGCGGTTGCGCCGCTGCTGCTGCTCTCGCTGGCCATCGGAGTGGTCCCCGGCCCCCTGCTGTCCATCATTGAACCGGCCTCACAAACGCTGATCACGCTGGTCGGTCGGTAGTCGATGCGCCCACTGCTGCTCCTGCCGGAGATCATGCTGTTCGTCGGCGGTCTCACCGCGCTACTGGGCGGTTCGTTCCTGCCTCGCGACCGGCAATGGCTGACCCGGATCGTCGCCGCCCTTGCTCTCCTCGGATCGGGAGTGAGCGCAGCGCTGTCGTTGAGCGGCCCAGCACAATCCGCGTTTGAGGGCGCGTTCACCATCGACACCACAACAGCAGTGGCCCGAATCCTGGTGTCGGTCGGCACGCTGCTCGTGCTCGTCATAGCCACCGACGAGATCTCCGGCTCAGCTCGAGAGAGCGAGACGTACGCGCTGCTGCTGTTCTCGGCGACCGGCGCCCTCGTGCTCGCGGGAGCGGATGACCTGTTGGTCGTGGCCGTGGGGTTCCTGTTGTCCAGCATCCCCCTCTACGGACTCATCGGCCTAGCCGGCGGCGCCACCAGCGCCGAAGCCACCATGAAGACCTACCTCCTGGGGGCGCTGTTCGGCATCGTGCTGATGGGTGGAGTCACCGTGCTCTACGGCGTGACCGGCACCACCAGGTATGCCGAGCTCACCGAACGCCTACCCGCGGCACCTGCTGGTGCGGTCGCCGCTGGAGTGCTGGCTATCGTCGTCGGGCTGATGTTCAAAGCGGGCGGCTTCCCAGCCCACTTCTGGGTGCCGGACGCCGCACAGGGCGCGAACGCCACGGCTGCGACGTTCTTGACGACGATCCCCAAAATCGGGGCCATTATCGCGACGTACCGGCTCGTGCTCACCTTGCCGGACACTCTTTCTTGGCCGTTGCTGGTCGCTGTCCTGGCCCTCGTCAGCATGACCCTCGGCAATCTGGCCGCTTACTGGCAGAGCGACCCCCGACGACTCCTGGGCTGGTCGACCGTGAGCCAGGTCGGCTATCTCCTGGTCCCCATTGCCGTGGCCGGTCAATCCGGGCTGGCCCTGCCCTCGCTGCTCGTCTACCTCACCGGTTATACCGTCACCAACATCGCTGCGTTTTCTGTGACTGCCGCCTTGCCGCAGCACCGCACCCTGGAGTCCTACGGTGGGATCGCCCGCGATCACCCTTGGCTCGCCCTGAGCCTGGTGGTGTCTCTGCTTGGCCTGGTCGGCACCCCGCCGACCGCAGTATTCGTCGGCAAACTCACCACGATCACCGCAGCCTGGGACGGCGGCCTGGCCTGGCTCGCCATCGTCGTCTTGGTCAATACGCTCCTGAGCCTTTTCTATTACCTGCGGTGGATCGCCCAACCGTTCCGTTCCGAGAGCGACTCCCCGCCTGACACGTCGGTGATTGGACGTTGGTCCGTTCGTTTGGCCGTATTGACGGCGGCTCTCAGCGTCGGCCTAGGGATCGCAGCAGGTGCAGTCTGGACCACGGTCGCCAGCTAAGCGCTTTGGTCGCCAATCGTTTGGCGTCGTTCCCGCGCTGGGGCGGCACAACTTGAGCCCACGTTTTTGTAGCCCGGACTTGATTCGACCCAGCTGCGACGGGTCGGTGCCCAGATGGTTCAGGTGAACTACTGCGGTGGAACCGCCTGTTGGGAAGTTTCATGGTGGATCCTTCCGTGTTGAGCGTCAGGAAAATGTTGATCTGAGCCGCTTCGCCGCGTGAGGTCGTGTCGGCGCATGGTCGCCACCACACGCCAACCCAACGCCCTAGGAACACGGCAGAAGACCCCCGGTGGGCGATCGCGTCCTGGGCCAGAGCCCAACGAGCCGGCCCGATCACCGGCCCACCCGGCTGTTCTTCATCGACGGGCCAAACCGGCGCCCCACTTCGTATCCCACCGAGTCACCCGCAATAGCGGCAACGATCGCCAGCGCGATGAACAGGACCACGCTGATGTTGCCCTGGGCCGCCAGGACGCCGCCTAGAAGCAAGGCGGTCTCACCCGGAAGGACCAAGCCGAGGAACACCGCAGCCTCGGCGAAACCAAGGGCGGTGATCAACAGGTAGACAGGCCAGCCGTGCAAAGCCAACACCGTGGCGGCAAGACCCGCGCCCCAAGCATGCAACATTTCGAACTCCTCACCAGCAGGCGCTCATCGTGAGCGCCTCCTCTTGCGCTTATAGTGCGCGGTGTCGACTGAGGTGCCGCTGAGAGCGCCTAGGACCGCGCAACGCTGCTTCGAAAACTATCGAAGAGCATCACGATCAAGACGACAGCTCCGAGAACTGCCGCAGCGATGGACCACCCCGCCATGACGTCGGTCAACCAGTGGAATCCACGATAGACCCGGCTCAGACCTATGCCCAACGCCATGCTCACACCCCCAGCCACGACCGCCACCCGGGCCCACGTCGCAGAGCACACGGTCAGCAGCAACCCCGTGACGAGACCGTAGAAGACGCTGCCGTTCAGCGTATGGCCCGACGGGAACGCGAAACCCGTCTCGATCACACCCAACATGTCCGCGGACGGTGGCCTCAGACGCTGGATCGTGTCTTTGAGCAGCACGGTCAGAGCGAGCGACATCGACATTCCAAGTGCGACAGCGCCAGCTGCCCGCAAGCGGCGCCGCACACACAGCAAAACCAGCAACGCCACGGTCAGCGGCAATAGTGCGGTGGTGCTGCCGAGGAAGGTGAACACGTGAGCCACCACGGTGTCGATGTCTGAGCGCGCACTGATGAAATCCGTCGTGACTCCAGGATCAAAAGCAGACAGGTCACCGCTTTCCCTGGCCCCATCCGTCAACACCACCCCACCCGTGACCCCTGCGGCCACTGCCGCGGTCGCGCCGAGCAGCCCGCGCTCGGGTTTCCAGCGGTTCATTCGACGCACGCTACTCACTTCATTAAGGGATAACTCAGGCATCCTCTGATGCTGGTGCGCGGCGGCTGAGAAAAGACTGAGGACACGAACGCGGAGCCGTTCGAGGCGCTTTCAGCCACTCAGCGGTCTCTCAGTTGCCGAGCCGCACTCTACGTTTATGAAAACTGATCGACCCTCCGCCGCCCCCCAGAGCACCGCCCGAGTCCTGCTCAACAAGGTTCCCGAAGTCACGCTTTACTTCTGGATCATCAAGATCCTCGCCACCACGGTTGGCGAAACGATCGCCGACTACCTCACCGCCACCCTCGGCTTCAGCCTCAACAGCGCTTCGATCACCGTCGGCGGACTGCTCATCGCCATCCTCATCGCCCAGTTCCGCGCCATCCGCTGCATCGCCCCCGCTTACTGGTCCGCGGTCGTGCTCATTAGCGTCGCCGGCACCCTCATCACCGACAACATGGTCGACGAGTACGGCGTGTCCCTGTGGACGACCACCGCCATCTTCAGCGTCGCCCTCGCCGGGACCTTCGCCGTCTGGTTCGCCGTCCAGCGCACGCTGTCGATCCACTCCATCACCAGCAATCGCCGGGAAGGGTTCTACTGGCTCGCGATCCTGTTCACCTTCGCCCTCGGCACCGCCGCCGGTGACCTTCTCGCTGAGTCCGTCGGCCTCGGATTTGCCACCTCCGCTGTGATCTTCGCCGCCGCCATCGCCGCCATCACCGTCGCCCACCTCAAATTTGGCCTCAACGGTGTCCTCGCCTTCTGGCTCGCCTACATCCTGACCCGCCCCTTGGGAGCCTCCATCGGTGACTACCTGTCCCAAGCCCCCGCCGATGGCGGCATTGGCCTAGGCACCACCGCCACCAGCGGACTCTTCCTCGCAGCCATCGCTGCCACGGTCGCCTACCTGACGATCACCAAGCGCGACGTCGAAACCGCTCATGACGACCACGCCCTCGAGCACAGCACCTGACCCGACCGTCCCTACCGCCCCGGCCCACGTATGCAGTGGGCCAGGACGATCTAATTTGTGGTGGCGAACGAGCTGCGATACCCCTCCGAATGCCTCGTGTGCCGATTTTCTTTCGGCACCGCGCGTTGCCACACGAAGTCACCTCCCCTGGTGCGCTGCCCTGTGGGATTTGACTTACAAAGCAGCGCACGGCGGACAACCCAGCACGCTCTAGCCTAGGCGCGGCCTGCGAGCCGCCCGGAGTCCCCTCAAGGCGTGTTACATTTCGTCGTATGTCGACGCTTACGATCCGCACCGACCCTGAGGTGGAGCGGGCCTTGGTGGCGCTGACACGCGAAGGCTTGTCGCGCTCGGAGGCGGCTAGAACAGCGATCTTGGCGGCCGAACGAACACACCGCCGAGCGCGACTGCGAGCCGAGGCTGAGTCCTTGCGCAACGACCCCGAGGACGTCGCCGCCTCGCGCGAACTGGCATCGGAGATGGATGCACTGCGTGCGTGGTGACCTCTACCGGCTCCGGGCACCCAAGGACGTACGTGGGCATGAGCAGGCTGGGACGCGATTCGCGGTGGTGGTGCAATCTGACGACCTTCCGCTGTCGACGTGGGTCATTGCGCCAACTTCAACAGGCAGGCGCACGGCCACCTTTCGACCCGAAGTCAAGATCGATGGCATAAGAACCGCCGTCATGGTCGAGCAACTGACCGCAGTCGATCCAGAGACCCGCTTGGGCGACTTTGTCGGTCGCCTCGCCACTGAAGAGTTGCGCGAAGTCGACGCGGCACTGCTGGCGGTGCTGGGCCTGGACTGATCAGATCTTCAGTCGGAGTGCGGGTCGTTGGGGTCTAATCGTCAAACGTGATCGACAGCGAATTGCGATACGCATCCGACGGGGGTCCGTCATCCCCAGGATCGAGGACGAGGGTATCGCCCGAGGGGCAAGTCCGTACCGCACGGTAGGCGAACCCGTCCTGCTCGACGGCTTCCCATTCGAGATGGACTGACTGGCCGGGGTCGAGGCTTTTGTAGCCCGCTACTGCGACATTGCTGTAATGCGCCCAGCACCCTCCGGGGGTTTGCGGACTATCAATAACGGCCCAGCCTTCTTCGTTGTCCCACTCGCGGACAAGACCCACAGTCGTCACAGCCCGACCATAACTTTCTCCGCCGAGCAATCGCCGCTAACGGTTGGCATACCTCGCACTGCGAGCGTGGTGATCTCTCGAGGCTCCGAATACCACAGGACGCACGGGACCCGAGCAGGTAAGGGACGCGCCTCACGCTTTCTTCTGCGATTCAGAGTCTTTGACCTCGGTAGGCGCATCGGGGTCGGCCAACCATTCGGCGAGTGAGCCGTCATAGATCGCTACATCACTGCGACCCAGGGAGACCAAGGCGAGCGCTGCCGTCGCGGCACCGATCGCTGATCCGCAATAGATCACGGTTCGTCCCAACGCGGGTATGCCGCTTGTCGCGTTCTCCAACTCCTCTCGGCTCAGCAGCGTCCCGCTTTCTTCGTTGATGAGATCCGGGTAAGGAAGGGTCAGACTGCCGGGGATCTGATGCGTGAATGCGGTCGCGTACTCATCTGGCACCCCAGGGGGCCGGCGACAGATCGCGTTCACAAGGGTGGCAGCCTCTTCGCCTCGCACAACCGCGAGGACTCGGTCTTGGTCGGCCCAGACCTCTGGGCGTTCGTGGGGGACGAATTCGGTCGCGGCGAGGCCCACCTCACCGTTTTCGAGGACACCGCCGTTCGTGGTCCATGCACGCAGACCACCGTCCAACACCACCGCACGGTCGTGGCCGAGCGACCGCAGTAGCCACCAGACTCTCGCTGCCCACGATCCAGTGCTCGTAGAGAACGACCATCGTCTCGTCGCCAATGCCTAGCGCGCCGAAAGCGGTGGCTAACCGCTCGGTCTCTAGGCGCGTCAGCGGAAGCGCGGCGCCGGGTTCCGACAGCGCGTTGACCACGTTGGCGAATACCGCCCCGGGCACGTGACCCGCGAGATACTGGTCGTGAAGATCAACGTAGCCGCCGGGGCTGCTGCGCGACATGTCCGCTGATGCATCCACCACGAGGAGGTCATCGTCCTCCAGGTGAGCGGTTAGCCAGTCCGGATCGACGATGGGTGATGCGCTCATGGTGGTATTCATCTCACAACCGTGCCGCGTTTTGTTCTAACCGCATGCAGTTTTGCAATAAGCGCAAAGCGTGCATGACTAAACAGGCGGGCCATGACGAGGCGCGATGCGTATGGCTGTCGAGCTACGTCGCCACACAAAGCAGACGACCTCCATGCGCTGTACGCGGACTGTGTCATCGACCGAGACGCCGATCTCGTCGACGTGCTGGGCCACGACAGTGTGGACGTCGTCATCGACATGGTGGGAGGCGAGAAGTGGGCGGCATTTTTCGACGTGCTGACTCGCGGCGGGCGATACGCCATCGCCGGAGCCATTGGTGGCCCACTGGCGCACATCGACCTTCGGACCCTCTACCCCAAAGACCTCACCCTGCTCGGGTGCACGTTTCAGGAAGAGGCCGTCTTCGCCAATCTCATCCGCACCGGAAAGCTCGTCCTCATCCCCTGACCGGCAACTGCCCACCACAGCCGGAGCCGCCCTCAGAACAACGTGGCGTCAGAACAACGAAGCGTTAAAAGAGTGTGGCGTCGAGCACCCAGACCGTGACCATCCCAACGGCCATCGTGATCCCGGCTGACCTCCAGCGCCAGGCAATGGCCCCAGCCACCACACCCGCGATCCACCAGTCCCACTGCACGACGAACGCGCTGTCCTTGACGAACAGTTGATTGGCCACAATGGCCGCCAACACGGCCGGGCCGATGAGCCGCAAGATGGATTCAGTGCGCGGGGACGGGATGCCGAGTTGGCTCGAGAAGGCGATGAACGACAGCCGGATCAGGTAGGTCCCAATCCCCGCGATCAGGATCTGCAGCAGCGGGCTCACGATGCCTCCCCCACAGCAACCGGCGTGGCACGGGTCAGCATCATCGCGCCAGCGGCGATGCCAGCCAGTGCTCCGACGGTGATATTCAGACCGCTCGGCAGCGGAGCCGCCAGCACGGTCACGACCGCTCCAACCACCGCAGCCACCACCGCCGGACGGTTGGTCAGCGAAGGCACCAGCAGCGCCAAGAACATCGCGGGCACGGCAAAGCCGACGTCGATCTGCTCCGGGATCGAGGCACCCAATGCCACGCCTACGATCGATCCGGCCCACCAGAAGCACGCAATCAGCACGGCCGCAGCCGTGTAGAACCAGCGCCGCTGCACCGGGTCGCGCAACGTCTCGAACTGGTTGATCGACAGCGTGGCCGCCTGATCGGTCATCACATACGGCAGCGTGAATCGCCAGCGTTTGGGGAAGTGCGCAAAGGCAGGAGCGAGCGCGGCGCTATACAGGGCATGGCGGGCGTTGATCACGAGCACGGTGCCGACGGCGACCGGCCACGCGGCCCCGCTGTCGATGAGCCCGACCATGCTGATCTGGGAGGCACCCGCCAAGATCAGCCACGACGCGGCCAGCCCGGTCCACGGTGACAGCGAACTTTCTACGACCGCCACGCCATACACGAGCCCGAAGGGGATGGCTGCGAGCGCGAGCGGGAGCGCTTGGCGCAGGGCGGAGCGCACTACTGGTTGCACCGTTGCCTCAGCCCTCGGCGAGAGACGAAGCGCGCTGGGTCGCCATGTCGCGGCGGTGCACCAGCACCGAGATACCGAGCACCAGCAGGCCAGCCGACGCCAGACCGGCCCCGACGAGGCTCGGCGCGCGATACCCATACCCGGCCGCCACGATCGAGCCGCCGAGCAGCGCGCCGAGTGCATTGGCGAAGTTCAGCGAGGCGTGGTTCATCGCGGCACCGAGGTTGCGGGCCTCACCGGCCACGCTCATCAGCCGCATCTGCAGCCCGATCACCCACGCGCCGGTCGCCACCGAGATCGCAAAGACGGTGAGCAGCGCCGGGATCGTCCATTGCGCGGTCACCGAGAAGGCCGCAAGCAGGCTGGTCATGATCACCCCATTGATCACCAGCGAGCGCAAGATCGACCAGTCGGCCAGGTGCCCGCCCAATTTGGTGCCAACGATCATGCCGAGCCCGAACGAGAACAGGAAGACCGGGACCCAACTCTCGGGCCGCCCGGTGACTTCGGTGACGGTGGGCGCGATGTACGAGTACATCGCAAACATGCCGCCGAAGCCGATCGCGCCGACCAGCAGCGTCAGCCACACCTGAGTGCTGCGGAACGCCGCCATCTCGCGGCGCCAATCCTGATGGCGGTCGGCCTGCGTTTTGGGCACCCACACCATGATCATCGCGACCGTGATAACCCCGATGATCGCGACCGCCCAGTATGCCGACTCCCACCCGTAGGCCTGCCCCATCCAGGTGGCGACGGGCACACCGAGCACGTTGGCAAACGGTATGCCGAGCATCACGGTGGCTACGGCTCGCCCACTGCGACCCTTGGGCGCGAGGCTGATGGCGACCAGCGAGGCCATCCCGAAGAACGCGCCGTGCGGCAGGCCAGAGAAGAACCGAGCCACCATCAGCGACTCGTAGTTCGGCGCCACCGCCGACAGCGCGTTGCCCAACGTGAAGACCGCCATCAGCGCCAGCAGCATCACCTGACGAGGGGCTTTAGCGGCCAAGATCGAAATGACGGGTGCTCCGACGACCACGCCCACGGCATACGCGGAGATCGTGTGCCCGGCGGTGGGGATGTCCTCGTTGATGCCGTTCGCGATCTGCGGGAGCAGGCCCATCGTGACGAATTCGGTGACCCCGATGGCGAAGCCGCCCATGATCAACGCGGCCATTGCCAGGCGGATGGTGCGGGGGTCGGCACCGCTGGAGACGGTCTCGGTGGCGTCGCTGGTCGCGGTCACCGTAGAGGAAGAAGAGTCGTTCGTCATGTCCAAACCATCGTCGCAGGTTGGCGGTTGAGTCATCGACCGCCCAATGGAACCAGCGCGCGGACCTTCACCGGAATTCCCACCCCGCCAACCCGGCGGTCATCGTGCACGGCAGACCGGCTAGCGAAGAGGCCCCCATCAGTTAGAGCTTGGCGAGGAACTCCAGCACGCGTGCGGTCAGCAGCGCGGTGGCCTCGGCGTCGTAGGAGGGGAGGCTGGAGTCGGAAAAGTAATGCTGATCGCCTGGATACAGGAACACCTCGACGCTCGCGTGCTCAGCCGCGAGCGCACGGGCGGCGTCTAGATCCCCCTCGTCGGCAAAGATCGGGTCGCGGTCCATGCCGTGTATCTGCGCTGGCAGGCCATCCGGCCAAGGACCGACGTACTCGCCAGGCAGGCACGAGTAGAGCAGTAGGGCACCTTGAGCACCGGGACGCGTCTGGGCTAACTGCTGGGCCGGGACTACTCCAAACGACAATCCCGCGTACACCAAATCGCTCGACAGAGACTCGGCGATCCCCGTGGCGCGGGCGGCGAGCGCCTGCATACCTTGCGCCTTGATATGGGCCATCCCCGCCTCGATGCTGTCGAAAGTCTGCTCGTCGAACAGGTCCGGCGCATGCACCGTATGTCCATGCCGTCGTAGCTCATCGGCGAAGGCGACCACGCCCTGGGTCAGCCCTTGGGCGTGGTGGAAAAGCAGTATCTCGGCGATGTCGATCCTCCTGGGTTACGTCACTGCGTGACGTCAGCAGCATGCCACCCCCGCACTTTCCTGAGAAGCCCATAACGGTAAACGTCGACGAAGTCGATGTGACAGATGAAGTACATCGCGCAGTCGTGGATCCACCGGGACACCGAGGCGCAGGACTCACCCATGTCGCAGACGAACCCTGCGGAGCACCGATTGCCATCGGCCCTCTGCGGAACTGTGTGCGCGTGGCGCCCGCGGCGGAAGCCCGGGTCGAGGCCAGTGCACCGAGGCCAGACATGACTGCACCAGAATCAGCGGCAGGGTGAACCTGTGAGACATTGTGAAATCTTTCACGTGTATCCGGCCGCTCGAGCAGAGACTTCCGGACGGTCCCTCGTTCTGTTGAGGTGCCAGGTACGCCGCCACGCTGGTCGTGTGTCGTGTGTCGTGTGTCGTGTGTCGTGTGGCTGGTCGGGGATTGGTGGGCTGGGACACAATGACCGGATGCAGCGCACCCTCGATCTCGCCCAGGCCATGTCCGACGATCTGCGCGCCCTGCGCCGAGATCTGCACCAGATCCCCGAGATCGGGCTGCACCTTCCGCTGACCCAGGCCCGGCTGCTGGCTGAGCTCGAAGGCCTCGACCTCGAACTCACCACCGGCAAGGGACTGTCCTCGATCGTCGGAGTCTTGCGAGGCAACAGGGGCGTCGGCGAGCACGACCACGTCAGCCGCCCGGTCGTGTTGCTGCGCGGGGACATGGACGGCCTGCCGGTGGCCGAAGAAGTCGACGTGTCCTACGTCTCCCAGCACGTCGGGCAGATGCACGCCTGTGGCCACGACCTGCACATGGCCGCCATGGTCGGCGCGGCCCGCATCCTGCACGCCCAGCGCGACGAGCTCGAGGGCGACGTGGTGCTGATGTTCCAGCCCGCCGAGGAGGGGCCAGGTGGGGCGGAGCCCATGCTGGCCGAGGGCTTGCTGGACGCAGCCGGGCGGCGGGTCGACGCGGCGTTCGCGATGCACGTCTTTAGTTCCGAGCTGCCGCTCGGCCACTGGTCGGCCAAGCCCGGGCCGCTCATGGCCGGCTCCGACACCGTCGGCATCACCGTCACCGGGCGCGGCGGACACGGCTCGACTCCCCACCGCACCGCCGACCCCGTGCCGGTCATCTGCGAGATCGTGCTCGCGCTGCAGACGATGGTCACGCGGACCTTCGACGCCTTCGACTCCGTCGTGCTCACGGTCGGAAGGGTCAGCGCGGGCACCAAAGACAACATCATCCCGGACACTGCCGAGTTGGCCGCGACCCTGCGCACGTTTGGCCCCGAGATCCGCGCGACCGCTCACGCTGCTATCGAGCGCGTGGCCGCCGGGGTCAGCGCCGCGCACAACATGACCGCCGAAGTCACCTTCAGCGAGGGCTACCCCGCGACCATCAACGACGAGGCCGAGTATGCGCTTGCCGCCGAGGTGACGGCCGACCTGTTTGGCGAGAGTCGGCATACCAAACGACCGTTGCCCGAGATGGGCTCCGAAGACATGTCGTTCGTCATGAACGAAGTGCCCGGTGCCTACTTCTTCCTCGGCGCGTGCCCGGCGGACGACGACTTCGAGACCGCGCCGGACAACCACTCCCCCCGGGCGGTGTTCGACGACTCGATCCTGCCTGACGCCGCCGCTTGGTTGGCCGGCGTGGCCTTGCGCAGAAGCCTGAGCGGGACCGCCTACCTGCGCGAGCTTTCGTACCGGGTCAGCGCTTCCGACCGTGCCTCTTTGTGGTCCACGATCGGCTCCGGGTAACCGCGGGCATACCCATCGGCGGCTTTCCACGGCTCGTGGACAGCCTTGCCTGAGAGGTGCGCCAACTCCGGCACGTACTTGCGGACGTAGGCACCGTCGGGGTCGAACCGCTGCCCCTGCGTCGTGGGGTTGAAAATGCGGAAGTATGGTGCCGCATCCGTCCCCGTGCCCGCGACCCACTGCCAGCCGTGGTTGTTGGAGGCGATGTCACCATCACGTAGGTAGCGCATAAAGTGGCGGGCCCCGTGCGCCCACCAGATGTGCAGGTGCTTGCACAGGAAGCTCGCCGTCACCATCCGCACCCGGTTGTGCATCCAGCCCTCGGCCATCAGTTGGCGCATCCCGGCATCGACGAACGGATATCCCGTGCGACCTTCTTGCCACGCCGCCAGCAGCTCGGCGACCTGAGCGTCACTCTCCGGGTCGTCGTAGGACATCGATGACAGCGACGGTTTGAGGTCGTGCCAGGCCGACGACGGGTTCTGCCACAACACATCGGCGTAGAACTCTCGCCACGCCAACTCCGTGGTAAACGTGAAGGCCCCATTCGAACGGCGTGAAGCCAGGTCGGCTAGCAGCGTCCGAGGATGCACCGTGCCGTACTTCAGCTGCACAGACAACTGCGAAGTCCCGTCATGGTCCGGGCGGTCACGCTCGTTCTTGTAGTCCCCCACATCGTCGAGGAAGACCTTCCATCGATCCAGCGCCGCCTTCTCGCCCACCTCCGGCAACTCCAAACCCTCGGGCAAGGCAGGGAAAGCAGGCAGGTCTTCGCTCTCGACCTGCCGGTGCCACTTCAGACCCTCAGGAACCGTCGCCGGGTCGGGCCAGCCGTGCGCACGCCACGCCTTCGAGAACGGCGTAAAAACTTTGTACGGACCGCCGGTGCCGTTGACGATCGTCCCCGGCCCCACGGCATACGCGCAACCTGTGGCCACGAGCGACACCCCCTCCGGCAGCGCCTCCCGCACCTTCTCGTCGCGCGCCCGCCCAAACGGCGTGGACTCCGCAGAGATGTGCACAGATTCCGCCCCGGACTCACGGACCAGCGCCGGGATGACCTCCTCGGGCGAGCCGGTGCGGATGACAATCGCACCGTCATACGCCTTCTGTGCCGCTGTCAACGCGCTCATCAAACAGTGGGTCCGCACGGCCGATAGCTCGGTCAGCGTCGGGTCGAGCACGAACACCGGCAACACCCGTCCCCCGTCGGCGGCGGCATGCGCGGCACCGAGGGCGGGCAGGTCGTTCAGGCGCAGGTCACGTCGGAGCCAGAGCAGTGCGGTAGGCATGTTTCCAGGGTAGGTCGGTCGATACGATAAGGCGCACCAACCCCTTCAGGAGGCCAGCGATGGTGCACGTCACGAGGCAGTTCAAGGTCAACGTCGAGCAGGAGGTCGCGGTCGATTACCTCAAGGACTTCGGCAACGCGACGGACTGGGACCCGGGCAGCGTGGCCAACGACCGCCTCGACTCCGGCCCCATCCAGGTCGGCTCCACGTGGCGCAACACCAGCAAACTGATCTTCATCAACACCGAGTTGCGTTACGAACTCACCCAGCTGCGCGACAACGGTGTGGTCTTCGTCGGCACCAACACAACGGCCACCTCGATCGATACCATCGACGTCATCCCGGCCGACGACGGCAACGGCGTGCGGGTCACCTACGACGCCAACGTCACCTTTAACGGCAAGGCGCGGTACGCCGATCCCTTCATGACCCTGATTTTCCTCAAGCTGGCCGGGGAAACAGTGGCCGGAATCAGCCGGGAGCTGGGCAAACTCTAAGAACCGTCGCGCTGGCTCACTGGCCCTAGGAGAGCCACTTCTCCGCGCGCTGACGGTGCTCAGTTTGTCGATCGCCGTCGAAGCCATCCCACATGCGAGTCATCATGCGGGACCTGAAGTTGGCCTCGAAAACATCGCGATGGTCAGCCACAAACGTCCAATACAGGCCATCCCAATCCGCCATGGACTCCGACTTTGGCAGATCCGACATCTTCTTTAGGTAGTTACTTCCCGAGACGTATGGCTTAGTAGTGATAGCGCTGCCAGCGGCAAAGAGACTCATCGCGTAGACGTTTGGCACCATGACCCAGTCGTAGGCATCGACGAACATCTCCATGAACCACTCGTAGGCCGCGTCCGGGCGCACCCGCAGCAGACACATGGCGTTGCCGAGGACCATCAGGCGCTCAATGTGGTGCGCGTATCCGGTTGCCAGCACCGAGGTGAGCACGTGGTCGACCGGCGAGAGGCCAACCTCTGCGGTCCACCATCCGCCGTCCAGCGAGCGATGGTGCTCGAGTTGGTTAGAGGTCCGCATCTGCCGCCCCCAGAGCAGATACGTGGCCCGCATGTATTCGCGCCAGCCGATCACCTGACGCACGAATCCCTCCAGCGAGGGCAGCGCAATATCGTGCTGCTCCGCCTCTTCAAGAGCTTGATTCACGACGTCACGCGGCGAGAGCAGCCCTATGTTTAGCCCCGGGGTCAGAAGCGAGTGAAAGAGGAACCGATGTTCCTTGCTGATCGCGTCCTCATAGGGCCCGAACTCGGCGAAGCGCTCGTCCAAAAACTGGCGGTATGCCGACTGCGCCTCGTCGTGGGACGTCGGCCAGGCAAAAGCGTCGGGGTCACCCGGGGCATCGGGAAACTCGTCCTTGACCCAAGCGATTGCGTCGGTGACCTCCGCGTGCCGCTTGATCGAATGCACGTCCGGGACGGGGTGCTTCTTGGGCAGTTTCTTGCGGTTCTCCGCGTCGAAGGACCACTGACCGCCCACCGGCGCATCGCCGTCAACCAAAATACCGAGCCGCTGACGTTGCCACGAGTAGAAACGCTGCATACGAGCAGAGTTGTTGGCGAACCACGTGCGGATCTCATCCCGGGTGGTCACAAAATTCGGAGACTCCATCACGTCCCGCGCCGGCTCGAAGTCCACCGGAACTCGGCCCAGCATCGCGGTGAGGCGCTGCGCCAGCCAATCGTCTACGGGGTCGAAGAACGTCACCTGTGACGGGTCGCTTTCGCGGACCAACGCCTCCAATCGATCCCCGCTGCTGACGGCGGCGTCCGTGTCCACGTGATGCACCGCATATCCCGCTCGCGCAGTCGGGCCGCGAATCGCCTCATCGAGGCACGGTGCAAGATCAGTTTCTGAGCGTGGAAGTCATATTGCCGAAAGAACAAATCGTCCTCGACCAGCACAAACTCGGTGCCTTCATCGGCGTCAAAGTGCTCGACGAACAGTTGATGGGGGAAGACCAGTCGCAGCGAGACCACCCCACCATCATCCGGGGTGCCTCACATGCTCACCACCCAAGGGTGCCTGGCGCCCCTTTGAAGGGCCCGCGCACACGGGAGGTGATCCACCCGCCGTAGAACGATCCCTCTTGGGGCTGCACTCGCTCCCCCGCCACCATGCAGTAATCGACCATCCCCGGCATCAGCGCCACGTGCCCTAACAACGTTTCGAAGCCGGAGGTCGTCTTCGGGTAATGCCACGCGGCCCTCGGCGCGACCCGTTCTTCGCGCATCCCGGTGCCATCGGGGGCAGTGTCGGCGACGATGTTGAAGTAGTGCGCCACCCCTTTGAACTCGCAGAACGTCGTGCCGCGCACGGGCTGAAGCACTCCGTCGGTGAAGGCACTCATCGGTATGTAGTACGTCGGCGGGTGCGACGTCTCGCGCACCCGCAGGCTCTGGTTTGTGCGCGCAATCCGCTGACCCGCGAAGAACACCTCGACTTCTTCGTCGCTAGGCACCACGTCAGGCGGTCGCGGGTAGTCCCAGACGGATTCGATGTCGTTGACAGACAGGTCGGGCACGCGAGGTCCTCGCTTCGTGGTGGGGCGCTCTGGCAGCTGTCGGTGCTGCGCGGTAACGTCGTGCCCTCAAGAGTACTTCGACCAGTGAAGGAGCAAACAGGACTATGACCACCACGTCCTACACCGTCCCGGGACTGTCCGGCGACCAGAGCAACACCGTGATCGCCACGCTGCAAAACCGCCTCTCGGCATACAACGATCTGCACCTGACCTTGAAACACGTTCACTGGAACGTCGTGGGGCCGCACTTCATCGCCGTTCACGAGATGTTGGACCCGCAGGTCGACCTCGTGCGTGGGTATGCCGACGAGGTCGCCGAGCGCATCGCGACCATGGGTGGATCCCCGCAGGGCACCGTCGGTTCGATCGTGTCCGACCGCACCTGGGACGACTACTCGATTGGCCGCGACACCGTTTTGGCCCACTTGGCCGCATTGGACCTCGTCTACGTCGGTGTCATCACGGACAACCGCAAGGGCATCACCGCCTTCGGCGACATCGACCCGGTCACCGAGGACATGCTGATCGGTCAGACCGCTGAGTTGGAGAAGTTCCAGTGGTTTATTCGGGCTCACCTGGAGGACCTGGGCGGTCAGTTGTCCAACGCCGGGGCCCGCACCGAAGAAGACGCCGCCGACGCGGCGCGCTGACCTGGCGGCGACCGTGAGTGACCAAAGCGGCTCCAGAGCGTCCGGTAACGATCCCGACGACACTCTGCGCAGTCCCCCCAGCAACAACCCGAAAGAGTTGTTGCGGTTCCTCCAGGCCGCTCTGGTTACTCAGGTCCCCCGCGACCACTCGCAGACGAACGCTCAATTCCGTCGGCGACGGATCGTGGTGGTGGTTACCCTCTTTCTTGGCTCGTTCTTGCTGGGCTACGGCCTGACCAGAGAGCCCGGCGACACCAGTTTCTACCTCGCCACCGGCGCCTTGGCCTGCGTGTGGACGATCGGGGCTTTCGCCTCCGGCCCGTTGCACTTGGGTTGGGCGCACACCCGCGCGGGCGCAAAGCACGCTAGGCCCGTCCTCCAACCTTTTCTGCTCGGCGTCTTTGCAGTCCTGCTCTTCAGCGCCGGAGCCGTGATCGTTGCCCAAGTGTCCTTCTTGCGAGACCCGGTCAGAGATGTGCTCGAGTTTGCTGAAGCCGCGCCGATCCTGTTGGTTACCAGTATCACGATGCTCAACGGGATCGCCGAAGAGCTGTTCTTCCGCGGGGCTGCCTTTGCCGCGATCGGTCGCAAGCACCCCGTCATCGTTTCCACCCTTCTCTACGCTTTAGTGACGATCAGCACCGGAAACGTAATGCTGGTCTTCGCTGCTGTCGTGCTCGGCATCATGGTCGGCCTGCAGCGTCGGGTGACCGGTGGCGTGCTCGGGCCGATCATCACCCACCTGACGTGGTCGACGTCGATGCTGTTCATCTTGCCGCCGCTGCTTGAGTTCGCTTCCCCCATGTGACCCATCCCTGCGCACAAAGGAAATCCCATGTCACAACGTCGCGCACTCGTCACTGGTGCTACCGGCTATATCGGTTCACGCCTCGTCCCACAGTTGCTCCGCGAGGGCTGGACCGTCCGAGTGTTGACCCGCAGCGCCGAGAAGATCAAGGCGCGCCCGTGGCACGACGAGGTCGAGATCAGCGAAGGCAACGCCGACGATGCCGAGGACTTGGCCGCAGCGATGAGCGAGGTCGATGTGGCCTACTACTTCATCCACTCGATGGACGGCAGTGGCGACTTCGTGAAGCGCGACGCCGACTTGGCCACGCATTTCGCGAAGACGGCAGAAAATCAGGGCGTCTCGCGGATCATCTATCTCAGTGGGCTCTACCCCCCGGACCAAGAGCTCTCGACCCACCTGGGCTCGCGCAAACAGGTCGAGGACATCTTCCTCGACTCCGGCGTGCCGACCGCAGTGCTTCGAGCCGCCGTCATTTTGGGTGCCGGCTCAGCCTCATTCGAGATGCTGCGGCACCTGACCGACCGTCTGCCGATCATGATCGCCCCACGCTGGTTGAAGACCAACATCGAGCCCATCTCCATCATCGACGTCGTGCGCTACCTCGCGGGTTGCGCTGACCTGCCCAGCGACGTCAACCGGGGGTTCGACATCGGTGCTGGCGAGGTGCTGACCTACAAAGACATGATCGACCGGTATGCCGCAGTGTCCCGCCTCGCCAAACGACGCGTGCGCACGTTGCCGGTGATGACGCCGGGATTGGCCAGTCACTGGGTGGGCCTCGTGACTCCGGTTCCCTCGAGCATTGCCAAACCTCTTGTCGGCAGTCTCATTCACGAAGTTATCTGCAAAGAACACGACATCGTCGAGTACGTCCCCGATCCTGACGGCGGTTTCGTGGACTTTGACGATGCCGTCCGCCGCGCCCTGGCCGGGATGCAGCCGGTGCCTCTTCGCCCCGAGGTCGACATCGACAACCCCTCTCGGATCAGCGCCGCAGACCCCGAGTGGGCAGGCATGACGGTCTTCTCCGACGAACACGAGTCCACGGCGCAAGCGTCGCCGGAGCGGGTTTGGGCCGAGGTCGAGCGGCTCGGCGGCCCCAACGGTTGGTTCGTGCCCGATGCCTTGTGGAAGCTCCGCGGCTTTGCCGACCGCCTCGTCGGCGGTCAAGGCCACACCCAGCGTCACGACCCGGGCCCGCTCCAGGAGGGGTCGCGCATTGATTCGTGGGTGGTCGAGTCGATCGACCCGGGCCGCGAGTTGGTGTTGAAGTCACAGATGAAAACCCCCGGCAAGGCCAGGATGATCATTCGCATTTCGCAGGGGCATCAGCAGGGGACGGCCCGCGTCATGCAACAGGCTCAGTTCACCCCGTTCGGCCTGGCCGGGTTGGGTTATTGGGGCGCTCTATGGCTGGGCCACAAGCCGACGTTTGCGCTCATGCACTCCGGGATGGTTAAGGCTGCTGAGTCCGCCGCCGCAGGTAGCCCTGGGCAGCGCGCTGCCCACTGACCATCGCGCCCTGAATTGAGGCAGTGTCCATGTGATCGCCACACGCGATGACATGGGCACTGACCTGCATGGGTTTCCGTGTCTGGAGCGGAGCGTCTTGAGAGGGCAGGGCGTGATGCACTTCGTGGCGGTGCACGTGCTCCCACATATCGGTCGCCACGCCATACATCTCGGCAGCGTGCGCTCGCACCTGGGCAAGATCTAGCGGGCCGGCGCCGTCGGCCATCAGGACCGATGTCTGCACGAGGTGCTTGCCGGGAGGCGCATACGACGGAGCCGCGGCCGTGATCAGTGCGGTGTTCTTAATCGGCCCAGCTGCTGTGCGACCGTCTACGATCAGCATGTCCAAGTCGGTGGGGGCCTCGTCCATGGTGAACCAGTCGGTCACGACGCCCTTCATTCGCGGTGCGGGTATGCCGAGCAGATCCTCAGCTGCGCCGGCACCGGTCGCGACAACCACGAGATCGGCCCGCAAGCTCTGCCCGCCAGCGGCGATTTCCGCTCCCCCGGCTCCGCTCTCGCCGACCGCGTCCACCGTCACCCCGGTGCGCACGGGTCGGTCCAACCGATCCGCCAACTGCTCGGGCAACGCGCGCATCCCCCGCTCCGGCAACCCGGGCGAGCCCAGCGCAAACATACGCATCAACAGCTGGGTGAAGCCGTTCGAGGTGCTGCCGTCGTCTTCCAGAACCACACCGGCCACGAAGGCGTCGACCACGCGGCGCAGCGGACCAGACAGCCCGGCGCTCGCCATACTCTCGGCCCGGGTGCTGTCGTCGCCAGAGGTTAACCGAGAGACCGGCCCGAGCGAGGGCAGCGCCCACTTAGCCAAGGCCACCAGCTCGGCGGGGTCGAGCAGTCCACTGCGCAGAACGTCCCAAATGTGCTCGGGCTCGCGCAACGGGTCGGCTAACACCGAAAGACCATCCTCACGCAGCACCCCCGCGCCGGAGCCGAACATCTGCAGGCCCAGCGCTTCGACGTCGATGTGCTGCTGCACCGCAGGGTAGGCGGGGTTGAGGACTTGAAAGCCGCGGTCCATCAAAAAGCCGTCGATAACATCGGTGCGGATGCGACCGCCGACCTCATCGGCACCGTCGATGACCATCACGTCGACCCCCGAGCGCTGCAGGGTCGTGGCGCACATCAAGCCTGCCAATCCGGCACCCACCACGATGACCTCAGCGTCGCTCATGAAGCCTCTTCTCTGCCTGGTCGGGGGGAAAGCTCGGCTTGACTCTTCTCCAATCCTGCCATGGCCCACCGAACCGTCGCTGTTCCCAGATGCCCCAACGGCTCGGCCACCCAACGAGCCACCACCTCGGGCATCGGCAATCCCAACATTTCCCGCGCATACGTTGGCAGCAACGCGACGCCCCCGGCAGCCAGTGCGCCGTACCCTGGCCGCGCCGACCAGGGAAGCGGCGGAGAAAGCAACAAGAACCGCGCCGCTTCGCGAGCGGCCGGCGTAGTTTCCATTTCGGGCCGGAAACCGTTGATCACGGCGTTAAGCTCGGCAACGGTCGTGGGCGGCTCGAGGACGCCCAACTTGCGGGCCGAAACGGCGGCTTGGGCAACGTAGGTGTCGGCGTCGGCGTCGCTGAGTGGCTGGGGGGCGTAAGACTGGAAGCCGCGCAGGAACGCATCGATCTCGGCGACGTGCACCCACATCAACAGGTGCGGGTCGCCGGCAAAGTAGGGACGGCCGCGCTCGTCCTTGCCCCGCACCCGCTCGTGGATGGAGCGGACGTGCGCAATAGTGGCTTCAGCGTCTTCGATGGTGCCGAAGGTGGTCGTCGCGAGGTAGTTGCTGGTGCGCTGTAGTCGGCCCCACGGGTCGCCCTTATAGCCGCTGTGACCGGCCACGCCAGCCATCGCGAGCGGGTGGAGCATCTGCATCAACAACGCCGTCACCCCGGCGGGAAACATGGCCGCGTCGGCGTGCACACGCCATACCGGATCGGTGTCTTTGAACCAGCGCTCACCCTCGGAGCCCCAAATCCGGGCGGCCCGGGTGGGCGCGTCGTCTCCGGCTACTTTGGTCCGCAGCGCCTGACCGACTTTGAGCTGCACCGTCCCGGCTGCTCGCTGGACTTGCGTGCGCATCATGTCGGTCACTGCCATTGCCGTCTCATTTCTTTCACACGTGGACCGAGTCAGCGTGTTCTTCGAGCTGGGCCTCGACGCCTTCTTCGGTGTGTTTGCCCAGTTGCACCTTGCGGGGCCAGTAAAACCGGTCGCCCATCGTCAACACGATCGAGGGCACCAAAACGGTTCGCACTATAAGAGTATCGATGAGGACTCCGACAAAGATGATGACCCCCAACTGGGCCAACACGACGAGCGGCAAGACACCCAAAGCGGCAAAGACGGCGGCGAGCAAAATACCGGCGCTGGTGATGACGCCACCGGTGGCCGACAGCGCGCGCAGGATGCCAGCTCGGGCGCCGACAACCTTGGTCTCCTCGAGCGCGCGGGTGATGAGGAAGATGTTGTAGTCGACGCCGAGCGCAACCAAGAACAGGAAGGCCAGCAACGGCACCCCGGCGTCCAGACCGCTGAAGCCGAAGACGGTGGTGAAGAGCACCCACGACAAGCCGAGCGCCGACAGGTAGGTCAACAGCACGGTCGAGACCAGGATGATGGGGGCCACGATGGAGCGCAGCAAGCCGAACAGCGCCACGAGCACCAACCCGAGAATCAGCGGGAAAATGAGGAACCGGTCACGGGCGGTGGCCTCGTCGGCGTCGATGGCTTCGGCGTCGGCTCCGGTGATGTAGGTCTGGTCTTAGCCGTCGAGGGCCCCGCGCAGGTCCTTGATGGCTTGTACTCCCTCGGGCGTGTTGGGCGCGGAGGACAGCACCGCGGTCAGGGTGCTGACGTCCCCCTCGGTTTGCCACGGACGCACCGCGTTGACCGCGTCAACGGACTCGACCGCCGTCTGTATGTCGGCCAGTCGGGTCTCGTCGCCTGTGCGGGTGACGATGACGGTCGGGTCGGAGTTGCCCGCGGGGAACGACTCGCCGAGGCGCTGGGCGGCGCTGATGGCCTCTGGCTCCTTCAAGAACTGCTCACTTGTGGGCAGGCCCAGGTCGATGCGGGTGGTGCCGAACGCCATGATAGACAGGACCACGAGCGTGCCGACGATGAAGGCCGGCGGACGGCTCGCGACGGTGTCGCCAACGCGCTTCCAGATGGACGTGCTGTCGGCCAGCGCAGGCTGCCCTTCACGCGGGACCAGCGGCCAGAACACCCAGCGGCCGAAGTTCACCAACACTGCGGGCAGCAAGATCAGGGCGAAGAGTGCGGCGACGACGATGCCGACGGCACAGGCCAATCCGAGGCCTCGGGTGGCGGGGAAGGCCGACAGCAGGAACGTCAGCAGACCTAGAAAGACCGTGGACGAGCTGACGAAGACGGCCTCCGAGGTGCGACGAAGCGCGAGGTTCATCGCCTCGTTGCGGCTGGCGTGACGTTTGAGCTCGTCGCGGTATCGAGAGATCAGCAGCAAGGCGTAGTTGGTGCCCGCTCCAAAGACCAGGACCGACAAGATGCCGGTGGTGGACTCGTCCCACGGGATACCGGTGGCCTCGAGCACTCGGGTGGCTGCGGTGGAGGCGAAGACGTCGCCGAGCCCGATGACCAGCAACGGGATCAGCCACAGGAAGGGGCTGCGGTAGGTCACCAGCAGCAGCAATGCGACGACGCCTGCGGTGGTCAGTAGCAAGGTGACGTTGGCCCCCTGGAAGACTTTGGCGAGGTCGGCTTGGATAGCGGCCGGACCGGTGACCGACGTCGTGACGCCGTCGGGCGCTCCGTCGCTGAGGGCCTTGCGCAGGGCCACCACTTCTTTGGCAGTCTCAGTCGCGGTCGTTGCGGTGACCGTAAGCACAGCGATGGCGGCGGTGCCGTCTTCGGATGGGGCCGCTTGGGTCGGTGGGTAGGGATCGCCGCTCGTCGTCGTGAGGCCATCGAGAAGTTCCTGGATGGGGCCGAGTTGCTCGGTTATGCCCGAGTCGACGGTAAAGAGCGCGATGGCGGTTGAGGAGTCGTCAGCGGGGAGCTGGTCGAGCAGCGCTACACCTTGGGTGCTGCCGTAGTCCACGGGCAGCGCATCGACCGCCGAAGGCGAGCGCGTCCCTTGTCCCACCCCGACCAGGACACCGACCGCGAGCAAAACGGCCAGCACCGCGACGATGCGCGAGCTCACCCTCGACGTGATTAGATCCGCGAGTTTGTCCACGGGAAGATATTACGACAATCGAATGACCACGGCCTCGTACGTGCGAACGCGCCCCGCAGTTACGCCCGGCCGAAGACACGCAGATCGCCGCTCGGACGGCATACAGATCTGCGTCGGCCACTTCCTTGCCGACGACACGAGGGCCAAAATCGGCCACAGGGTACACGTGAACCCAGTAGCCGCTCAGGTCGGGCGAGTCGTCCGGACTATTCGACCTTGCGTGCGTCGAGCTTGCGAACGCCCGCCCAGAGAGTCGGGAAGATCGCGGCAGCGATGGCCCATTTGATGATGCCGCCGATGATGAACGGCGTGAATCCGAGCGTAAAGATCGTCGAGACATCCGTCTGGCCTAGCACGACCGCCAAGTACGGCAACCCAAACACGAAGGGCACGAAGGAGGCGAGACCAAAGGCAGCCATCGACAACATGGGGCGTCGGTCCCAGTTGCGCTCCGCCAGCCATCCGATCAGCGCAGCGGTGAAGACGAAGCCGATGATGTAGCCGAACGACGGCTTGAGCAGCACCGCCGGGCCCCCAGTGAACTCGCTGAACCACGGCACTCCAGCGACCCCAGCGGCCAGGTAGGTGAACATTGACATGGCACCGCGTCGCATACCCAGGCTTCCGCCGACCAGCAGCACACCCAAGGTCTGACCGGTCATCGACACGGGGACCATAGGCACGCTGACCTGGGCCAATGCACCAACCACGATGGCACCCGTGGCGACCAGGGCGATGTCGGTGGTGAGGCTGCGCGAGATGAGTCGGTCAGCCAATACGGTCTGTGGCGCAAGCGCTGCGGTGGTCATGAGCGACAGCCTGCCACAGACGGCCCATCCTGCGCTCCCACATGACCCTTGCCCGCCCGATCACATGACCGTTGTGCGCGCCCTCCCCCGGTTCGCGGCGGGGGAGCGCGCGCACAACGGTCATCAGGGGGCTTCTTGCACCAGGGCGCTGCTGCGGACAAGCCTCGGCAACGTCACCAGCACCAAACCACCGATCACGTTGGCCAGCGCGACGTACCAAAACCAGGCCAACCAGTTGAGGTACGTGACGCCCTCAGCGCCCGTGTGCAGCGCGCCGAAGATGATGATCGAGTCCAACACTGAGTGGAACAACCCCAACCCCACCAGCAAGAACGCTCCCGCTAGCGCTGCCGCCAAGGTGGCGACTTGGCTATCGCTGCCCGCCTGCATACGGGTCATCAGGGTGATCGCTCCCCCGCCCAGCACTGCGAGCGCGATGGACTGCCAATCCAAGGGCGCTTCGACGAAATGGAGTGCCTCTTTGGCGAACGTCGCATGCAAATCAGGGAACGCCGCCACCACCAGCCACATCAGCGCCCAGCCCCCCGCCAGGTTGGCCGCCAGCGTCAAGCCCCACAGCCGCAGCAGTTGGAGCACCGACCCCTTCCCGGCAAAGATCGCCACGATCGGGTAGTAGAAGCCTTCGGTAAACAGCTCCGAGTGCGCGAGATACAACGCGGCAAAGCCGATCGAGAAGGCGATGGCCCCGAGGAACGGACTGTCGGTCTCTTTGTATACGGCGAGGTAAGCGAGCACCCCGAAACCGATCTCGATGCCGCCCGCAAAGCCGGTGGTCAGCGCGACCCGGGTCGAGCGGTGCAGCCGTTCCTCACCTTCTGCCGCGCTCTTGTCGAAGGTGTGCTCGACTTCTTCTTCTACTTCGTCATCACCGAGGTCGTTAATTGTGGCCACGTCTCGCAATTTACCCTTGGCGCATCCCGTTCGCCGGGCGAGGTTCATTTTCAGGAGGAACGGATGCGCGGTATGTGGATCGGTCACTACGCGGCGGCCGCGGTCATCTTTGGTGCGATGGACTTTGTCTGGCTCACCATCATTGCCCTGCCGTTGTATGAGGCGGAGCTAGGCGATCTGATGGCCGATAGCCCCAACATGGTGGCCGCCATCGCCTTCTACGCCATCTATATCGGGGGGATCACCTACTTCGCCACCACCCCGGCCGTCCTGGCGGGTTCAGCCCGGCGCGCCCTCGTACCCGGAGCGGTGTTGGGTTTTGTCGCCTATGCCACCTGGGATCTGACCAATCTTGCGGTGATCGAGGGGTTCCCCGCCTCCATCGTGGCCGCCGATCTGATGTGGGGCGCATTCGTCACCGCAAGCACCGCGGGCCTGACGTATGCCGTGTCTCGCCGCATCCCAGCGCTGCACCCCAGCGCGGATCAGGCCGGTTCCTAGCCCCTCCATTTCCGCTAGACCACCACACCCAGCAAACTAGACCCCGTGAGAATTGGACTTCTGACCAGCGGCGGCGACTGCCCCGGACTGAACGCCGTCATTCGCGGCGCCGTCATGAAGGGCGACCGGATCTACGGCCACACCTTCCTCGGCATCAAGGACGGATGGCGCGGCCTGGTCGAAGACGACATTGTTGACCTCCCCCGCCATGACGTGCGCGGCCTTTCGCGACAAGGCGGAACCATCCTGGGGACCTCGCGCACCAGCCCGTTTGAACACGGTGGCAGCGCGCGGGTCAAAGAGGTCATGGCCGCCAACAACATGGACGCCGTGATCGCCATCGGCGGCGAAGGCACGCTGACCGTGGCCAAGATGCTGCACGAAGACGGCATCAAAATCGTCGGCGTCCCCAAAACGATCGACAACGACCTGTCGGCAACGGACTACACCTTCGGCTTCGACACGTCGGTCTCCATTGCCACCGAATCCATTGACCGCCTGCGCACCACCGGCGAGAGCCACCACCGCTGCATGGTCGTCGAGGTCATGGGCCGCCACGTCGGGTGGATCGCGCTGCACGCTGGACTTGCCTCAGGCGCCCACGCGATTTTGATCCCCGAGGTCCACGTGACGATGGACCAGATCGTCGGGTGGGTCGAGATGGCCCGCGACCGCGGGCGCGCTCCTGTCGTTGTGGTCGCTGAAGGCTTCGTACCTGAGGGCGGCACCGAGGCTGTCGCCCTGCGCGGGGTTGATGCCTTTGGTCGCCCGCGCCTCGGTGGGATCGGCGACCACTTGGCCGTTGAACTTCAGGAGCGCACCGGCATCGAGACCCGCTCGACGGTGCTGGGCCACCTGCAGCGCGGCGGCGTGCCCACGTCGTTCGACCGCGTGTTGGCCACTCGTTTTGGGGCAGCGGCCGTGGACGCCGTCAAGAACAGCGAGTGGGGCACGATGGTGTCGCTGTCGGGCATCGACGTCAGCACCGTTCCGCTGCACCGGGCCACCAAAGAACTCAAGACCGTGCCGCGACACCGCTACGACGAGGCCGCCATCCTCTTCGGCTGACCGGATCGCGCAGGCTTTTCACCGCCGCCGATTAGATCGTCACGATGTGATGATCCTTCGCTCCAAGAACAACAGCCGCTGAGACTGCACGGTCGAACGTCACGAAGACCCCGTCGTGGTGCACCGCCAGGGCCAGGAGGTACGCGTCGGTGACCTGGCGCGTTCCGTGAAGCCGTAAAGGGTCGATGATTGACAGATCGAGCACGCTGACGTCGCAGGGCCAAAATTCATGAAACTCGGTGTCACACGCATTTCTGAGCAGGGCTATTCCGGCGATTGGCGACACCGCATTTGGGTATCGCGGCTGACTGACTATCCGCACAAACCCGTTCTGTGTGATCGCACACGACGCCCACCCCTGCTCGACGTTGCCTCGGAGCCACTCTTGGGCTATCAGGTGATGCGCATGATCGCTGTCGAGCAGAGCCAACAGCACGTTGACATCGAGCAAGGCTCGGCTCATACACCCTCGTCCTCGCGTAGCTGGTCAACAAGGGAGTTCGAGATGACTCCGCCGCGATGCGGAAGGGGGACGAATCCGGCAACCCCCTCTGAACCCTGAGTCGCTTCGCGCGGCTCAGCGGTCAGGGCTTGCCGTGCGAGATCAGAAAGGACCGCGCCAGAGGTCCGACGTTCCCGTTTGGCTCGATCCTGAACGGCCAAGAGAACGTCTTCGTCTAAATTCACGGTGGTGCGCACGCATCTGATGTTATCGCATCATTTCCCAAGGCGACCGGGCGCGCTACCCGCATATGGCACGCTTTGCGAATGCCCTTAGAGACGCTTTCGGTGAACGCCGCTGACATTGATGCAGCCGCCGACCGTTTGGCGGGTCGCATTATTCGGACGCCGTTGACCTACAGCGAGCGCCTCTCTTCGGAGTTTGACGCGCATGTGTGGTTCAAGCGTGAGGATCTGCAGCAGGTTCGCTCCTACAAGGGTCGGGGGGCTACCAACTTCATCGCGCAGCTGACGCAAGACCAGCAGCGGGCCGGAGTGGTCTGTGCCAGCGCCGGCAATCACGCCCAAGGCGTCGCGTTTGCGTGCGCCCAACTGGGGGTTTCGGCACGGATCTATCTGCCACGCACCACCCCTCGGCAAAAGCGCGATCGGGTCGCCGCGATCGGCGGATCGTTCGTAGAGGTGGTGCTGGGCGGCGACACCTACGACGCGGCAGCGGCCAGCGCGGCTTTGTATGCAGACCAAGCAGGGATGACTCTGGTGCCGCCCTTTGATCACCCCATGACCATTGCCGGCCAGGGCACCATGATCCGCGAAATCATGCAGGACATGGCCGAGACACCTGACGTCGTGGTCGTCCCGGTCGGTGGCGGCGGGCTGCTTGCCGGTGCCTCGACATACCTGCACGCTCACTATCCCGACGTCCGAGTTGTGGGCGCTGAGCCCACGGGGGCCGCGAGCATGACGGCTGCGTTGGCTGCGGGCGGGCCGGTGATGCTTCCCGAGATCGACGGATTTGTTGATGGCGCTGCTGTGCGACGGGTCGGGAAGAACAACTATCCACTCGTGAAGGCTGCGGGGGCCGAGATGGTGACCGTGCCCGAGGGTCGGATCTGCATCGAGATGTTGGCGCTCTATCAGACCGAGGGCATCGTCTCCGAACCGGCGGGAGCGCTCGCGTCGGCCGCTCTGGAGCAACTCGGCATACAGCCAGGTCAGCGGGTCGTGTGCATCTTGTCGGGCGGCAATAACGACGTGCTCCGGTATGCCGAGGTGATGGAACGCGCGCTGGTGCACGAAGGCCGCAAGCACTACTTTTTGGTCAACTTCCCGCAGGAGCCTGGGGCCCTGCGGCGCTTCTTGGACGAGGTGCTGGGGCCGGATGATGACATTGCGCTGTTCGAATACGCCAAGCGCAGCAACCGGGAGACAGGGCCGGCGCTGGTGGGCATCGAGCTCGGTTCGCCAACGGATTTGGGGCCGCTGATGGACCGGATGCGCTCGTCGTCCATGGACGTCGAGCAGATCCCCCCGGACAGCCCAATGTTCCGCTTCATCCTCTAGTCCGCGCGTTCTCAGCCGAGCGCCCGCGCCGTGTGCCGAGTTCAGATCCTGGTGCCGAGTTGCCACTCGGCACCAGTCAAGTAATCCGGCACACCGCACGGCTATAAAGCCGCTCTTTGGTCAACGACGGCGTCCAGATCTTGTCGGAACCTTGTGCTGTCGCACGCTCGGGGCCCTGCGGAACATAGAAGCGGCGCTCTCTGCGGTGATGAAATGTCTCCGACGCAGCGGGGTCAATTCACCCACCGGAAAACCGCGCCGTGCGATGACAAAGGACTCGCCTTCATCGAGCCTGCTGAGGATCTCGCTGCCGTGGATGCGCAGCTCGCGATCGGTGATCACTGTGCTCATCGACCCCGACTAGGACGTGTGGACGCGGGGCCCAGGTGTGTCGGTGGGCCGAGAGAGGGTGAGGCATCATCCGCCGACGTCCAAAGGGGTCCACATGCCACAGCCGCGAGTTACCACCGAAATAGATTTCATCGCCGACTACCTCGACGAGCAGTTCACCTCGATCCGGTATGCCGCATACGGACTGAGCGATGAGCAGGCTCGGTCCACGCCCTGCACCAGTAGCCTGTCGATCGGCGGCTTGATCAAGCACGTCCTATGGGTGATGACCGAGAACGCGAACCGCGACGCCAACCCGAGCGGCGAGGTCAGCGCCGAGGAATTCCAAGAGCACGCGGGCGACTTCTTCGGCAGTTTTGCGCTCGCCGAGGGCGATGATTTCGCTGAAATGGTAGCGACTTTCGAACGCGCTCAGGCGTCATTGATCGAGCAGATCAGGATCATGGACCCTGATGCACGGGTGATGGCGCCGCCGGAGCCGTGGGTGGGTCGCCTCGAGCCGACCGCGACGAACGAGCGCTTCCATCTGATACATCTGATCGAAGAGGTGGCCCGGCACGCTGGCCACGCCGACATCATCCGCGAGCAACTCGACGGCGCAACAGCCATCGAGCTTGCATTCGGCATTGAGGGCCGAGAAGGCAACGATTACGTCACCCCATGGAAGCCGGCGGACGCTTGAGGTTTAGCGGATGCCGCTGCGCGCGAACCCTTGGACGAAGTATCGCTGGAACACCAAGAACAGCAAGACCATCGGGACCACGTTGATCAGCGCAAAGGCCATCGTCGCGCCGTAGTCGGAGCCGAATTGGCCCTGCAGGTAGAGCAGACCGATGGGTAGCGTGAAGAGTTCGTTTTCCTTCAGTGCGATCAGCGGCCACGCGAAGTCGTTCCACGATGACAGCAGACTCATGAAGAACAGCACCGCGATCAGCGGCTTCGATAGCGGCAGCACGATCAGCGTAAAGACCCGGAGGTGACCGGCACCGTCGATGCGCGCAGCCTCGATCAGGTCGCGCGGGATGGCCAGCATGAATTGGCGGGCCAGGAAGACCCCAAAGGCCGACGCTGCCGTGGGCAGAATGACCGCCCAGTAGGTGCCGTACAACTCGAGAAAGGTGACCAGTCGAAAGAGCGAGACCATGATGACCTGCACCGGGATCATCAACGTCGACAGAGCCAGCAAGAACAGCAGGTTGGACCCTCGGAACCGCAGATGGGCAAAGGCGTAGCCTGCGAGCAGGCTGAAGACCACGGTGATGGAAGACGTCACCAGCGAGATGGCCACCGAGTTGCCTACCCAGGTGCCCACCGGGAAGGAGTCGAGGACGCGCTCGAAGTTGGCGAAGGTCAACTCACGTGGCCACAAACGCAGGCTGCCGCCCAGCAACTCGGCCCGGGTGGATAGAGCGACGACGACCATCCAGTAGAGCGGGAAGAGCAGCACCCCGCAGATGGCCATGGCCCCGAGGAGCCGCGCGACCAGCCCAGCCCGCGCCCGGTTGCGCTTGCGTGCCCGTCCCCGGTCGGTGTCGCTCATCACGTCGGCAGGTGCCGTTCGTTCGCCGGCTCCCGAAAAGTCAGCCTGACCATGGCCGCTCCGTGAAGCCCCAGTGGGCCGCACCGCTTGGCCAGCTCCCGGCATACTGATGTCAGTCATACCAAGCCCCTCATTGTGTGCCCCTCATTCAGCCAGGTCCCGGCTCTTGTTGATGCGCCATTGCACGAGCGTGAAGACGAGCATGATCAGCAGAAGGATCATGCCGATCGCGGCGGCATACCCCTGATCGCGCACCACGAAGCCGGTGTCGTAGGCGTAAGTGACCAACACCGATGTGGCGTTTTGCGGGCCACCACCGGTGAGCACGAAGACGATGTCGAACACTTGGAACGAGTAAATGACGTTCATGATCAGCAGGAAGAACGTCGATGGGCCGACCATCGGGATCGTCATATAACGGAATCTCTGCCAGCCGTTGGCGCCGTCGAGCCGCGCTGCCTCGTAGACCTCGGGGCTCACACCCTGCAACCCCGCCAGGTAGATCAGCATGTGGAACCCGACCCGCTACCACAGCGTGACCAAAACCACCGAGGCGAACGCCGCCGTCCCGCCGGACTGCCAGTTAATCGCCGGCAACCCCGCGAAGCGCATCATCTTGTCGAGAATGCCGCTGTTCTCGTCGAAGATCAGCGTCCCGATGAGGGCTGTAGCAATGCCCGAGATGGCCATCGGAACGATCAGAATCGATCGAAAGAGGCCGCGGATGGGCAGCACACTATTGAGCAATACGGCGATGCCCAGGCCCAATAGCATCGAAAGCGGGGTGACCAACACGGTGAACAGCACCGTGTTGAACGCCGATCGCCAAAATAACGAGTCGCTGATCAGCGTCCGGTAGTTTTCTAGGCCACTGAACGTGCCCCCGCCGAAGCCGTCCGTCTTTTGGAAACTCAGGAACAGCGCACCGACCATCGGCAGCAAGACGAAGAGGCCGAGCAGCCCAAAGGTGGGCGTCAAGAATCCGTATGCTGCCAGCGTCTCGCCGCGCATCCGGATGGGCCGACCCTTGAGGGCCTGCTCACTCATGACGAGGTGGCCTCACCGATTCCGTCTTTGAGGCCCTGGATGGTGTCTTCGACACTCTGCCCGCCGACGAATGCCCGCTCCAACTGATCCTGCAACACCGTGATAATTTCGGACATGTTGGGCGAGGCGACCTGACCGGAATCCGAGGGCTGCACCTGACTGGCCTGGCCGAGGAAGACTGGCGACAACTCGGGGCGCTCGGCGAACTCGATGCCACTCTCGACCAGATCGGCGCGCGTAGGCAGCAACGAGGCACCCTCACAGAAATCGCGCATCTCCTCCTCCTGGGTGACGAACTCCAGGAAGGCAGCCGCCAACTCAGGGTTCTTCGCCCCAGCCGTCGCCACCAACGCGTTTCCGCCGAAGTCGCTACCACCGCGAACATTGACTGGCGCGTAGGTAGCGCCCCACTCGAACTTAAGCGTCGAGGCGGCGTCGGGGAGCAAGAACGCGCCGGCCCACGTCATAGCCGCAGTCTCCGAGTACCAGATGTCGCTCGCGTAGGTCGTGGATTTTACCGAGTCGTTGGCGGGCACATAATTCTTGGTGAAGAAACTCTGCGTGAACTCCACCGCTGCCCGACCGGCATCCGAATCGATCGCCGAGGACATCAGGTCTTCGCTCAAGAAGCGTCCGTCGGCCTGGAAGAGCCAACTCAGCCAGCGGGTCACCCCGTTGCCCTGCTAGTTGTAGGCGAACGGATACTTACTCGCCGGGAGCGCCTCGCGCAGCGTCGCGGCAACCTCGTCGAGCTCCTCCCAGGTCCACGCCTCCTCCAGAGTCGTCGGCACCGACGTGATGCCCGCGCTGTCGAGCATGTCCTTGTTGTAGAGGATGACGGAGGTGTCGGTGTGGTGCGGCACTCCGAACGGGGACTCGCTATTTTGCACCGCGGCCCACGCTTGCGGGGTGAACCGGTCCTTGACGCCGTCGGAGAGCAACGGGCCGAGATCCAGCAACTGGTCAGCACCGGCGTAGCTGCCAAAGGTGTAGTAAGGCACCCGGAAGATGTCCGGAGCGGTGTCGGACTGGAGTTGGGCGTCGATATTGGTGAACATCTACTCGTAGGGGACGGCGTTCAACTTCACCGTGACGCCGTCATTGGCGGCCTCGAAGCCGGAGATGGCCGACTTCAGGCCCGCCAACTCGGCATCGGTGCCCCAGGTGGTGAACGTCAGGGAGTCGCCGCCGGAAGCTTCACTTCCGCTTGACCCTCCGGTGAATCCGCAACCAGCTAAGCCTGCGGGGGCGGCGGCGATGGCGGCCAGACCCATGATTTGACGTCTGCTCAGATTCATGTCGGCGTTCCTATCAGCCTCAAAGAGTAAGGAAGCGAGGACGTTAACACGGTAGAAAGTGGCGCTAACGGGCGGGTGTTAGCATCCGTTTCGTGCTGTCGAAATCGACGAACCCTGATACAAGGCAGCGCATTCTCGACGTGGCAATGGCATTAATTGTCACCGGCGGTCGAGACGCCGTCTCGACGCGTGTGGTCTGTCAGCACGCGCGCATCCAGGCCCCGACGCTCTATCGCCTCTTCGGCGACAAACAAGGATTGCTGGATGCCGTCGCCGAGCAGAACTTCACGGCATACCTCGCTGAGCACTTCCCGCAGGCCCCAAGCGAGGACGCCGTGGCCGATCTACGACGAGGCTGGGATGTCCTGGTCGGGTTCGGCCTGCGACACCCCTACCTCTATTCGCTTGAGTATGGCGACGCCCGCCCTGGCACCAGGACTCCCACTGCGCGGGCCGGTCAAGCGGTGATCGCCGACCTGGTCCACCGGGTTGCGGCTAGTGGCCACCTCCGAGTCACCGAGGACCACGCCGGGCGCGTCATCGCCACCGCCATCTGCGGCGCTACGTTCCAGCTCATCGCCCGGGCGGGCGAGGACAACGACGCTTGGCACCACAGCATCCGAGACCACACCATCTCCTGGGTGTCGACCGATGCTTTACCGGAGGTCGACACCGGGCCAGCGATGGCGGCAGTGCACCTGCGCTCGTTGCTGTCGCAGGTCAGCCGCCTCTCGGACCACGAGAAAGCGCTGCTGGCCGATTGGCTCGACCGCATCGCCAAGCCTGAGCAGAAGGAGCCACGCGCTCGGCATACACGAAAGTCGCCGAGAGCCGCGATATAGCGGGTGTTTCAACGACCTTTCTGTATGCCGAGGGCACCCGCGTTCCGGAGCCGCGGCGGACGACCTACGGGTTGAGCAGCATGAAGGCCCCAGCCAAGGCCGATAGCGACGTCACAGCGAAGAAGACGAGCACCCACACAGCAGCCGCGACACCGGAGAGCCCGGTCAACTGGGCGGCATCGGAGGTGATGTCCCGACGCCCGGTCCGCAGCGCTCGACGGCGCTGAGCGGACAGTTCAAACACCGATCGCGGGGCCGCCAAGAGCAACGTCCACACCAGCAGATACGCCACCCCCGACAGCACCACTGACGGCATCGTCCAACTCACCAGACCCACTCCGCCACCGAGCGCCAACAGCACCCCGAAGCCGTAGAGGTTACGCACGAACAGGGCCATCGCGGCACTCAAAGCCACGAGCGCCCAGAGCAAACCGACGGCATACCCCGCGTTGAGCAGCAGCGTTGCCGCGAGCGCCACCAGCGCCGGGGTGGGATAGCCCGCGATCATCGTGGCAACCATGCCCGGCCCTCGAGGGCGGCCACTCGAGACGGTGACGCCAGAGGTGTCCGAGTGCAGGCGGATCCCAGACAACCGGCGCCCGACCATGAGCGCGACGACAGCATGGCCTGCTTCGTGCAGCACCGTGACGCCGTGACGAATGGTGCGGTAGCCCGCGGGCGAGGCCACGACGATCAGCGCAAGCACGCCCAGAGCGGCAACGACCACGAGCGATGGAGGGTGCTGAGTCGTCGTCGACCGGTCCCAGATGTCGCCGAGGATGTCACCCACGCGCATCCACCTGCACCGGCGGGCCGAGGGTTAGCAAGAAGCCGAAAACAACCGCTACACCGACCGCAATCACCGCTCCTGCGACCATCGGTCGGGACACCGCGAACGCCACGACCCGCTCATGGATCGACACCGGCGCCCGCTCCCGCAATTGCCACCGCTGGCCGATGAGGCCCTTGCGGACTGCCCACTGCTCGAAGGGAATCGTGGCCAGCGGCGGTATCGCTGCCACCAGGCCGAAAGCCATCCGACTGAGCGACCAGCGTTGGTCGACGGCCACGATCACGGTCGCGACGCAGAAGATCAGAAAGACAAACCCGTGCAGACCACCAGCGATGCTTACCCCGAGGTCGGTGGTCTTGGTGATGTACTTCAAGAACATGCCGATCAGCAGCAAGGTCCAAGTAACCGCTTCGGCGATAGCCGCCGTGCGGTAGAAGGTGCGAGGGGTCATCGAGTGGTGACCTCGAGGGTGAAGTCGTGGGCGCGCAACCGGTCTACGAGCGCGTCGCCTAGAGCGGTGGCCGGGGTGATGACGCCAACGCGGTCGGTGCCTTCTCCAGCAGCCAAAGCCAGCGCCGACTCCCCGAGCATGATGGCGGTCCCGTCGTAACCGGGATCGAACGGCGCCGCGACCGTTGCGACATACACGGAGCCGTTGGTGGTCGTGGCGACGACCTCGATCTCGAACAGCCCGGCCTCGCGGGTCTCCTTGCTCGGCCCCTCGCCAGGAGCGGGCAGCAATCGATCTAGCACGAACCGCGTCGGCTTGGTGGCCATGGCTGCGATGACGGCACCGGTCCCGGCGGCGACGGCGTACGCGACGGCAGCCCCCTTGGCGCCTCGCCCGGTGTCGGTGACCTCGTCGTAGAGCAGCGGGGCATCGCCTTGGGTCAGCGACCACGAGCGGCGCACGATCCGAGAGTTGTAGCTCGACATGACGAACGGCCCGTGCCAGCGGCCGGTGCTCTTGTCTTTGCCGATCGGCCCCGGGCCCTTGCCGTATGCCGTCCGCTCAGCAGCCAGCGCGTCCGGGTTGGCGACGATGGGCCGGGTGCTGGGGTCTTCGCGCATGGCCATGACCTGCTGGCGCATCGAGTCGATGGTGCCGCCGCTGAAGCCGCCCTTGGCGCGGCGCACGTGCAGGGTGACGTCGACCAGCCGGCCGTTGTCGTCGGCCTTCGCGGCTTGAGCAGCGAGCATCACGCCGAGGTCGGAGGGGATGGAGTCGAAACCGCAGGAGTTCACGATGCGCGCGCCGCTGGCCTGGGCCACGTCGTGCAGCTTCTCGATCGTGTCGTGGACGAAAAGGACTTCACCAGTCAGGTCGGCATAGTGGGTGCCCGCATGGGCGCAGGCCGCGATGAGCTGCTTGCCGTATGCCGCGTAGGGGCCCACGGTCGTAGCGACCACCGTGGTCTTGGCGGCGAGATCGTCGGCCTGGGCCTGGTCGGTGACGTCGACGGTGAGGAGCGGCCAGTGGTGCGCGGCCTTGGGCAGGTCCTTCTGGATGGCCTTGAGCTTGTCGATGTTGCGGCCGGCGAGCGCGATGCGCGCCCCTGGGGACGCCGAGCGGGCCAGGTGTGCAGCGGTCAGGCGTCCGACGAAGCCGGTTGCCCCGACGAGGACGAGGTCGAAATCACGATCTGTTGGCATAAGGGACATCTTCCCTGCCGAGACTGTGCGTCAACTGCACTGGCACACAGGTTTGCACGCTTGGGCGTGTGGCAATAGTCACGCCAGGGCCCCAATCCTGTCGCACGCTCGATCGGTCGAACGCCCAAGGCAGACCGTCCCTTCCAAGCGTTCGCACGCCCAATGGCAGACCGTCCCTTCCAAGCGTTCGCACGCCCAATGGCAGACCGTCCCTTCCAAGCGCTCGCACGCCCATGGCAGGCCGTCTCTTCCAAGCGTTCGCCGAGATTGACGCTCGGGCGTGAATTCGGGCGCACGCATGGCGGGCACTGGCGCTGCGGCATTCTGCGAGCGCTGCGGCATACTGCGCACACAGATCATCGAGCTTGGAGGACCGACATGGGTCGCGTCACTGTGCGGCAGCGCACGCTGCGGTTGTCCGTTGACGCCACGACCGGTGAAGTCAGCAGCGTCACGCGCCCCGACACCGTGGTCGTTGAAGAGCCGCTCGAGCTGCGCATCGACTCCAAACCACTGACGGTCACGATGCGCACGCCGGGTCACGATATCGAGTGGCTGCACGGGTTCTTGCACGCCGAGGGCATCATCGCGACCAAAGACGACGTGCTGACCGCTCGGTATTGCGCAGGCGCCGTAATGGATGACGGAACCGGAACCGAAGTCAACACCTACAACATCATTGAGGTCCAGCTGGCATCCGGGGTGGCCGACCCGTTCGAGTCCGGTCTCGCCCGGTCGTTCGCGACGTCGAGTGCCTGCGGCGTATGCGGCAAGGCCAGCATCGAAGCGCTCGCCGTGCGTGCGGCATACGATCTGAGCGGTGACTCGGTGGCGGTCAGCGCGCAAACGTTGCTGGCTCTGCCCGACCTCCTTCGCGAGAACCAACCGACCTTCGAGCGCACCGGTGGGCTGCATGCCGCAGGGTTATTCACTGCTCAGGGCGAAGTGTTGGTGGTTCGTGAAGACGTCGGGCGGCACAACGCGGTCGACAAGGTGGTCGGCTGGGCGATGCAACAGGGCCTGCTGCCGCTGCGCGGTCACGTGCTTCAAGTCAGCGGCCGGGTGTCGTTCGAGCTTACACAAAAGGCCTATCTCGCAGGCATTCCGATCCTCTCTGCGGTGTCGGCCCCGAGCTCGCTGGCCATCGAGACCGCCCACGAGGCAGGTATGACGATCGCCGGGTTCGTGCGCGGCACCTCACTGAATGTCTACACCCATCAACACCGGGTGACCTAGCCTGAGAGCGCAACGAAAGAAAGTCGTCATACGAAGGGCTTGCGCCGACCGCATACCATGAAGTGACGATGTCTGATCTACCTTTCCCCACTGCTGGCCCGCTCATTGATCGATTCGACCGGGTGCACCGCGACCTGCGCATCTCGCTGACCGACCGGTGTTCGCTGCGCTGCACCTATTGCATGCCCTCACAAGGGGTGCCGTGGCTGGCCAAGACCACCATGCTGACCACCGAGGAGTTGCTGCGATTGTCGGCGGTGGCCGTTTCGCTGGGCATCACCGAGGTCCGGCTGACCGGCGGCGAACCGCTGCTGCGCCGCGACCTCGTCGACGTAGTCGCCGGGATGGCCGCGATGACCGGCGTCGAGGGACCGCTCGACGTCTCGATGACGACCAACGCTCTCGGGCTCGACAAGGCCGCTCAGGCGTTGAAGGACGCGGGTCTGGCTCGAGTCAACATCAGCCTCGACACGCTGCAGACCGAGACGTTCAAGCAGATGGCCCGCCGGGACCGCCTTGACGACACCCTGGTCGGCATTCGCGCGGCTGCCGATGCTGGGCTGTCGCCGATCAAGCTGAACACGGTGCTACTTCGCGGGGTCAACGATCACGAGGCCCCCGACCTGCTGGCCTTTGCCCTGGAGCACGGCTACGAGTTGCGGTTTATCGAGCAGATGCCGCTGGATGCTGGGCACACCTGGCACCGCGAGTCGATGGTCACCGGTGAAGAGATTCACGCACGGCTGCGGGCGGTCTACGACCTGACGCCGGTGCCTGCTCGGGGAAGCGCTCCGGCTGAGCGGTTCTACGTTGATGGTGGCCCGGCCACCGTCGGGGTGATTGCCTCGGTGACCTCACCGTTCTGCGGCGCCTGCGACCGGGTGCGGCTCACGGCTGACGGGCAACTGCGGAACTGTCTCTTTGCAGCCAGCGAGACCGATTTGCGGACGCCACTTCGTGAGGGCGCGACCGATGAGGAGTTGGCGCAGATGTTCCGGGACAGCATCGGTGTGAAACTGCCCGGTCACGGCATCAACGACCCTGGCTTCCTGCAGCCCGGCCGCCCGATGAGCGCCATCGGCGGCTAGGCGGCCACTCGACATAGAGCCGCTGTGCCCTACCTGTGTGGAGCGGCTGTGCCCTACCTGTGTGGAGCGGCTGTGCCCTACTGGTGATGTCTAGTTCGTCCACCAACCGGCCCGTCGATATGGCCTGGACACCGTCGCGAAGCTCTCGGGGTAGGCCACCATGAGGTAAGGCATCGCGTCGATCTGATGTGGGCCGGTCAGACCTCCGAGGGGCCCAGGGGGTTGGCGCAGGGCACGACGGGCTGCGTTAAGCCGGGTGGGCCATGATGCAGCTTCCCAAGATTCTGAGGGTGGTGGCTGTTTCTTCTGTGGTCGTCATGACCGCTGACATGGGAAATGAGCCGGGGAGGGTCTTTTTCCTGTACTCCACCAACTCTGACAGCGAGTTCCTCGTTTCCTCGATCCCAGCTCTCTCATCGGCGGGGTTGGCAACTGACAGCGTCCAGGTCTCGATGTTTGCTTTGTAATGTTCGTGAAGGAAGGCTGGCATCGGGTAGTCAGGGTTGATGGCCCAAGCCATCTCCTGGTGTAGGCGGGCGTAGACCCCAGGCAGCCCGGGGAAATTCGCGTCGGGGGTGCAGGTGCCGGCGGCCAGCTCGGAGTCGCTGATCTGTCTTTCACAGTGGTCCGCTGCTTGCCATGGAAGAGGCCACGTAAAACGGACGGTGCGCATGGCGCAAGAAACATCTTGCGGTGAGCCACTCCCGGCTTCAGGAGCCAGCGAACTACGCCAGTTGGTGGGTTGCGCACGCCCCCGGTGTTCCAACTCGTTGTCGTGTCCAGTGCGGGTCATGTTTCGGTACTTCTCTTTCTTTTCGGGCCCGGTTGTTTCGGCGTACTGGGTGCTGGTGTCGGTGCGAGCGGAGCGGTAGGGGTCAGGCGGACACGAGTGATCGGGTCGTCTGCGGTGCGTTTTTTAGGCGGAATCCGACACCGCGGACGGTGGTGATGTGATGTGGGTTGATGGCGTCATCACCCAGTTTGCGGCGCAGCGTCACAACGTGCATATCTAGGCTCTTCGTCTTTCGCCCGTCTCCCCATAGCTCGGCGATCAATGCCTCCCTGGGAACGACCTTCTCCTCTTCACGCAGAAGCATCGCGAGCAGGTCGAATTCTTTGGCTGTGAGCGCGAGTTCCTGGCCGTTGAGGAACGCGCGTCGGGCCGAGGCATCTACGACGATGGGCCGGTCGCTGGCCGTCTTGGGGTCACCGGACGTCTGGGATTCGTCGTCGCGGCGCAGTAGGGCCCGCACTCGGGCTAAGAGTTCGGCGACGCGGAACGGTTTGATCACGTAGTCATCAGCGCCTGCGTCCAAGGTCACCACCATGTCGGCTTCCCCGGCCCTGGTGGCCAGTATCAAGATGGGCACTCTGACACCGGCAGCACGCATCTTTTGACACAACTCTGCCCCGTCCAGATCGGCCCGCTTCAGGTCCAAGATGACCAAGTCATGTAACCCGCATGCCGCTTGCGTTATCCCGTGCGCGAAGTGTGCCTCGGTGTCTACCCTGTGTCTTTCACCGCGTAACAGCTGAACAACCGGCGCCGACTGCGACGATTCGTCCGCGACAAACAAAACCGACCTAGCGTGTTCCATGACGTGCCCTTTCGTGAGTGACTGATCTGCTCGACATCATTTCTGAGATCAATCTCTATGCAGGAGTGATGGGTTCGCTCATGTGTTGCTCCCTCGTCTTAGGTAACCCGATGAACATCCTTCACTTACGACGTTCCTTTTGAGTCCTACTAGCCCTGAGGCAGGCGATTCAAGCCAAGCCCCGAAAAGATGGCTACAGCCACATTTTCGTTGTGCCAGTTGCCAATTCAGCATTCCGAAAAGTGTTTATGCTTACGCGATAAATTGTGCCACATTTTTAAGCCGTGCGCAGACGTCCAGCGAGGCCCAGTGACGGCAAGAATCGTGATCAACTGATGTAACGACTCTCGCCCGTCGTCACCGCCGCGCGGCACACGAGATAGTGCTCGTTGCTGTCTACAGCCGCTGTGACCTGCGGCAGAATCGTCGGCGAACGGGCTAGCGCTGTGTCCACACGAACGGCCCGGGCTCTACCGGTCGAACACCATGATGCGCAGCACGGCCAGGCAGAATCCTTAACTGCACAACCCTCAGTAACGACATAGAAGGAACCGTTTGGTTCAGCAAGTACAGATCTTCGATGTCAACGGCAGTGAAGCAACCTAGACGATCAAGATTAGTGTTGACGGATGCTCTTACGAGATCGACCTGTCCGAAGAAGACGCTGAGCGCATGGGCTCGGTGATGGCTGAATGGGTTAAAGCGGCACGTCGCACTCGTAAACTTGAGCCGTAACTGGTAAGTCCCGTGCTTCTAACGGCCAACCGTCAGAATCACCAAAGGATCTCGTGAAAATCCGTCAATGAGCCCGCGCAAACGAACACCATGTCAGCATTCGCAGCCGCGTCCCTTAAAGAGGCCGAGACAACTACACCGCCCGATAGTCCCCTGGCACCACCATGAAGCCACCGCGGAAGTGGATCCTTTCTCCGCGAAAACCGCTGGTAGAGAACGAGCATTCGCAGTACGGGTTAAGAACGAGGGGCGTTAACCGGCTCATCACAATCCAGGGTGTAGTTGGGCTGGGCGCGTCGAAGCGGGGATGAGGGTCGAGGCCCTTCGATGATGGGAGTTCTCACACAACCCGTCCGAAAGACCTCGACATGGCTGACGCTACCT